>Ga0335072_10000448_pt1 | contig 81596 bp, 72 predicted proteins | sample Lox_Sample_21_FD_206725 | JGI IMG/M metagenome (GOLD analysis project Ga0335072, IMG submission 206725) | Soil microbial communities from Loxahatchee National Wildlife Refuge, Florida, United States - Lox_Sample_2.1 | ecosystem: Environmental > Terrestrial > Soil > Wetlands | place: USA... | reverse complement strand
CCGGCCGTCTTCGAATCCGCGGGGGGATTTTCGCCGACGATTGGAATCATCGGCGCGGTGATCGGACTGATTCAGGTCATGCAGCACCTCGACCACATGGACCAGGTTGGCCGGGGCATCGCGGTCGCTTTTGTGGCGACGATTTATGGCGTGGGTTCAGCCAACATCTTCTTCCTGCCCGCTGCAGGCAAGCTGAAGCAGCGGGCCCGGGAGGATCAGCGCCTGAAGGAAATGGCCCTGGAGGGCGTGATCTCGATCGTGGAGGGCATGAATCCGCGCATGATCGAGATCAAGCTGGAGAGCTTCCGCGGAGGCCGGCCCGCCCAGGCAGGGCAGGAAGCATGAGCGGCGGCAGAGCGAAGCGGAGGACAGCCGAAGCCGGGCATCATCACGACCGCTGGCTGGTTTCCTATGCGGACTTCATCACCCTGCTGTTTGCCTTCTTTGTCGTGCTCTATGCCAGCTCGAGGGCCGACCAGCGGAAGCAGAGTCAAATCGCGCACTCAATTGAGGCGGCGTTTCAGGCGCTGGGATTGTTCCCGGCTGGACAGCCCTCGCACCAGCACAACGGAGCGCTGGCGGACGCGCAGGAATCGGTGGCGCCGGTGAACGTGATCCTGGGCGACGATCTCTCCGCGTCGCCGGAGGTGCAGCGGGACCTGAAGGAACTACAGGCGAAGTTGACCGGGCTGCTTTCCAACCAAATCGCGGAGCACGTTGTAGCCCTGCATCTGGGACGGGATGGGCTGACCATTTCACTGCGGGAAGCTGGCTTCTATGACAGCGGCTCGGCCGAACCGCATGCGCAGTCAAGGGCTACCCTCGATGCCATAGCAAAAACCCTGGCGGGAACGCCCTATGACCTGCGTATCGAAGGCCACACCGACAACGTGCCGATCCACACCACGCAATTTGCGTCGAACTGGGAACTGTCCACAGCGCGGGCGACGGACCTGGCGAAGGACCTGATCGTCGATCATCAGTTTGCGCCGGGGCGGCTGTCAGCGGCAGGCTTTGCCGAATATCATCCGGTCGCGGCCAACGATACGGCGGAGGGCCGGGGGCAGAACCGGAGGGTGGATATCATCGTGCTGCCCCGCATCAGCGTAATGCCGGCGTCGGCGAGCACGATGGCGGCCGGCGCTCGGGTTCCCCGGTCACGGTAGCCGGAAAACCGGGCAAGTTTCGGCTGCTGCAGGACTAAGCAGACACACGAGGGTACCAGGACAGAGAAAAAAGAATGTAGAGTGGTGGGGTTGCTTTGTCTATAGTGTTCAAAGGACTCCCCATGAATCGGAATGCGAGTGAATCCGCGGTAGACAGACTCATTGCGCTGGCATCGGACGAAAAACCCGCGAAGCCGACACCGCCCGCTCATACTACTACTCCTCCTCCTGCCCATGCCCATGCATACTCCGCGGCCGCGGTGGAAACACCGGAACGGCCTACCGAACTGGAGCCGGTGGCGCAATTCGCGGATATTAAGGAACTCGAGCAAAACCCGATGTGGAAGGCATTACTGCAGTTCAGGGTGCTGGTGCCCTACATTGCGCGGCTGCTTGAAGTGAGCACCCATTCGCATACGCCCTCCCCGGCGCCGGTCTCGGCGGAGCTCAAGCAGACCGTGACTGATCTGCAGACTACCAACCGAGACCTGCAGACGTCGCAGCGGGACCTGCGCGCGGCGGTGCAGGATCAGATGGTGCAGATGAAGCGGGTCGAGGAAGATACCTCCCGCATCCGCCAGGCATCGGAGAAAAATGCCACCCAAACGGCCGAACTGGCCGAAGACATCAAAGCAGTGCACGCGCTGATGAAGATCATGGCGGGCGTCGTTGGCGGCCTGCTGCTGGTGCTGATCGCCCTGGTGATCTTCCTGCTGGTGAAAGTCCACTAAACCTGAACCGATCCTGGGCAACGGCAACGGGTCGACCTGGCCTCTTCCTGTGGAGGAGGACAATTCCAATGGCAGACCCAACAAGGAATGCAGCTGACGAGGCGCGAGAGAGAGCCGCCCCGTCTCACACTGAGGCTCCTGTGGAATCGCAAACCCACGGAATGGAGCGCGAACCCACGGTGACGTCACTGGGCGAGGATATTCGAGCGAAAACCAACCACCCGCATAAGGGCGATGTCGGACGCCCGGAAACGAACGAAGATATTTATCAGGGCTCGAAAATGCAGCAAATCGACTGACTACGGTTGATCGATTCGCTTTCCCCTGGCTGGCGGTCGAATTTCCAGTAGACTAATTTCTCCTGCTGGGCCTCCGCGCAGGCGGCTGCGCAACCCGTCCCGCCGGCGGCAACTCTTTTCTGAAGGAGTTTTCGGGGACATGGCGCGCGTGGTCCGATGTTCGCTCATTCAGGCTACGAACGTTGAGCCTGCCGAGAAGTCGCTGGCCCAGATCAAGCAGGCCATGATCGACAAGCACGTCGGGCTGATCCGCCAGGCCGCCGGGGAAGGCGCCCAGATCGTCTGCCTGCAGGAGATCTTCTACGGTCCTTACTTCTGCGCCGAACAGAGCACGCGCTGGTATGACTCGACCGAGCCGGTGCCGGATGGTCCGACGATCCAGCTGATGCGCTCGCTGGCGAAGGAACTCGGTGTTGCGCTCATCGTTCCCGTTTATGAAGTGGAGAACGAAGGCGTTTACTACAACACCGCGGCAGTCATCGATGGCCGGGGCAACTACCTCGGGAAATATCGCAAGACGCATATTCCTCACGTTGCGCCCGGATTCTGGGAGAAGTTTTATTTCCGGCCCGGCAATCTGGGTTATCCGGTCTTCGATCTGGGCTTCTGCAAAATTGGCGTCTACATCTGCTATGACCGCCATTTTCCTGAAGGCGCGCGCGCCCTCGGCCTGAACGGCGCGGAGGTCGTCTTCAATCCCTCCGCAACGGTTGCTGGGCTGAGCGAATATCTGTGGAAGCTGGAGCAGCCGGCTCACGCTGCGGCCAACGGGTACTTTATCGGCGCGATCAACCGCATCGGCACCGAAGCTCCGTGGAACATCGGCGAGTTCTACGGCCAAAGCTACTTCTGCGATCCGCGCGGCCAGATCTTCGCGCAGGCCTCCCGGGACAAAGATGAAGTTCTCACCGCCGATCTCGACCTCGACAAGATTGCCGAGGTGCGCAGGACCTGGCAGTTTTTCCGCGACCGCCGGCCCGATATGTATGGCGATCTCGTGAAGCCCTGAGCGCAGCGATGGAGCAGAATCCGCGCATTGCCGAACGCTTCGCTGACCTGCACCCTCCCTTTGCGCCGCAGGGAGCTACCATCGAGGCCAACCGCTGTCTGAATTGTTTCGATGCGCCCTGCACCGCGGCCTGCCCCACCCACATCGATGTTCCCCGCTTCATCGGCAGGATTGCCCGCGATAATCTGCGCGGATCGGCGCTGACCATCCTCGACGCCAACGTGCTTGGAGCAAGCTGCTCGCGCGTCTGTCCGGTTGAGGTTCTCTGCGAAGGCGCCTGCGTAATGCACCACCAGAAGCAGCAGCCGATTCAAATTGCCCGCCTGCAGCGCTTTGCTATGGACGCCTTTCATGCGGGCGGCGGCAAGCTGCCGCGCAAGTCCGATCGCGAACGCAAAGAGCGGGTGGCCTGCATCGGAGCGGGCCCGGCGTCGCTGGCGTGCGCAGCGGAACTGCGCCAGCGCGGCTTTCAGGTGACCGTCTTCGATCGCCGTCCGCTGCCGGGCGGTCTGAACACCTACGGCGTTGCCGAATATAAGCTGCCCGCCCGCGCCAGTCTTGAAGAGATCGAGCTGATCCGCGAACTGGGCGTTGAGTTTCGCTTCGGCGTGGACATCGCTACGCAGCAGGACCTGGAGGCGCTGGAGCAGGAATTCGACATTGTGTTTCTGGGGGTCGGACTGGGGCCAGCGCGGCGGCTCGGGATTCCTGGCGACGATCACCGGGATGTGATCGACGCGCTGCAGTTCATTGCGCAGTACAAGACCGCCGAGCCTCCGGCGGTCGCTGAGAGTGTCGCCGTGATCGGCGCCGGGAATACAGCCATTGACGCGGCCAACGCCGCGCGCCGGCTGGGTGCGGCGAACGTCGCGATCCTCTATCGCCGCTCGGAGCGGCACATTTCCGCGTTCGCGTTCGAGTACGAACATGCCAAACAGGAGGGCGTGCAGTTTCTGTGGCGCGTGCTGCCGATGCACATTCATGCCGATGAGCGCGGCATCCGCTCTCTGGAATGCGCGCAGGCCCGAATCAGCGACGACGGCGTTCTCGAAACCATCCCCGGCTCGAATTTTCATTTCGCATGCGAGCAGATCATCTATGCGATCGGACAGGCGCCGCTGCTGGACCTGCTCAGCACCGTCCGCGGTGTTCAGCTGAATCACGGCCGTGTCGTCATCGATCGCCCCACCGGCCGCACCTCGAACCCGAAATATTTTGCCGGCGGCGATTGCGTCAACGGTGGCCGCGAAGTCGTCGATGCAGTTGCCGACGGCAAGCGTGCTGCCATCGCGATGGTGCAGCGTTTCGATGTAGCGGCCGCCGAGGATCTGGTTCATGCCTGAGAAGGTGAATCCGAGTCTCGCCGTCGACTTCGCCGGCATCCGCTCGCCCAATCCCTTCTGGCTGGCCTCCGCACCACCTACGAACTGCGGTGAGCAGATCATGCGAGCGTTCGATGCGGGGTGGGGCGGAGCGGTGTGGAAGACGATTGGCGCGCAGGTCACCAACGTCAGCTCGCGCTACTCGTCGATCGACTGGAACGGGCAGCGCATGATGGGCTTCAACAACATCGAGCTGATCAGCGATCGGCCTCTCGAGGTCAACCTGCGCGAAATGGCCGAAGTGAAGAAACGCTACCCACAGCAGGCTGTGATCGCATCGCTGATGGTTGAGTCGAAGCGCGAAGCGTGGCACACCATCGTCGCGCAGGCTGAGGACGCGGGCGCTGATGGGCTGGAGCTGAACTTCGGCTGTCCGCACGGCATGAGCGAGCGCGGCATGGGTTCGGCTGTGGGGCAGGTGCCTGAGTACACCGAGATGATCACGGCGTGGGTGAAGGAGAAAGCGCGCACGCCGGTGATTGTGAAGCTCACGCCGAATATCTCCGATATTCGTACGATTGCGCGGGCGGCGAAGCGGGGCGGCGCCGATGCAGTCTCTGCCATCAACACCATCAACTCCATTACCGGCGTCGATCTCGACACCTTCACGCCTCGACCCGATGTCGACGGCAAAAGCTCCCACGGCGGTTACTGCGGACCGGCGATCAAGCCCATCGCGCTGAATATGGTGCAGCGGGTGGCGAGCGATGCCGAAGCCGCGCTTCCAATTTCGGGGATCGGCGGCATTGCGACGTGGAAAGATGCTGCGGAGTTCATCCTGCTGGGCTGCGGCAACGTGCAGGTCTGCACCGCCGTGATGCACTACGGCTACCGCATCGTTGAGGAGATGGCCGATGGTCTCGCGAACTGGATGGCGGAAAAGGGCTTCGCGACGATTGAGGATTTCCGCGGTGCCAGCGTTGCGCGGGTCACGGAGTGGAAACATCTCAATCTCAGTTACAAAATTGTCGCCCGCATCGATGAGGCGAAGTGCATTGGCTGCGACCTGTGCATGATCGCCTGCTGGGACGGCGCACATCAATGTATTCATCGCGATCGGGTGTCCGGTGCTGTGGATGGGCCGGTCGAATTGCACAGTCCGCCCGCACGCTTTGAAGCTGCCACGCGCGCGAGCATTGCGGTCACGCCGATTCCGAAGCTCGACAGTGCAGTTCATTCGAATGGCAAATCCGGAACTCCTCTGGACCGCATTCCGCGCGTCGACGAGACGGAATGCGTGGGCTGCAATCTGTGCTCGCTGGTCTGTCCGGTGGATCGGTGCATCACCATGGTCGAGGTCGAGACCGGCACCCAACCGCAAAGCTGGGCGGAACGCACAGGCGAGACTGACTGCCCCGTCCCTGAAGCAAACGCTAATCGCTAACCGCCAGACGCTAAACCCATGGGAATCCTTATTCAGAACGGCACGGTTGTCACCGCAGAAAAGACCTTTCCCGCCGACGTGCTTGCGGACGGCGAAACAATCCGCGAGGTGCGCGCCGGGATCGAATCTGCCGGTCATACTCTAGTCGACGCCTCCGGTCTGCTGGTTCTGCCCGGCGGCATCGATGCGCACACGCATCTCGACATGCCCTTCGGCGGCACCACTTCGGCGGATGACTTCGAGACCGGCACATGCGCGGCAGCCATCGGCGGAACGACGACGATTGTGGATTTCGCCATCCAGGCGCGCGGGACGAGAATGCGCACGGCTCTCGATACGTGGTGGAAGAAAGCCGAGGGAAAGGCCTGTATCGATTATGGCCTGCACATGATCGTCACCGATCTGGGAAGCGAGGAGGGACGCCGCGGCCTTGAAGACATGGACGATATGGTGCGCGAGGGCGTGGCCAGCTTCAAGCTGTTCATGGCCTATCCCGGCGTGCTGATGGTGGACGACGCGACGATTTTCAAGGCACTGCAGCAGACGGCCAAAAACGGCGCGCTGATCTGCATGCATGCGGAAAACGGATCGGTCATCGATGTGATCGTCCGGCAGGCTCTCGCCGAGGGCAAAACGGCGCCGATTTATCACGCGCTCACGCGGCCCACTATCGCCGAGGCGGAAGCCGTGCAGCGGGCCATTGCGATGGCGGAGATGGCCGGAGCGCCGGTTTACATCGTGCACCTCTCCAGTGAAGACGCACTCAACCAGGTGCGCGAGGCGCGCGACCGAGGACTGCCGGCTTTTGCGGAAACCTGTCCGCAGTATCTGCTGCTCTCGCTCGAAGAGACGATGAACCATAACTCCTTTGAAGATGCGAAGTGGGTTTTCACGCCACCGCTGCGCGAGAAGAAAAATCAGCCAAAGCTGTGGGACGGCCTCAAAGACGACCATCTGCAGGTGGTCTCCACCGATCACTGCCCCTTCTGCTTCGCAGATCAGAAAACGCTCGGCGTGAGCGACTTTACGAAGATTCCCAATGGCGGTCCGGGCATCGAGAACCGGATGCAGTTGATCCATCACCATGGCGTGAACGCAGGCAGGCTTACGCTCAACCGGTTTGTCGAGATCACGTCTGCCGCGCCAGCGCGCATCTTCGGTATGTATCCAAAGAAGGGGACGATCGCTGCGGGTAGTGATGCCGATCTGGTGCTGTGGGATCCGAACGCCGAGCACACCATCAGCGCCGCGACGCACAACATGCGCGTGGATTACTCGATGTTTGAGGGGTTCAGAGTGCGGGGCAACGCGAAACAGGTTTACTCCCGCGGTGAGCTGATCGTTGAAAACGGAAAATATCTCGGTAAAGCCGGCCGCGGCCGCTATCTCAGACGCGCGGCACGCGGGGGCGCCTGGCAATGATCACGCCCGAAGCCAGCCTCTATAACCCCGACCTCGCACCCACCACACCCGCGCACCGCACCTGGACCACGTATAACTACATCTCGCTTTGGTTCTCGATGTCGATGGAGGTGAGCACCTACATGCTGGCCTCCGGACTCATTGCCGGCGGCATGAACTGGAAGCAGGCGCTGGGCACGATCCTGCTCGGCAACCTCATCGTTCTCGTTCCGCTGCTGCTGAACGCACACGCCGGGGCGAAGTACGGGATTCCCTTCCCGGTCTTTGTTCGAGCTTCCTTCGGCACACGCGGGGCCAACCTTCCCGCGATGCTGCGGGCCATCGTGGCCTGCGGATGGTTTGGTATCCAGTGCTGGATCGGCGGCCAGGCCATCTTCGCCATGCTGGTGGTCGCATGGCCTTCGGTGGCCGCGGTGCATTGGGCTGAGTGGGCGTGCTTTCTTGGCTTCTGGGCGCTGAATATGGTCGTGGTCTGGAACGGAGTTGAGAGTATCCGCTTCCTGCAGGGATTTTCCGCACCGTTCATGCTGGTGATGTCGCTGCTGCTGCTCGCATTTGCGCTGCACAAGGCCGGCGGCATCGGCCCCATGCTGGCCACACCCAGCCAGTTTCATTCGACGGGAGCTTTTCTGCGCTTCTTCTTCCCCTCGCTCACCGCGATGGTCGGCTACTGGGCTACGCTTGCGCTGAACATCCCCGATTTCACCCGCTACTCCAAATCGCAAAATGCACAAATCGTCGGCCAGGCTTTTGGATTGCCCATTGCGATGACCCTCTATTGCTTTATCGGCATCGCGGTCACCTCAGCCTCCGCCGTCATCTTCGGTCATCCCATCTGGAGCCCCATCGAACTGCTGGGCCGCTTCCATCAGCCCGTCGTCGCGCTGATCGCCATGGTTGCGCTGCTGGTGGCGACGCTCAATATCAACGTGGCGGCAAACGTCGTCTCACCCTCGAACGACATTTCGAACCTCAACCCGCAGTGGATCTCGTTCCGCACCGGCGGCCTCATCACCGGCTTTCTCGGCCTGGCCATGATGCCGTGGAAACTGCTTTCCAGCTTCAACAACTACATCTTCGGATGGCTGGTCGGATACTCGGGCCTGCTGGGTCCGGTCGCCGGCATTATGGTCGCCGATTACTTCCTGCTTCGCGGCACCCGGCTCGACCTCGAATCCCTGTATATGCGCAACGGCATTTACGAATACCGTCAAGGTATCAATCCGCGCGCGATTGCCGCGCTGGCGCTGGGCGTGGCGCTGGTGCTCACCGGCCGATTCGTTCAGCCGCTGCACTGGCTCTATGACTACGCGTGGTTTGTTGGATTTTTTATCTCCGGAGCGGTTTATGTCGCCCTGATGCGCGGCGTCTCAGTACGCACCCCGGCGCTGGCCGGAGAAGAAGTCTGAGCACCGATGCTCTGAAGAGGTTCTCGAAGATACCGGGATCGCCGTGCGCCTGAATTTCTGTTTCAGATCAGGATCAGTCCCTGCCGATACCCGCGGGTCACTGCCTCGGTTCGGCTGGCCGCACCCAGCTTGCTCAGAATCGAACTGACGTGGAACTTCGCGGTGTGTTCGGAGATGTGCAGCTTTGCGGCGATTTCCTTATTGCCGGCGCCCGCGGCCAGCAACCCCAGCACCTCGCTTTCGCGGGCGGTGAGGGCCTCAACGGGCGGAAGCTCCTCCGCATCGCCGAGTTCGTGCTGCACCGGGAGCAGCACATCGAGGATCTCCGGCGAGACTACGGCCAGCCCATCATGAACCGCTCGCAGCGCCGCCAGAATTTCCTGGGGCTCGGAGTCGCGCGTGAGCAGCCCGCGCACACCCGACTGCAGGAGGCGCGAAATCTCGGTGCGGGCCGCTTGTTCTATCAATCCCACAACAGGAGGTGCGAAGGTCTGCGGCGCCAGTTCGGCGAGTTGCCGGATGAGGGAGACGCCGGGACTATCCACCAGGATCACATCCGGATCGGCTTCGCGCGCTGCAGTCAAAATGTCCCGAGGCCGGGAGGCCACGCTGATCTCGAAGTCCGGGCCAGTGCGTACGATGCTCTCAAGCCCGGCTTGCTCGATCGCTGACTTCGCACTTACCAGTACCCGGATCACAAAACCTCCCGCTACTGCCGGAAGCTCCAACTCGCGGGCGATCGCGCGGCACCCGGGTAATGAGAGCTACAGTGGACCTGCAGGTCTCGAATGACGGGATGCGATCATTCGCCTGCCGCAGGTCGATCGGCATCCGTTCGCAGCTGTATCGCTAATGATGCCGGAAAGACTGCACGGATTCATCGCGGCTTTCCTGCCTACGGCTTTTCGGCGACCGTCACCGAAACCTGGATGAGCTTGCCACCGCGCACCAGATCGAGGGTGACCGGCTTTCCGATCCTGTCGCTGTCGAGCTCGAACTGCAGGCTCCGGAGACTGCGGACCGGCGAGCCGCCGATCGCCACGATGACATCGCCCAGCAGAATCCCCGCCTTTTCGGCGGCGCTGCCTGGAGCGATTGTCACCACAAGCAAGCCGCGGTCGGTGCTGATCCCCAGCGACTTCCACGCATCGGCGGGCAAAGCCACCGGCTGCAAAGCCACACCGATATAGCCACGCGACACGCGGCCGCGTTCCAGCAGCTGGTCGACGACGCGATTGACTGTAGCGGACGGAATGGTGAGCGCAGAGCGGCGCGGCCCGGAGGTAGCCATCCCCAGAACTTCTCCTGCTGAACTCACAATTGGACCTCCGGAAAAGCCGGGGAAGGGATTCAGATCGAGCCGGAACCAGCGGTCGACACGCGCGCCGTGCCACGTCCGCCACGGTCCACCGGCGGCGCTGATCATGCCATAACTGGCTTCGAGACCATCGCTTCCTCGCCGACCTACCGAGAGCACGATTTCACCGACCCGACCCGCTGCGTCCGATGCGATACGCGAAGCCGGGGCGGCGACGGGAAGTTTGAGCACCGCGATATCGGTGCCCGCGTCCCGGCCCGAGACGGGTGCTGTTGTCTTTTCTCCGGAAGGAAGCACCACGGTGAGCTGCTCGTGTCCACGAATCGTATGTTCGGCGGTAACAGCCACTCCATCGCGCCAAATCGTGCCGCTGACGCCGTCGCGTCCACCTTCGAGAACAGCGATGACAGAAGAGCCGGCGCGATTTACCGCGTCGGCCAGTTCACTTGAGAATTCGACCAGCGTTCCTGGCATGATCAGCTCCTGCAGCTTGTTGCTGCTGCTCTCACCTTCGTGCAGGGCGGCGCTTTCGCGCATCAGCCGGGAGAACTAATTTGTCCTGCCCGGATGACCAGGGACGGGGAGGCTCAGTTGCAGCGGTGTGCGCCTGGAGGTTGGCGGATCCGGGTTGCCCATCTCGAAGGAAAATCGGCACGGATGCGAATGAGGGCCAGTGAATAGACGCACAGCAGAAGCCGGGGATCGAGGGCACCTCGGGGCGGCCCTCCGCATCTTATTCCGAATGGTTCGACCGTGTTTTCTCGTCATTGATAAGCAGTTTCCGGGAAGTATCTCGACCCGCAAACTGGTCATTGAAACCGCTCTGCTCAACGTCATCACCGCCTACAACGCCGAGGAGGCCGTCCAGACCTTTACCCGCTTCCCGGCCGTGGATGGCATTGTGCTGGACACCGAAGTGCACGGCCTGCCCTGCGACCGCCTCATCGAACGCCTCCGTGCCATACGCCACGATGTCCCGGTGATCACGGTATCTCCCAGCGGCTATGAGCCGTGCGGGGGCGAGCAGTACCACGTCTCGTCGTACGATCCGCGCGACTTGCTCGATCAGATCCAGCAAATCTGCACAAAGGAAACAGAGCGCGCGGCGCAGCAGTCCGATTCTCCACCCGAATAGCCCAAATTCACCTCGCGGCTGCGCGCTCCTCATGGAACAGGGAGACGTCCCGCTGCAGAAGAGGAAGGGAGATCGTGATGGTGACGCCGCCGCCTGGCCGGTTGGCAGCGAAGAGGTTTCCGTGATGCAGCTTCACCGCACGTTCGGTAATGGCCAGGCCTACGCCAAATCCGCCGGTCTCGGTGCTGCGCGCGCGATCGACACGATAAAAAGGCCGGAAGATGTGGTTGATCTCGTCCTCAGGGATGCCGGGCCCGCGATCACTGATCTCCAGGTTTGCACTCGGTCCCGGCTCTTCCGTGGCGGCGCGCAGATGAATTTCCACCTGAGTGCCCGCCTCGGTATAGCGCACGGCGTTGCGCACCACGTTCTCGATCGCCCGATACAGCAGCTCGCGGCTGCCGGTGATTACGCATTCGTCATCTGCCCGAAAGGCGACTGAACTCTGCCGCTGCCGGGCCTCGTATTCGGCGTCCGGAATCATTTCTTCAATCAGCCCCTTCAGCGAGAGAGACTTGAACTGATTGGTATTCTCGATGACCTCCAGCGAGGAGAGGGTCAGCAGCTGTCCGATGAGCTGGTTCAGCTTCGCGGTCTCGCGCTCGATGCGGTTGAGATGCGCCGCCATGTCGGGAGCGGCATCCTCGCGCGCTAACTCCAGAGCCACGCTCAGGCGCGCCAGCGGAGAGCGCAGTTCATGCGAAACATCGCGGAGCAGAAGCTGCTGCGCGCCTACCAGCGATTCCAGCCTGTCCGCCATGTGATTGAAGTCGCGGACCAGCGCTTTGAACTCGTCCTCCTGCATACGCGATGGATTCACAGGCGCCGCGACGCGGGTCTTCAGGTTGCCCTCGGCCAGGGCGCGCGCGGCTTCTCTCAGACGCACGAGGGGACGGGTGAACAGCAGGACCAGCACGTAGGTGGTGAGGCCACCCACCGCGATTGCGACCGGCAACTGCGGAAACGCAAAGTGCCACAGGTCGTGATACCAGGTGTGGTGCTCAGGCACGTAGGGACGGCTCAGCAGCAGCACATAGCCTGATCCGCGCGCCGAAGTCACCGGCACACGCCAGACATACTGCTGTCCTTCCTGGTGACCGAAAATCTGATCGGCCTGCTCAGGGTCAGGCTGCGCGGTCATGGGGATCACCGCTCCGCACAAATGGCGCCCGGCCGGATCTTCGAGGGCGATGTTCTGCCCGTGGGCCGCTCCATACGCTTCGAATGCGCCACAGCCTCCCGTTTCAAAGGCCGCTGCGGTTTCCTTTGCCTCGTTGCGCAGGCCGCTGAACACGGTATCGAAGACGATCGCCGGACTGGGCCGGTGATGGCTGAGGATGAATGCCGTGGAGATGATGAAGATGAGACTTTGGGCGAGCCACAAGATGGCGAAGATCTTGAGAAATATGCCGCGCATCGTTCAGCTCCTGGTCTCCGCGTGGGTGCGGTACACGAGGAGCTGGTAGCCTGCTCCGCGGATGGTCTTGACCTGATCGCCGCCGGCGCTGACCTCGTCGAGTTTGCGACGCAGCCGGCTAACATGCATATCCAGGCTGCGATCGAAGGGATTGAACTTGCGCCCGAGCACCTGCTCGGCGAGGTCTTCGCGCGAGACGACTTTTCCGGGCGAGCGCATCAACGCTTCGAGGAGCGAGAACTCCACGTCGGTCAGCTCGACATTCCGGCCCTTGGTGAGAACGGTGCGCGCGGCCGGATCGAGCTCCAGGTCGTCGACCCGCAACGCTGCGCTTCGACTGTCGCTTCTCGAATCTGCGTCTGGACCGGTGCTTCTGCGCAGAATGGCTCGCATGCGCGCCAGCAGTTCGCGAGGATTGAAAGGCTTGGGCAGATAATCGTCCGCGCCAATCTCCAGCCCGACGATGCGATCGACATCGTCGCCGCGCGCCGTAAGCAGCAGGACGCTGACGGGGGAAACGGCGCGCAGCTGCTTCAGCACTTCGAAACCATCCATGCCGGGCAGCATGACATCCAGCAGAATCAGCGCCCAGGAGCCCTCCCGTGCCGTTCGCAATCCCGCGTCGCCGCGATGCACTGAGACGATGCGGAATCCGTAACGGCCCAGGTATTCCGTGAGCATCGAGCAAAGCTCAACATCGTCATCGATGAGCAGAACGTCTTCCACAGGGCCTCTTCTCTGAGCCTATTCCTGCACGAAGCACGTGGCGCAACAGAAATGTAACAAATGGTCACGCAGGCCGTGACACTTCGTTACACAACATGACTGTTTATGACCGCAGGGCGGGGCGAATCGCGATCTTCTGGAGTTGGACAGGACGCCACGATGACTTACATGTTTCGCGATAAAGCCCTGACAGCCCTCCTCCTCTTCGCTTCGATCGGCATTGCGTGTGCGCAGACGCCGACGGGCGGAATCCGCGGCACGGTTGCCGATCCATCGGGTGCGCTCATTCCGTCGGCGCAGGTCACCATCACCAACAGCAACGGGTTCTCCAAATCGGTGAGCAGCCGCGACGACGGCACGTTTGCGCTGGATCATCTGGTGCCAGGCCGCTATGCTGCTTCGATTACGGCTACCGGGTTTGCGTCGTCGACGGTGGCCGACATTCCGGTGTACGGCGGAAAAACCACGCCGGAAAACCTGACCCTGCAACTGCCGGTCGAGCAGCAGCAGGTGCAGGTCAACGATCAGGGGCTGAGCGTCGATACCAGCGCTGACAACAACGCCAGCGCCATTGTGATCAAAGGCAAGGACCTCGACGCTCTCTCCGACGATCCGGACGAGATGCAGGATGAGCTGACCGCGCTGGCCGGGCCGGCAGCCGGGCCGAACGGCGGGCAGATTTACATTGACGGCTTCACCGGCGGACAACTGCCCCCCAAGTCGTCGATCCGCGAAATTCGTATCAATCAGAATCCCTTTTCGGCTCAGTACGACAAGCTGGGCTACGGCCGGATCGAAATCCTGACCAAGCCGGGAACCGACAAGTTCCACGGCATGTTCATGTTCAACGGCAACGATTCGGCATTCAACTCGCTGAATCCATTTGTAACCAACGAGCCGCCTTATTACTCGACGTTCATGGTGGGCAGTGCGAGCGGGGCTCTGACAAAGAAAGCTTCGTGGTTTGCCAATGTTTTCCGTCGCGACGATCAGTCCAACTCCATCATCAATGCCGAACTGCTTAATGGCACAGGCAGCGCCTACAACTACACACAGGCCGTCGCTAACCCGCAGTCGCGGCTCGATGTGAGCCCCCGTTTCGATTTCCAGCTTGGCGCCAACAATACGCTCACCGTTCGTTACATGTTCGATCGCCAGGCGGAGACCAACAGCGGCGTTTCGCAATTCGCCCTGGAAACTCAGGGATACAACGTGCTGAACCACGAAAATACGCTGCAGGTCAGCGACACACAGATCCTGAGCAGCAATATCGTAAACGAGACGCGCTTCCAATACACCCGGGATCGCGACAGCCAGGTCGCGCTGAACGATACGCCGACCATCACTGTGCAGGGAGCCTTCACAGGCGGCGGCAGTAACCAGGGTACAGTCCAGGACAATCAGGACCGGTATGAGTTACAGAATTACACTACGGCTGCCGAAGGACGGCATGCTCTGAACTTCGGCGCGCGGCTGCGTCTCACCCGCGACTCCAACGACTCTACTTCAGGATTTAACGGCAATTACATTTATCCGTCGCTGAGCGCTTATGCGGCAGGAACGCCCTCGGAGTACGACGTCACCGCAGGAATACCGGCGGCAAAGGTCAACCTGTTCGACGCCGGACTGTTCTTCCAGGACGACTACAAGGCGCGGCCGAATCTGACCCTGAGTTACGGGCTGCGGTTCGAATCGCAGAATCGCATCAGCGATCATGCCGACTGGGGTCCGCGCTTTTCTCTGGCGTGGGCGCCTGCCGGAAACAACGGGCATCCGGCGAAGACGGTGATTCGCGCCGGATACGGCTGGTTCTACGACCGCTTCAATTCCACCTATGTTCTCGACGCGATCCGCCAGAACGGGATCAACCAGCAGCAGTACGTGGTGAAGAATCCGAGTTTCAACGCAAACGCTCCGCTCCCTTCGGAGCTTGCGTCGGGCAGCACGGTCGCTCCAACCATCGTTCAGGTTGCTCCTGATCTGAAGTCATCGGTGAATATGCAGGCGGCGGTGGGAATCGAGCACCAGTTCGGCAGGATTGCTACTGCGTCGGCGACTTATATTAACTCGCACGGCGTTCACCAGTATCTCAGCGACAACATCAACGCCTTCCTGCCCGGCACCTACGACGCCGCCAGCGGGACCGGCGTACGACCGAACGGCATCAACGAAAACATCGATCAGTTTCAGTCCGGCGGGCTCTACAACCAGAATCAGCTGATGTTTAACTACTCGGTGCGTGCGCGCAGGGTTTCACTCTTCGGCTTCTACATGGTGAACTTTGCCAATGCGGACACTTCGGGAGCCACTTATTTTCCTTCGAACCAGTTCGATCCGAAGGCAGACTACGGGCGCGCCTCCTTCGACGTGCACAATCGCTTCCTGTTGGGCGGCAACGTGCAGGCGCCGTATGGTGTCTCGCTCAGCCCCTTCCTGGTGCTCGATTCGGGCCAGCCGTTCAACATCACGGTGGGCCAGGATCTGAACGGCGATAATCAGTTCAACGATCGTCCGGCATTTGCAACCGCGTCCAGCACAGATACTATCGCGACCAGTTACGGAAGCTTCGACCTCAATCCCTCCGCGGATCAGACGCGCATTCCCTTTGACGCCGGCAACGGCCCGTCCCAGTTGAGCATGAATCTGCGGGTCAGCAAATCGATCGGCATCGGCCCGCGTGTGGAGCGGTCCGGCGGATCAGGCTTTGGCGGCCCCGGCGGAGGCGGTCCGCCTCCCGGAGGTGGAGGCCATGGCGGCCCGGGTGGTGGTCCTGGCGGAGGCCTCGGGCCGGGCGGCCTGAGCCAGTCGGGCGGCCCTCCCCGGCTCGATCAGGAGCTGCCGCGGCGCTATTCGCTCACCTTTTCGGCCATGGGCCGCAATGTCTTCAACGAGGTCAATCTCGCGCAGCCGGTGGGCGTTCTTGAGTCGCCGCTGTTCGGAAAATCGAATGCGCTGTCAGGCGGATTCTTCTCCTCGCCATCGTCGAATCGCAGCATCGATCTGCAGCTGCGTTTCAGCTTCTGAGGCGCTGGTCATTATAAATCGAGAAATTTATGTCCGTGCAGCGAGGAACTTGTCTAAGCTGAGAACTCCAAATCCCTGACCCTTACGCCCGATCGAAAGGAAGATGCATGAAAGCAGCAGTTGTTTCAGCGATGCTGGTTCTGGCCGCGCCCCTGGCCATGGCGCAAACCTCCACATGGAAATCGGACCCCAATCACAGCGAGGTCGATTTCACGGTCCGCCACATGGGGATCTCCAACGTCCACGGGAGATTTGGCACCGTGAACGCCACCCTCACCCTGAATGATCAGGACATCACCAAGTCCACGGTGAATGCGACGATCAATGTAGCCGGGGTGGATACGGGCGTTCCGCAGCGCGACAACGATCTCAAGAGCGCGCATTTCTTCGACGTCGCGAACAATCCCACTGCGACCTTTACCAGCACCAGCGTTACGAAGGGCGGCTCCGGACTTCAGATCGCCGGCAATCTCACCCTGAAGGGCGTGACCAAACCCGTGGTGCTGGATGTGGACGGCCCTACAGCACCGGTGCAGGGAATGGATAAAAAGATGCATGAGGGCTTCTCCGCCACGACTACGCTGCACCGCACCGACTTCGGCATCGCCGCGGGCATGCCGGCAGCGATGGTGGGCGATGACGTGAAGCTCACCATCGAACTGGATATGGCCAAACAATAGCCGCCGCGCCGCTCTGGTCCGGGTATAACTGATGCCGGGGGCCTGCTAACAGGCCCTCATCAGAGATGCCGGGAGGAAGATCGCAGAGTGAGTGCATCGAAGCGGGTAGCGGTAGTCACGGGAGGACGCCAGGGGATTGGCCGCCGCACGGCGCAGTTGCTGGCTCAGCGCCGCTATGCGGTCGCCATCATCGATCTTCATGATCCGGCCGAAGCTGTTCGGGCCATCGAATCTTCAGGCGGCGAGGCTTTTGGGTTTGCGGGCGACATTACTCACGAAGCAGTCGTCGACGACTTTACCCGGCAGGTCTTTGATCGCTTTGGGCGCGCCGATGTGCTGGTGAACAACGCGGGCATCAGTCATATTGCGCCCGCCGAGCAAACTTCCGCGGCTGACTATCGGCGCGTCCTCGAAGTGAACCTGGTTGCGCCGTTTCTCCTTGCCAAAGCCTTCGGGCAGAAAATGCTGGCGGCGCACAGCGGCTCGATCATCAACGTCGCTTCCGTGGCCGGGCTGCTGGCGGTTGCCGATCGAGCAGCGTATAACGCCTCGAAGCACGGGCTCATCGGCCTTACCCGTACCCTTGCTGCGGAGTGGGGTGGCCGCGGGGTTCGCGTCAACGCTGTCTGCCCAGGTTGGGTGAAAACCGAAATGGACGAGGCCGATCAGGCCGGCGGCAGTTACACCGACGCGGATATCACCGGGCGTATTCCAATGGCGCGCTTCGCCACGCCCGATGACGTCGCGCGCGCCATTGCGTTTCTGGCCGATGAAGCCGAAAGCGGGTTCGTCAACGGGCATACGCTCTCGGTCGATGGCGGCTGGGCCGCCGATGCCAGCTGGGAATCGGTGCGGCTGAGCAAGCGCTGAGCGGCGATTCGCGGCCGGTATTGCGGCGGCTGACTATGCTTTGTCGTCCAGAGGCTTCAACTCGCCGAAGACGGTGGGAATGAGCTCGGCGACGGTCGGATGGATGTGCATGGAGTGGGTCATCAGCGACGCCGGCTGCCGGGCATACATCGCGGTCAGGATGCAATGGATCGCCTCGTCGCCTCCGGTACCGAAGACTGTCGCTCCGAGGATGTGCTGGGTGTCCGCGTCGACCAGGACCTTGATGAATCCATAGGTCTCGCCCTTCTCGATGGCACGGCTCACTCGAGTCATGGGCCGGAAGCCGATGAGTGCGCGTTTTCCGCTTCTCCGCACTTCGGCTTCGCTCATCCCTACACCGGCCAGGGGTGGATCGATATAGAGCGCGTGCGCCGCGATGCGGTCGCTGACGCGGCGTGAGGCGCCATCGAGCAGGTTGCCGGCGGCAATTTCGTAGTCGTTGTACGACGTGTGCGTAAAGGCGCCGCGACCATTGCAATCTCCCAGGGCAAAGATCCCCGAGGCGGTGGTCCGCAGCGTGTCGTCTACCTGAATGAAGCCACGCTGATCAGTCTGCACTCCGGCCGCGGGAAGATTCAGGTCGTCCGTATTCGGAATGCGGCCCACGGCCAGCAGCACATGCGAGCCAATGACCTCCGGCTCCCCCTCGCTGCAATCGAGCGTGACGGCCACCTGGTTTCCGTGAGACTTCAGCTGCAGGCAATTGGCTTTGGTGCGAACCTCAATGCCCTCCGCCTGGAACACCTCACGGATCACTTTGCAGGCATCCTCGTCCTCGTGCGCGGCCAGGCGGTCATTCCGGTCCACGACCGTGACCACAGCGCCGAACCTGCGGAAGATCTGTGCGAATTCGAGGCCCACATAGCCGCCGCCGATGACGATCAGGTGCTTCGGGAGCTGGTCGAGGTCCATGATGCTGCTGCTGGTGAGGAAGGGGACCTTGTCGATCCCGCCAATACCCTCGGTGGAGGGCCGCGCGCCGACATTGAGGAAGATCTGCTGCGCCTCGAGTCGATCCTCGCCCACGCGCATGCTCGTCGCGGATTCGAAGACCGCGGTTCCGGTGAAAAGGGTGAGATTCTTCGTCCCGCGCAGCCATTTCTCGAGGCCGTTCCGGGAATTGCCGACGATGGTGTCCTTGCGTGCCTTGACGGCACGCATGTCGACGCTGACCGGGCCTGCGTCTGCGCCGAAATCGCGCGCGCGGCGGGCGAGGTGCGCGGCATGAGCGCTGGCGACCATGGCTTTGGTGGGCGTGCAGCCGGTGTTAACGCAGGTGCCACCAACGAGTTTGCGCTCCACCAGCGCGACCTTGCGCCCTGCATTGGCCAGGCGCACAGCGAGCGAAGGGCCGGCCTGGCCGGCGCCCACAACGATCGCGTTGAAGGTGTAGTTCATCGCAGCACCACAATCGAGAGAATCGCAAGGCCCACAGCGATGACATCCTCTGTCAGCGCTGCCGGGAGGTCGCGGCCAAAGGCACCGGCCATCTTCTGGCGAACCGCCGAGCCGCCCAGGGTTCCCAGCACCGCGGCCACGATGCCGATCACCAACCCTGTAACCAGCGCCTGCGCGGTGGCGCCGACGGCGGCTCCCGCCAGCGCTCCGACGATGATGCGCGTGATGAAGCCCGGAGGAGCCTTGCGGCTCGGCATCTGCGGCAGCTTATCGCCCACTAATTCGCCGATGGCAAAAACCGTGAAGATGATCGGCGTGTAGCGATAGCCAAAGAACGCAAGCGGGGTATGGGCCAGGGCCAGGAATCCCAGCCTTGCAGACCAGCTCACCACGGCAAGCGGCGTCATGGATCGCAGACCCGCAACGAGCCCGATGAGAAATGCGCTGAACAGCACCATCGATCCTCCCACCTATCCGGAGTTGGGGCCGCCTTGAGCGCTATCCCTCGCCCGGGTTGTTTGCGGAGCGAGGATGAACGTGCGGACGCCTCGATTTTGTCATGCCTCACAAAAGGATGCGAGACCGCTCACCGCGATGCTGATAATTCCTGCGGAACCGTCCCAACCTTCGCTGACGATTCCTTTATGTCTTCCCTGGCGCCTCCTTATGCGTGGGGCTATTTCATAAGGGTGAGCCGGCCCGGTCGCCGGCGGAGGAGAAATGAGCGCATTCCGTACCTGCAGGCCCTTGCTGGTTGACGCCACCCAGGCCACCGAGCCCGCCACCATTGCCACCGACCTCGGGTTCGCCAACGTTCAGCGCGGAGACTGGGTCGTACGCGGTGAGGACGGCGAGTGCTACGTAGTCGACGACGAGTTCTTTCAGCGCACCTTCAAGCCCATCCAGACCTATCCCTGGGACCGCGAGGAAGAATCCCGCAGCTACGGCTGTTAGCCGGCTTCGCTGCGGTCCCCTCCCGGAGCACAGCGCCCTGGCTCCGCCCGGGTTGATCTTCCGTCCCGATTCCGTCATGCTCGGGCATAGCTTTATTGCCGCAGGTGGTCAGTAGCCCATCGCCGGTCAGGCAGGCGCATGCCCGAACTTCCCGAAGTCGAAACCATTGCCAGCGGCGTTGATCGCCGGGTCCGCGGCGACAGTATCGTCTCGGCGACGTTTTCTTCCTATAAGGAGCCGTTCAAAACTCCTCCTGACGAAATGGCCGTGGCTCTCGAGCGCCGGCGTATCGAGCGGGTCCGGCGCGTGGGCAAGCACATTGTCTTCGACCTCGCATCGAGGACCGACGGCGATGACGCGAGCCAGTGGATTGTTCACCTCGGCATGACGGGCCGGTTGCTGGTCTCCGATCCTGCCGTTCCCGTGCCTCCGCATACTCATGCCGTGCTGCGCCTCGCGTCAGGACGAGAGCTGCGCTTTGTGGATGCGCGGCGCTTCGGCCGGCTGGCGCTCCACACCGGCTTCACCGGCCCCGGCCGGGAACCGCTGACCATCTCCAAAAGCGACTTCGCAAAGCTGTTTCAGGGGCGCAAGCTGTCCATCAAAGCAGCGCTGCTGAACCAGTCGCTGCTGCACGGGGTCGGCAACATTTACGCCGATGAGAGCCTGTTCCATGCCGGGATTCGCCCCACGCGCACTGCCGGCAGGCTCACCCGAGAACGTCTCGAGCGCCTTCACACTGAGTTGCGTGCCGTTCTGAAGCGCGCCATCAGGGCGGGCGGATCCTCAGTGTCCGATTATGTCGATGCTGATGGGGTCAGGGGATTCTTCCAATTCGAGCATGCGGCTTATGGTCGTGAGGGCGAGCCCTGCCGGGTCTGTGGCACACCCATACGAAAAATTGTGCTGGCCGGGCGGGGCACGCACTACTGCCCGCATTGCCAGCGATGAAGGCGGCGGGGCCAGCAGAGTTCGCGTTTATGGATTTATGGAATTCCAGCCTCCGGGGTCTACGGGAATCTGAATGAGCGGGAGCACCGTAGGGCCCTAAGTGATTGAAACTAAATATCTCGCGAAACGGCATGAGGATTGCAAATCTGTGTAGTGCCAGCGACGCACAGACTCTCCCGGTAAGAGAGGGTCATGCGACAAAGATTCCGGCCGATGAGAGCAAGTCTCAGGAGATTCGCCCCGGCCGGGATGCAATGGGTCCGATTCCACCCCACAGGATGAAGGGCAAACTTCAGGGAGGCCAGTGACTGGCCATACAGCGGGAGAGCCATCCGTCAGCGGGTGGCTTTTCTGTTATTGCCGCTTTTATGGGTTTTCTTCGGTTATCCTGCGCGCGGCTTCGGCTGGTACCGGCGTACATCGGCCGGCGGCAGGACCGCATCAAATTACTTGTCAGGGAAAGATTTGAGGAGTACTATTGTCTTTACCTGTCGAGCGGCTGATGCCATGCTGTCGATCCGCGAGGCTCGCTGCCATTCTCGAGAAGTCAGGAATCGGTCCCGGGGTTGCGCTGGTTCTGCGTGTGCAGAGGCGGAGAGCCGGTGACCAATGGTGAATCAGGGTTCATACGGCAACTCCATTGCGTTCCGCTAGTCGACGTGGCATTCGGTTGCGTTCCTTCATCTCACTCCCGACCCTCATGGCAGGGGCGTTATGGGAGCGGGGGTTCCTGACGGACGGCAGCCAGCATGTTTCGCTGCGCCACAACATCAACCTTTCCGGCTATTGTGTTGGATGGAAGCCGGAATCAGGCCGTTACCACAGTTTCTGAAGTCCGGATGAGGACCGTCGCGGCGCATCCCCAGCGTCCGATGGGAGGAATCCCCGGAGAACAGCACGGTGGAACCGGGTCAGCCAGACAAGAGTTCATCGCACCAGGAAGTGCAAGCATGACAACAGAGCAGAACCAGCCTCAGCCTACGGCGGAAGTTCCGCCTCAGGCCCAGGCAGCGAATCCGGCCCAGGGGCAGAACCAGGGGCAGGGCGGACACCGTCGCCGCCGTCGCAGAAGGAAAGGCAACAAGGGCCCGCAGGCGCAGGGGCAGAATCAGCCTCAGAACCAGGCGCAGCCCCAGCCGCAGAGTCAGCAGCCGCAGAAACAGAAGGCGCGGCCGCCCCAGCCGCAATCCAGCCAGAACCGTTTCTTCCATAAGAACAACGGCAATGGACAGCAGGGTCAGGGTGGAGGAGGGCGTCGTCGTAATAAGCAACGCCGCCAGCAGGTATTCGTCGGTCCCATGGATCACAGCTACCGCGCTGTCAACGGCAATGTGGCGGATGGTCCTCCTTCGACGATCGAGTTCCGCAACGTCAACGGGAACAGCAACGGCAACGGCTTTTACGCGGAGCAGACGGCCTGGGAAACACCGGCGCCGCCGACCGTGCGTGAAGACGCCCCCACCCGGATCTACTGCTTCATCGAGGACCTGTTCTTTCTCGCGAAGATCAACGAGACCGCGCGCAAGCTCGGCGTCAAGGTTGCCTTCGTGAAGAACGATAAGGAAGTCATCGCGAAGCTGGTCGATGCTCCGGAAGAAGAGCGGCCGTCGCTGGTGGTTTTCGACCTGAACAACGCCGCGGCCAAGCCGTTGACGCTCATTCCGCGTCTCAAGTCCAAGCTGAAGCGGGGAACCTCGGTGATCGGCTTCCTCTCGCATCTGCAGGGAGACCTGAAGGCGAAGGCGCTCGAAGCGGGTTGCGACATGGTGATGCCGCGCTCGGCCTTCTCGCAGAACCTGCCGACGCTGCTGCGCCGCCACGGTCTCGACGAAGAGCAGGAACACGAGTTTGCGCAGGCCTGATCGGGCCTGACGTTACGAACTGGATGCAGTGCTTGCCGCAGGCGGGATGAACCGCCTGCCCGCGGTCGTCCTTTGTCAGCGCGATTGACCCGACTCTGCCTGTGTCTCCCGGCGGGTTCCCACGTCCCGATCGACGAGCGTTTTCAGAAATGCGAGAACGTCGTCGATATCCTGATCGTTCCACACCGGCCGCTGTCCGAGCCTGCGGTCGAGCGGAGCGTCGGTTGTGTCCACGTTAGAGCGATTGCGGGGCGGCAGATCGTTGAACTTCTCCACCTTTCCGTCAGGGCCGGTCGGATACCACTTGCCGGGATTCGTGTCGCGCTCCACGTAAAAGACCAGCACCTCTCTGAGGGAATGAAACCGCCCGTTGTGAAAAAACACATGGCGAGCGGCGGTATTGCGCAGTGAGGGCGTGCGGAAGAGTCCGCACCAGGACTTGTTGTTCATGGCTGCGTCTCGGCGAAACGGTCCGCACAGCCCCAGATCGTAGTAATGCGGGTTTCTGTTCCAGGGAATCGCATTGTTGCGCGGGACGCCGACGGCCTCGAACTGAAAATCGGTGAAGAGAGGATGCGCGCCGTTCGCTCCCAGTTCATCGAGATGGCAAGACGCGCAATTGCCACTGTCGGGATCGTCGAAGAGCTTCTTGCCGCGCAGCTCCTGCGCTGTCAGCTGCGCCTTGCCATCCAGCCAGTCGTCGAACTTGCTGGAGTAGGGCTGAAAGCTCCTGTCCTCCATTTCGAATGCCTGAAGCGCTTCAGTCGCCTTCTCCACCGCCTGAGCAGGGCGATCGAAAATGTCCTTGCCGAAGGCCGCGCGAAAATCCTCGGCGTATCCCGCGCTGCTCAGCTTTTTCGCCAGCTCAACCACGCTGCGATTGTCCATTTCCATCGGAGAAAGCAGCGGAAACATCGCCTGATCGTGCAGGGAGTTGAAGCGTCCATCCCACGTGTATCCGCCCGCTGGCACTTCGTTGGTTTCCGTCAGCTGCTCAATGGGGCTGGTCGCCTGCACATGGTTCCAGGCGGGTACGTGATTGAGGATGTAGCGCAGCGACGGCACAGCCCTGAACCCCGGACTCTTCAGATCCGGGCCGCCATATTGAACCGGCTGTCCGTTGGGAGGGCCATAGGCATCGGCGGGATTATGGCAGGTGGCACACGAGACTTTGCCCGAAGCCGAGAGCGCCTGGTCGAAGAAGATCTTCTTTCCCAGCGCCGCCCGTGGGCTGAGTTGGGAATCATTCCCCGGAAGAGCTGTTACTGGCGCGTCCCCTGCCATGCACAACACCACCACGGAGAACAGCATTCCGGCGAGGAGGCAAAGGCGCATTCGATCCGTCAGTGGCCCGTAAAGATATCAGAGCCGAAGGGCGTCAGGCCCGTCTGCCCTGCGTAGCCCAGATACTCATGGATGCCAAAGATCACTTCGAGGGACTTCAGCAGCGAGTAGTGGTTATAGGGCACATTGGAGACGGTGCCGGGCTGAATAAAGGGGGACAGAAGCAGCGCGCCGGTTCTGTCTCCGCCGAAGCTCAGCGTCTTCACGGTGATGAGTCCTCGGCCGGAAATGCGCCTTTGGACAATAGGATAGCTCTTACCGAGATTGGGGCCTTCCTGCTGGTTGCAGCAGGAGGCGCCATAGATGGTGACGTCGGCGCCGGTGGCCGTCTTCTCGATCTTCCCGTCGCCGCCCTCATCGAAAGTGATGATGATGAGGCCGTCTTTCTTATAGGCCGGGGAATCCATGATCTTCGGAACCCACTGCTCCAGAAACGTATTGATGGACTTCAGGCCGCCCGGCGCTCCGTTGGCACAGGGTGAATCGTGGCCGTCGTTGCAGAGGTTCGGCGTAATAAAGCTGAAATCAGGAGTTGTCGCGATCGAAGCGAGATCGGTCTTCAGCTGACGCAGGTTCACAACGTCTTGTTTGCACGCAGGCAGATCGATGACCGAGTGGAAGTACATGAATGGATCGTGCCGGGTGGCGTACATATCTCCCAGGGGCACGTCTGCGCTCGGGCCCTCGGCCTCCTCGGTCAAGTCAGCAGAATTCACCCGTGGATGTCCGCAGGTGGAAGACTCGCGTGCGGGGTCGTTGCCCATGTCTTCCATGTAGCCCTTCCACGTCAGTCCTGCCGCCATGAGCTGATTGGCGAGCGTCTTCACGGATGGCGGATAGACGCAGCCCTCGCCGACTACCTGTCCGTCGGGCGCGGTCCCGGTCTGGTGGAAGTCCGCAAACTTGCTGCAATCGGCGGAGGTCTGCTGGTTGTTGGCCTGGCCGCCCATCATGGCGATGTAGTTGTCCAGGCTGTTGTGCCCCGTTCCGTAATACTGCGTCAGCAGGGCTCCTTTAGCCGTCAGCGTTTCGGCGAGATACGGCGCGACCGACCCAGGGCCAAAGGTGGCGGAGAAGTTCTTGTTCTCGAGGGCGATGACAAAAACGTGCCGGATCGGTGGTTGAGCCGGTTGAGGACCGCTCCCTGCCGATGCATGTGCCTGCAAACTGAGGATCGCAAACATCGTGAAGAAGAGGGCGGCCCAGATGGAACGGAGGAGGGGGTCCACGACCTGTTTTTCGATTTCTCGTTCATTCATTTCCGGATAGTTTCCCTGTCAAAGCTGTGGGAGCGCTTCGCGCCACTTGCATCAGTGTAACGGCTGATTCGCAATGGGTAGCGAGTAGCGGGTAGGGACTAGCGATTAGGGGCTGGTTGCTCGCGGCTGATGGCCAATGGATAGCCAGACTTGCGGGCTGTCGGAGAGAATCAGTGCGGAGGGTGGAATGAAGGTTCTTTATACGGCGGATGTGACGGCGGAGGGCGCGCGGCGCGGGCATGTGCGCAGCTCGGATGGGCTTCTCGATCATGATCTGGCGCTGCCGCCGGGGATGGGCGGCCGGGGCGACAAGACGAATCCGGAGCAGCTGTTTGCGGCCGGTTACGCGGCGTGTTTCGGGGGCGCGGTGGAGTTCATGGCGCAGCAGGCAAAGAAGCCGACGGGCGTGGTGAAGGTGCGGGCGCAGGTGGGCGTGGGGCCGTTCGATGAAGGGAAGGGCGAGGGGTTTACGTTGCGCGTGGAGCTGGAGGCGACGATTCCGGAACAGGACCAGAAGGGCGCGGAGGAACTGGTCGCCGCGGCGCACCGGGTGTGTCCTTATTCGAATGCGACGCGGGGCAATATTGAGGTGGTGGTGAAGGCGGTGGGGGGAAGAAAATGACAGGGTGTAGGGCACAGGGTGTAGGGTGCAGGGTCCATGCGGCTTGTTGAGAGGCGCTCACGATCTGTTCGCCGCAGGCAGATCGGGAGCGCCCGGGCAGAGTATACTGGCTGCCGAATTGGGCCCTGAAGGTCATCAATTCCCCAGCTTGGGCCGTATTTCTATGGTCCAGGCGAACAGGAGCAGAGCATGAATGGCGGAGTGGGTGGCGTGATCATGGCAGCCGGCCTGGGCATGGGAACAGCGCAGAGACATGTGGGCGAGGTCTTTGGCGACGATTTTCGGGTACCGGCTGGCTGGAGCAGGATGCTGGACAACATGCCGGGCCGAAGCGTGGTCACTCTGCTGAGCCGCAAAGGCGCATGGTGGACGCGTGAATGCTTCCAGGCATTGTATGTAGCCTGCTGGATTCATCACCCGGTGGAGAAGGGCAGCTACATGATTCAGCTGGACGCTACGCAGGCAGCCAATGTAAGCGATGCCTACGCACGCCTTTTGCAGAAGGGCGATCTGCAGTCGAGGATCTCTTCGCATTTGTCGAAGCAGGGCGCATCGGCTCATGTGGGCTGGGATTTTCTCAAGGGGTACGGCGAGCTGCTGGTGCAGATTGAGGGTACCGGAAACGCCGGGCGGTATCTGTTCCTGAAATGCGAGGGGCACGCGCTGGAGAAGGGGCTGAGCATGAGCACTGTGAAGCACGGAGCCAGCTGGGTGAAGAAGAGCCTGACCGGTTCGGGGTCAACGGCATCGAAGGCGCTGAAAGAGTGGGCTTCGAATTCGACTGTGGTGGAAGGGCGGGCGGCGGAGAACTTCAGCAAGGATTACGAGAAGCTGCTCAAGCAACTGGGATTCACTTCGGTAACGACTACGGTGGAGCAGGTGGTGGAGGCGCTGCACCGGCGCGCTGGTTTCGCGCACGGATTACCGGCCCATGTGAAGGGCAACACGGTCGCGCTGGGCAGGGCGATGCTGGGATTCAACGGGTACATCGCGCTGTTCCGCCGGCAGGAGGCGGTGCTGAAGAAGAATGGAGTGGACTTCACCGCGAAAGATGAGGCAGAGCTGACCGATCTGGCGAAGAGGATGATCGCGACCACGACGCCGCATTCGGAGCAGCACTACAACGAGGTCCGCGTGACACCGGCGGATCTGGATTTATCGATTTCGAATTTCCGCCAGTTTGTGGCGTGAGCGAAGATCTGACGGCGCCCTCGCGGCACTCGGGAGAGGGTTAGTGCTTGTGCGCGATCGATCCTGAGCGGACATGCGTGGATGACTGGCGCGAGGCAGCGGCCCCGTTACGGCCTGGATCGCGTTCGCCGAGGTCGGGTGGCGCCGATGAAAAATGTGTTGCCAGCCCGGAAGCACACATTACACTGGAGCCCATTTCTCTGCTGGGAGGAAGCCCATGGCCCAGCTGGCTCCGTTGCCAGTTCGAAAAGAAACCGCCGGGCCGCGGCGTAGACGGCCGGTATCGCGGTTTCGATCGCGGAGGTTGTGGCGCACACCGAGCCGGCGGCTCTGGATCAGGGCGAAGAACGTATTCCTGGCGGCGTGGAGAAGGATTACTTTCGCTCGAGGGGTGCTCGCGGTCGTCGGGATCCCGCTAATTTTCTACATCTGGCGGGAGGTGACACGCGATGTCCTGATCATCGACCCGATTACCGTTCCGAAGGCATGGAGCGAGTCGGGGCTGACGCCGGATGCCATGGCGGCGCTGGTCGGCGACAAGATGCGGCAGATCGAGACCTCGACACAGATGATGACGATGTTGAAAAAAGATCAACTCGCCATGGCGCCAGATTCGATTCCCAGCATTGAGCTTCCAGGAACGCGATTCGATCTGAAAGCGGTCGTCGATATGACGCGGACCGTATTCGGGGTTTATCCAAGGCATGTGGGCGGCGCCATCATCCTCGCCCCAGCCTCCTCCCCGGACGTGGTCAAGGACTCTGCCAGGCGAAGAGCCCGAGTGATGATTTTCGTGACAGAGGGGCAGCAGTTCAGCCCGGCGGTCAGCGTGGATGTTCCCGCGGACGACGTGGATGGACTGGTCCAGGCCACGGCGGAAGCCGCGCTGGGGCAGGTGAATCCGTACCTGCTGGCGAGTTACGACGAGAACCTGCAGCGATACGACAAGGCAATGGCGGCCGCGACGGCAATCGTTCGGAACCCGGCGACCGGGCCGCGCTACAAGGCGGCTGCGACCAGTCTGATGGGCCTGGTCTTGTTCGACGAGAAGAAACCGGACGATGCCATGGCGAAATTCGAGGAGGCAGTCGCCATCGATCCGGACCTCGTGACCACCTGGGCCGCCTGGGGTTTCATGCTCCTCAAAGAGGGGAAAAACATCGAGGCGATCGCGAAGTGCAGGAAGGCCACCGAAGTCGATCCCAGGGAGCCAATGGCCTGGGACTGCCTGGGCTGGGCGCTCGGTTACTACCTTGACGATGGCATGGCGAAATTTCAGAAGGCCACCGAGGTCGCTCCGCGTTCGGTGGATGCATGGAACAACTGGGGCGAGGCGCTCTACAGCGAGGAGAAATATGACGAGGCGATTGCCAGGTACCAAAAGGCGCTCACGATCGATCCGAATAACGCGGCCGTCTGGAATAACTGGGGCAACGCACTCGACAAAGAAAAGAAATACGACGAGGCGATCGCAAAGTACCAGAAGGCCATCGCCGTTGATCCCAATGATGCGATTGCCTGGAACAACTGGGGCAGCGCGCTCGACAGCGAGAAGAAATACGACGAGGCAGCGGCGAAATACCAGAAGGCTACCGAGATAGATCCCAATTACAAGGATGCCTGGAACAACTGGGGCCTGGCACTCTATGCGGAGAAGAAATACGACGAGGCAGCGGCGAAATACCAGAAAGCCACCGAGGCTGATGCCGGATTTGAAGACGCATGGAGCAACTGGGGCCAGGCGCTTTATGCGGAGAAGAAATATGCCGAGGCAGCCGCGAAATACCAGAAGGTCACCGAACTCAATCCCAACGAGGTGGATGCCTGGACCAGCTGGGGCCTTGCGCTCTACTACGAGAAGAAGGATGACGAGGCGATCGCGAAATACCAGAAAGCCATCGCGATCGATCCAAGTAATGCCCTGGCCTGGAACAACTGGGGTATGGCACTCTGCGACGAGAAGAAATATGAAGAGGGGATCGCGAAATATCAGAAAGCCATCGAAACCGATCCCAACGATCAGTATGCCTGGGGCAACTGGGGCAGGGCGCTGCATGACGAAGGGAAATATCAGGAGGCGATCGCGAAATACCAGAAAGCCACCGCGATCGATCCGAATGACGGACTCGCGTGGAAGAACTGGGGTCAGACGCTGGAAAAGCTTGGTAGAGCCAGCGAAGCTCGGGAGAAGTTCGCGAAGGCACGTTCGCTCGGTAATTCCGACTAGAGGGTCCCGGGGCTAGAACTTCCGGGGGCGGTTGACGTCGCGAACGCCGGGGAGACGGCGCAGTCCCTGGGGCGACAAAACGACTCCGGAGCAGCTGTTCGCGGCGCCGCCTTTTGGCTGACGATGCCAGAGCCTGGCACAACCAGGGCATCCGGCAATCGAGTACGGGATCAGCGCTACTGCAGGCCCACGCGGCGCTCCAGTTGGGTAAATCGAGGATCACTCCGCAGCGGATCGAAATAGGGGTGGACCCTGAGGAACTGCAGAATCTTGGACTGCTCCGCAGCAGCGCGATCGAGCCAGACGAAGGCCTGCTCTTTGTCATCGAGTCCGAGATACGCATTGACGAAGGCGCCGGCGGGGACGTAGCCGGTCCTGCTGCGCTGAAGCATCTCTGCGAGGAGGCGGAGCGCATCGGGCCGCCGTCCGGCATGAGCATAGGCTCGGATCAGGATGGCAAGGATGGCCGGATTGCGACCGGAGACGGCGATCGCCTTTTCCAGCGGCGCAATCGCCTCCTGCGGCCGATGCTCCGCGTTGAGCACGAAACCGAGGTACCACGAGCCCCAGGCTGAATCAGGCTGCATCGCCAGCACGCTGTGCAGTTCGCGAGCGGCATCATCGAACCGGCGGGAGAGGAAAAGAATCCAGGCGACGCGGACGCCGGAAACTCCAACCGGGTCGAGCGCCCGGGCCTGCGCGATGGAATCCACCGCTTCCTCCGTACGTCCCTGGCACACCAGCCAAAGGGCGAGCCCGGCAAGAGCGGCAGCGTTGTTTGGGCTCAAATCGAGGGCGCGCCTGTATTCGGCCTCGGCTTCGCTCCAGTGCCACTGTTCCTGCAGTACGCCGGCGAGGAGGACGTGCGCATCGGCCAGCCTGGGGTCAATGGCCAGCGCCTGCCGAGAGTAGCTGACGACACTGGGGCGCGTTTGCGATGGAGAGACTCCGGCGAACACGGTGCCGAGACCGCTGTAGTCTGCAGCGAGACCGACGTAGGCAGGGGCAAACGTCGGGTCTCTGGAAATGGCATCGTTGAAATAGCCGATGCTTTGCTCGATATCCGATGGCTTGTTGCTGTTATCAAGAGCAAAGAGGCCTTTGAGGTAACTCTCATAGACCTCGGGCGCAACCGGCCGCACCTGCGCAATCCGGCGATGCTCTTCGCCGGTGACGGTCGCTTCCACCTTCTCCGCGATGGACTGCGCCAGATCGCTCTCGAGGGTCAGCACATCGCTGAACTGGCGGTCATAGGTTTGCGACCAGAAGTGCTGGTCGGTGGCGCCGCGAATCAGCTGCGCGGAAACGCGAATATGGTCGCCGTCGCGGATGACCGAGCCTTCGACCACCGCGTCGACGTGCAGGCTGCGGGCGATCTCCGGAACCGAGAGTTGCGAGTTTCGGAAGCGCATCACCGAGGTATGGGAGATGACGCCGAGATCGTGGATATTGGCGAGGCGGCCGATGATCGCCTCGGTGATCCCGTCGGCGAGGTATTCCTGGGATGGGTTGCCGGAGAGGTTCCTGAGCGGCAGAACGGCCAGCGACCGGATCTTCTGCGGGGGCGGAGGTGCTGCGTGGGGACGCCAGGCGATCCAGGCGAGGGCTGCAACCAGGACGAGCGCGACGGCTGCGAAATAAGTCCAGCGAAGGGGTCGCCCGGGCATGCGGGCGGCTTCCGTCCTGGGGGGTGATGCGGGGATGGAATCGACGGCGGATTCCTCCAGCAGCTTACGGCTTTTCAGCCACACATCAAGCTCGGAGGTCAGGGCGTAAACGGAGCCACGCTTCTCGTGAGCGTGGCGATGGACCGGCATGCCTTCCCGCTTCTCCCAGCGCTGCGCCGTGGTCACGTCGCGGCTCAGCCAGGCGGCAATCTCTTTCCAGGAATCCAGGCGCTTCCCCGGCGTGGAGGGCTTTTCGACGGGCAGCGTGTCTGTGACCTGCGGGTCCATGACATTCCAAGCCGCTCCTGGCGGACTACGGGGGAGGGGGAGGAGTGGCAGCATTGTAACCCGGCCTGTGTTGAGGAAGCGGCAAAAGACCGCATTAGGCGGCAAATGGCCAATCCGCTTCTTGCCCTTTGACGCGCATCCTGCGCGAACGGCATGGTTTGCGGACAGCTCAGAGGAGCAAATCTTTCAAAAAACGGAGAGGATTCATGAAAAGCAATTGCAGATGGTGGAAGCTGGGGATGGCGATCGTGCTGGGTTGCGGTGCCGGTTCTACTTGCCTGGCCCAGGAACCCCCGGTGCAGTACAGCGTCCCCGTACAGTTCAGCGGAGTCATCAACGATTATTCGCAGGCAACCGGGGGTCCGTGGGAAATGCATGGTCAATGGGCCCTGTTTGTCAACGAATGGACGGGGATCGCGGATTTTTCCGCGGATCTGACGATGTCCGGCTACGGAAAGACCTCGACCGGCACGCCGGACGCGACGGCGGGCGGCGCGGGAGCGCATACGCACCACATCCGGCTGACAAACGCCACCGTGACCTGGAATACGGACGGTTGCCCCGCATACAGCCCCTCTACCTACGGTGGTTTTCAGGTAAAGGAGACTGTCAGCCTGATGACGGGGAACGGGAGCAATGCTCCCTTCGAGACGAATCCACCTTCCTCGGTGCTCCAGGTTTGCGTGTCTGGCGGAAAGGGAGATGCGGCGATTCCGTTTTCGAATATAACGCTGACGTTCCAGAGCGGCAGCCCGGCGATTAAGCATTTCGGAGCGCAGCCCATTCACGGCGTGATTCAAAGCTGGAATAACCGCTGGGAGCTTCTTGGTCTGCTGGGACACTGAAGCGGAAGCAGGATCAGGCGGGCGCGAGTGTTGGGCGCCCGCCTTACTCACTCTCATCCAGTGAGCCCTGGCCTGTTAGCGGCTCTGCGCGACGGCTCACAGCTTCTGGGAGCGGTGGACGTCGCGTACTCCGGGGAGACGGCGCAGGCCCTGGACGAGCAGGTTCAGGTGGCGGACATCTTCGGTATCGACCACAAATTCGACCAGCGCATCGCTGTTGTCGCCGGGATGGGTCTCGACGCTGCGGATGTTGGTGTTTTCGTCGCTGATGACGGCGGTCATTTCCTTGAGCATGCCGGCGCGGTCATCGCAATGAACAGTGAGTTTGACGGGATAGGTAGTGGCGCGGCCTGCGTTCTGTTCGGGCATGCGTGCCCATTCCACGGCAATGCGGCGGTCGGACTCGTAGAGCAGGTTCTGGACGTTGGGACAGCTACGGGCGTGGACGGCGACGCCTTTGCCGCGGGTGACGTAGCCGATGATCTCTTCGCCACGAATGGGGTTACAACAGCGCGCGCGGTAGACGAGCAGCTCGTTCTGGCCCTCGACGATGAGAGAGTCCGATCCGCTGGTAGCGGCGACGCGGCGGACGGCTTCGGTACCCGGCGTAGACGGGGTAGCGGCAGCGTCGGGCTGCTCCTGCTGTTGATGGATAAAGCCGGGGGCGAGGCGGTTGAGGACCTGGCGCGCTGAATATTTGCCGAAGCCGATGGCCGCCATCAGGTCGTTCGGCGTGGCCACGCTGTAGTCGGCGGCGATGCGGGCGTAGTCCGCCTCTTCGAACTGCGAGAGCGGGACTTTGTATTTGCGGGCTTCGCGCTCAAGAAGCTTGCGACCGATTTCGATGGCGCGTTCGCGCTGATTCTCGTTGAGCCAGTGACGAATTTTGTTACGGGCACGGGAGCTTTTGACGAAGGTCAGCCAGTCGCGGCTGGGCGTGTGGCCGTTCTGGGTAATGATTTCGACGATGTCGCCGTTGCGGAGCTTGCTGCGGAGGGGCACCATGCGGCCGTTGACGCGCGCGCCGACGCAGGTATGGCCGACTTCGGTGTGGACCGTGTAGGCGAAATCGAGCGGGGTGCCGTCGGCGGGGACGACGACGACTTTCCCTTTGGGAGTGAAGGTGTAGACCTCTTCGGGGAAGAGGTCGATTTTGAGCGTCGACAGGAACTCGTTGGGGTCGGTCATGTCGCGCTGCCACTCGACCAGCTGACGGACCCAGGCGAGACGCTGTTCATCGCGGGCGCTGACCGGGGAGCCGCCGGCCTTGTACTTCCAGTGCGCGGCGATGCCCTCTTCGGCGATGCGATGCATTTCCTCGGTGCGGATCTGGACTTCGAACTGGTGGCCGCCCTCGCCCATCACGGTTGTGTGCAGCGACTGATACAAATTGGGCCGCGGCATAGCGATGAAGTCCTTGATGCGGCCGGGGACAGGGCGCCAGATCGAGTGGATCAGGCCGAAGACCGCATAGCAATCCTGCACGCTGCCAGTGATGACGCGCAGAGCGAGGAGGTCGTACACCTGATCGATGGAGGTCTGCGACTTCACCAGCTTCTGGTGGATGGAGTAGAGACGCTTGATGCGCCACTCGACGCGGGCCTTGATGTTGCTCTCGTGGAGCTTTTCGGTCAGCAGAGCTTCCACACCAGCGAGGAACTGCTCGCCTTCGGAGCGGCGGGCTTCGACGGCCTCGTGGAGCTGCTCCCAGGTGATGGGATCGACGTAGCGGAAGGCCAGGTCTTCCAGCTCGCCGCGCAGTTTGCCCATGCCCAGTCGATGCGCGAGGGGCGCGTAGATGTCGAGGGTCTCGCGGGCGATGGAGCGCTGCCTGTCGGCGGCGAGATGCTCGAGGGTGCGCATGTTGTGCAGGCGGTCGGCGAGCTTGATGAGCACCACGCGCACGTCGCTGACCATGGCCAGCAGCATCTTGCGGACGTTCTCAGCCTGGCGGTCTTCGCGATTGGCAAACTGGATTTTATCGATCTTGGTGACGCCCTCGACGATGTGCGCGACCTGTTCGCCGAACTTGTGAACGATGTCCTCGGTGGTAACGGGGGTGTCTTCGACGGCGTCGTGGAGAAGGCCGGCGGCGATGGCCGTGGAGTCCAGCTTCATCTCTGCGAGGACAAGGGCAACCTCAAGAGGATGCAGCACATAAGGCTCGCCGGAGGCGCGGAGCTGGCCCTTGTGGTGCTCCAGGCAGAACTGCCATGCCTGGCGGATGATGTTGAGGTCGTCGTTGGGACGGTTGGCGTGAACCGTGTCGAGCAGCCGGCGGAACTTCTCCGGGAACAGGTCAACCACGGCATCGGCAGGAGCCGGCGGGGATCCCTTCGGGACCCGCTCAACAGGGAGCGGCTGCGGCTGGACACTCGCCATGCTTCATTATAGGCGGGAGTTGGGCGGAAAGCATGAAGGGGCACCAGCAGGCAGGAAAACGGCTCCAGAGCCGCCGATCTTTTATCCCTTGAAGACCCTTAGCCGATAGGCCTCCGGCGTTTCAATGACAAACTCTGTTTGTCCTGCGAGCGTCAACAAATCCAGGTCGCCACTCACCACGACGTCTGCCCGCCCACTCTGGGCAAGGTCCAGGAACGGCTGGTCTGTGGGGTCGCGGCCGACGACCCGGCAGTGTTCAACGATTTCGACCACTTCACAAAACGGAACGTAGTCTGCGAGAAATTCATATCGTTCATCGGTTGATAGCCGGAATTTTGGATAAGCGAGCACCCGCGTAATCTCGGCTGCGCTGGCATGGCAGATCAGCGGTGTACAACCGGCTTGCCAGTGTTGAATGAGCCAACGCAATCTTCCACGAGGAAAGCAGAGCGCAGAGACAACGGTAGCCGAATCGAAGACAACGCGCAGCTTCACGGATTCTTACGAGCCCACTCGACCGCGTCGCGAACATCGTCTTCGGAAATACCCATTCTGGCGAGGCGTTCGCGTGCCTCGTCGGCACGACTCAGTCGCAAGGGCCGCAACACAATGGATTCGCCATCGGTCGTGACGTCGAAATAGTCGATTCCATCGAAGCGCGTCACCACGGTCTTGGGGAGCGTGATCTGGTTTTTCGATGTCTTCTTGGCCAGCATGACTTCATGCTAGCAGAATTTCCTTAAACAAGGAATCCTTACCTGCATGAACTGGAACTCGGAACTACTCCTCACTCTGGCTTGCCGGGATTCTTGGGTTTCGGCGGAGTTTTGACCGGCGGCGGTGGGCTGCCAGGGAGCAGGCCGGGCGTGGGGCGCTTGTCGTTGTGGATCCAGTCGAGAAGCTCATCGAAAGCCTCGCCGGTCTGGGCGGCGGTGATATTGCAGTGGCCATCGCGGTCAACATATTGCTCGACGAAACGGTCGCCGTTGCCGAGGCGGCGGGTGAGCTCGTCATACCAGGCGGTGGTGAAGGCGGGAACGAGAGGATCGTAGATGGTGTGGACTTCGAGCAGCTTGCGGCGGAGATTGCCATCAGGCGAATACCAGTTCGCCAGGAAACGATATGCGTTGGGATCGGCGGAATAGCGGCGGACACGCTGGTTGAGGAGAGCGTCGTTGTCGGTGCCGTTGTAGACAAGGTTGCGGTTGTCAAAGGGGTTGCCGCCGGATTTGAGCCGAAGGTCTTCGATGACGAAGGTGTTGAAGACCAGCACGTCAGCGAGGCCGCGGTTGGTATGGATGTTGGCCAGCTGGCGGACAAGCGCGGCCTGGGTGGGGTTGGCGTCAAGGCTCTTCTGGACATTGTTGATGGTGGGTATGTCGTTCATCATGAACGTCACCGGGATGTGCTCGACATCGGGGAGAACGCCGGGGAAGAGCGCGTCGAAGGCGACCCGATTCGCGAAGGCACGCTGCATGACCAGATCGGCGGGAGAAAGCACGCCGCAAAAGGCGAGGCCGCCCGCGTATTCCTTAGGACTCTGCTCCAGTTCCATCAGGGTAAGGAGGCCGCCCATGGAGTGCCCCATGAGGATGGTTTCGCGAGGGGTGCCGTATTTCCTGCGGAAGTGGCGACGGAGGGCATCGGTCTCGGAAGCAGCCTGAGGCACAGCCCAGCCGCCCACCGCGTACCCGGTGCGGGCGACGGCATACCCTCGATTCAGGACCTCCTGCAGCACGCGGCTGGGCGGGTATTTGGGGTCGAAGATCTGGGGACGCGGCTGATAGCCGTGGTAGTAAACGACCAGGCCGCGGTTCCAGTTGCGCGGGACGTCGACCCGGAAAGAAGCGCCGTCAAGGGTGCCCGTTTCAGTCTCAACGGGGACCGCAGGCGGAGAGGGGGGAGCAGGAGCGAGACTCGCTGCAGCAGTGCCAGCGGAAGGAGTCGCGGAAGAATTTGCAGAGTGAGCAGAGCCCTGAGTGAGCGCCGAATTTCCCTGCGCGCGCGTGATGGTGGCGGCGAGCAGAAGGAGGCAGGGGAGGAGTCGGCGAGTTCTGGGGGGCAAGTCCGGTCCTTTCTCGCTGTGCGAAGATGCCTTCAGTAGGATTCTGATGCCGGAAGATTCCAGACGCCAACATTCTCGCAGGACAAAATCAGGACGAAAAGCGAAGCCGCGGCCGCAGGACTCACCGAAAGAACGGGAGGAGGCGGTTCCTGCCGCGGATGCTTCACTGGATGTCGCGGTAAAGGGAGCCGTGGTGGTTTCGCGGCGGGCGTCGGACCGGCTGCGCGCGGGCCATGTGTGGGTCTACCGCTCCGATGTGGAAGGCATGCCCAGAGACCTGAAGGCAGGGCTGGTTCCGGTCATCGACGGACGCGGCGCGCTGCTGGGCACTGCCCTCTACAGCCCGGCTTCGGAGATTGCGCTGCGTCTGATCGCGCGGGACACGGTCGAGGATGAAGGCCAATGGCTGGAGTTGCTGCGCACGCGGATGCGCACGGCGATCGAGCAGCGACTGCCGATGCTGAGTGAAAGCACCGATGCCTGCCGCCTGATCTTCAGCGAGGCCGATGCGCTGCCGGGGTTGACGGCGGATAAGTACGCGGGCCTGGTGATCGTCCAGCTGCGGCACAAGGCGCTCGATAACGATACGGTGCGGCAGGCTGTGGCGGAGACAATTCGAGAGGCGCTGGGCGAAACAGCGGTCGAGACGATTGTGGAGCGTGAGGATCCGAGGATTCGGGAGCTGGAGCAGCTGAGCGTTCCCCCCTCGTCGACCTTGTGGGCGCGCAATGCCGAGAAGCCGGAGACCAGCACGATTTTCCGGCTGAATGGGCTGCGATTTCACTTCGACGCGAGCAGCGGGCAAAAGACGGGGGCCTTTCTCGACCAGCGCGAGAACTACGCGGCCGCGGCGCGCTACGCTGCGGGCGAGGCGCTGGACGTCTGCACCTATCAGGGAGGTTTTGCGCTGCACCTGGCACGCGCCTGTCCACGGGTGACCGGCGTGGATGTGTCGCGAGCTGCGCTGGAAGTGGCGGAGCGCAACCTGGATCTGAATCACGAAGCGCTGAGCGGCGCGGAGGTCGATTGGGTAGAAGCCGACGCCTTCGACCTGCTGCGCGACTGGAGCGATGCGGGCACGGTGTATGACACCATCGTGCTAGATCCACCGGCCTTTGCAAAGACGCGGCGCGCGGCCGAGGGAGCGCTGCGCGGCTATCGCGAGCTGAATTTGCGAGCGCTTAAGATGCTGCGGCCGGGCGGACGCCTGATCACCTGCTCGTGTTCTCATCACGTTGGGCTGGCGGATTTTATGCAGGTGTTGCGCGCGGCGGCGGGCGATGCGGGGCGGCGGGTACGGCTGCTGGAGGTGCGGGGTGCGGCGCCGGATCATCCCGTGGTGCTGAATATTCCGGAGACGGAGTATCTGAAGTGTGTGATCTGCGAGGCGGAGTGAAAGCGGGTTTCATCTGAATCCCGGATTGCCAGATGCGGGCAAATCTGGGGCACCCGGAAGAGTGGGCCTCCGGCGAAGCCGCCGGAAGGCACAATGAAAGAAGGCCATTTCGCCTGAGGTGCGGCTCTCTTGACCAAAACGACTCTGTCCGCAACCTCTGAGCTGCGCGAGCATTTGACCGCGGTGCACGTATCTGAGCGCGGCACGCAGTCCTTCGTGCACATACTCGCGCGCTGCTGGCATCGTCCTTCGCTGCTGGCGCGCGAACTCCTGTGGCGCTGGAGCTTTGGGATTCCGCTGCTGGCCCTGCTGTGGTTTGAGGGGCAGCGCATCTGGCTGGAGACGGCGGCACGGCTCCATGGCACTGGCATCTTTGAGTTTTCGCTCGGGTACCCGATGCAGGGCGTGGTCCAGGTGGCGGATGCCATCGCGGTGCTGCGGCCTCCGGTTCGCAATACGGCACAGTGGCTGCTGCCCGTAGCGATGCTGGCCTGGTCGATTGCAGCGGGGTTGGGACGCAACCTGGTGCTGCGCCGCTACGCGCCTGCGCTGCCATGGCGACCGGTACGGATGATCCTGCTGCAACTGATCCGCATCGTGGCGCTGGTCGCCAGCTTCGGCATCTGGTACACGGCCATTCACTGGGCGGCGAATTACAGTCTCTCGGTGGCACCGGCGAGCGGCGGCGTGGCGGACGAGCCGAACCTCGTCCTCTACTGCGCGCTGGTCATCATCTTTTCGCTCGGCATGTTCACGGTTTGGGCGCTGCTGAGCTGGGTTTTCTCGATTGCTCCGCTGCTGGCGGTGCTGGAAGATCGCAGCCTGGGCGCGAGCCTGCTGCGCAGCTTTCGTCTCGGCCCGCTGGCCGGGAAGCTGGTGGAGATCAATCTGGTGATGGGCATTGTGAAGCTGGCTCTGATTGTGCTGGCAATGGTCTTCTCGGCCACGCCCCTGCCCTTCGAAGCGGAGGTGCACGGAGGCGCGCTCTACGCCTGGTGGGCGGGGGTGACGGTGCTTTACATCGTTGCGTCGGACTTCTTCCAGGTGGCGCGCATCGTAGCCTTTGTGGAGCTGTGGGGACTATCGATCCACGGGGACTAGCCGTCCAGACGGAGGGGCCGGCGGCCCGCAAGCATTCATCGAGACGACGTGGAAAAGCTTTTTCAGGATTCGCGGCTGGCTTGTCTGAGCCTTGTCTGTCTGCTTGGCGGGCTGCTGTTTCTCTGGTTTTTCCTGACGACGGGAGCGAACCACCGTCTGGGATCGACGGCGGACAAGATCGTGGGCTTTGCGGTGCTCAGTCCATGCCTGATTGCAGGCATCGTGGCGGTGGGCGCCCTGATCTGGGATCGCAGAAAACTGCCGGGAGTGGTGGCGCTTCTGGCTGCGGCGGGCGCGGTGGTTCTGGTTTACTCGAGAATAGCGTGAGGATTGCGGGCCGGGCCTGGCGCCTGCTCAGGCCAACTGAAAATCCGCCAGGCGCGCGGCTTTTCGATCGAACGTAAGTGTCGATGAGCAACCAGCCCAGCTGCCGAGAGCGCCGATCAATGCATCAGGGAAAGAAGCGACTCCTGTTTTGAGCGCAACCATCGCGGTAAACACTTCCTGTTCATTTTGGATCACCAGCGTATCGGCCTGCAGCATTCGCTCGATGACCGCGGCAAGTTCGGAAGCGGAGAGGCCGCAGGCCCTCTCAAGTACCCAGACCATTTCAGCCATCGTGACCAGGCTGATGAACCCCGGCTGTTCTTCGGTAAGAAGCTGCTCGATGATCTGAGTTGCACGCGCGGACTGCGATGGATCATCCTGGGCCAGATAGCGAACGAGGACGTTGGTGTCGATGCCGATCACCGGCGTTTCCTGTACCCGGAACGCGCGCCTGCGCCCTCTGCGATGGCGGTCTCCATCCTTTGGAGGGATACCGGCGCGCGTTTACGCCCGGATACGATTCCTCTGAGCACAGCCGAGCGAAGCTTCGGCAGGATGACTACGCTTCCATCGGGGTGAATGAAGAACTTGATTCGGTCTCCGGGCTCCAGTTGAAGGTGTTCGCGGATCGCCTTGGGGATGGTAGCCTGGCCCTTGATGGTGAGCGCCGATTCCATGGCTCTGCCTCCTTTACTTTTTCTCAATCGTAATACCTGGAGCTGCTCGCAAGGAGAGATTCTTTACACTCCCCGCTCCTCCCTGCCAAACTAACCTGTGACCACACCCTCCGCTACGCCGTCCATCGTCATCCTCGATTTTGGGTCGCAGTACACGCAGCTGATCGCTCGCCGTATTCGCGAGCAGAACGTCTTTTCAGCGGTGCTGCCCTGCACGGCGAAGATCGAAGAAATTCGCGTGCAGAATCCCATTGGAATCGTGCTCTCGGGCGGACCCTGCTCGGTCTACGATTCCGACGCGCCCCCGGCGGACCCCGCGGTGCTCGAGCTGGGGCTACCCGTGCTGGGGATCTGCTATGGACTGCAGTTCATCACGCATCATCTGGGCGGACGAGTACGCTCCGCTGCGAAGCGCGAATATGGCCACGCTGAAGTCGACCTCGTTGACGCTGAGGCCAATCCGCTGTTCGCATCGCTGCCGGCGTCGCTGCATGTCTGGATGTCGCACGGCGACGAGGCGCTGGAGCTGCCGGCGGGCTTTCACCTGACGGCGAAGACGGCGAATGCCGTTGCCGGCATTGCCAATCCGGAGCGGCGCATCTGGGCCGTGCAGTTTCACCCCGAAGTGCACCACACGAAGATGGGAACGGCGCTGCTGCGCAATTTCCTCTTCAACATCTGCGGCGCGCGGCCGGACTGGACGCCGGATCACTTCATCCAGGCGACGGTGGCCGCGATTCGCGAGAAGGTGGGCGCGGGCCAGGCGATCTGCGCGCTCTCCGGTGGGGTGGATTCGTCGGTGGCGGCGGTGCTGGTGCATCGCGCCATCGGGGATCGCCTTACATGCGTGTTCGTAAACAACGGCGTGCTGCGCAAGGACGAGTTCGCCAAGGTGCAGCAGAATTTGCGCGACAAGCTGGGGCTGAAGCTGGTCGCCGCCGATGCCGGCAGGCGATTCATGGACAAACTGGCCGGCGTAACCGACCCCGAAGCCAAGCGCAAGATTATCGGCAACGAGTTCATCGCCGTTTTTGACGATGAGGCACACCGTATCGCGCAGGAGACGGGGGGAGTGGACTGGCTGGTGCAGGGAACGCTCTATCCCGACGTGATCGAATCGTCGTCGGTGAAGGGGCCTTCGCAGACCATCAAGAGCCACCACAACGTGGGCGGGCTGCCGGACTTCATGAAGCTGAAGCTGATCGAGCCGCTGCGCGACCTCTTCAAAGATGAGGTGCGGCGCATCGGGCGCGACCTCGGCATGCCCGAGGACATATTGCAGCGCCAGCCGTTTCCCGGGCCTGGACTGGCGGTGCGCATCCTTGGCGAAGTGACGCCGGAGCGCGTCGCTCTGCTACAGGAGGCCGATGACATCGTGGTCACCGAGATCAAGCGGGCGGGGCTCTACCAGCAAATCTGGCAGTCGTTTGCGGTGCTGCTGCCGGTGAAGAGCGTGGGCGTGATGGGCGACCAGCGGACCTATGCCTATACCTGCGCGATTCGCGCCGTGCACTCTGAAGATGGGATGACCGCGGACTGGGTGCAGCTGCCGTATGAGGTGCTGAAGACCATCTCCAGTCGGATTGTGAATGAGGTGCGGGGGATCAACCGGGTCGTCTACGACATCACGTCGAAGCCGCCGGGCACCATCGAGTGGGAGTGAGGACTGCGCGTCCAGCGGGACTGGCCGTCCAGGCACACGCGCCTTCGGCGCCTCTCTATGCTGGGAAAAAACTTTGCCAGTCTTCGGATTCTGCGATCCGCCTGATGAAAGAATTCCTTTCCCGCAGGAATCTCCGAAGGTAGGGGCGGAGCACGAGTTCCGCCATCCGGCCGGCCACGGGGAGCGGCGCCGAGAAGCGAAGAACATCTGTCATTTCTGTGTGGCCGCCTTCGCTGTTTACAAAGTAATGGTCGTGCTGAAACGAGCGGAAGGGGCCACGCAGCATAGTGTCCTGGAAATATTTTGGGCGTTCCATCTGAGTGATCTGGACTGTCATCTCCTGCCAGACGCAAAAATGCCTGGCGCGCCAGGTGACGGACTCGTTCAAGCCGATTAAACCGGAGGTCACTCCCGCGATTGCTCGTTCACCTGTCCGCGCGGTGCTTGCCCGATGGAGATCGATGTTGAGGGAGAGATCGAAACACCGCTGGACAGGAGCCTGAATTAAAGTGTTCTCGATCAGGGTGAGCATGCGTCGATTATTCATGTTTTGGGCGCCAAAGGTGCGCCGCTCCGGACGACCCAGTCCCCCTGATATTCTGCAATCCTTCGCTGCTTACCCTTGGAGGATTTGTCCCGGATGAAGACTTGTGGCTGGATGGCCCTTACGCTGCTGGTTTCTGCTGTCTGCACTACAGCCCCCGCGCAAAACCCGCTCTTCACGCAGTACGCCCGTGATCCGCAGCAGCCGATCGATCAGGACTACACCCAGCATATTCAGCAGTACACGACGGAGCCGCGGTTCAATTCGCCGCTGACCGACTATTTGCCGGCCTCAAAGACGGTGCCGACTCCCGAGAAGGTGCTGGGCGATGTGTCGGGTGCGCCCAACATGCTGCCCTACGCGGAGGATGTGTACAAATACTTCCGTCTGCTGGCGGCAAGCACCCCGCGGGTAAAGGTCTACACCATCGGGCATACCGAGGAAGGCCGCGAGATGATCGCTGCCGCGATCGCCGATGAGTCGCTGCTGGCCGCGCAGAAGGAAAACGACGCGCGGCTGGCGAAGCTGGCCGATCCTCGCACCATCAGCCTCGATGACAAGACGGCGGCCGGCCTGGTGAAGCAGTCGTTCCCCGTCTACTACATCACAGGGACGATCCATTCGCCGGAGACCGGGGCGCCCACGGCGCTGATGGAGCTGGCGTATCGGCTGGCGGTGGACGACTCGCCTTATATCAAATTCATCCGCTCGCACATGATCGTGCTGATCACGCCGGTGGTGGAGGTGGATGGGCGGGATCGCATGGTGGATCTCTATAAGTGGCATCGCGCGCATCTGGGCGAGAATTACCCCCACCTCATCTACTGGGGGCACTACGTCGCGCACGATAACAACCGCGATGCCATGGGCATGACACTCGACCTCACCCGCAATGTCCTGAACACCTATCTGACCTGGCACGCGCAGGTGCTGCACGACCTGCACGAATCGGTTCCCTTCCTCTATGACAACACCGTGGGCGACGGGCCCTACAACGCATGGATTGATCCGATCCTCGCCGGCGAGTGGGCGGAGATCGGGTGGAACAATGTTTCGCAGATGACAGAGCTGGGAATGCCCGGGGTATTCACGCACGGCGATTTCGATACATGGAGCCCCGGATACCTGATGTTCCTCGCGGCCATGCATAACGGCATCAGCCGGCTCTACGAGACGTTTGGCAACGGCGGCGCGGACACAGAAAAGCGCATCCTCGATCCGGACGAGTACGAGCGCACCTGGTACAAGCAGAATCCGCCTCTACCGGTGGTGAACTGGTCGCAGCGCGACAACAACAACTACGAAGAGACGGCGCTGCTGACGACGCTGTCGTATTTCGCGCAGAATTCGCAGCAGTGGCTCGAGAACTACTATCTCAAGGCGAAGCGCTCGATTGAGAAGCCGGCGTCGGCTGGGCCGGCTGCGTATGTGATCTCTGCCGATGGCCAGTCGGCCAGCCGGCGCGCGGAGTTGCTGCGGGTGCTGGCGCTGCAGCATGTGGAGATGAGCCGGCTGTCGGAGCCGGTGACGGTTACGGATAAGCCGGAGAAGCAGGGCGCGGCGCAGCCGAAGGCGCAGACCTTTCCGGCGGGGAGCTATGTGATCCGCATGGATCAGCCGTATTCGCGCATTGCCGATGCGCTGCTCGATCGCCAGTACTGGGCGCCGGACGATCCGCAGAAGCATCCGTATGACGATACAGGGTGGTCGTTCCCCGACCTGTTTGCAGTTTCCACGGTGCGGGTGACGGATGCATCGATTCTCAAGGCAAAAATGGAGCCGGTACCGGATGCCGGGGCGGCTTCGGGGAGCGAATCCGGCGCGGGCGAGCTGGCGGCCATCAACAATACCGGCGACATTACGCTGCTCGGCCTGCGCTACGTGCTGAAGGACGCGAAGATTTCGGTGGCGGACCAGGCATTCGACGCTGATGGGCACCACTTCAATGCGGGCTCGCTGATCGTCCATGACGCCAGTTCTGACGCAGTGAAGGCCGCGGTCAAGGACGCTGATGTGGCGGCGGTGAGCCTGAGTGCCGGACCGTCGGTAGCCATGCATGATGCGCCCGCTCCGCGCATCGCGATGATGCATACCTGGATCGCCACCCAGACCGAGGGCTGGTGGCGGGAGGCACTCGACAAGCTGCACGTGCCCTACGACTACCTCAGCACGCAGACGGTGGCGAAGGAGGGGGATCTGCGGGCCAGGTATGACGTAATCCTGTTCGCGCCGGTGGGGCATACGACTCCACAGCAGATCGTCGATGGGCTGCCGATGTGGGGCAATGCGCTGCCATGGCAGAAGTCCGAGCTGACGCCGAACCTTGGGCGCATCGATTCGACCGCGGATATGCGGCCGGGGTTGGGGGAGGCGGGGGTCGAGCACCTGAAAGAGTTCGTCGCACAGGGCGGCCTGCTGATTACCTCGGAAGATACGGCACAGTTCGCCATTGAGGAGGGATTGGCGCCAGGAGTCTTTGTGAACCATGGTTCGGGCGTAAACGTCGTGGGCAGCGTCCTGGCGGCGCAGTTTGTGGACAGCAAAAGTCCTGTGGCCGCGGGCTACGGAGAGAACCTCGCCGTCTACAGCGCCGACGGCATGGCTTTTGCCATCGGCAATATGACGGTGCCGCGCCACCTGCTTACCGAGAAGGACTACCACCGGCCAACGGGCCGGGGCGGACCGCAGGAAGAAGACGTTCCGGAAGGTCGCGCCGCGGTTGCGCCTGAGCCGTTGCCGTCGCCCAAGCCCTGGGAAGCAACGCCGCTGAACGAGGAGCAGATGCGGAACAACCCTTATGTAATTCCGGAGCAGGACCGGCCGGATGTGATCCTGCGATTTACTTCGGGGAAAAATTTGTTGCTCTCGGGCCTGCTGGAGGGCGGCTCGGCGATCGAAGAGAAGCCGATTGTTGTGAACGCCCACTACGGGAAGGGCAACGTCCTGCTATTCGCAAATAACCCCCTTTACCGCGGCGAGACGATCGGGAGTTATGGGCTGGTGTTCAACGCCATTATGAACTTCGACCGTCTGGGGCGGCAGTGAACGGGCGGGTATATCTCGGAGTTTGGGCGGGATTTTGTTTGCGTATTTAGTTTTTATAATTGCGTACCAATCTATATTTAGCTGCGTTTCTAGATTTTTATTGCGTATGCATTGGTAGTCGTGGCGGATAGTTGAATCTGACCCTGGATGTTACTTTTAGCTGCGGATCGGCGCGAGGTTATTGCGTATACGGCGTATACTTGCAGATATAATCTGATTATTGCGGATTAGGGACTTTTGCTGCGCAAGAGTCCCTCCTGCAACGTGGATAACCTCGGTTGGTGAGGAGCGACTCACTCAATGCCCAAGGTCCTTTCGCAACAGGAGATTGCGCCGATTCTGGAGGCCTTGTACCAGCACGGCGGAAGTGCACGGCAGCGGGAGATCGCGGAATCGCTTGCCCCTGGGATTCCTGAGCGGACGCTGCAGTACCGTCTAAGGGTGCTGATTGGCACCGGCCGAGTCATCCGGGAAGGTCAGGGACGCCGATGGGCCCGGTATCGTTTGCCCGAGACTCACATGGCGGAGTTGCAAGGTACCCCGGAGCCGGGAACAGCGGCGTTCCGGGAAACAGCAGCGGCTCAGGAACCGGAAGCCGGGTCAGGGCAGGAGGGTGCCATACCGCTGTCCCCTGCCAGTCAACAGATCCGCCAGTACGTTAACCAGCCGCTGACGCTCCGGAAGCCGGCTGGCTATAACCGGGAATTTCTGGACGGCTATCAGCCGAACGTAACCTTCTACCTCTCCGCCGCGGAGCGAGCGCGGCTGGCCGAGATGGGAAGCTACGCTCCGCAGGCGGCGGGAACTTATTCCAGGCAGGTTCTTGGCCGTCTGCTCATCGATCTCTCCTGGAATTCGAGCCGGCTGGAGGGCAATACTTACTCGCTGCTCGACACGCGGCGGCTCCTCGAGTTCGGCCAGGAGGCGAAGGGGCGCGACCGCCTCGAAGCGCAGATGATCGTGAACCATAAGGAGGCGATCGATTTCCTGGTCGGGTCGGCTGAGGAGATCGGGTTTAACCGCTATACCATCCTGAACCTGCACGCCATCCTCGCTCACAATTTGCTGCCCGACGAAGCGGCGGCGGGACGTCTGCGGCATATTGCAGTAGGAATTGAGAAATCGACGTTTCATCCCCTGGCCGTGCCCCATCTGATCGAAGAATGTTTCAATGAGCTGCTGAGGAAAGCGGCAGCCATCGAGGATCCCTTCGAGCAGGCCTTCTTTTTCATGGTGCAGCTGCCCTTTCTGCGGCCCTTCGATGACGTGAACCGGCGGGTTTCGCGGTTGGCCGCCAACCTCCGCCTTATCCGACAACACTTTTCCCCTCTTTCATTTACGGATGTACCGAGGTCGCTTTACACGGCCGGGATGCTGGGCGTTTATGAGCTGAACGCCGTCGATCTGCTGAAGGATGTCTTTCTCTGGGGGTACCGACGTTCGGCACAGCAATATATGCCCGTCCAGCGATCGCTGGGAGAGCCGGACCCCTTTCGATTCCGGCACAGCGCGGATCTGCGGCAGATCGTTTCGGAGGTGGTGCGCGGCCGGATGAACCGGGCTGCGGCCAATGCCCATATTGCGATCTTTGCCGAGCGAGCGATGGAATCCGGCGACCAGGAGCGATTCAGGGAGATGGCGGAAGCGGAGTTGCTGAACCTTCATGAGGGGAACTTTGCACGCCACCATATCCGTCCCGGCGAATTCGCCGCCTGGCAGGAGATCTGGGTGAGGCAGTCGATTTGAAAAGCACAATGTCAGGCGGAAAGAATCCAGTTCAGAGAGGGTCAACCCCGCGATGACCAAACTCGGCCTGATTGCCGGCAACGGACGCTTCCCTTTTCTTCTGCTCGATGCTGCGCGCGCACATGGGACGGAAGTTGTGGTTGCGGCGATCAAAGAAGAAACCGATCTCGAGATGAACGCACGCGCTGCTATCGATTCCGGCGTGCGGGTGTACTGGCTGTCGCTGGGTGAGCTTTCGCGCCTCATCGACACTTTCCACAAGGAAGGCGTCTCCCGGGCGGTGATGGCCGGCCAGGTGAAGCACAAGCAAATCTTTTCGAGCATTCGCCCCGATTGGCGGCTGGCCAAGCTGCTGCTGAACCTGCGCACGCGCAACACCGATATGCTGCTGGGGGCAGTGGCTAAGGTGCTGGGCGATGAGGGCATCGAGTTGATTCCCTCCACGGCGTATTTGGAACCGCTGCTGGCGCAGCCCGGGGTGCTGGCGGCACGCGCGCCCAGCGAGCAGGAGCAGCGTGACATCGAGTACGGGCGGCAGGTGGCGCGCTCGATTGCCGCGTTCGACCTCGGCCAGACCGTCGTGATCGCCGCGCAGGCCTGCGTGGCCATTGAGGCGATGGAGGGGACGGACGCCACAATTGAACGGGCGGGGGCGATCATGCGCTCGCTCAACGATTCCGATCATGCGTCGACTCTTCACCCCAGCGAGCCCAGCGCCCCGGAGACCCCGACCCTCGACCGCAGCCTCACCGTCGTCAAGGTGGCCAAGCCGGAGCAGGACATGCGTTTTGATGTTCCGGTCATCGGGATCGGCACGATCCGGACGATGCGCGCGGCGGGGGCGACTTGTCTGGCACTGGAGGCGCACCGCACCCTGCTCTTCGACCGGGATGCGGTGCGTGCCGAAGCCGATGCTGCCGGCATTGCGGTCATCGCCCTTGAAAACGCATAATGGATCGCGCATTCGCAGGCTCCCGTCGACGACTGATGAAACCTGAGTCTTATGGGACGGCACTAAGGGACGGAACCCTGGCGGATGCATCTGCGCCTGGCACAATGGCTGATCGGGCCCCAGCCTCGAAAGCGTCAAAGGAGAATTCCATGTCGAAGCCATCTCTGATCGCCATCGCTGCCGTTGCCGTGCTGGCCATCGTCGGTTTGGCCATCCGCGGCTTCGCCGCCGATAACGCTCCCATGCCGGAAGCCGGTCAGTCCGCTCCCACCTTCACGCTGCCCAACCAGGAAGGCACGCCGGTTTCGCTCGACAGCTACAAGGGCAAGTGGGTCGTGCTCTACTTCTATCCCAAGGACATGACCAGCGGCTGCACTATAGAGGCGCATAACTTCCAGCGCGATCTGGACAAGTACAAAGCGCTGGATGCGGTGATCCTGGGCGTGAGCGTCGACACGGTCGACAGCCACAAGCAGTTCTGCACCAAAGATTCCCTCACATTCACCCTGCTGGCCGATCCCGACAAGAAGGTGGTGCAGCAGTATGGATCGCTGGGACACTTCGGTCCGATGGTAATCGCCAATCGCAACACTTTCCTGATCAATCCCGAGGGGAAGATTGTGAAGGTGTGGACCAAGGTGAATCCCAATGTGCACAGCGAGGATGTGCTGGCGGCGATCACGAGCATGCGGGGCGGGGATGATACGCGGCCGTGAGGGCCAGCGGGCAGCCTTTAGCGATTAGCGGTTAGCGTTTAGCGGCGGGCATGTTCCTCAGCATACTTGTGAGCATCTTGCCCACTTCGCACGAAAGCACCTCGACGTCTTCGATACTCGATGAGTCCGCCAGCCCCAGTCCAGCGGCGATCACCAGTTGCGTTTGAACCTCGAAATTGGATCCCTGGGCTATTCCGAGAAAGTACCTGTACTGCTCTCTGGAGAGTCGCCCGTATCCTTCGGCGATATTACTCGCGACAGAAGTGCTTGCCCGTTTGAGCTGGGCGGTCAAGCAGTATGTCTCGTCCCTCGGAAACTGCTCCGTCAGCCGATAAACAGCTATACACATGTCAATGGAGCGTTGCCAGACGATCAGATCCCGGTACGACCGTGTCGCGGGTGCAGCCACCTTGTTGTTCTATGCCATATTTGAAGCTCACGCACCATGCCTTCAGTAACAGTCGGAGCTTGACCTGAACGCTAACCGCTAACCGCTGTCCGCTACTCCTTCACCGGCGTAATCGGATGCCTGTTTTCCGGTGCGTTGGGGGAGACTCCGAAGTCCCAGACATCGAGATTGATCATGCCTGGCGCGAGGATTTCCATCAGCGCGTAGTCGCCGACATCGAGGGGCTCTTTGGGGGTGAGCTTCATCCAGTGGCGGCCGGGGAGGATTTCGGCGTTGGTCGGCACGATGTCTGCTGACTGCGTCACGTTGCCGACGCGGCTGATGCGTACCGCCCCGATCACCCGCTCACCGGGACGCACATCGACGCGCACGATGGCGTAGTGGCTCTCCGGTGAACTGTACGAATCCTTGTCGTCCTTCGAGTTCTGCCCGTGGGTATCGACCATCAGCGCCGATTCGGGGGCGATCTGCTCACCGTTGTTGATATCGAGGCTTACATAAAGCACGGGCTGGTTGACGTGGAGACGCACCTTCGCCGCCTGGCCCGGAATCCGGACGGGCTCCTGGGCTCCATGGAAGGACGCTACGGCCGCACGCAGAACATTGTGGCTGGCTTCGCGGTTCACATTGCCGGCGGTCTGATCCAGGTGGATGAGTTCGGGAATGTTCTGAAAATAGTCGAGGACGAAGATGCCGTCAGCATCGGGCAGATGCAGGTTCGGCGCGACCTGGGGGGTTCGGGCTGCCTGATCGGCGCGCTCGGCAGCGGCGGCTTTATCGATGGCTGCGGCCTCGCTCATGCCCTGGTCGCTCTGGCCATTCTGTGCACCGTTTGGGGCCGGGCCGTTGCCTGGAGCGGCGGGATTTTGCACCGGTCCCGGACCAGCCGGTTGGGCGCCCGGCTCGTGCGCCTTGTTCCACTTATCGGTTGCCGGCCAGTCAACAAGATCGTTAGGAACTTCTTCCCAGTCGCCGCGCTCCGCGCTCAGATAGCGGACGCGGTCGCCATGGATCTCGTAGCGGGAGACGATCTGATAGCTTCCATCTTTGAGGATCAGGCGTTTACCGCTGGACAGCTGAGCTGCAGCGGGGAGATCCCACCCGATCATGGAGCTCAGCGGCGAACCGGGCATCATCGCCAGTACCAACACCGCCGTCGGAAGCAGTCGTAATCCTCGCATCGCTGACCATTAGATACTGCCTTGTCGTGATCCGTCACCCGGCCCTGGGACAGCGCGCGCGGGAGCATTTCGACTATGCTCAAACGTATGCTTTCCCGATATGCCGTCGCGATCTGCAGTCTCGCGACCTTCGTTTGTCTTCAGGCCCCGGCCCAGTCCACCAGTCCCGCTTCGTCCGCACCGCAACCAGCCGCCCAGACCGCGCCACCGGCAGCATCGACCCAGAGCAACGCCCAGACGCAGCCCGCGAATCCATCGGCGAGCCAGCAGGCTGCGCCCCCTCTGCGGCTTCAGGACCTGCCGCCGGATCCGCATACACCCACGCCGGCGGAACAGGCCGAGCAGCGCCAGCAGCGGATGCTGGCAGCCGCCAGTCAGCTGGCCAGCGCTCAGGCGCGCTGGGGCCCGGAGATCTCCACGCCCGGAATTTCCATCGCGCTGGTTGAGATGGGCCGCACCAAAGCACCGAGCGGCGCTACCCAGATCAGCTATCAGGTCAAAGGTTCCGGATTTAGCCCGGGAGAAGCGGTGAATCTGGTGCGCTGGCCGCTGGACTCTTCGGCTAAAACGGTCATGAGCGGGATCACCTTTGATCCACAGGGGAACGCGATCTGCACCGGCACAAGCGCAACGCCGACGCCTGCCCCGGCTGCTCCCGGGAGCCCGGCACCGGCTGCCGGATCTCCGGCTGCACAAGCAGTTACTGCGCCCAGCTGTACCACCAGCATGCAGCCGAAAGAGCGTCTCCACCTGGACGCGACCGTTGCGGCGGGTGAAGTCGTCCGGGTCGCGCTGGTCGATGAGGCGAAAAAGCGCGGTGCCGCCACCAGCGCGGTTCCTTTTCCCATTGCCAATGAGGACAAGGGTTGCCGGCTTCAGGTGCTCCTCGGTGTCAGGAATGCCGACCTGGTTTTGGTTGAAGGCACGGGCTTCCCCGCCAATACCGGGGTGAAGCTGGAGAGCACGACGGCGGGCCAGGCGCGCGACATCAACACCAAAACCAACGCGGACGGACATCTCGTTGTAGCCGTTCTGCCCGCTCAGAAGGACCTGGAAACCGGCGACACCACAGTTCGCTTCGCCGGGGTGGTGCATGCTCCTACGCTCAACAATTCAACCACGCCTGCGCCGGCTGATCCCGCCTGCGCTCCGTCAGTGACCTTTCACTGGGGCAAGGACAGCTACAAGCAGGAGTAGAACTCCTCCGGCATCAGGTCTTTCCCAGGCAAATCCCAGAGAGAAAGAGAGACGCTCCGTCCGCCAGGTACGGGGCGTCTTCTCGTTTTACGCCTGCCCGTTGTACATTGGCAGGTCCCCCCCTTTCAGGAAATTCTTTATGCCCTGTCTCCGAGCTGTACCCGTCTCCTGCGTCGTCGTCCTGTCATTCGTGTCTTTGTACAGCCGGGCGCAGACGCCCGATGCGACGACGCCGCCCGACAAGTACCTGTGGCTGGAGGATGTGAACAGTCCCCGCTCTATGGAGTGGGTCCACGCCGAGGATGCGCGCACCGCCCATGCGCTCGAGGCCGATCCTCGCTTCGCCGAATACCAGGCAGAGGCGCTGAAGGTGGCGGAAGACCCGGCGCGCCTGCCTGAACCCGACCTGCGCGGCAACGCAGTTTACAACTTCTGGCAGGATCAGACCAATATTCGAGGCCTGCTGCGCAGGACCAGCGTCGCCGATTACAGCAGCGCGAGCCCGCACTGGCAGACGGTGCTGGACATCGATGCGCTGGGCAAGCAGGAGAAGACCAGCTGGGTGTACCACGGCATCTCCTGCCTCTACCCCGGTGACCGCTACTGCATGGTCGGCCTGTCAGTGGGTGGTGAAGATGCGTCGACCGAGCGCGAGTTCGACCTGAAGACCGGCCAGTTCGTCGCAGGCGGCTTCGTCGCGGGGCACAGCAAGCAGAACATCAGCTGGGTGGACAAAGATACAGTGCTTATTTCGCGCGACTGGGGCCCGGGAACCATGACTGCCTCCGGGTACCCCTTCATCGTGAAGGAGTGGAAGCGCGGAACCCCGCTGGACAGCGCAAAGGAGGTCTTTCGCGGCCAGCCCACGGACATGCTGGCTGCCGGTTTCGTGATGCACGACGCCGAGGGCCATCAGCTTACGGTCATCGACCAGGTCATCTCTTTCTTCGAGTCGCGATGGTTTGTGCGGACATCGGCCGGGCTGCTACCGCTGGCGATCCCGGGGAAAGCCCTGCCAGCCGGACTCATCGCAGGCCGTCTCATCATCGATCTCCATGAGGACTGGAGCCCCGACTCGGGCGGCACGAAGTTCGCTCAGGGCTCCCTGTTGTCGGTTTCGCTGCCCGATGTGCTGCGCGATCCTGCGCATCTGAAGCCCGTTGTGGTCTTCGCGCCCACGGCCGACGAGTTCCTGGACAACCTTGCCACGACCCGGTCGCGCCTGATTGTCGTGACGCTCAAGCATGTGCTGGGACAGGCGTATGTCTATTCGCCAACGGGCAAAGACGGGTGGTCGCGGCGTGCTCTCGATGTGCCGGCCAACAGTGCCGTTCACGTGGTAACCGCCAGCGACTCCAGCGAAGCGTTCTTCCTGAACACGGAGAGCTTTCTCACGCCGCCATCGCTGCTGGCGGGAGACGCAGCAACGGCTCGTCTCACCCAGTCGAAGTCAGAGCCGGCGCAGTTCGATGCCTCGGCGGACACAACCGAGCAGCTGTATGCCACCTCGAAGGACGGGACAAAAGTCCCCTATTTCGTCGTTCATCGCAAAGATATGCAGTACAACGGGCAAAACCCGACCTTGCTGAATGCTTATGGCGGATTTGAAATTTCCGAAACACCCTCGTACAGCGGCATCCGCGGCAAGCTATGGCTGGAACGCGGCGGCGTCTTCGTCCTTGCGAACATCCGCGGCGGCGGGGAGTTCGGCCCGGCGTGGCATGACGCAGGTCTAAAGACTCACCGGCAGCGCATCTACGACGATTTCGCAGCCGTGGCCGAGGATCTCATTGCGCGAAAAATTACCTCGCCGAGCCATCTTGGCATCGAGGGCGGCTCGAATGGCGGTTTGCTGATGGGGGTGGAGATGACGCAGCATCCTGATTTGTGGAAGGCCATCGTGATTGAAGTGCCGCTGCTGGACATGCTCCGCTACGAGCACATCGCCGCAGGCGCCAGCTGGGTGGGCGAATACGGCTCGGTCAGCAAGCCTGATGAGCGCGAATTCCTGGCTCGCATCTCGCCGTACAACCAGCTGAAACCGGATGTGAAGTATCCGGAGCCGCTGATCTTCACAACAACCCGGGATGACCGCGTTGGGCCGCAGCATGCACGCAAGTTCGCAGCCAAAATGGAGGAATATCACGAGCCGTTCCTCTACGACGAGATCACCGAGGGCGGCCACAGTCCAGGCGCGGATCTCAGGCAGTCGGCTCGAACTTATGCGGAGACCTACGTGTATCTTGCCGAGAAGCTGATGGAAGCCGGCCCCGGGCAGTCCAGTGCCGCTGCTGCATCGAGCGCACAAAACTAAGGCGCTGAAGCAGCGCCGAAGGGGCATTCGGCAGCCGGGATCGGCTACACCGCCGCTGGGCTGTGAATGGCAATCTCGATCTGCGGCGGATGCTGGAGTGTGTTGTGGATCAGGCAGCGATGGACGGCACGCTCGATGCCGGCGCGGTGCTCATCGCCGATGGAGAGCGGTAATTCTATCTCGATGCGGAAGTGGTCGATGCGCGGCGGATTGGTCACCTTGTCGGCGGCAATCTTTACGCGGGTTCCCTCCGTTGCGAGGCCCTTCTGGCGCAGGTAGTCTGCGGCATAGTAGGCCGCGCAGGAGCCCAGCGAGGCCAGCAGGAGCTCGGGTGGGGTCATGCCTTCATCGAAACCACCATTCTCCGGCGGCTGGTCGCAGGCAATAGTGTGCTGCCTCGCCTTAATCTCAAACTGCACCGCACCCAGATGTTCTACCGTCACTTCCATCGCATGGCCCTCCAGGAACATGGTTGACCGGCGACCCGGATTTTCCTGTGATCCGGGTCACTGATCCTCGCCGTCCTGCTGCCGTAAGCAGGAGAGCTGTGGTTTCCTTGCGGCAGTAAGAGCGCTGTGGCCCGATCTGAGCGTCTACCTCGTTCCTCTGGTCATCTAAGAGCCCATGGCCACGGTTTCCTCTCCCCCGAAGCGCAGCGGTCGTGTTCTCCCGGCTGTCCTGATCACGCTTGTGCTGGGCGCGCTTTGCGGCGCGGCTCTGCTGACGCTGTTTCTGCACGAGGCCAAACGCGGAGTGTGGGACCGGGTGGCCAGCGTGCTAAGCGCGCGCACCCTGCGCATCGATACATCGCAGCCCACCGTGGTAACGCAGATTCGGCGGCTCTCGCGGCTCGAGTCGGTCTCCTACACCATGGACAAGATGGTTTCAGGGGACCGCGAGAACCGCGTCCTGCCCGCTTTTTTGACCGGCGACCGGGTTCTGCTGGAAGTTCACGGGGAGGCGGTCGCGGGCGTGGATCTGGGCCAGCTTTCCGCGAGCGATGTACAGGTCACGGGCCGGTCGGTGCGGGTCCATCTGCCGACGGCGCAGCTTTTCAACGTGGCCCTCAACGATCAGAAGACGCACGTCTATGCGCGTCAGACGGGCATTCTGGTTCCGGTGGATCCGAGCCTCGAAGGGGAAGTACGGGAACAGGCGGTTGAGGATCTGCGCGGGTCGGCCCTGGCCGCCGGCATTTTGTCCAGGGCGCAGCAAAATGCCTGCGCCACAGTGACCAAGCTGCTGCTGGGACTGGGCTTCGAACAGGCTCAGTGCGACTGAGGCGAGGGCCGCCGCTCGAATCGAGGAGCACTTTACACCCTGTTCCCTACACCCTGTACCCTAATTCCTGTGAGCCGCGAATTTGAAATCGGCCCCGTCCGCGTTGGCGGCGGCCAGTTGTTCCTGATCGCCGGACCATGCGTCATCGAGAGCGAGGAGCACGTCCGCAGCATGGCCGATGCCATCCAGCGCATCACGTCGGACCTCGGCGTGCCCTACATTGTCAAAGCTTCGTACGACAAGGCGAACCGCACATCGGTCAGCAGCTTCAGGGGACCGGGACTGGTGGAGGGCACGGCAATCCTGCGCAGGCTGGCCGAAGCGACGGGCCTCCCGGTGCTGACGGACGTGCATGAGCCTGGACACTGTGAGATTGCCGCAGAAGGAGCCGACGTGCTGCAGATTCCGGCCTTCCTTTGCCGGCAGACAGATCTGCTGGTGGCCGCAGGCCGTACCGGACGCGCCGTCAACGTGAAGAAGGGGCAATTTGTCGCGCCGTGGGATATGCGGCACGCGGTCGAAAAGATATCGTCTACGGGGAACACACGTGTTTTCCTCACCGAGCGCGGCGCCAGCTTTGGCTACAACAACCTGGTGGTGGACATGCGCTCGCTGGCCATCATGCGCGGCTATGCGCCGGTGGTCTTCGACGGAACGCATTCTGTTCAGATTCCGTCGGGAGCGAATGGCGTCTCGGGGGGCCAGCCAGAGTTCATCCCGGTGCTGGCGCGGGCTGCGGTCGCGGCCGGCGTGGATGGCATCTTCCTCGAAGTGCATGACAATCCTGCGGAGGCCAAGTCCGATGGCGCCAATGCGCTGAATCTCAGGAACCTGCGGCCGCTGCTGGAAACGCTGCTCGCGGTCCATGATGCGGCTAAGGTGCGAGCGTCTTAGCTGGAGGCGTGGCGAATGTCAGGCGGCTGGCTTCCGCAACAATGCCGCATGGTTCCCGCGTACTATTGGAGCGTCGTCATCGACTAAGCCAGCGGCGTGGGCGGCTTCCAGTTCGGCAGCGAATCTGGCATTCGAGACGTGGCCTGCCGGTTCCACCAGCAGCAGCGAGGCTCCCGGGCGCAGAACCACAGCTGTCTCCCGGAAAAAACGGTCGGCGGACGGCAGTTCGTGGACCACGGCGAAAGCCAGGACAAAATCGACGACGCCGGCGAGATCGCCGATCCGCAGAGAATCGCGGCCAGTCAAACGCGTCTCCACGCGCTCGGCAAGGCCCAGTCGGCCCAGACGCCTTCTCAGACCATCGATCATCTTCGCCTGCAGATCGACGGCAATTATGTGTCCTGTATCGCCCACCATGCGTGCCATGGGCACGGTGAAGAAACCCATCCCGGGTCCCGGCTCCAGCACGATCATACCTTCGTGCACCCAGGGGGCCAGCAGGCGCTCCGGTTTGAGTCTCCATCGGCGCAGCGGATTCAGGAGCAGGGCTCCCATCCACCACGGGCACACACGTTCCGCCATATGGACTCTGTCTTTCCCGGCGCGGCTTGGGCATGCTGTTTCTGCAGGGACACGCCCACGCGCGCTGGCTTGCTATACGTCATTGTCGGCCCGAAGTTCGCCGGCAGCGAGATCTCGGGAATGATTTTCATGATCGCGCACATGACTGCAGTCACCGGGGCGACAAGCGGTCTCCCGACCTTCTGAACCCCGGCCCCATGCGACAATAAAGTTGAAACAGTCATGAAAATTTCAGCCGCAGTGGCTCCCCCACCCGCCACCATTACGCCGGAACTTCTGGCGCAGCACGGCATTACCCCAAAGGAGTACGAGCGCATCAAGGGCGCCCTCGGGCGCACTCCCTCGCTGACCGAGCTGGGCATCTACAGCGTGATGTGGAGCGAACACTGCTCCTACAAATCGTCGAAGGTGCATCTGCGGCGGCTGCCTACGCGCAGCAAGCTGGTGGTGCAGGGGCCGGGCGAGAACGCCGGCATCATCGACGTGGGCGACGGCTGGGCCTGCGCCTTCAAGATCGAGTCGCACAACCACCCCAGCTATATCGAGCCGTATCAGGGCGCGGCAACCGGCGTGGGCGGCATTCTGCGCGACATCTTCACCATGGGCGCGCGGCCGCTGGCGGTGATGGATTCGCTCCGCTTCGGGCCGCTTGAATCCGATGGGAAAACGCCCGAAGAGGCAATCCGTAAAAACCACTCGGTGGTGGAAGGCGTGGTGCATGGAATCGCCGGCTACGGCAACTGCTTCGGCGTGCCGAATCTGGGCGGCGAGACACGCTTTGAGCCTTGCTACTCCGGCAATCCGCTGGTCAACGCGTTTGCGCTGGGGCTGGTGAGGCGCGATGAGATCTTCTACGCGAAGGCCAGCGGCATCGGTAATCCCGTGATTTACGTCGGCGCGCGCACCGGACGCGACGGCATTCACGGGGCGACGATGGCCTCGGAGGAATTCAAAGAAGGATCGGAACAAAAAAGACCTAACGTCCAGGTCGGCGACCCCTTCATGGAGAAGCTGCTCCTCGAGGCCTGCCTTGAAGCGATGAAGACCGGCGCGGTGGTCGGCATTCAGGACATGGGAGCGGCAGGACTGACCAGCTCCAGCTGCGAGATGGGTGCGCGCGGAGGAGTCGGCATCGAGATGAACCTTGACCACGTGCCGCAGCGCGAGACCGGCATGACTGCCTACGAGATGATGCTCAGCGAGTCGCAGGAGCGCATGCTGCTGGTGGCGGAGAAGGGCCGCGAGCACGAAGTGCTGAGCGTCTTCGACAAGTGGGGCCTCGAGGGCGTCGTCGTCGGCAGCGTGATCGAAGAACCACGCCTGCGCATCTTCCATCATGGCGAGCTGGTGGCCGATATTCCCAACCAGTCGCTGACGGACGAGTGTCCTGTCTATCACCGGCCGGTGGGCACATGGTCGCGGCCGGACCAAATCAAAGTTCCCCTCGATCCTCCGCCGCACATTCTAGAAGAGCTGAAGAGGCCGCGCGACTACACCGCCGATCTCAAAAAGCTGCTGGCCTCGGCGAATATCTGCTCGAAGCGCTGGATCTACGAGCAGTACGACTCGATGGTGCAGACCAACACCGTGCAGGGGCCGGGCGGCGAAGCCGGCGTGATGCGGATCAAGGGGACAGGCACGATCGGACCGGATGGCACTCGCCACGAGCGTGGCCTGGCGATGGCGCTCGCCGGCAATGGACGCTGGTGCTACCTCGATCCAAAGCTGGGCGCGATGCACGCGGTGGCCGAAGCGGCGCGCAAAGTGGCCTGCACCGGAGCGACCCCCGTCGCGGCGACGAACTGCCTGAACTTCGGCAATCCGGAAAAGCCGGAGATCATGGCGCAGTTTTCTCTGGCGGTCGATGGCATCGCCGAAGCCTGCACGGCTTTGGGCACGCCGATCACCGGCGGCAATGTTTCGCTCTACAACGAGACGATGGGTGAAGGCATTTATCCCACGCCGGTGGTGGGTGTGGTGGGGATTCTGGAGGATGTGACGAAGGCCGTGCCGGCAGGGTTTCAACAGTCAGGTGACTCACTGCTGTTTGTGGAGGTGTGGCGTAAGAGGGAAGTCGAAGATCAAATTAGAGAGTTTGGGTCTTCAGAATACGCCAGAGCTGTTCTTGGAGAGCACTGGGGTACGCCCCCCGATCTCAATTTTCTTGCATTTGAAGCCAAGCTCAATGAGCGGCTTGCAAATTTGGTCAGGGCGGGTAGGGTTCACTCGATTGCGGATGTCGGAAGCGGCGGTGTTGCGATTGCCGCGTGCCGTGCTGGTTTCGAGCATGCGATTGGGGCGGATATCAAATTGAAGTGGCTCCCACATTTGTCGCAAGAATCCGGGAATCCTCTTCCTGATCCGTTAGCGCTTTTCGTGGAGAATCCAGGTTTTCTCATAACCTGCAGTTTGGAAGAGAAGCCCGAGGTTGAAAGTGAGCTTGCTTCGCTCTGCCATCAACGGCAGATTCGAGTAGTTGATGTTGGACTAACCACGAAAGGGAAGGTCCGATTCACAAGTCCCGGAGAATCCGTTACGGCAGAGCCTCGAGTATTGATTGACACAACTATCGATGATCTGAAGAACTGTTGGTCCTCCGTCCTCGATTCCCAACTCGCCGACGAGGTGATCGCGTGAACCACCCCAGCGAACACATTCGCCGGGGGCCCCGGTCGCTCCCCCTCCTGGTCGAAGGCCTCCCCGTCATCGAAGCCGCCTCTGTATCAGGGCACGACTTCAGTCGTGCCGATACAGCCCCAGAAAATGACCGGGCTTTAGCCCCTGAGGGGAGTTCCGAAGACCCCAAGCTCCGCGAGCACTGCGGCGTAGTCGCCATCCACGGCCATCCCGACGCCTCACGCCAGGCCTACCTCGCCCTCTACGCCCTGCAGCATCGCGGACAGGAATCCGCCGGTATCGCCACCGCTGACGGCACGCACCTCTCGAACATCAAGGGCATGGGGCTGGTCTCGGAGATCTTCACCGACGACGTGCTGGCGCGCCTCAAAGGCGACATGGCCATCGGCCACACGCGCTATTCAACCACGGGCGATTCGGCGCTGCTCAACGCGCAGCCGATCCGCGTCGAGTCAACCAAGGGTCTGATCGCGATCGCCCACAACGGCAACCTGGTCAACCTTGGCAACCTGCGCGTGCACCTCGAGCGCAAAGGCGCATTCTTCCAGACCACTTCGGATTCCGAAATCATCGTGCAGCTCATCGCGCACTCGCAGGCGACAACACTCGTCGATGCGATTGCCGATTCGCTGCGCCAGGTGGAAGGCGCGTTCTCGATCGTGATGATGACGCGCGACCGCATCTTTGCCGCGCGCGATCCGCATGGATTCCGGCCGCTCTCGATGGGCCGCATCACGAACCCCGGCGGCCCCGATACCATCGTCTTCGCGTCGGAGACCTGCGCCTTCGATCTGCTGCGCGCGAAATTCGAGCGCGACGTCCTGCCCGGCGAACTGGTGATGGTTAGCGCCGACGGCGTGACTTCGCGCCAATATGCTGAGCCGAATCAGACCAGCTGCATCTTCGAGCACGTTTACTTCGCGCGGCCCGACAGCAAAATCTACAACCGCTGGGTGCAGGAAAGCCGCGAGCAGATGGGGCGGCAGCTGGCCCGGGAGTCGCACGTGCCGTCCGACCTCATCGTGCCGGTGCCCGACTCCGGTGTGACGGCCGCCATCGGCTATGCGGCGGAGAGTGGTATCCCGTTTCGCTTTGGGCTGATCCGCAATCACTACGTCGGCCGTACCTTCATCGAGCCGGAGCAGCGCGTGCGTGACTTCGGCGTGAAGCTCAAGCTCAATCCGGTGCGTAATCTGCTGGAGGGTCGCCGCATCATCCTGATCGACGACTCGATCATTCGCGGCACCACCAGCCGCAAGATTGTGCGCATGGTGCGCCAGGCCGGCGCCACTGAAGTGCACATGCGCATCAGCTGCCCACCAACGATCTCGCCGTGTTTCTACGGCGTGGACACGCCGCGCAAGTCGGAACTGATTGCGGCCAACAACACGGTCGAAGAGATCCGGCGTTTCATTGAAGCCGACTCGCTTGCGTATTTGTCACTCGATGGGCTACAAAAGGCGTGCGATGGCGGAGAAGGCAATCACTACTGCGTGGCCTGTTACACGGGTGAATATCCCACGCAGTGGGTGGATGTCGAAGACATCCTGCCCGCCACCGCTGCAGTACGCTGAGCATCCGTTCCACTGTTCCAACTCAGTGGAAGCGACGGGAACAATTGCTGGATTACTTTCTGAATACCGCGCGAGCAGCGGAACGGCAGTGTCGCGCGCAACCTGAACATCCCGCTTCGCTTCCCACTACACGAAGGGAGAATTTTGTATGGCAACCAAGAAAAGTTCGGCCAAAAAGTCCTCCGGAGGCAGACGCTACAGTCCGAAAGCTGGAGCGAAGGTACGCACGGAGATGCGCGAGATGAAGCGTGGGAAGCTGAAGAGCGGCCGCAGCGGCAAGAAAGTCACCAGCCGCAAGCAGGCCATCGCCATCGGTCTGTCGGAAGCTCGCCGCGAAGGCGCAAAGGTTCCGCGCAAGAAGGCAGCAGCGAAGAAATCGAGCGCAAAGAAGAGCAGCGCAAAGAAGAGCAGTTCCTCGAGCGCGCATCGGCGCACCACGCGCAGCAGTTCCGCAAAGGGCCGCAAAAGCTCCGCAAAAAAATCCTCAGCGCGCAAATCCACCCGCAGCTCCAGCCGCAAATCCTCCTCGCGCAGCCGCTGAGTCCTTTCCCAATCCGCACTGTTTAGCATTGCGCCCGGATGATTCGCAACACGTCCGGGCGCAGCTGTTTCCGCGACGGCCAGCTTCCTGCTACCTTTCTGATAGCCCATGTCACTCAGCACTTCCGATCCCACCGTGCGCACCAATCTCCTGGTTCGCGCCTGTCTGCGCCAGCCGGTCAGTCGCACGCCGGTGTGGTTCCTGCGTCAGGCGGGACGCTACATGCGCGAGTACATGGAGGTGCGCCGTCATCACTCTCTGCTTGAGATCTGCAAGCGTCCCGAACTGGCCGCAGAGGTGACGATCACGGCTGCGGAAAAGCTGGACGTCGACGCGGCGATTATCTTTGCCGACCTGCTGCTGCCGCTCGAGTGCATGGGGCTGGACTTTGAATTTCAGGCGGGCGAAGGCCCGGTGATTCATAAGCCGCTGCGCACAGCAGCGGATATTGCTGCCCTTGAGACTACGCGCGCTGGCGAGTTGAGCTACGTCGGCGAAGCCATCCAGCGCGTGTGTGCGCACTTCCGCGACCGCATCGGCATGATCGGTTTTTGTGGCGCGCCCTTTACCCTGGCCAGCTACATGATCGAGGGCGGCGGCTCGCGTAATTACATCGAGACCAAGAAGCTGATGTATCGCCAGCCCGACGCGTGGCGCAAGCTGCTGGACAAACTGGTGGTGGTGCTGCGCGTATTCGCCGCACAGCAGGTGGACGCGGGCGCTGATGTCATCCAGATCTTTGACAGCTGGGCGGGTGCGCTGGCGATTCCCGACTACCGCGACTTCGTTCTCGATGCGACACGCACGCTGGTGCGGGAAGTCCAGTCGCTGGGTGTGCCGGTGATTTACTTCGGCGTGGATACAGCGAGCCTGCTGCCGGCCATGCGTGAGACCGGCGCGGATGTGCTGGGTCTCGACTGGCGCACGCCGCTGGATCAGGCGTGGCGAGCCCTCGATTACAGCTGCGCCGTGCAGGGCAATCTCGATCCCATCACGCTCTTCGCCGAACCGGAATTGATTTGCACGCGCGTGCATCAGATCCTCGACCAGGCTGCGGGGCGTCCCGGGCACATCTTCAATCTTGGGCATGGCATCGTTCCCGGCACGCCAGTCGAGAACGTGCAGGCGGTGGTGCAGTTCGTGCGCAAATATGTACGCACTGGTGACACCTTGCACTCGGAGGTGCGCCGTGGCTGATGCGGTTCTCCTGCTCGCGCACGGCACGCCCGATGTTGTCGAGGAAATCCCCGAATATCTTGCGCGCGTCACCGGCGGGCGGCCGCTGCCGCAGTCAGTCGTCGAAGAGGTAAGCCACCGCTTTTCGCTGATCGGCGGCAGCCCGCTCACCCCGCTCACCCTGGAGCAGGGCCGGCTGCTTGCGGAGGAGACGGGTCTGCCGGTTTACGTGGGCATGCGCAACTGGAAGCCGTATATCGCGGATGTGGTGAAGCAGATGCGCGACGACGGGATTGCGCGCGCTGTGGTCATCTGCCTCGCGCCGCAAAACTCGCGCACCAGCGTGGGGCTGTATCGGCGCGCTGTCTTCGCGGCAGCAGGGGACGCGATCGATCTGCACTTCGTCAATGACTGGGCAGATCATCCGCTGCTGGTAGAGGCTTTCGCGGAACGGCTGCGCGCCGTGCTCGAAGACGGAGAGGCGACGACGGTGCTGTTTACGGCGCACAGCGTTCCCTGCCGGACGGTTCTTTCGGCGCCGCAAACGGATACCAGCGCACCGCAGCAGCCTCCCGATCCGTATCCAGTGGAAGCAAAGCAGACAGCAACCCTGGTTGCAAGCCGCGTCGGACTAGCACCACACCAGTGGTTCTTTGCCTTCCAGAGTCAGGGAATGTCCGGCGGACCGTGGCTGGGCCCGACGGTTGAAGATACGCTGACGGCGATTCAGCAGCAGGGCGTGACGAAAATCGTCATCCAGCCCATCGGATTTCTCTGCGACCACGTGGAAATCCTCTACGATATCGACATCGGCTTTCGCGAGTACGCTGAAAAGCTGGGGATGAGCATCCGCCGGCCCGAGTCGCTCAACAGCTCGCACCTGCTGACCCAGGCCCTGGCCGACCTGGCCCGGCGCGGGCTGCAATCGTAAGACAGAAGAAGACGCAACGATTGCGGGCTGGATCGGCGGGTGCGGTTTCGTCGCCGGGTGGCTGCGATGCAGATTTGCCGGTCTTCTATTTGTCGGTGCTCGCATCTCACTATCCTGAGTTACGCATGAAGACGTGGAAGAAGCTCGCGCTTATTTTCGTTCCGGCGATTCTGATCCTGGCGATCGGTATCTGGCGGATTCAGGTAGCCCGCAACCAGCCGGCGGTGCAGCCCCACCCCCAGGAGCGGCCGCTGACCCAGGAAGAGATGGTGCAGCCGCGCAAGCTGTACATTGACGACCTGAAGTCCGCGCAAGCTCTGATTGACAAACCGGTGTGGATCCAGGCCGGCTACGAGCTGGATTACTATCCTTACGTCGCGCATCATGTCGAGTTCGCGCACAAAGCCGGAGTGCTGCCCAGCGTGCAGCGGCTGGATATCACGGATGTGATCACAGAGAAGGTCCCGGCCAGTGTGGAAAGCCGCGTTCCGCGGGGTGATAAACAAGCCTTCGCAGTCTTCACCATGCCCGGCGACTCGAAGGAATATGCCACGGCGATCGGAACGATTCAGGGCGCCGATTCCACATACTACTGCGACAACATTTTCTACTACGACGATCCCCACCAGATGTACAAGTTCTGGCCGGCGGATGTGTGGCAGGCGATCGACCAGCACCACCCAAAACCGGGAATGAGCGAAACTCAGGTGGCGATGGCCCTGGGTGTCATGCAGCAGTCGCAATCATCGAATTACGGCAACCGCACCGTGGACTACGACGCGGGTGGGAAGAAGTGGGAAGTCACCTTCGACAACGACAAGGCCACTGACGTTCAGCAGCAGGGCCAACCGGCGGCGGCACATTGATCCTGATCTCAGACCATGCAGCGCGGCGATCCTGGCAGTGTGCTGGATGGCGCAGGTCAGGCTGAGTGCTGCCGCAAACCTCCTAGCCAGGCAGCGAGCCGCGCACCCAGCCCGGAATTGAGTTGTGGCCTGGTGCGGGAAGTCGCGCCCTGCGATAGCCGGGCACTCCCGTTCACCGCAACATCTGAACGCGAAGCGTCGGCCTGCAGCGCACATTTGCGCAAATAAGCTGAGACCGTCAGTCCGGCCTCGGCAGCACTCTTTCTGAAGCGCGATTCCTCCTGAGCCGAGAGGCGAATGGATATGCGGGTGTTGCGCTCGGGATTTGCGGGAACGGCGGCGGCGAGCACTTCGCAGAAGGCGGCTCTCCTGCCTCCGGCCGTCTTTGGCGCGGGAGTCCCTTGCTCCATCTCTGCAGGCGGGGCCACGTTTTTCCTGCTCAGCAGTGCCGGACCGTCAGACCTCGACACGCCCTTTTTCTCATTCTTAGCCGCAACGGGCTTCGCCAATCGGGCGGCGGTGTCCCGCGATGACACAGCCTTTTTTGAGGGGACTTTCTCCTCTCCGACGGTCAAAGCATGCGGCTGCTTCGCCCTGTTGCCGGCAGCGTGGACGATCGTTTTCGCTGGGACCTTCCGGGCTGTCGCTGCGCTTCGAACCTTCGGATTCTCCTGGGCGGCCGACACCTCCTCACCCCTCTCGAGAGGCGCCGGAACACTGATGGGATCGGAGGCTGCCATAGTGCTCTGCGGGATTTCGGCAATAACCGCCGATGGCGTCGGGTCCGGGTCTTTCTGCAGTGCAGACGCTGCCGCTTTTGCCATGGTGGTCAGCACCGGTGGCCAGCTTCCATAGCGGCGAATCGCCTCTTCGTAAGCCAACTCCCGCACCTCATCGCTCCCAATCTGCAGGCTGCGCCCATTTCCGCTGGTGGATTGCGTCGAGTTCCAGGTGCTAAATCGGCCAAGAATTGCGTGGATATCTTCGCTCGAGCCCGTTTCCGGCTGCATCGGGATTCCTCCATGGGAGGAGCCTAATGGGGACTGACCCGCACTCGACCCGCAAAGATGCGGATTTGCTGAGAGGTTTTCCCCATTTGGACCCGACAACGCGCAGCTCCCAAATCGGGAAGCGCCGCCAGCGTCAGCCGGTGTTGCGCAGGCCCGCGGCGATCCCGCTGATGGTTCCTGCAATGGCGCGATTCACCTCATCGGTGTCTTCGCCAGCGCGCTTGCGCCGCAGCAGGTCAACCTGGATGAGGCTCATGGGATCGACATACGGATTGCGCAGCCAGATCGAACGCGCCAGCACCGGATTGGCATCGAGCAGGTCATTTTGTCCGGTGACGGCGAGGACCGCGTCGCGGGTGCGCTCGAACTCCGCCCTGAGCGTGCCAAAGACACGTTCGCGCAATTCCTGGTCCGGCACCAGCGAGGCATAAAGCGAGGCGATGCCGAGGTCGGCCTTGGCCAGGGCCATCTCCACATTGCGGATCACATCGATGAAGAGCGGGAACTCAGCCATCATTTCAACCAGGCGCAGCGCACCGCCGGGCTGTTTGGCGTATTCGACGACGGCCGTCCCCACGCCGAACCAGGCGGGCACCAGAAGGCGGCTCTGGGTCCAGCCGAAGACCCAGGGAATCGCCCGCAGGTTGGCGAAGCTCATCTGGCCTCCGCGCCGAGAGGGGCGCGAGCCGATGCGCGCGTGTTCCAGTTCCGCAACGGGCGTTGCGACCTCGAAGTAGTGCAGCACTTCGGGGTCGTCGATGATCTTCGAGCGATAAATACGGAAGGAAATCTCCGACAGCTCCTGAAAGGCGCTCTCCCACTCCGGCTTGATAACGCCGGTCTGATGACCGTTCTCCAGCAGCGAATTCGGACGCGCGAGGGCGTCCAGCGAAGCGGCAATCATCAGTTCCAGATTGCGCTCCGCCAGCACCACGTCGGAATACTTCCAGTTGAGCACTTCGCCCTGTTCGGTGATGCGAATCTGCCCGTCGAAGGCTCCGACCGGCTGCGCGTAGATGGCGCGATGGGTAGGACCTCCGCCGCGGCCCACAGTGCCCCCGCGGCCATGGAAGAGCCGCAGGCTGATGCCACATTCCCGGGCCACGTCGTGGAGCGCGCGATGAGCGCGGAAGATCTCCCACGTGCTGGTGAGCATGCCGCCGTCTTTGTTGGAGTCGGAATAGCCCAGCATGATTTCCTGGGTGTTGCCCCATGACTCGAGCAGCTTGCGGTATCCCGGCTCGCTCCACAGCTCGCGGCAGATTTGCGGTGCGTTGCGCAGGTCTTCGATGGATTCAAACAGCGGGACCGGCATCAGTCCAGGATCCCCACAGTGTCCGTTGGACTCGGGACCGCTGCCGGCCACCTGCACGCCGCCGAGCCGCGCCAGCCAGATGACTGCCATGATGTCTTCGACGCTGGAGGCGCCGCTGATCACGTATTGCCGGATGGCTTCGGGGCTGCATCCTCCCTTGAGCTCCGCAATGGTGCGGAAGGTCTCGATGACGTCGCGGGTCTCCGGGCTCAGACCCTCAGGCGCCGTCGTCCCGTTCTGCTCGGACCAGGCAGAGGCTTCCTCAAGCGCTTTACGGTGGATGCGGGCGTGCTGGCGGATATCGAGGGTATGCAGATGGAGGCCGAAGGTCCGCACCATGACCAGCAGAGGATCGATCAGGGTCTCGGCGAGGCGGATGCCGTTGTTGGCAGCGAGGCTGCGGCGCACGATCTGCAGGTCATCGAGAAAATCGTGCGCTGAGCAATAGGGCGACAGGCCGGTGAGCGCCGACTCGAGCATCTCCGGATCGGAGGGCACTTTGCCGGCGGTTCTTTCGATACGGGCGCGCACGCAGACCAGATAACGCCGGTAGGTCTCAAACTCGAAACGGTTGCCAAAGGCCGCTTCGGTGCTGATGCGCAGCTCCGCCTGGAAATTCTTCAGCCGCTCCTGCAATTCTTCGCTTACGGATAATTGCTGCGCCGAGGTGGTGAGCAGGTCGATGGCCTGCTGCAACTGCTGATCGTAATAGTCGAGCAGCCGCGTGCGCGCCATCAGAATCGCCTGGCGTGTAACCTCCGGCGTTACAAATGGATTGCCGTCGCGGTCGCCGCCGATCCAGGAGCCGAAGGCCAGCAGCAGCGGCAGATCCGACAGCTCAATCTCCAGCTCATACTCGCTCTTCAGCGCCGCCGCCACTTCTTCGTACAAACCCGGCAGCGTTTCGAAGATGGAGACGTCGTAGTAGTCGAGGCCCATGCGCACTTCATCGGCGACTGCGGGCCGGCGGCTGCGTACTTCATCGGTCTGCCAGAGCGCGGTAATCTCCGCGGTCAGGGCCTCTTCGAGCGCGGTGAGCTCCTCGTCCGGGACAGGAATGCGGTCCAGCTGCTCGAGGAAGTCTCCCATGCGCCGGCGCTTGGTCAGGACAGTGCGGCGGGCAATTTCGGTGGGATGCGCGGTGAAGACGGGAACGACCAGGATTTTGCTGAGCCAGTCGAGGGCCTGCTCGGCGGTGATGCCGGCTTCTCGCATGGCGCGCAGGGTTCCGCGCAACTCACCGCGCTGGGCCTCGCGCTTTTCGGCTCCGCCGCTGGTCTGCAGCGACAGGCGCCGCCGCTTGCGGTGATTGGTCTCAGCAAGGTTGATCAGCTCGAAATAGAAGGCGAAGGCGCGGCTGAGTTTGTAAGCCTGATCGACAGGCAGAGCGTTAACCCCCAGCACCGCCATCTGCATCAGGTCTTCGGCCTGTTGCGTTTCACCCTGAGCCTGCAGTTCGCGCCGCCGGATCGCTGACTGACGCAGCTCTTCCACTTTGTCGAAGAGCGGCTCGCCGGCCTGCTCACGCAGGACCCGGCCCAGCAACACACCCAGCGAACGAACATCGCGGCGCAGCGGCGCTTCCTTGCGCTCACCCGACCGCGCTTCCAACTCGGCCAGGCGCTCTCTCCAGCTTTCCGGTTTCCACAGTGGCGGCATATCTTCGATTAAACCAGAGCGGGGCATCCCGCAGTAAGTCTGCATGGGGGGCCGATTAACCAGCGGTTCTTGTAGGCCAGCTATTTCAAGGGGTACAGCTTCATATTGCGGAAGTAAACCTCGGCCCCCTCCGACTGGAACAAGATCCTTCCCTCGCTGGGAAACGGATCGGTACCCTCATTGGCGAGCTTGCCGTTCACATACTGCTTGACGTCGTTGCCGTGGGTAACGAGCTCCAGCAGGTTCCACTCGCCGTGCGGCTTCTCCAGATCGCCGACCTTATCGCGAAATCCAGCGACGTTCTCCCAGGGCCCCTTGCCGAAGTGATCGATCTTCTCGGCCTTCCCCGGCGGTCCGGTGACGCGCACGCCATCGCGTCCGGTAATCGCGGCTCCATCGGTCATCCAGAAATCGCCGGTACCACCCTCGACGATCTGGAATTCGATGGAACGGGGCCATACCTTCTGCTCGCCCTGGATGTTGTAGAGGATGCCGCTGTCGCGCGCCTTGCCGGCGCGATCCATGTAAGTGCCCTCGCCCCACTTGAATTCCGCCCGCAGATAGAAGTCGTGATAGCTCTGCCTGGTGATGATGTAGCCGTACTCCTTGCCGGAGATATGGACCATGCCATGCTCGACGGTGAAGACGTGATTGGGGTCTGAGTTCAGCCCCTCCGTCTTCAGAAAGGTGTCGAAGTTGTTGAGGTTCTTTCCATTGAACAGAACGATGGCCCGCTGGTGCGGCGGAATCTTCTGGGCGGGCGAGGGCATGGGAGCAACACAACCAGCGAACAGACTGATCGTCATCAGGGCGGACAGACGTCGATGCAGGATCATCTCTGCTTTCTCCGGACGGTGCAGGCAGCTGGAAAGTTCCACCGAAGACTAGACCAGCTTCATTGCCTCCGGATCCCAGTGCACGACGGTCCCCTTGTCGTAGCTGAGATTGCTGAGCAGGGCGGCGCCGGCGGCGCGGAAGCCGAAGACCGCATCCTCGACGACCGGCTGGCGCGAGCGCACCGAGGCGAAGAAGTTTTTGAAGTGGTCGTAGCTGTCGCTGTAATCATGCGGCGCCTGGTAGCGCTCCATGCGTTCGGGGATTGGGCCGGACGGATGCACCTCTGGATATTTCTCGCGGTAGGCCGCCGTGATCTGCTGCTGCATGGCATTGGTGAAGGTGCCGATCATCAGCCCCGGCTCTTTTTGCTGAGGAACGCGGGTTACGGTTACTCCGTTGCCGCCAATTTCGAGCGTGCCTTCGGAGCCGGTAAAGATCAGGCCTTCGCTCTCCTCGCCGCCATCGACGAAGTTGACGCGCAGGCTGAGGTTGAAGCCCTCGGGATAGTCGAAGAGGCCGAGCATCACATCCGGAACGTTGCGGCCATCCTTCCAGAAGCGCAGGCCGCCGGTGGCCATGGCGCGTGTGGGGCCCTTGGCGCCGGTGATGAAGTGAGTTCCGCTGAAGAGGTGAACGAAAAGATCGCCGGCCACGCCGCTGCCGTAGGCCTTCCACTTGCGCCACTGGAAGAAGTGCTCGCCGTTGAAGGGAATCTTCGGAGCGGTTCCAAGGAATCTCGGCCAGTCGCAGGTTTCGGTGGAGGCATCGGGGGGAACGGTGTAATCCCATGCGCCGACCGCGGAGTTGCGATCCCAGTGGGCGGTGACCATGTTCAGCTCGCCGATGATGCCGGAGGCCAGCAGCTCTTTGGCCTTGATGTAGATCATGGAACTGACGCGCTGGCTGCCGATCTGGATGATGCGTTTGGTAGAGCGCGCCGTCTCGATCATCTCCGGCCCGTCGGAGTAGAGATGGATCATCGGCTTTTCGCAGTAAACGTCCTTGCCGGCCTTCATTGCATCGACGGCAGCCTGCTTATGCCAGTGGTCGGGGGTGCCGATGATGACCGCGTCGATGTCCCTGCGCGCCAGAATCTCGGCGTAGTCGCGGGTGGTGAAGGTATCCTGGCCCCAGATCTCCTTGCTGTGCTCGAGGCGGCCGTTGTAGCAGTCGGCCACAGCCACCAGCTTGACGCCCGGGACCTGCACGGCGGTTTTCGTGTCGAACTGGCCCTGGCCGCCGGCCCCGATCAGCGCGATCTGGATGTGGTCGTTGGCGGAGACGGGCTTTTGCGGCTCGGATTCCTGGGACTCGAGCATGAAGGTGTTCCCATCGCCAACCCTGGCCTGCGCCAGAGCAGCGGGCACCCCCACTGCTGCCAGCGAACCAGCCGTCATCGATCCCGCCGCTTTCAAGAAGTTTCTACGATTCAGCACGTACAGCTATCTCCCGCACCAGATTCAACAACCTTTGCCACCATAAACGTTTTTCGGGCATTTTTTCGCACAGGCGCGGCGACCGATGAAAAAGGAGGCAGGGCCAATGGCCAGCGCCTTTCGTCATTCGCGTTGAATTCGCTTGCCCTTCCCCGTAAACTTGGTATACGGCCCCTGTATGCTCAGGCTCACCAAAAAAGCGGATTATGGCCTGATGGCTCTGAAGTACCTCGCCGAGCATCCGAACGACACCTCGCTCAGCGCCCGGGACATCGCCGAGGCCTATCACATCCCGCCGCAGCTGCTGGCCAAGATTCTGCAGCGGCTGGCGAAGGTGGGCATCCTGCGCTCGCATGCCGGGATGAGCGGCGGCTATTCGCTGCTGAAGCAGCCACGGGAGATTTCCGCCTTCGAGGTGATCCACGCCATCGACGGCCCGCTGTTTATCACCTCGTGCGGCACCAGCCACAACTCCTGCGACCTGACCGACAGCTGCACCATCAAAGAGCCGCTGGCAAGGGTGAATGACTCGATTTCCGGGCTGCTGCGCAACATCAGCATTGCCGATCTGGCGGCGCCGGGGCCTACCGTGGCAGCGCGGCCTGCGCAGGACCTCGTGACCATTCGCATGTAAACGGGCCGGCGCACAGCAGGAGGCCGATGAAACTCCCGATCTATCTGGACAATCACGCGACCACGCGCATCGATCCGCGCGTGCTGGACGCGATGATGCCGTTTCTCACCGATGTTTATGGCAATGCAGCCAGCCGCAGCCATGGCTTCGGGTGGGCGGCGGAGCAGGCGGTGGAGACGGCGCGCGCGCAGGTGGCGAAGCTGATCGGGGCGTCGGCGAAGGAGATCGTCTTTACCTCGGGAGCCACGGAGAGCAACAACCTGGCCATCAAGGGAGCGGTCGAAGCGAGCGGACGGCAGTCTGCCGGGATCGTTACTCAGTCCACGGAACACAAGGCTGTGCTCGATCCGTGCGCGTGGCTGGGAAAGCAGGGCTGCCGGATCACGGTGCTGCCGGTTCTCGAGGATGGACGTGTGGACCTCGACGAGCTGCGACGGGTGCTCGATGAGAAGCCGCTGTTGGTGAGCATCATGTCGGCCAATAATGAGATTGGGACGATTCAGCCAGTGGAAGAGATTGGCCGGATGTGCCGCGAGCGGGGTGTGCTGTTTCATACGGACGCGGCCCAGGCGGCGGGGAAAATTCCTGTCGATGTGAACCGGGACAACATCGATCTGCTGTCGATCTCAGGACACAAAATTTACGGTCCCAAGGGCATTGGAGCGCTCTATGTGCGGCGGCGCAATCCGCATGTAAAAGTTGCGGAGCAGATGCACGGCGGCGGACACGAGCGGGGCATGCGCTCAGGCACGCTGAACGTGCCGGGAATTGTCGGCCTGGGCGCTGCGTGTGCTCTTGCAGCAGAGGAAATGGAAGCAGAGGCGACGCGGCTGGCGGCGCTGCGCGATCGTCTCGAGGCAAAGCTTGAGTCCGGTCTCGATCACGTGCGGGTCAACGGATCGCGAACGCACCGCCTGCCCGGCAATCTGAACATGATGTTTCAACACGTGGACAGCGAATCGCTGATGATGGGGCTGAAGGATGTCGCTGTTTCGAGCGGCTCAGCGTGCACATCGGCTGCGATTGAGCCCTCGCATGTGCTGCGCGCTGTGGGTCTGGACGAGCAGGCTGCGCACAGCTCCATCCGCTTTGGCATCGGCCGCTTCAACACAGAAGAGGAGATCGACTTCGTGGCGGAGCGGGTGATCGATGTAGTGGGGAAGCTGAGGGAGCTTTCGCCGGAGTACGCGGAATTTACGTAAGGGCTATTCTTCGGGAGCGGCGTCCCATTTAGGTTTAGTTTCCCTGCCCCACCTTTTCGGATCTTCGTTGTGCATCCGTTCCATCTGCTTCGCAACGTCGGGATGATTCTCGCCTACGTGCTTCACCATCAGACCGACTATTTCATCCCACGATTCCGCAGACAGCTTCTGATCGCAAGTGCCGCCCATCTCCCTGCATGTCAGGCTCTTCATGGATAGCCTCTCCTGGTCTGTTCGAATCGCGGCCGGTCGTCATTGTTGCCTTCGTTCCAATGGAAACTCGCCAGCCTGGCGACTGCGAACGTTCCCAGCCAACTTTGGGGGCATCGGGTGGGCGCAAAGTGGGTCGGGTTCCACGCTCACTTCACAACGATGTTGACCAGCTTGCGTGGGACGAGAATGATGCGCACCATTTCCTTCCCCGCGATGGCGGCTACGATCTTCGGGTCGGCGAGCGCGGCGTCGCGGACGGTCTGCTCGTCGGCTTCGGCATCGACGCGGATGACGGAGCGCAGCTTGCCGTTGATCTGAACGGGGATTTCGATTTGCTCCTCGCGGGCGAGGGCCTCGTCAAATTTCGGCCAGGGCGCGCGCAGCAGGTTATCCGTCTCGCCGATTTGCTCCCACAGTTCGCAGGCGAGGTAGGGGGCGAAGGGCGCGAGCAGCAGCGTGAGGGTGCGGAGGATCTCGGCGAGGACGGCATCGGGGACTTCGCCTGCGCTGATCGCGGGCTCGGCGGCAGTGAGCGCGTTGACCAGCTCCATGATGGCGGCGATGCAGGTGTTGAAGTGCCAGCGGCCGGCGAAGTCCTCGGTGATTTTGCGGATGGTCTGGTGGAGCTTGCGCAGCAGGGCCTGCGACGTTGCGGATGGCTGCGCGCCCGGCGCGGCCTTGGTTCGCGCCCGCTCGCTGTGCTTCATGGCGAAGCGATAGACGCGGCCGAGGAAGCGGCTGACGCCAGCGACGCCATCCTCCTGCCAGTCGAGGTCGCGGTCGGGCGGCGCGGCGAAGAGCGCGTACATGCGGGTGGAGTCGGCGCCGTAGCGGGCGATCATGTCGTCGGGGGAGACGACATTGCCTTTGGACTTCGACATCTTCGCGCCGTTTTTGATGACCATGCCCTGGGTGAAGAGGCGCTCAACCGGCTCATCGTTGCGGATGAGGCCGAGGTCGCGCATGACCTTGGTCCAGAAGCGCGAGTAGATGAGGTGCAGGATGGCATGCTCGACACCGCCGATGTACTGGTCGATGGGGAACCAATACGCAATCGTGGCGGTATCAAATGGCGCTTTATCGTTGCGGGCATCGGTGTAGCGATAGAAATACCAGGACGAATCGACAAAGGTGTCCATGGTGTCGGTCTCCCGGCGCGCCGGGCCGCCGCATCTGGGGCAGGTGGCGTTGACGAACTCGGGCACACGGCCGAGGGGTGAGCCGCCCTGCTGCGTGATTTCGATGTTGTCGGGCAGCAGAACGGGAAGCTCGCTGTCGGGAACGGGGACGATGCCATCCTTTTCGCAGTAGAGCATGGGAATGGGCGTACCCCAGTAGCGCTGGCGGCTGATACCCCAGTCTTTCAGGCGATACGTAACCGTAGCCTTGCCAAATCCGTGCTCCTCGGCAAACGCGGCCATCTTATGCTGGGCCTCATCGCAGCCAAGGCCGCTAAACTCGCCGGAGTTGATGAGCAGGCTATCTTCGGCGGTGAAGGGAAGCATCGACTCGCGCTCGCCGTTTTCGGTGTTTTCTCCGGCGCGGTGGGGCAGAATGACGACTTTGATCTCAAGGTCGTACTTCTTCGCGAAGTCGTAGTCGCGCTCATCGTGCGCGGGCACGGACATGATGGCGCCGGTGCCGTAGTCGGTGAGGATGTAGTTGGCGACCCAGACAGGCAGGCGCTCCTGATTGAAGGGGTTGATGGCGTAGTACCCGGTGAAGACACCGTGCTTCTCGATGGCGCCGACGTCGCCGGCTTCGCGCGCTTTGCGCTGCTGCTCGAGCAGAGCCGCGACGGATTCGGCGAGCGAGGGATCGCCGGCGGTCATCTGCTTTACCAGCGGATGCTCAGGAGCAAGCTGCAGGCTGGTGGCGCCGTAGATGGTGTCGATGCGGGTGGTGAAGACGGTGATCTTTGTGCCGGTGCTCTTCACTCCGTCGCGTGCAGGCAGCAGCGAGGTTCCGCGGCGACGCGTCTTTTCCTCGTCTTCAGGAACGCTGGCGGGATCCTCCAGCTCAAAATCGACGTGGGCGCCTTCGCTGCGGCCGATCCAGTTGCGCTGCATGGTGCGCACTTTTTCGGGCCAGCCGTCGAGCTTGCTGAGATCGTCGAGGAGTTCCTGCGCGTAGTTGGTGATGCGCAGGAACCACTGCTCGAGGTCTCGCTGCTCCACGATCTGCTCTTCGTGGCGCCAGCAGCAGCCGTTGACCACCTGCTCATTGGCGAGCACGGTGGCGCACTGCGGGCACCAGTTGACCTTGCTCTTTTTGCGGTAAGCGAGGCCGCGCTCGTACATGCGCAGAAAGAACCACTGGTTCCAGCGGTAGTAATCGGGGAGGCAGGTGGTGACTTCGTTCTTCCAGTCGTAACTGAATCCGACGCGGTTCATCTGCCGCTTCATCGCGGCGACGTTGGCCAGAGTCCACTCGCGCGGAGGCGTGTTGTTTTTGAGGGCAGCGTTTTCGGCGGGCAGTCCGAAGGCGTCCCATCCCATGGGGTGAAGAACGTTGTACCCCTGCATCCACATGTAGCGCGCCAGCGCGTCGCCGATGGAGTAGTTGCGGACGTGGCCCATGTGCAGCTGGCCAGACGGATACGGCAGCATCTCGAGCACGTAATACTTCGGCTTCGATGAAGAAGCCGGCTCGGCGGCGTAGAGGTCGGGCTGCTCGGCCCAGCGCTCCTGCCAGCGCGCCTCGATTTCGGCAGGGTTATAGCGAAGTTCCTGCTGCGCGGAATCGGGAGGTGCGGCTCCGGCGGGGGCCGCTGCTGTGGCGGCTTCTGATGGGTTGGTCCTGGCCATATTTCTTTAGATTGTACGTGGACAGGGTGGATGCAGAGACTCAGGATGCCGGGTAGAGGGCAGAGGGTACAGGGTTTAGGCGCTGGGCTTAGGGTGCAGGCGGCGCAGCTTTACTTTCGCCGCCTGGTCTTCGTGACGGTCTTCGTGACGGCCTTCGTGACGGCCTTCGTGACAAGGGATTGGAGCGTTTGCATGTTGCGGAGGTCGTCGCCGGGCTCGTCGACCGGGGTTTCGGCGATAAAGGCGCAGTGGGCGAAGCGCGGGTCGTTGAGGAGGCGGCGGAAGGGCGGCAGGCCGAGGGTTCCCTTCCCGATGTGCTGATGACGGTCGAGTTTGGAGCCGCGAGGCGCCTTGGCGTCGTTCATGTGCCAGACGTGGACGGCCGACCTACCGATGGTGCGGTCGATCAGGGCGACGGTTTCTTCGTAGCCGGGGGCGGTGACGAGATCGTAACCAGCGACATGGCAGTGGCAGGTGTCGAGGCAGGCGCCGATGGGGACGACGGGTCGGAGCTTGTCGATCAGCTCGGCTACCTGTTCAAAGCTGCCGCCCAGGGAAAACTCGGCTCCTGCCGTGTTTTCGATCAGGATGCGAAAAGCCTGGCCGGCGGCACAATCTGATTCATCTGCGGGAAGAAGACCTTCCGATGCCTCGGCGATTGCGTCTGCAGCGAGGGCGAGACCCTCCGGCCGAGTGAGGCCGCGCCAGGAGCCGGGATGGAGGACCAGATATTCGGCGCCGAGGGCCAGAGCGCGCTCGATTTCCTTGCGGAAGGCGTGAATGGACTTTTCGCGGACGATGGGGGACTGGCTGCAGAGGTTCACCAGGTAGCTGGTGTGAATGACCAGCGGGAAGCAATCGTATTCGCGGCGGAGGCGGTGCATCTGCTCGCAGTGCGTAGGCTCGAGCTGGGCAGCGCGCCACATACGCGGGCTGGAGGAGAAGATCTGGAAGGTATTGGCGCCGAGGTCGCGGGCGCGTTCAGCAGCGCGAAAGACGCCGCCAGAGGTAGACAAATGCATGCCGATGCGGCGGGTAGACATCAAGGGCTAGTCTAAGCGGTCTTAAAGTCGCCGATGCCTGCCGCTGGGCGACGAGAAACCGGCCTGCCCACTCGACCGCCGGATTCCCATCCCCAACCTTCATAAGCCCCAATACGCAGTTTCATGGGTCCTGATACGGAGTTTTGACTCTATCCAAGCCCATTCAAATCCCGATTCCGCATTGAAAAACGGGGCTAAACTGGGGTCATGATTCGCAGCTACCAGGGCCATACCCCCGTGATTCCGCCGACCTGTTATGTCGATCCTTCGGCCCAGGTCATCGGCGATGTCGAACTCGGCCCCCACTCCAGCATCTGGATGAACGCCGTGGTTCGCGGAGACGTGCATTCCATCCGCATCGGCGCCCACTCCAACGTGCAGGATTGCGCCGTGCTCCATGGCATGCGCTACCTCTATCCGGTGATCGTGGGCGACTGGGTCACCATCGGCCACAACGCCACCGTTCACGGGTGCGTCGTCGAGGATGTCTGCCTCATCGGGATGGGGGCCACCATCATGAACAACGCCCGCATCGGCGAAGGCTCCATCGTAGCTGCCGGCGCCGTCGTGCCCGAAAACATGGTGGTACCGCCGCGCTCGCTGGTTGCCGGTGTTCCCGCTAAGGTCCGCCGCGATCTCACCTCCGACGACCGCGAGGAGATCCTCAAGTACGCCCGCAATTACCTCGACTACGTAAAGGCCTATCTGGAAGAGGAGAAGAGCCTCAGGGGCGCCCCCGGTCAGCCCGTTTTGACGATCTGATCGGCGTGATGCCGCAGGTGGACCACATAATCCGTTGCCACAAACTGCAAATCCTGCCGCGATGATCCGCTGTCCCATACGTGGCTCAGGGTCCCCGGCGCGATCCGTTCCATCACGTGCGCCAGATGCCGGTTCCAGGCCGCCCAGAGCGCAACCATCTCACGCCACGGCCGCCCCGCGTAGTCATTCAGCCTCACCCACTCGGTCTGCTCGTAGCCGGGGAAGTGAAGCTCCGGCGTCAGCTGCATGCGGATGAATCGCTGGTGATTGTTCGCCGCCGAATCGAGGAGGTGTCCGAGGATCTGTTTCTTCGACCACTTCTCGGGTTCGGGTGATCGCCCCGCTTCTTCCTCAGACATCGCAAGAAACTTCGCCTCGTATTCGGCCACTACCCGCCGCAGCTCTTCCGCCGCCCCAATGTGCTTCATGAAGACCCATTCTCCCGCAATTTCTGCAAGTCGGCTGCAGCGCTTTGCCGAATTTCTCCACATGCCCGAAAATGAGCAGAGAGGTCAACAAGGTCTATGCCCCTTTCCGGCGAAGCAATTCGTGTAATGAACCTGGTGGACGACGTGGCAACCACCATGCGCCGCATGCTCGCACTGGTTCCCACCCTCTCTCCAGAGGAGCGGACGCGAGTCGGCGAATATCTGCGCCAGTCGCAGCCCAATGCAGACGCAGTTCTGCAGAGCATCACTCCTTCGGCCGGCTCGAAATAGCCGGCCTGCGGAACCCCAACCCTGCGGCCAGCGTATTGGGTAGCAGGACATGCAGAGCCTGAGCGACACTTTCGGGCAGGTCTTCCTTGCCATCCGGGCCAATAAGCTCCGCTCCTTCCTGACCATGTTCGGGATCGCGTGGGGCGTCGGCTCCATGCTGCTCCTCATCTCGGTGGGCGAAGGCTTCCGCTCCGGGCAGAAGCGTGAATTCGCTTCCCTCGGTAACGACCTCATCATGATGTGGGGCGGCAACGTCCCATCGGTCGCCGGCCAGCACAGCAGCATGCGCTACTACTACCTGACGCTGTCCGACGCCGAGGCCATCCGCGCTCAGGCTGCCGACGTCCGCGCCGTCACCGCGCTGATTCAGCGCAACGACATCAAGGAACAGAGCGACTACGAAACGGCCGGCGGGGAAGTGAATGGCGTCGAGCCCAACTACGACACCATCCGCTTTCTCCCTGTCGCCCAGGGCCGCTTCCTCAGCGACAGCGATATGCGCGATCACAATCGTGTCATCGTTCTCGGGGAAAAAAGCGCGGTCCTGCTCTTTCCTGGCCGTCCTGCTGTGGGTGAATACGTCACCCTCAACAGCACCCGCTTTCAGGTTGTCGGCATCGCCGGTCATACCGGATTTGGCAACAACGACAACCAGAACCAGCAGGTCTATATCCCGCTCACGGTCATGCTCGAGATGTTTCCGCTCAAGGGCTACGCGGTCCCGCGCGACTCCGTTGACACCATCCAGTACCAGCCCCGCGTCCGCGGCGACAACGTCATCGCGAAAAACGAGGTGCATGAAATCATTGCCCGCCGCCACGGCTTCGATCCCCACGCTCCCGATGCCTTCAACGAGTGGGACACCATCAACTCCCAGCAGATGGTCGGCAAAATCTTCGACGCCATGGATGTCTTCCTCGGCGGCGTCGGCCTGGTCACCCTGAGCCTCGGCGCCGTCGGGATCGTCAACATCATGCTGGTCTCAGTCAGCGAGCGCACCCAGGAGATCGGCCTGCGCAAGGCGCTGGGCGCTACCCGCCGCAGCATCCTCTTCCAGTTCTTCCTTGAAGGCCTTACTCTCACCGGTGTCAGTGGACTGATCGGCATCGGAGGCTCGGCGCTCTTCATGTGGCTCCTCCAGCGCGTCATCGGCAACGGCATCCAGGGCTTCGATCCACCTCGCCTTCAGCCCTGGTCAGCCGCCCTCGCGCTCATCTCTCTCAGTGTCTGCGGCATTTCTGCCGGCCTCTATCCCGCCGGTCAGGCCGCGGCCCTCGAACCCGTGGAGGCTCTGCGCCGTGAGTAAGCTACGTCCAACGCCGCCACGCGGCCGGCAACCGGCTACCAGCTTCCTGCTTCCCGCTTCGAGCTTCCGTCTCCTGGCCGCTGACAACTGGCCGCTGACTGCTGGTTTCCAGCTTCGATCGGAGGCCCAGCATGCTGCGTGACATCTGGTCTCAGGCCTGGGAGGCGATGCTCTTCAACCGCCGCCGCACCTTCATCACCATGGTCGGCATGGCATGGGGCATTGCTACCGTCGTCCTGCTGCTGGCCTACGGCGCCGGCTTCGGGCGTGCGATTGAAGCTATCTTCGCCCAGTGGGGCACCTACCTCATCGGCGTTTTCCCCGGCCGCACTTCCGAACAGGCCGGCGGCAGTAAGGCTGGGGTCGAGGTCCGCCTCACGCTGGACGACATCGATCGGCTGCGCGCCACCGTCCCCGGCCTCGTCCATATCTCGCCGGCCATGTTCAAAGACGAGCCCGTGGCCAGCGACCAGCACCAGTACACCTGGACGATCAACGGCTACCGCTCTGAGATCGCCAATATTCTCAAACTCGACATCGCCACCGGCCGCTTCTTCACCGATCAGGACGATGCGGACCGTGCCCATGTGGCGATTCTCGGCTCCGAAGCCAAGACCCGGCTCTTTGGCGGCCAGTATCCGATCGGCTCCCGCATCCGCATCAATGGCATCGGCTTTACCGTCATTGGAGTCCTCGAACCCAAAATGCAGGAGGGCAATGACGACAACACCAATCGTCAGGTCTACGTACCGTTCAACACATTCGGCGATTTCGCCGATCTGCGCTACCTCGGCGGCATCTGGATGACCTACCACGGAGACAACGTCGCTGTGGAGCAGGCCGTCCGCAATACCCTGGCCGCCATGCACAACTTCCTGCCTTCCGACCACAACGCCATTTTCGTCGCTAACCTGATGCACCAGCTCCATCAGTTCCAGATCATCACCATCGCCCTCGAGGCACTTCTGTTCTTTATTGGAGCGCTCACTCTGGGGATCGCCGGCATCGGCCTGATGAACATCATGCTGGTTGCCGTACAGCAGCGAACGAAGGAAATCGGAATCGAGAAGGCCCTCGGCGCTCGCAAGCGTCACATCCTGCTGCAGTTCCTGTCAGAGGCGCTGGTCATCTCAGCCTCCGGCGGGGTGCTCGGAATCGCGTTTGCTTACGCCGTCTCCATTGGCGTCGGCCGGATCACCTTTTACAGTGCTCTGGCCAGCCATGCCGAGGCAGCGGATATCCGTCTTCTTATCTCCCCAGCCAGCCTGCTCCTGGCAACCTTGATTCTGGCTTTCGTGGGCGTGATCAGCGGCATGATTCCCGCTATCCGGGCCGCCAATCTCGATCCTATCGAGGCCCTGCGTTACGAGTGAATTGGGCGCCCGCGAGGCGTTTCTGTCTCATCGGGACGCCTGTTGAAAACAAAGAACAAATTGATTTGAATGGCGCTCCGGACGTAGCAAGTTCTACAATTTTCCGTATCGCTGGTATCGATTCACCTACCCCGAACCAGTCAAGATTCCATTTTTAATTCCTACGATTCCAGAGGGTTACCAAAGGACTACCAATTTTAGTAACCATAGTCGGACGCCTCTATGAAAAAAATAGTTGACCTCTGGAGAAACGGGGGGTATGTTCAAGGTTGTCGATTCGTCCCGGGCCGCAACTGCCACGCTGTCTCAGCATCCCCGGTCACGCAGAATGGATTACCTGCTTCCACGGGCTGGGTATCCTTCTCGTCCGCCGTGGCGAAGCGGAACTACCCGGGCGCGAGCGACGCATCCGCGCTGTGGACGGTTCTCAGAGATACGAAATTAAAAGTTGACCAAAAGCAAGCGCTTGCGCGTCTAACAGG
>Ga0335072_10000447_pt1 | contig 81709 bp, 87 predicted proteins | sample Lox_Sample_21_FD_206725 | JGI IMG/M metagenome (GOLD analysis project Ga0335072, IMG submission 206725) | Soil microbial communities from Loxahatchee National Wildlife Refuge, Florida, United States - Lox_Sample_2.1 | ecosystem: Environmental > Terrestrial > Soil > Wetlands | place: USA... | reverse complement strand
TCACGCCGCTCTCGTGGGCCGCCAGGAATGGGTACGACGCCGTCGTGCAGCTGTTGCTCGCCACGGGCAACGTCGAAGTCGACCGCAGGGACAGCAGCGGCTCGACGCCGCTCTCGTGGGCCGCCAGGATGGGGCACGACGCCGTCGTTCGGCTGCTGCTCGCCACGGGCAACGTCGAAGTCGACGGCAGGGACAACAGCGGCCTCACGCCGCTCTCGTGGGCCGCCGGCATGGGGTACGACGCCGTCGTTCGGCTGCTGCTCGCCACGGGCAACGTCGAAGTCGACTGCAGGGAGAGCAGCGGCTTGACGCCGCTCTCGTGGGCCGCTAGGAATGGGCACAACGCCGTCGTCCAACTGCTGGAAGCTTCTCCTTCATAGCTTCAACCTTCTCCCTGCCCACTACCCCTATTGCATTGCTTTCGTTTGTACTCTCTTGGTGATATATTCTATGATATTCTACATGTTTAAAACCGATTCAAATTTGGAAGCATATGAAATTTTTCAAATGTTTCACGTACGGATTAGAAGAAATTTCTTTTGAATGAGCGCCATTTCACCACCACTAGATGGAAAGTTGATATTTGAGCGCAATGGAAAGGAACAGAACATGCTGCAGGAAAGGCTGTTCGCTGAAATCATGCGTGCAGAAAGCCAGAACCGATTGTGAGGGGATTACCTTAGAGGGCAACCGCTGGAATCGGGTTTTACTAGCCATTCAGGTCATTTTCCTTTCGCAATAGATAGCCACCCCAGCGATACCGGCCTCCCTCGTCTTTGCTATGGCATCTCTTCTTGAAGTTATCAATATATATACAGTATAACTATTGCGATGGCTGATTCTGAAGCTTTTAAACGGAGTATCAATCTCCAGTTTTCTCCACTAAGGATCGCAGCAACCATAGGCGCTGTAGTGGTGACCTACATCGTGCTGCTCTACCTCTATCGTCTATTCCTGCATCCGCTGGCCAGATATCCAGGACCACCGCTTGCTGCCATCAGTAACTGGTACGAATTCTACTATGAGATCATTTTGGATGGAGCCTTCACCAAACACATCCAAGGATTGCACAAGCGTTACGGTAGCTTTGCCTCTCTTCTCGCTGGAAGCTATCTGCTTCACCAATACCAAGACGTCACGCTAACCATCATCTAGGGCCAATTGTACGAATCAGTCCCCATGAGTTACATATCGACGATCCAGAATTTTACGATACCATGTACGAACGTTCCGGCCGTCGTGACAAGTATAGGTATTTTTCAGCCCGCTTTGGATTTGCCTCGGACGCGTTTTCGACAGTAGAACATGAAGATCACCGAATGCGCCGGAAAGCCCTCAGTCCAATGTTTTCGGCCAAGAGAATCACTGAGTTCCAACCTGTTATACGAGCAAAGACCGACAAGCTCTGCGAGAAACTTAGAGAGTATCAACAGGACGGACGTGTGTTGCCAATGGGTCGAGCTTGGATGGCTTTGACTACCGACATTATCACCGAATATGCCTTTGCAAATTCGTACAATCATCTTGACTCGCCAAACTTTAAAGACACTATGCACGAGGCTTTGGTAGCCATCTACTCAACTGGTCAATTTGCTCTACACTTTCCAATCGTCTTTCCAATTCTGGACATGCTGCCGGATTGGTTCGTCCTAAGGGTTCAACCAGTGCTTCAACCCGTGGTAGGAATGCGCAAAGTATGCGATCATCCATTGTAGCTCTTGTTAAAGAACTCAGACTGACAACTTTACTCACAGGACCTCGCCAAAAAGGTCCGCGAAATCAGGGACGGCATCAACCAAGGCTACAAAACCGCCACACATCCCACCATCTTTCACGAAATCCTCAACAGTGACCTTCCTGCAGAAGAAAAGACTGACGCCCGTCTTGGTGACGAAGCGCAGCTCATTGTTGGCGCCGGCTTCATCACTACCTCCACCGCATTGACCGTCGGTAGTTATCACCTCGTGGCGAATCCAGAAGTACTCACCAAACTGCGCAAAGAGTTAAAGGACGCTGGTATCACGGCGACCACTCCTAGTGACCAACTTGAGTGGTGGAAGCTTGAACGACTTCCTTACTTGTTTGGCTGTGTGCATGAGGCCGTTCGTTTGGCGCATGGTATTGCAACGAGGAGTCCGCGTGTCGCGCCGGATACTGAATTGGTCTACAAGGACTATGTGATTCCACGCGGGACGCCGGTTTCGATGACAAATGTCGATATTCTAATGAATGAGGAGATTTATCCAGAGCCCAAAAGGTTCAAGCCGGAACGGTGGGTTGGGAATCCGGGATTGGAGAAGTACTTCGTACCATTCACTAAAGGAAGTCGGCAGTGCTTAGGTTTGAAGTAAGTTGCTCACTAATTTTGCAACGTCCATATACTAATGAGTACTAAAAGCCTTGCACAAGCTGAGCTATACATTGTCATGGCGGCTATCTTCAGTCGATTTGACTTTGAGCTTTACGAGACCACTGAATATGACGTTGAAATGAAGCACGCTTATCTTATTCCTTATCCCGAGTGGGATTCGAAAGGCGTTAGGATGAAGGTGAAGAACTCTAGCCTGAGGTAGTATTACGGAGTTCAAGATGAGATGAATGGTGAGATTCCGACATTGCGCCTGGTGTGTGTATTCGTTTCGCTCCGAACAAAGAACGATCGCAAAATCGCAACTACATTTGGATTAGGGATTAGTAAAGTCTCAATCGCCTGGTATTTCAGTGACTACCTAGTACCTACGATCGGTACAATAGATTGGCTCTGACCAACCACCTTTAGTGGGCAGCATGATCCATACCACGCCCACTTGCTCAATCTTACCCGATTATCATTGGAGATTCTGAACACGATTCGTTCCCTTCTTGAAGTTGTGCTTTCCTTTGCTCTTAGAGCCATCGGTGGCGTTCTAGCAAATCTTCAGCTCATATGGGAATGGCATCACCCAAGATGCCTTGCTGTTCAAATAAATGCTTTCGTAGAATGAGTTCGCAGCTGAGGCCATGCTTTCGTGTTCAAGGCTGTAACGATATCATCTTCCATTGATAGATCGGCCTTTTCACTTCTTCATAGACGAGAAATCAAGCTTTCTCGCAACCTTGCCTCCTCTGCCATTCGAGTCAATCTCACCTCCTCTCCTCTTCAGATCTTCGCCCATGCGCTGCTCTCCACCAGCCTTCTTCGGCAAATTCTCTTTCTTCGTCGGCTTCGGATCGCTCTTGAACCACTCGTGCTTCAGGAACTCAGTGGCGGTGACCCTCTTGCGCGGATCCAGCATCAGCGTCTTCATCAGCAGGTCGACGCCGCCCGCGCCGATGGTGAAGAACATCTGCATCCACTCGGCCCGGGGCCGCAGCGGCTTGACCTCGGCGGGCGCGACGTAGCCGTCGAGGCGGCTGACGCCCGGCCAATTGTCCTCGGTGGGCGTGCCGACGGCCTGGCAGATCAGGTCGAGCTGCTGGAGGTCGGACTCGGCGGGCAGGAAGGGCTGGCGCAGCACGAGCTCCGCGAAGACGGCGCCCACGCTCCACACGTCGACCGCGCCGCCGTAGTAGCGCGCGCCGTACAGCAGCTCCGGCGGCCGGTACCACCGCGTGATGACTTGCGTCGACATCTTGTGGTACGGGTCCTTGAAGCTGGTGGCGAGACCGAAGTCTGCGAGCTTCACCTCGCCGTCTGCCGCGATCAGCAGGTTGTTCGGCTTGATGTCGCGGTGCAGCACGAAGTGCTGGTGGCAGAACCACACTGCGCGGCCCAGCATGCCCATCCACGCTTTGATGTCGGCCACGCCGTAGTGCACGCTTCCCTTAGCTCGGATCAGCATCTCCAGGTCGCCGAGCGGAAGGAACTCCAGCACGAGGTTCAGGTTCTGGCTCCGCGTGCTGAACACCGACAGGAGGCTGATGATGTTGGGATGCCGTAGTTCCTGGAGATACTTGACTTCACGGATCGCGTCCATGGACAGGCCATCGCGGAAGTCCACGTTCACTTTGATCTTCTTGATTGCCACTGCTTGAGTTGGATCTGACCGCAGATGTCCTTTGTACACAACGGCATAGGTACCTTCTCCAAGCTTACTACCCTTGACATACTTTTGCTTCTCGTTTTCGTTTAGTTGTGCTGACAGGTCAGAGAGGTCATTTGCGACATGAGGTTCGCCTGGCGAAGGAGTTGGTCGTGCAGGCGCAGCTTTGAGCACTGTTAAGGCCTTTGCTTTGGCGGAGACGATGGTTGATACTGGAGATCGGGTGAGAGGATTTGCAGGTGAGTGAGCCATTGTGAATGTGTACGGTAGACCGAGATGATGCGGAAACTATCGTGCGCTGCAACCTAGTTGGTATTGACGAAGTGCTGTAAGAGCACTTTGTCGGCGATCTTGCCGGGAAATGAAGGGATCAGTGGCGATAAGATAGTTGATATGAATGTTCTGAGAAATGTTGCATCATGTTGAACCTTTTCGAAGTCTCTACAGACTGAGAAGGTGGAGGGCAGATGTAGTTTGGATGTTTGATTGCGGCTCTTCGGAGGTTCAAGAAGTTGCCTTACTACCAAGCAGGGATTGCCCTTCTACTCGAGCTTCAATATTTTTTACCCGTCCACCTCATCAGACTGTTCGACAACCACAAAGTGCAGAAAGAGCCTTTCATTGAACAAAAAGGTCAAAGGACTTCTTCATTATCGAACTGGACTACAGCAATCTTCAACACTTCTTCTCGTGACGCCAATTGACGCTGCGCAAGATGCTTGCCAGCACACGACGACCACTCCTTTCCTTCAAAGCTCTCCCTCAATCATCAACCTCTACAACAGCTATCTATATCTGTGCTCGCTGCTCATCACAACGCGTTCTACGAGACCGTCCAATACCTCCTCCAACACCTTTCGTCCCAGACACAGACACCTTCCTCACGTTGATCGGCCGCGGACTCAAAGCGCACAGCTCCAAAATCCCCTCATGGGACTCCCTCTTCACCATGACATCAGCACAGCTCCGCTCAGCCGGCGTGGAGCCAGCGCGCACCCGCAAATACCTGCTGTGGTGGCGCGAGCGGTTCCGGCAAGGGGTGTACGGGATCGGCGGGGACCTGCAAGAGGTGGATGACGGGGTCGGGGAGGTGCGCGTGTTCGAGGTGCCGGTGCCGAAGGAGTGGGCCAGCAGCGGCAGCTCGATGATGGCGACGGCGACGCGCACTCCCGGCATGCGGAAGGTTGCGCTCAATGTGCGGCGCGGCGAGGCGCTGCCACGCGTCCCGCTCGAGGAGGCCGCGCCCGTGGCTCACGTTAAGATCAAGGGTGCCGCGAATATGGCGGGCCCGCATATCGAGTTGGTCAAAGGTTCTGGGGGGTTAGCAGCTAGGATTGCGGTCAAGGAGGGTCTTTGGGAAGAGAAAAGAGGTCACAAAGTGGATGGTGGTGAGAGGCGGAAGGCTGAAGTGCGAGCTAAGAGGAGAGCAGCAGAAAGGAAGGCAGAAAGAAAGGCTGGATAAGTCTAATTCCACTGGGATTGAGAGAGGAGTGTATTCAAACCAACGCGAAGACAATTCTTCTAGTTTCTGGCCGCAAAACAACTTGATCATATCTTTCATCGCAATCGAATAACTACCTGTACACTCGACATTGCCAACGACTCGTCAGATGACTGTTGCTTCTCGTTAACAGTTAGATAATCCTCCGCAATCACATCAAAGAGGCCGCATCGCATCCATGTGGAAGATGAAGGATCTACAGCAACATGTTTTGTAAGGCGGCGTAGCATGTATCAGCCTCGTAGAGAATCTGTGTCTCAACCTAAACATAGTCGACGTTGCTCTTTTGGGAGTCGTATACCCATACGAAAGCATGCACATTTTCCGGAGGTCTGCTTCATTGGTAATTTTAAATCACGAGTGCCAGTCTTGCGTGCTTCGAGGAGCTGACGCACAATCACGTGTTAGGGGCTATACGACTCATGCGCCGCAAAACCGCTGAGGTTTCAAGCTGCGGGATCTGCGACAAACTGCCGCGACAACCCTTTTCTATGGCTGTGCTTGCGGAAAAGAATAGTGCCGCTCCCTACTTCTTCGCCCCCGTCATCCGTAAATGAAAGGATCCAAATGTTTGAATGAGCTCCGGAAAGGAACTTGTGGCAAACCAGTCGACAACTCGCATTCGTCACCTTAGCACATTTAAGGTAGGGTTGTAAGTAGGAGAACATGGATTTCTGAGACCCGTAGGAGATCTGAAAGACTCGAGTAGCAAGCAGACATTCTGAAGATATGCTGAAATCGAGCAGTCAATGGTAGTAAAGTGGTCGACAGAGGCCTCGTAGTGATTCCGATGGCGGACTCTAATGAGCAAATCTAGACTGACATTCCCAACCGCAATGGGCGACCTAATTTTGGAAGACGGACGTGTTACACCAGAGAGCCGCTCGGGATGAAGCACATCCGCCTCAGAACTCTGACAATGGCCTGCAGCTCCTAGGTTTAGCTTGGTATCAGCCAGTCGAGCATTTCCGCAAAACATTTTCGGCTACCAACAGTTTCAAACAAATTCAACCAAAGAGAAATCGTCCCCGGGGTACACACGGCTCCTGTATTCGTCTTCGTTGTGTGAGATGGTTCTCCAGTCGTGTCGTTTAGTTCCAGATTCATCCGTCTTCCGTTCTCGAGCTTTTATAAAAGCCAAGACACCACTTTCTTGCAAACATGTTCCTCTTCCCATCCCATCTGTCAAGTACATAATTCATTGTCAAATTATAGGCGTTGGAGGAGACTCAAAGCATACCCATTCCATTCGTTCAAAGTCCGGTACTTTTTAACCACCATTTATTCTACAAATGTATGTTTCTGCTGTACCTATGCTGAAATTCGATTACTGACATTCTCCAGAGAAATAAACTCCATACAAAATGAAGTACACTCTTATCCTATCCGCACTTTGCGCCCTGGCGGCGGCGGCAGCCACAACCTCTACCTCGACGGAAATGTCGACTGCTATGCAACAGTCGACCATCACAATGTCAATGATGTCTGGATCAGGGAAAGGCAACAATACGGCATCGGCAGACACTCTGAGTGGTACGAAATCGGCGAAGGCAGGCGGTGATAACGCCACCACAACGGCGGCGACTACGACCGCGGCCAAATCCGGCTCCACGGTCTCCTCTACGTTGACGTCGACGTCGATGTCGGCGTCCGCGTCTGCGGCATCGACTGGCGCTGCAGCAGATAGGCTCGCTCCACTCATGGGAGTGCTCGCTGGTGTGGGTGTCGTGGCGGCTGGTATGTTGTAAAGTACAGCTTCGTGGTAGCACGCATCATCGGTCTGGTGAAATCTGTATGTATATGGAAGAGCTAAATGAGAGCGGGATTGGACGTTTCGTTGCACTCCGGCGTTCACCCGTAATGGAAACGGTCATCATATCAAAATCATATCAATAGCGGACTCATCACCTGTACATGGCGAGTCTGCGGTACATTTTCAATCAACTCACGCGGCTCAGCCGCTTCCTTCAAAATCTTTTGAACCGAATACATGATTGCCATTACGCTCTTTGTGATGCTATGTCATGCTTTTCCGTCCATTACGAGCTCATAAGAGCACTTTCATCCATTGTCCGTATCACACCGTGCCTTTCATACTGGATATCATGATGAATAGTCCATGCCAACATGTCGATGCCAACCAGCCCAACGCCTAGCAAAATGATATTGTAAGAATGCGTTATAACCTTAGGTCTATCTCGCTCCAACCATCCCATTCCACCCCCGGCGTAATGTCAGGAATGCAAAGGCCCAGCCGCCAAAAGTAGTCGCGATGCGCAAAGAACAGCTGCCAAAGCTTGAAGCGCGTCCACCAACTCCTCCGACTACTGCACGCAGGATCCGCGTCGCCAACACAGCGCACCACGTCGCCGATCTCAGGCGGCAGGTCCTTCTTGGCGATGAAGATCTCTGCGCCGTGCGGCGCATAGCACAGCTCCGCGGGCGGCAGGTGCGGGATGGGGTCGTCGGCGTGGGTGACGCGGCGATACCGCGGCATGTCGTCGTCGTCGTCGGCGGCCGCGCTCCCGACGCCGAAGCGGCCGTCGATGTAGGCGGCCAGCGCGGCGTTGCCGACGCGCGGCTCGCCGAAGGTCGTCACGGTGGGCGCGTGGCCCGCCGCCAGCAGCTCCAGGCCCGCCAGCGCGGCCACCGCCCCGCCCAGCGAGTGGCCCACCAGCACGAGCGCGTAGTCGCGGTGCGCGGCCAGCGCCGCGAGGACGTCCGGCAGGATCACGGCCCGCGTGTGCCGCCACGACGTGTAGAAGCCCATGTGCACCGTGCAGTTGGCGCACTTTGGGGCGTCGGGCGCGTCGCCGCCTGGGTATGGCACGTACTCTTGCGGCACCGTAGTCAGGTCCGCGATCGTGTTCGAGATGCTATATGTCCCGCGGAAGGCCACGATGACTCTTGGAGTCGACGGTGAGTGCGACAGCGCGATGTAGCCGCAACTGTCTGAAAGTAGCGGCCCGGTATTCCATGTTTTGACCAGCTCGAAGTTTTCAAAGTCTTTGCAGCGCGAGGCGCAGGAAAAGGGTTTTTGGATGCCGAGACCGAGGTCACCGACGCAGTAGGAGATGTCGACTATTCGAGAGAGCTCTTCAAGGTCTGCGAAAAGCTGAGGAGAGACTGTGCGGTTCGCTGTCGCCTGATGTTGTTCGTGTTGGGAGAGCGGTACTTGCTGTCTTGAAGCACCAACCAGCAGTACGAAGGTGGATATGCAGACGAGAAAGTGGCCAAACAGCATGACTGCTAGCGATCGCATCTACACATTGGGTTCGAAGAGGTTTGAACAGTTCTGGGTTAGGGTGCGGTAAAGTTCTTTGAAGAGCGGCGTCGTGAGATCACATCGGGCGAGGCGCATGACAGCCACAACTGCATGACATCAAATGAGATTAGACGATGCCAGATCCCCAACGCACTACTTTCCTGCAACCACACCACAGCCTTCCCCGCATCTGAGAACAAGGCAGATAAGTGGTGGTTGCTCGGTTCGCTGAATATAAATATTGGGCCCACAGTCGTCGGAATCGCTAACCTGTCTTGGGTTCACCAGCAAATTTAAACCACTCCGAACAGGCATGACAATGAAGCATATGGCCAAATTGGCGTGGTGATTTGGCAAGTCAGCGGCAGAAAAATATTCCCAAAGCGGTAGTTAGAAGACTGACGCCTTTTCTTTTAACAAGGCCAAAGTGAGGCTGGCGGGGTAAGTTATCGTAGACCGGTGAGGCTCGCGAGGCTAGGATTTAAAAAAGTTCCACATCGCCAGAAAGTAAGAGGATCTTGTCGAGACCTTTTCAAGAAGACCGATCAAACAAGCACTATCTCAGAATTTCAGCATTGTAAACATGGAAGATGGTGTCCTCGAAGCAAAGGCGCGACAGCTTCTTTCCGAGTATCCGCTAATTGACGGTCACAATGATCTACCAATGCAACTTCGAAGACACTTTCACAATCAGATATATGACAAAGACAAGGTTGATTTCCGAAATGGACTATTCACCCAAACTGACTTGATGAAACTTCAACGGGGAAAGTTAGGTGGTCAGTTTTGGAGCGTCTATGTAACGTGTAAACCGGAAAACACGAACTGGAACGAAGATGATGTACGTACAAAACTTTCGCTCCCACAATTTCGAAACCCGTGTTATATACATCCATGTAAATGCTTGACGTTGTTTTACCACTAGACTAAAATACGGAACCATACTCAGTCATAGTATAACCAACTCTTCTAGGGGGCCGTTCGCGATACTTTGGAGCAGATAGATGTTATCAAACGACTAATCGACGAAAACAACGAGGTATGAAATTAGCTATTTCTGGTCTAGAACATTCTGATTTTCGAGATTGAACAGCTCGAATACTGCACAACGCCTGCCTCTACGTTCGAAGCTTTCAAAGCAGGTAAAATCGCGTCCATGATTGGCGCCGAGGGCTTGCATCAAACAGGATCGTCAATCGCCAATATTCGGATGCTGTTTGAATTGGGCGTGAGATATATCACACTAACCCATAACATAAATAATGCCTTCGCCACATGCGCCTTGTCCGTCACGAATGGCGGCACAGATCATGGATTGACGGCGCTTGGGAAGGCAGGCATCATGGAGATGAACAGACTCGGAATGCTTGTCGATTTGAGTCACGTCTCTGTGAAGACGATGGAAGATACTCTTCAAGTCACCCGAAGTCCGGTCATATTTAGCCACTCTGCAGCCCGCGCTCTGAGCGACCATGGACGAAATGTACCTGACCATATCCTCGATCAGATGCCAGCCAACAAGGGAATTGTCATGGTCCCTTTCGTTACGCGCTTCCTTAACGTCCGCGATCCGGCGTCAGTAAATGTTGATACAATCGTTGACCACATTTACTATATCGCGAAGCGTGTTGGGTGGGACCACGTCGGAATCGGCAGCGATTTCGACGGTACTCCTGACCTGCCAATTGGTATGAAAGACACATCCTGCTATCCGAATCTGATCCAGGCTGTTCTTGCCCGAGGTGCCACTAATGAGCAGACCAAGAAACTGATGGGCGGAAATATACTTCGTGTGTGGCAGGAGAACGTTGATATTAGCCAACAATTGAAGCGGAATGGGGAGAAACCAAGAGAGGAATATGCACCAGGGAGGAATTTCGGCTGACATGACGGCCCATAAGTTCTGTTCAATGAGGATGAAGTGGCTATCGCTATCCTGTTCTGAAATGTGTCCAAAACCATTTCCTCATCATTCATCATAGTGTATCCGGCTAATCACCTGTATGGATCGTTCCGGTTCCTCATGGATATCGAACGGACCAGGACTATAGCATCCCGAGCGGTCAAACACCCAAAGTTCCATGTCGTGATCACAGATTGTAAACGTGTAAACGAACATCCTCGTCGGCTCACAGGAGAAAACATCCCGCACGTATCGGCCGATTTGGAGAAGCGTTCCTTTTCTGTCGTTCCAAAACTGTTTCACGGAGGAAGATGAGAAGTTCAGACGGAAGATATTAGAAATGAAGACTGATCGCTACGGAAAATGCTCAAGATTAGCTGAATAAGGTATGGCAGCCACGTGTTGTGTAGCATCGCGGACCCCAATCATTGGGCTTTCCGCAACATCCGCTCAAAAATGGACCCACTAGAACTATCTACATTTTGAAAAGAGCGTAAATCCGTGCTTCGGTTACTTAACGAGAAACTTGTTTACGGCATGTAGAGTTTTCCTTCGGTTTGAGTAAATGTAGGGTTTTGCGGCTTTGGGGCGACGTCATCGTTCCAACTGGAATCAGACGCCATCCGACGGCCGTCAGTAACAACAATAGAAACAGCGTCCATGAATTCCTTCGTATAAACTTTTCTCTGCCTTATCGGTTCATCATACACCCAATCATCTCCCCAGACACGTAGAACTCATGTCTGCAGCTAATTGCATGCCTTCGCGGTCGCCTTGGCTCTCCTAGTTCATCCGATACGTCCGTCGACGTGGTGTGAGACATCTCACTCATCTATTCACCAAGTAACATTATAGACCCAACCGAGGCGAGTAGGGGACAGCTCCCTCGCGAGAGCCGAACTTTGGCTCTTCGACAAGCTCACATCCATCATGCCATCGCTCTGGCGCACAAAATCGCAGGAAGAAGCTCATCAGCAGCGGAAGGAAGAAGAAGCTAGGAAGCGCGAAGAGGTTCGCCGTCAAGCTGCCGAACATCCTTCTGCCATCTACCCTCCAACCCAAGTCCTTTACACCGATCCTACCTTCCAACGGCCTCCGCCTCTCGAATACTCTCTGCGACCGCGATGGAAGTCAATATTGTTCTTCTGGACACTCGTGTTCCTTGACGTTGTCTGCCTTCCTCTGGTTCTCTACTTCGCGCTGTGGTATGGAACCGGCCTCAGTCACAATGCCGTCTTCTCAATAAGCACTGGTGCGCTGGGCAGTGTATCCATATTCGAGTACTTTCTGCGATTCTACAAGCTGTGGAAGAAGGGATCCAAGTGCCGAGTGATTGGCGCCCGAAGATACTACGTAGGTTGCGACATAACAGCGGTAGCGAACAGTAGCGAACTGACAACTCAAATAGCTTGATTTCTTTCATTGGAACCTCTCTATTGCTTGGATCGGCGTCATGGTAGAACTGATTGTCGGTACAATCCCAAGAGAGCCTCCCATCCGATTGCTGGCGATGCCGGCTGCAACCATGTGCTATGCATTCGGAGTGCAAATGATGATCATCGATGTTATGCGACTGCTCGGATGTAAGGCACCTATCCGCATTTCATCTCTTCCTCGTGGAGTGCCACTACGGCCCGGTATCTATTCAATCATCGAAGACGTGTGCGCAGTCGACGGCGGTGGAGGAACTGAATTCAGACAACGGCTCAACCTACGTTATCAAGCCAGCCACTACTTCCGTCAGATGTTGCACCGACTAACGTTGTTTTGGGCAATTGGAGCACTACTGATAGCCGCCGCCACCACCGCAATCATCTTCACGACCAGTAGAAACGTAGCCTATGTTGTAAGTGATATCTTCCTCGCGTTGATTCGGCATGCTTGTTAACAATCTTAATCTTACCAGGTTGGATGGACTGTGCCATTTGCATGGGCCGCTGTTTGTGCTTTCATTACGACATTATGGGTTCAGCGAAGTCTGAAGTACGAGGAAAAGGCCTGGCAAGAGCAACGTACCAGCACCGAGAAGTAAAGTTCTCGGTGAATGTTGGGCAGTGGTTTTCTATGGTTGTACATTTACGCAGCGGATGACGCACTAGGCGTGATTGCATTGTAGAGGTGAGTGGCAGAAGAATTTTGACTGGTCATTTTTGCGTGGTCACTTTTGCATGGTCATTTTGCATGGTGCAGAGGCAGATTAAAACGCAACGTCGACATCATAAGAATGAGCACGAGCACGAGCGAAGGAAAGAGCAAGAGCCAAAGCGAAAGTGATACCAATTGGAGTTTGGGAGTTTCCCATGAACAACCAACGGCTACGTAGATTGCAGAAGAGAATTTGCATCTTTTGATTAGCATAGGTTACCCACATGTCGAGGCGCTGAATTCGATGGCAAATGGCTTTCTCCCTCGGTATCACCTTAGCAGCGCTTCCACTTTCTTTGCATGGTCAGGCTTGCCACACTAATCAGAAGACACCCAATTAAGGCGGTGTGACCTTGCAAGATCGATCCTTGCGACCCAAAGATTTGCAGGGCTTATGCAAGAGTGGTCTTATCCTGGGGCGGCTGGGTTGGACGCCAGCTCGATCCGGCGATCCTCTTCGTGGGCTTCGAAGCCATGTTACAAGCAGGCGCTGGCATCGACGAAATACACGTACGAGATCTTGCACATCTCGATGTCGGTCAGGATGCGAATGGCAAATTACACGTGCTTGATTGTTTATGATTAAATGGCGTGAAAGAATCGGCGATGCACACGATTGGGATAGGTCGTCCCTGGACTAGACGGATTGTGCCCGGCGTCGATGCCATTGTCGAGAAACCCATCTTTCGGAGCCACAATTGCAACGATGTCAATCTTGTCCAGAGGCAGTATGGGCTTCAAGACGTTCCGGAAAGGGTAAATGGCCGCGAAGTCGGCGTCAGTCTACCAATAATGGGATTAGGAAGCCGAGGTGGAGGAGATCAAGCTTTCCGGGGGGTGCAGCCTACGAAAGGTTGATGTGGGGCCCAGCTTATCCCGCCTCTGACTCGAAGCCGAGTGAGAGAGAAGAAGATGAGGCTGGCTGGCTGACTAGTACTGGTAGCTGGCACGAGATAGGGTGGTGGCAGCGTGAGAGCATCAGTGGGAGCATGAGTGAGGGCATTGAATGCGCGCAGAAGTCAGACCATAAGTGAGAGCGTTGTTGCGTGTGTTGTGCACAAGCGCCATCAACTGCGGCCAACAACCGTCGCCGACTTCCCCTTCAACGCTCGATCGTTTCCCCCCTCCAAGATCTGTTCAGCCTGCCGATCCCACGCGGCATTTCCCAAGACCTTTGCCCAGTTTCCTACTGTACTGTAGCTCACGCTTTCCCTTCCCTCGCTGCCCGGTTCCAGTTTTCGTGCTTTGCTACTTTTGCTCCACCAGCGCCGTCGAGATCAGCGATCGAGTGAGAAGCGCCGCTTGCTGCTTTGCCGAGAAAAAAGCTTCCACTCCCCTTCCCACTCGTCTTCCGCTCCTCTTCCCTCTGCCGCGCGATGGTCAGGTCCGCTCCGATAGACATGCTGGCCTAGCCACCCCTTACTACCGTTGCAAATCTGCAGGTCGGGCAGTGCTGTACCTTTGGCCTCCCATCAACCCGCGCCTCTCTCCCACTTCGAGGGGGGGTTTATTCCAAGCTCCCGGCTCCCAGCTCCCACTATCCGCTTCCAGCTCAAGATCCCGCTCACCCATAACGTCCTCCAGCGCCAATTTTGCCATCGATACCACGCGCTTTTTCCCGCACAGGCTAAAACTGATCGGTGGTGATGTCCGGATGAACAACATTCGCACTTTCCAATAAAATTAATCCGTGACCGCAACCTTGAGCTTTCACACCCAATTTCCACTTCAATCCATCCAACTCCTCAACACCAAATTTCCGAACCGGCCTGGCTCTCTCACACGCGCGGCGTTCTGCCTCTGCCGCTTCTCAACCGCCTGCCCGTCACACATACTGATGCTTCATGATATTACGTCACGGAGCGTCGCGTGGACCTCGCACAAAACGCCCGCTCGCCTTCTCTCTCGGCCACACAGCTGCTGGTTTCGCCGGCATGTTCTGACGCGGAATTGGAACCACCCGTCCATCTCGCTTGATTCCGCTTCCAGGACATTGCCGTCCACGCTGCATTGATCGCGATCCCGCTGACTTTGCGCATGGCATAGACGCCAACCGACGCCTTGTACAGAAGCATTCCTCTTTCATTCTCGCACGCTGCTGCGCGCACTGCAACAATTATCAAATCGGGTCCTATTTCCTATCTGGTCTTGAGACGACTCTACTGTTCACGTCTCTGAGATATTCAACGAATTATCACGACATTCTTTGCATCCATCCATACTAACTCAACTACCCGCGAGGTAAAGCATTTCTGATCCGTTCCTTGCGCTGTGGCTGATCCGATAGCAAAGATACTGATCGCACACCTTACAATTTAACACAAACCGGAGCTGCGCAGTTCGCGCGCTCTGATCTCACCTAGGCACCAAATTGATTCAAATTCTTACCATTCATGACCAAATTCAGCGATCGTTTGGATTCGTTGGGTTTGTCCCAGTACCTTGAGACATTCCTATCCGAGGGCTTCGACACTTGGGAGACGCTGCTCGACATTACAGAATCCGACCTGTATGAGTATTCAGCCATTGATTCGGTTCAAAATAAAAACTGACTTTGGTTTGTTTAGCGACTGTCTTAACGTCAAGCTTGGGCATCGCAGAGTAAGTGCTGCAGCGGATCGACAATCTCGTGACTTCCCCCAACTGACACCACGCAGAAACTCCAGCGAGCCATTGCAGACGCACGAGGTATCGCATCGGACAGAGCACTCCCAGGTCACGGTCGAAAGGCATCTATTGATGTTTCATATCGAAGTGACGACTCTGCCACCGAGAACGCAGACAACCGCAAGCCGGTAGCCCAAGTGGCCGGCGGCGCCGGGACAAAACGCAAATATCGTCGTCATCCGAAGGTTAGTGAACATAACATAATTGTCACCTATGGCGCAGAACTGACCACTCCATCACAGCCTGACGAAAATGCTCCAGAACGCCCTGCTTCCGCTTATGTGATCTTCTCTAATCGTACGCAATGATGACTGCGCTGCTTCATAAGACGTTGCTGACTTGTAAACCACAGAAATCAGAGAAGAACTCAAGGGTCAAGAGCTCTCTTTCACGGAAATCGCGAAGATTGTGGGTGAGCGTTGGCAGATCCTGGCATCCAATGCCAGAGATCTCTTCGAGCGTCAAGCACAATCCGCAAAGGAGAAGTACTATGCCGAATTGGCAGAGTACAAAAAGACCCCACAATACATGCAGTATCAAGAATACCTCGCCGACTTCAAAGCGAAGCATTCTGCTCCTCGAACTGGTAAGTTCCGTATCCTACGGAGCCACGTGATTTCTACTAACACAGTCAGAAGAGGGCAAGCGGACCAAGCTAGAACCTCATACAAGCGCGTCGACTCGAAGCAGCAGCCATGAAAATACTGAAAGGCAAGACTCGGGGATTAGGTCTATGCATAGTTTCCCTAATGGCTACGGCTTCGGAGTCGGAACGTCTGAATCAAGCCCGCTAATCGGTAATGGTTCTCCAGGTTCCGGTCGTCCCGGTCATTCTATGGCTTCTGCTTCTGCTTCTACCTCTCCGGCTGGCTACGCAAGTCACCAATCTCCAATTGTCGGTTCTGCTTATTCTCCGAAATCCACCTCGCCCGCTTCCGCTTCAGCGTACCTGGCGTATGAACTTCCTCATCATGCGAGATCTGGCAACGCACCAGACCCGCGATTCAGAGAACCGGCTTATCCGGTTGCTCGCACTCATGGGTCGCCTTTAAGCCCATTTCCTCCACCACTGCTAGAAACCGACCCGACGGATCGAGCACCTTTCAATGCAACAAGCCCTCGTCGAGTATTTTCACGACCATCCCCTTCACTACCTCCACTCGTCCATCAAGATACCACTTTATCTTCTGACAGCGGCAGTACTTCCCTTGGTACTCCTTACCAAGGATCATTACTCCCAGTCCTTGACGCACCAAAGGGTGAAAGAATGCTTCCTCAGCCAATCCCATCATTGGGCCTGGTAACTTCACCTTCACCGCTTGATTCACGTTCTGCCTCAAGCGCACCAAGAGTACGGGGTCATCTAGAGGCACTTCTACGAGCTACTGAGCTTGCCCGTGATGCTGATGAAAAGGAGCAACGAGATCGATCGCAATGACAATTGCTGAAAGGCAAGTTTGAGAGTACATTGACTTCATCGTCTTTTGTTGCGGTCAATTCGGTAGCCGCTATTTGAAACCATCGACGAGCTATACAGTGGCCCGAGCACAACGTCTGTGACTTTATCAGTCTATGTCAAGCTCTTTTCATTCGCGGCTCTCTCATCTTAACAGCGGCAACATAACGCCTCTGTTTACGCAGTCTCAAGTTCAGTGTCTCTTTTGCTCTGAAGGCCTCTTCTCTCACACCAGAGCACGTAAATATCAACCTTTCCCTACAAGCACCTCACCACATTACGACGTCTTCGTATCAACACCTTTATCTCATCAATCTGATTTCAATTCCCAGAAATAAATCACAACAATCATTATTGTCATTCATTACAATTTCAAAAGCGCATCAGTTCGCTGTCAACCAATAAACAAAGAATCCAATTTGCACAGCCATGTTCAGGCAAGGCGGCTTTCTCTTTTGTTTCCGTTCTATGGTTTTCGGCGACGAGGATGGGGGAACGTGGCCTACCACGATATACCAAATTCACTGTTTTCGATGTGCATCGATTTGATTTGCAGTGATATGCATTTGGGGTCCGACGGATAAACCATGCCTGCACTGGCGGGCACAAAGAGAAGGTGTGTACATACAGCGCTTCGACTCGATGTGAGATGGTCTGGGGATCGAGAAAATTATGGGATGGCACTGGGGATGGAGGATAGATGGGGTTTGCACCTTCGATGGGGTGCGCGTGATCCGAAGACAGATACATGTATGTTGGTAACGTAGATTGGCAATGAATACGCTTCCTTTATCTGTGGTGCTACTTTGATGATCTACATCGACACCTCCCTTTCCCAAAAATTACTATATTTTCCCAAGTGAAACCGCATCAGTTCAGCTCCCATCTTTCTTCCCAACGCGCAACGGGAGTCTAAAGTTGATCTTGTACATTCCTTTCTTTCTTGGAGGCTCTCTGCTGATGAGGATGTTGAGCAACTCCGTTGTATCTTCCTGGCCGATAATGCTTACAACTCTCTGTTCTTCAGCTTGGAAAGACTTGCGTTGAATGACACCATTTTCGCAGAGGAATTTCAGAACTGAAAAGGTGATCTCTCCATCCAACCTTGTCCTAATTGACAATACTTCAGAGATAACGACAATAATGCGAGGCTCTTTCTCAACAAGAATGCGCATCATTTCGGTATCCACTGCTTCCTCCTTCAAAAGCGCCATGATGTGTTTGCTTCTCCGTTCAGGGTTAAGAATTGGGTCCCAGAGGCCATGACTTCCGCTACAAATTGTTTGAGATTACACGCGATGGAGTAATGCATGAACGACTGAGGCCTTAATTGTTTCCAGACGTAATCCCGTAAGTTGGTATCTACACCTAAGATTTGGATGTGTTTGATAAGGCTTCTGTCCAATTCCAGTTCCTCGTCCTCTGGAACTGTATGAACTGTGGGATTGCGTGCTGGTGCTTCCTCTGCCTCTTTTGTGGCTTCTGGGTTTGAATGTCGAGTTCTGTTGCTGGTTGTTACCGCTTTGATCGTAGTGTGGTCTTTTGTTACGATCCTCTTCCCTACGCGCCTGTCTGATGTGGCCTAGGTGAATATACGCTATGTTGGCTTGTGTTTCTGCGTCGGCGACCGTATTCATTGAGGAGTAGGTGGCCGATTTCACTAGGTATTCTCGTATATCAGAGTTCAATCCTGCGATGTACTCTTGCATCATTCTGGTTTCGTTTGTTTCTCCCAGCTCTCTCCAAAAGGGCTGGAGGTAGTTAAGGAACTCCGTAGGGGTGTGTTTCCCTTGTTTTGCTGCTTTCAGTTGTTCGTAGGCGTGATTTTGCCTAATTCGGAGATCTCCCATGCATTGTTCCATTCTAGACCTCATTTCGGTCCAGGTTGGAGTATACTGTGGGTCTTCTCGTTCCTTCTGATGCTTGTGTTCAGTCCATACTCCCTTTCGTGCGCGGTCGAGATATCTTCCCGCGAAATGGCACTTCATCTCTTCGCTTGTGAAGTCTCGCGGCGAGGATGCGAAGTATCCTTCACAATCCTGCACCCATCCGTTGAAGTTGGCAATCGACGTCGCGGAGTATGTTTCTGGGTCAGGAGGTCTCGGTAGGGCGCTCGATAGTAGCATTCTGAGGCTTGCTGGTGTCGATTGGGGCGTCGGTTCTCCGAATACCTCAAAAGGTGACATTCCGGCGTCGATCATTTGCTCCTTCTGCTTCAATAGGAGTTCTCGTTCAGTTCTCTCCTGTAGTTCACGTCTCCATTCACGCAGTCATTCCAGAGAGGGGTGGGTTAACGCGTCTTCCTCCCCTCGGGGAGTGGCCGTTGCATACAGAGCTTCACTGCTCGCTTCTGTTGTTATCGTGATAGAGGCGGGAGGCCCTGGCTCCGTGGAGGTCACGTTTGACCTTGCTGACCGTCGTCGTGTGTCCATGATGGCTCCTACTGCTGAATACTGGTGGTCTTTGCCAAAGAGCGGTTCGAATGTTAAGAAGGTACTTGCCCCTTCGGTACTTGAGTTATCGCTAGCATGTAGTAGCAGGAGGTCACGGAGATGGAGCGTTATGTACTATGATGACGCAGGCCGAAGTAGATCAGCTGTAGAGCAGCTCTTCACGTGATCCAGTTGATGAAACGGGCACTAGAGGCCAGCCTCCTAGACAACACACAGAGAACACACACAAGTGATCGAAAATCGATCACCTCAATGAATACTGCTTCTCCTTATCCACATACAAGTTCAGCACCTCTCAGTGCGTCACATGAGTAAACAGTGCGAACCGCTGGGCCTTCCGAGGCCCAGCTGGGTTCCTCTCTTTCATTATTGTGCTCTATTCCGCCTCCTAACGCCGTATCATTACCCCTTAACCTCCTATTCGAGTTGGGTATGGCGTCCTGAAGCATCACGTGACATAATGGCGCCGAGGCTGGAAGTACTCACCTTAGAGCTCCTCACACATGTCTTGGGTCGCCTCTTTCTGAATTTTCTTTGCTCCTTGAATTCGCGATCTTGCATGTAGATGATCCAGTAGTGAAGGGGGGAGTTGGATATATGAACACTGTCCAGTGACTATGCACTGTTCCTACATCAATTTCTACTAAATACTTGTGCCCGCACCTTTCAACTTGGAGTTCCTCTTGCTAGTGCCTGTGCTGCTACTCAGTAGCAACGTTCAGCACCGTCTACTTGTGGCCCTTGTCCGCAGAAGTTGGTATCAACTACCAAAGTTGGTTCCACCTCCGGAAGCTGGCCAATTTCATTGGGCTTAATGCTCGATCTTCCGATACGTTTTCTATCCTCGCCGCGACATCTCACTCTTAGATCAGAAGACGCAGCCCCCACCATGCTCGCTTTCACTTACTACCAGTGTTCATTCGGAGGAGACCTTTGGCCTCGTAGGAACACCCACGAGAGGTAGAAGTAGATTGGGGGCTTAGAACGCGAGTCTACCAGTAGTGCTGAGAAGTAGTAGACGTGAATGAGGCCAAGTTCGGGAGACCAGGAGTATGTATAAATAAGTAACTTCGCTTAAAGCTCTTAATCATCATTGCTGCCAACTCTAAAAGCCTTATAGAATGAGGCCGTCTATGGCTGTTTCCCTTGTTGCCGTACCCATACCGCTAGTTCTAGCACAAGATGCTTCCAAAACTTGTACTCTTACTTGGTATCCCCCAAGCGGCGTTCAGGGTGACTGTGGTAATGGACATGGTGGTTACCATACAGGCGTCGAAGACTTAAATCTTTGTGTCGTAAATAATCGTGGTACTCTAGCACCACAGAATGAGTAAGATCGTTTTTGGCAATATCTTCGTCTGCCTTCTCTTACCGCCTATCTTACTAACCGAGAACGACTTTCTATAGCGGCGGCTTTTCTAGTTCCTGCGTGTACTGTGGTATTCAAGGAAATTTATTGATATGTACTTGTGGAGATGGTGACGGAGGTTGGGTGACCTCCTCTCTCAATCTTGATGGTAAATATTACCGAAATAGTACTCCGTACTCTAAAGAAGATCGTGACTAATAGATATAGGTACAGATAGAATTTTTGACTAACGAAAGTGGTTACTCATGGTGCTTTGGTCATCGAGGCACGTAAAGAGGCAGAAGTACTAGTAGAAATGAAAAGAAAGCGCTGTTTTATCCCTTACAAGCCGTCAATTCGCCATGACGATCCACGATTATGTAGTATAACTGAGGCCGTTGAGGAGAAAGATATATGAAATTAAGTTGTGTGTAATCGGTTAGCGAAAGTTGCGGTGAGTTAGTACGAGTTTGTTGGCCAAAGTATGCAACATACCGTTGAACTGATCAGAGGTAGGTAGGTAGTCAAGCAGATCAGTAGAGTACCATACAATACGAAAGAGCGTTACGGAGTACGAACTGCTAGGAACGGAGATCAACTTGCTATCAAGTTGTCAAAAGGTGCTACAGATTGGAAGTAGCGCGTCCCTAGTCTTGGGTCTACTCGACCTTGGACTTCCGCGTCTTTTTACAAAATACAGTAAGTAGTACGTTAGTTGGATGGACTTTTTATAGATGTTTAAGGCGGCGAGGAAGGCCACGGCACTGAGACTAATATACGATACTGGCGAGAGATGACGCATTCCCGGCCTCGACTTTGAAACTTGTCGAAACAGGGGCCAACAAATTTGATTTTCTGGCTCTCAGCCGTTTCCTCCCCCATGATTAATTTGATCCTTCTTAAAACCCTCAGACGCAAGCTCTGGAAAGCTTGTGTTGCTCGGTAGCTGTGACCGTTGCTTTCCGAGCTATCTTGGACTTCAACCTCGACATCTCATAGTTGCGAGCGCGCAGCTACTCACTCCAAGTTCAAAGCCATTGAAAGCACACCTTGAAGTCTGTTGCTTACTGTCGACTTGCCTTTACCGCTTACGAACGTACAATCCGTAAACTCTCTTCAGCAGACACCAGCAATTCCTCTACCCGACTACATCCAACCATGGCAACAACCTCCACCTCGGCGCCGATGCCCACCGTGCCCAATGACAATGTAGCGAACGGCAAAGCCCTAGAAAACAAAGCAGTACAAGTCAAAGCATCACAAGACAAAGCAGCACAAGAAAAAGACCTGATCCACATGCGGGCGCTATCACCGAGCGAGCTGCCACCGCACCCGTCGCTCTCGAACGAGACCTCAACGGTGACGCTCCGCGCCTTCGCCTCAACGCTGCTGGCGCAAGGCAGCGCGTTCCTGACGACGGAGCTCAGCGACAGCGGATCTTTCAAAGCGAAGGGCAGCCCGCGGGCGTCGGGCGGCAGCGCAGCCAAAGTGCAGGTGTACGCGTTCGAGCGACGCGGCGCCGCCGCCCGCCCTGAGGCCTGGTTCGCGCGTGTCAGCAGGCACGATGCGGAGGCAAGGAGTGGGTGCGCGTCGCTCGCCGAGTTCGATTTTGGCTTGCGGCAGGACCACTCCCGCCATGAGGGGGAGTACACGCCGGACGTGTTCGATGTGAATGTCGTGCTGGATTATGGCGCGGTGGAGGGCGTGCAGGGGTGGGAGGGTGTGGGCGTGAGTGTCGTGGAGATGGCCCATAAGATTCCGTTTCCGTTGCTCAATAGGGTGTTTGCGGTCGTGGTGGTCTCGGGCAAGAACAAAGATGGCTTTGTCGTGGTGCAGGTTCCTGTCCGGCTTGAGGCTGTACAGGCTGCACGGTATAGCAACGGCGCGAATAAAAAGGATGCCTCTTTGAAAGGATTGCAGAAGAAAGGCGTTGTCATTGGAGAATATGTCTCGATTGAGAGATGTCGGCAGGAGGGCAACGAAATTATCTGGGAAATGGCCACAGCGAGTGATGCAAAAGGCTCACTTCCAATGGCACTGCAGAAACCAGCTCTTCCTGGGAAGATTACGCTGGATGTTGGCTTGTTCATTGACTGGATTGAGAAGCAGAGGACCAAACAAGAGGCTACGAATGGTCATTGAGGATAATTCATGTCACGAAGCGTATATTCTAGAGCCTTTATATATGATACCATGGCGTTGGCATCTGCTCGGCTGGTCCAGCACTGGCGTTGAGGCAGAAATTACTCGATAATCTAGAGATCAAATCGCTAATACGATATCTACCTCGGAGAATATCGTGACCAAGACTCGCTGGTTGGTTCATAGCACGTTTTCTTCCTTTCCAGTGATGGTAAGTCTTCAAGGTCACTTGGTTGGGTTCTCTGAAAGCTAATCTGGTTCTTCCACCAGCTGTAACAAGCAACGTGATGTAAGAGTGAGTCGTGCACTGTGGTAACTCTTCAATGTCGAAATACTTCTCCATACCGCGGCCCAGATACAGGCTACCGTCCGCCTTGCTGTTCCTCAAAGGTACCGCCTGGAACGAGCTTGAAATCCTTTAGCCAAGGTATCTCTAGTGAGATGTTGAAACCTTACCATGCAGATGTTATTACCATTCAAAAGAATTTTGTCGAGATGTTGTACCGTTCCACCTTCCGAGTCCCTAGAAAACCATGTTAGCTCCCGCCTATTTCGATATTGAGACCAGGCTTTTAACCTACGCTTCAGTCACATCCTCAAGAACCATGTCTACGTGATATCGGATGAGTAATCTTGCAGCAAGCCTGTACAATTTGGCTGTTTACGTACTGACATAGTCGTCAAAACCCAATAGCGTCCCACTGAATTCTGCAGATGATGTTAGAAATCCGGAACGTCAACTTAACAGATTGAGCAAAAACCTTCATACTAACCTTGAGAGCCTTTCATGATGACCCATATTCGCTCGCCCACGCATTTGTCGATGAGCTCTTCGTGCAGTTAGTCAACTACAAGTCAAAGTTCGACTCCAGAACTAACCAAGAGGAAGTAAAGGCTCCGTAGCCATTCTAACGGCCAAGATCTATTTTGGCTATCGCAGCTTGCAACTCAACTACGGGAACGATACAACTTATGTGATGGGTCGAATTTGCGAACGAAGTGAATCACAAATGAGCAAAACGAGGCCACAAGGCTGAAATTGACTCTTTCTGCCACTATTTACCGCTCGAACCTCGGCGGCAAGCTGCGACTGTGCCGTAGCTGTGCAGTTCCGCGTCCTGTTGCCTGCTCATGTGGCCATTGACAGCCAGAAGCGACTCGAATGGGTTGAGGTTGTCATGGTCAGAGAGCGGTGGCTACGCTCTGCCTCAAAACGGGTTTCATCTCCATTCCGGGTCGAGAAACGCTTCCCATCATTAAGTGGAACTCATTTCAGAATGCCACCCGACGACCAGACCGATAGTCCCGTGTACAAGACGAAGAATGCCCTGTACGCATAGCCATTGTTTGCAAACATCACTCCACTAATAATCATCAGTGTTGATTCCCCTCCGGAAGCTCACCGTGGCAATACCACTGCGAATTGTACCTGGACTCCGGTCGTACCAATAGTCTTCGCTTCCTCTCCTGTCTCACTCCCTAGAGACCGAACATGGCATGCCTCTCTTCCTCTTGTCTTCGCTAAGCCCGTCAGCAGTAGCTCTAGTACTCGAAAGAAGCAAATCACCGACGCGCATCAAGTTCAAGGAAGTACGAATACAGCTACAAATTCTAGGACATCACTCCGATCCTCCGGCACCGCACTGGGAAGCCATGAGAATATTACCTCGAACCTTTCTGAAGATCATAACCAAGGGTTGATGGAAAGGACGGTCACATTACTCCATGTTCATCAAACAATTGTTGATGGGTCTCTCGATCCTCTAATTGAACCTGAAGAGGCAACCCTACTTCCTACAGACGATGGTAAAGTCGAACGAGGACATTCTAAAACTATCTCCGCTGGTTTTACTTCGAGTCGGTCGCTTCAAAGGCCTTTTGTCCCAGCAATGTCTACTGGGAGTGGCGGCACGGTGAACAATGAAGTCAGCGAAGGAGAAGAGGAGCAAGAGACATCTACAGATCATGAAAGTAAACCTTCTACATACAAAATTCCGGAAGATGTCCTACGGAGAGCTTTGCTCGCATCCCGAAGCAGTGCCGCTGCCTTCTGGTCATACAAGATGTATCAAGGACCAAACGGAGAGAAAGTACGACTACAGTATTGTACCTCAAAGCAAACTGGAGAGACGGTTGCTCAACAATTTGCAATGGAGAAGATACTTGGATTTGACCTTGAGTGGCGACCAAATGCTAAGGAAAGCGATGGTATAAAAGCCAATGTGTCTCTTATTCAACTGGCTTGTGAAGATAGGATCGCTCTCTTTCATCTCGCAGTTTTCAAAGGGCAAACACCAGAGGAGATTTTGCCGCCAACTTTGCGCAAGATTATCGAATCTCCAGATATTCTCAAATGTGGTGTTGCAATCAGAGGCGACTGCCGCCGGATAAAAACCCATTTAGGCGTCGAAGGAAGAGGTCTGTTTGAGCTCAGTCACCTTTACAACCTCGTCAAGTACTCAGTGTCTAATCCCGCACTTGTAACAAAGCGCTTAACCGCTCTTGCAAAACAAGTGGAGGATTTCCTTCAACTTCCACTTGACAAAGGGCCTGTGCGGACTAGCGATTGGTCGAAAAAGCTCGATCATGAGCAAACTGCTTACGCTGCCACGGATGCTTATGCTAGCTTCCGGTTATTTGGTGCTTTGGAAGCAAAGCGACTTGCGCTCGACCCTGTTCCGGATAGACCAGCTTTTGCCGAAGAGGAGAAGCCCATTTTGTTTCCTAATGTCTCCAAAGTACAGTCAAGTGGCGATGCTTCAGAAGAAGATACAACCGAGGTCACCGAGCTCGAGTCTGCAGATGAGAAAGAAACAACTTCGTCAGAGTCACAGGACGAATCTTATAGCTCCCTTGCTGTCTCAGATTCAGAAGACTTTCCAGTTGGACAACAAATACACCAACATCTCGGAAGCTCAAAGAATACCGAACGTCGAGCTGTCAAGCTCTCCGAATTTAAAACTGGATTCCAGCCACCGACTAATACACATGAACAAGGCCCCTATGATTGTTCTGAAGTTGCTGACGGAGGTCAGAGGGCAAGAGAATATGCATTGAACCAAGAGAATCTTTGGATCAAGCCTCCAGAACTGATCCGGGCGGAGTCTTGGGTCATCGATTGGAAGAACAAGAAGGCTTCGAGAGCTGACGAGCCGTACAAAGCCAAAGCCAAGTCATCAGCGCTTCGAGCCTATGCAATGTGGCATGACCAGGCACTGGATGTTAACCGCATTGCTTCGCTAATGAGGGAAAAGCCATTACAGAAATCGACCGTCTCGACATACATTCTCGATTGCATCTTACTTGAGCGATTACCATACGATGGTAGCAGGGCTAAATCGCTTTTCGACGATATCCCTTGGGCGGTCCGCAGCAGATATGACAGTATCAGACGCAGAATGCCATGACTGCCTTCACGGCTCTTCATCACAAATAGACAGCTCAAGATTTCTTGGCAATCGCATTTTTGAATTAGAACTCGTAGTCTTCATGTCGTATCAGTCCCGCGCAAACGCAGCTTCGAGGAGCTCAACGCTTTAATGCAAAAGGCCTTTTCGTCACATCAATGTCGTATTTCGATTGACTTCGGCTGTTCTTTTGTACGTATTTAACGCCGGACTCACATTATCGGTCTGGAATTTGCATCCCGACCCTTTCGTAATGATTTATAATGGAAGGGTTGAATCCATCCTCTACTAAAACTTTCATGGTGTTTATCAGCCCAAAGTAAGCAGCGAGGTGCGCTCCTTCAACCATTTTAGGCCGTATTTGACTGTAGAATGCATATGTACGAGGAAGAAAAACCATCACCGCCTGGTTTGACGCGATAACCTTAGGCTCACACTTAAGGAAGTTAAAGACCAGCTGATCTCTCTCCATTGAATTTCCACGGACGTGGTGTCCCCAATTTCGCGCAGCGTAATCATAGAGCGGGTTCAAATCTAGTCGCGTCCCGAATTCCTCGTCTGTTCGACAATATCCGGTTTCGAAGTTGTTGAAAGAGATATAAGTGACACACGCCTTGCCTATATCGGTATGAGCATGTGGAAACCATGAAGCATGTGTCCGTTCAAAGTATTCTTGTGCCGTGTAATGGACCAAGTGAATAATGTTGAACTCTTGGTCGACTGTAACTAAGCCAGCGCATATGGAAACCATTTGCTCAATATCTGGAAGATTCTCTTCGTCAAGTTCAACATCACCATCTTGTATTGCAAGTGCATGCTGGAGTTCAAGCGTTGTGAGTGGTCTTCTGGCACACGTGATCCATGATAGAACTTTCATGGCGAGCTCCTGCAAGCATCGTTTCTGTCCATTGATTCTCTTCATTGTCTGATCGTAGAATAAGTTTGAGATTGGAGCGGCTTGTCTTGTTTTACACAACGTGGCTGTGTGTCCTATGAAAACAATGCGGAGAAACGCGGCGCGTGGCCTTTGAGCATGCAACGACCATTGGATCTGACCTAGAGTACAAAGAGCTACATTGTTCATATCCTTTAATGCATCTCACTCTTACTCTGGCCGACGTAAAAACGCCGTGATGAGATAGGTCCAGTCTATTGCTTACTATCAATCCAGAAGGTCGAACAAAGAGCCAAAGAGTATTTTCAACTTGAATAACCGTCAGTTGCATTAACAGCGCTGTGCCAGGTTTTTCGGCCTGTTGTCGACATTCCTGAACAGCTCTCCGACGTCTTTAGCTGTATCCAGGAGTCGGTAGAGTCTGGATTCAGAACGTCTGTCACCTCGACTTGATTTATTTCCCAGCAAAATCGACAATGGCTCAATCTACGGCTCCACAACGCGACAACAACAACAACAACAACCCCGCGACTATAACTGCAAGCCCAGCCGCAAAAGCGTCAGTGAAGCCTCACCTTCATGGCATTGCGCCGACTCCTGGGATCCAAAACCAACGACTTCTACAATATCTCAAGGTCACCCAGTTCGACTGCTGTCGATGTGTCGCGGATTCTCAGCCTGTGTATTCGGAGAATGACCAGTTCACAACGCAGCTGCCCAATGCAACGTGTGCTCAATGTCACAAGCCGCCTTGCAGCCAATGCACATATCGATCCAGCATGATAGAGCCTGTGAAGGCCACTCGCCTTATTAACATTGATCTGGAATACCAATTTGAAACCGTCTACGGCTTCATATGCTGCAACTGTGGACGCATCGAGAGAGTCGTTCCTGACCCTCTCAAGCACAAGTTCGCCTCCATAACCAGCGCTATTTCTCGTGATGCTAACATTGGCAAGACAGAACACCTTCAAGTCAACTTTCAATCTCAGAAGTGTGGAAGTTGTGGCTCGAAATGCTGCTATGAATGCTTCTGCTTTATGGAACGGGATGCAATCGAAGATGTCGAAACCAAAGGTACAGGTGAGCCTCTCAAGCGCGCTGACACGAATTTTAGTACCATGAGCAAAATGAGCAACATTGCAAGGTCTATTTCGGCGAAGGTCAAGGCCAAGGTTGAGAATACTGCTTCTCGTGTCGGATCTTTTCTTTCACGAAAGAATAGCATCACCGGTAACAAGTACCTTCGGCTTACCGAGACACAGACACGAAATGTTGACTTCCTTGCCACTGAATTCTCTGAGAGACAAGCCGACGTTCATAATCCTGCTGTACAAGAAGAGTCGGCTGTGCGTGAAGTTGCGGCGTCTCAAACCACGGAATTCATGGACCAGATTGATAACATTTTCAGAGACTTCTAGCATCATCACATTGAGTTTGTCGGTTGCTTTCTTAATTTTTGTGTGGCTTCCGGAGTTTGCGAGGGATTGGAGTTAGAAGGTTCAACAGGTAATAAAGTTCCTTTAGCAACAATGGATAGAATACAACTATTTCGTTATTCCTAGGCACTATCTGAGGTAGAATGTGAACTGTTTTAAGGACATTTGGGCTAAGAAACTCGCTACTTTACCGACTTCCCAAGTTATCAACATAACGCAATTAGGCAACCCTTCCAAGAGAGCGCCAAGTCTTGTTCTGTGAATTCATATGATATATCTGATTATCCCTTCCCTTGCAAAACACATCAATCTTCTCAGGTCCGCCAGCCACTGCTGTCGGTGCAGAAATAAATTCGCCACCGAGTGATTGCCATCCTGTAGTAGATGGTTCCCACATACTGCCGTTCCAAGCCTTGTGGTACATCTGGCGGTCTATTCCAACACAGAAAATATCAAGGCGGTTTGGAGCCCACGAAACCATGGTAGGCCGACTAGCGAAGCTACCGCCGAGGGCCGTGTAGCCACCGGGCGAAGGCACCCACTTGGCACCGTCCCAAGCTTTGTGCCACAGCTGATTGTCCGTGCCGATGACGACGATGTCGACGCGATTGGGTCCCCAGCATACGACGGATGGCTGAGTCGCGCAATGCCCGCCGAGACCCGCCCAGCCTGTCTTCGACGGAATCCAGTCACCGATCCATGTCTTCTGGTAGAGCCCGGTATCGGTGCCGACGCAGAAGATGTCGAGGCGGCCTTCTCCCCATGACACGGCGACCGGCGCGCTCAGGCCTTTGCCTCCAAGGTCCTCCCAAGAGTCCTTTGACGGCTCCCAGTGATTGCCGTTCAGTGCCTTGTGTAGCACTTGCTGCTCTGGGCCTAGGCCGAGGATGTCAACACGGTCCGGTGCCCAGGAGACGGCGGTAAGCGGGCTGGTAAGGGGTCCTCCGATCGGCTCCCAGGTCTGATTAGCAAACCAACCGCTTTGCTTCGCTTGGTAGAGCACTTGACAAGTCTCAGCTGGAGCAAACAGTTCAAATTGAGATTCGACTCTCGAGACTGCAGCAGGAGCAGCTGAAAAATCTCTACCTTCGATCTGCCAAGTTCCCGGAGTACCGAAGCCAGAATCCAAATGGATATGATTCAATTTGTGGTCACTTCCGAGAACCCACACATCTACCCGCTTATGTGAGGTGTGTATCGCAGTGATTGGGCGGGTTTTGATCAGAGGCCAAGTACCAAAGGTACCGAGTTGAATCTGCGATTGGAAAACTGGTTGATTCTGTGGTTGAACAAATGGTTGATTCTGCGGTTGGACAAACTGTTGATTCTGTTGATGCTGTTGGTGTTCATGGTACTTGTCCTATTCAATATACGTTAGCGAAACGTTCGGCTACATTTAGTTTCGCAGTTAGATTCTACTTTTGCAAAGTCCTCGACTTTACTGCCTACAATGGCACCAGCGATGGTACCAAGAATGCCGTGTTTACCCATCTTGTGACCTCCATAGAATCCAGCAGCACTACCTGCCAGTGCTCCCATCAAGCCACGATCTCCTTCTTGTTGGCCTTGGGGATCTGCGGATTCATCAACTTGCTGGCCTTGATACTGTTGTTGCTGTTGGCCGTAGTAATCCCCTTGACTATTGAGATGTGCTTAGTATCAGCTGTCGACGCAATGATATGTCGTAATGGCTTACTACTGAGCTGGTTGAGCAGTGCCGTACTGTCCACCATACTGAGAAGGATCTTGGCCGCTGAGTGATTATAAGTTTCAACTCCAAACATTACTTAGTGACAGTCCAGATGTTCGTACAATTGACCTGCTGGGTTTTGACCGTAACCGCCTTGGGACTGGTCACCTCCCGGCCCTTGTGGGGGCTGTTGACCGAAGCCTTGGTAGTAGTTAGACATAATGTAATAGAAAGAAAAGGAGTAATGAACAAGCAGAAACGTTGAGAATACCCATCCCCTTATCAACCAGATCCATTCTTCAGCTGAAACGTAGTTAGATCGTTTGTGGACATCGTACGATGCTTGTTTTCAAGAAGGATTTCAGCTGGCGGCGCTAACAAGGGTATGCAGTCGATCGATTTGTTGAATTGAACGAAATCATGAGATGAGCTTCGTAATCGAGCACAGTGGTACGAGGCAAGGAAAGGATTATCGAGCCACAGCCGTTGATCCAACCCCGTGTAATGTACAGAGTAGCTTCGCCTTATAAGGATGAATACTACTTGTCGTACGAGGTTCTCAGACTGAGCCCCTCGTGCTCCACACATAGTATTGCATCATACTTCACACTGGTACTGTACGTCGATGGTAATTGGTGAGTTTACAACGGACTATTGATTGCACCTGGACTTCTGCATGTATCTGAATGGAATAGCGAGGAGACGGTGAGGCCCGGATCTAAGCGCCAAAAGAATCCTGCTTTAATTCTGTCAGTTAAGGGCTTTCTTCTAGGCAATTCACCGTAAATCATCTTGACGAATTTAACCTGTAAGGAAATTCTGGAATACTCCAATCAAGCCCTGAGTTTCTCTCTCTTGCTCTTTCCACGGTACCTGAGGCCGAACATACAGGGTACCTAACTACGTTACTGCTGCTTTGAGATGAACTGATCTCACAGTGAAGGCTTCGTGAGAGAGCCCAAAAGAAAGGAGCAATCAACACGTAGTGTTAAGGATAGTCATACGTGCCACTTCTCAACCGAAAGTCGTCGCGGTACTTATATAGCAACCACCAAGAAATGCCCAGAAAGAATGTCTGGGCAGACTTGGCATCGTGGCGTTATCGTAGACCGTTAGATGTGGGTACCTCTACGGAGTACTCAGCTCAGGTACCTTACCTTATCTTAGTTCAATTACTCTACTCTACTCCGTACGCCGCGACGGAACAGTGCCGAAGCTCGGTAGTCCTTACCGCGAATTCAACTGCCCTCGCGAATTTCGTTTCGACTCTATGTGAGTATCATGGACTTTCTTTTCCTTGTTTGATGTACGGCACGCATTGTTGCATAAGGTAAGGTAGTGGTATTTTAATGTCGGGGTAAATATTAAGCTGATCTACTGTATCTTGGAGAGACAACAACGCTTGCCCAGCAGAAATGCGGCCTTCACTCCAATTCAACTTCGTCATTTTCTCTTCAAATCCCATACAGAGATAAGGTAGGAGCACTTTATTCCTACATCCAAACGTCATCAGCAATGATCCCAGCAAATGATCTACCTATTCTCTCACCAAGTTTACAAGGGAAAGGCTCTTATCGCGGAGTTGAGCATCCGCCTTTGCAACTGTCGCTAAGTCCAAGGAGCTAGCAGTGCACTGAACTTACGCTCCAAGTTGCTAAGACTCGTATCTTTCTCCAACGCATATGGCCCGCTTCCCATAATGGATATGAATTCCCAGGTATCTCTGGTTCTACGTGCAAGTTCCTTTTCTTACGATGACGAGTTCGTCCCGAGCGAATGCAGGGTTACTGCTTATGCCTTGGATGATCTATCTTACAGTGGTTGGAAAGATATCGGATATGCGAAACTATCTGCTACATAAGCCGAGCCTATAATCCGTTAATATGTTGTCTTTCCACTTTTTCTCAAGTTGTGTTCCACTTTGTCACCGCTACATCCATCTCGACCTTTAACTTCTTCGTTAGTCATGGCGCAAGAGAAGGAGACTGAAATCAGCCCTGCAGATGGGGATAAGACCGCTCCACCAGAGTACACACCCTCTCAGCACTCACAAGATGAAAAGAAAGAGAGAAAGGGCTCTGTGGTCAGCGCAGAAGTTCTCCGAGGAGAAATATTCGATGATAGGTACGAGCGAACGAAGAGAGGTAGGTTTCCAACTGGTCTTGAGACTACAACAGAGTTGATCATATATCTTCAGGCCTAAAGTCTCGTCACGCGCAAATGATCTCGTTGGGTGGTACTATTGGGACTGGTCTCTTCGTAGGATCAGGTCAAACACTAGCAAGAGGTGGCCCAGCCTTCATCCTCTCCGCCTACGTCTTCCTATCCTTCTTGGTGTTTTGCGTTGTCACAGCCATCACGGAAGTCAGCGCTTATCTACCCACACCTGGTAGTTCAATGAATCTATTCGGCTACCGCTATGTCTCACGTACAATGGGATTTTCTCTCGGATGGCTATACTTCTACAGCCTCGGTATACTTGTACCGTATGAGATTACTGCTGCAGGACTTGTCATTGAATATTGGAATCCACCAGTCTACATTGGTGTTTGGATTACAATTATGATCGTTGTAATCGTTGTGTTAAACTGTCTGCCAGTTGGCTTTTATGGCGAAACAGAATTTTGGTTCGCATCCACCAAAGTTATCATGATGATTGGTTTGCTTATTCTGTCTGTTGTCTAGTTCTTCGGAGGTGGTCCGACTCATGATAGACTTGGCTTTCGATATTGGAATCATCCAGGAGCAGCGAACACATATCTCGCAAGCGGAAACACGGGAAGATTCATAGCTCTTCTCTCTATCGCTGTCCTTTCGGCATTTCCATCCACATTTGCTCCGGAACTCATCATAGTTACGGCCGGTGAGATGAAATCACCTAGGCGCAATTTACCCAGAGCAGCACGACGATACATTTATCGACTTTTCTTCTTCTACCTCGGATGCGTTCTCGCCATCGGCGTTATCTGCCCATCCAACGATCCTGCGATCACTTCAGGAGGAGCTGGTGCTGGAGCATCGGCTTTCGTGGTTGGCATTAAGAATGCGCACATCAAAGCTTTACCTAGTATCGTAAATGCTGTCATTCTCATCAGCGCTTGGTCAGCAGGGAACTCATTCTTGTACCTCTCCTCGAGGAGTCTGTACTCACTCGCTTTGTCGGGAAATGCTCCATCTTTCTTCAAGGCGTGTACGAAGCGTGGTGTTCCATACCCAGCGGTCGCTGCATCTTCGCTCTTCTGCGCCCTCGCATACCTCAATTGTGGAACATCTGGAGCAGTTGTCTTCGACTGGTTCGTAAACCTGACCAACACTTCTGGCTTCATATCCTGGATCTGTTGTGGTATTATCTTCCTGCGCTTCCGTAAGGCCTGCAAAGCCCAGGGTATCACCAAGGACCAACTGCCATACCATTCCATTATGCAACCTTAGGGAGCGTGGGTAGCGATTGTGGCATTTATCATACTGACTCTCATTAACGGCTTCAATGTTTTCTGGCCACAGAATTGGTCTGCCAGCAATTTTCTGACCGCATACATCGGTATCCCGATATTCTTGGGTATTTACTTCGGTCATAGGATCTATGCTTGGAAAGATCCATGGGCTTGTCCACCGGAATCTGTTAATCTTGCGACTGGAATGGAACAAGTTCTCGTTGATGAGATTCCACCAAAGAGGGAAAAGATGAAGTGGTGGGAATTCCTAAAACTTATCTGGGAGTAGTTGTACTTCACTATTCGTCATATGGACTGAATTTCAATGCAACAATCCGAAAGTGCTGTCTTTCAGTTGGAAAGCCGTATATTTTGAGATACTCCGTACCTGGAGTGTACATAGAAACCACCAACATCAATCTTACCCTCGCTTAGTCAAAACAACTCGGTATACGGAGTACTCAGTACTGAAGACGAAGGCCAATCGTTCAGATCCCACAAAGCGTTCAATTTGAAATATTTGGCTCATTGATGTTATCAAAGATAGGAAAAAATGGGGTAAGAGCTGTCAGCGCACACGTATCACTAATTCTTGATTACTGCTTGAAGGATGCAGGTATACTTTACACGAGGTCGGTTCTTACTCCATCTTAACACCTTAATACCATAGCTCATGCATATTCTAGTAGTCCTCATCCATTTCCTGTCCATATTCATTTCCAGCTTCGATAAACACGAGTCTCGTACCCTCAGCAGCAGTTTGCCACACCTTTTTAAGTCGTTAGCATAAATTTGAACCAATTGCAAAGCCACTGCGAAGGAAAATAGAAAAAAGGGAGCAAAGAAAGGGATAAACTTACGTCCAAGCTCTCATACTCCATAATTGCATCATCAAACTGCTCCTGCGTAAAGCCCTTGGCAAGGACTCTTTCCCTAACTCTCCTCAAATCGAGCTCATCACTACCATCGCCCACAGCCGCAGCACCAGAGTCCTTCATATTCCGCACAAGGTGGTAGATCTTGCTAGCAGGCGACTGATCCTTACCAGCGCGGCCCTCATGATCGTACAAGCTAGCCTTGGAGACGTCAACGAGGCGAAGGGCCTCATCGACATCTTCGGCGACGACGGTGTCGGCGAAGCGCAGGCGCGCGAGCGCCTGCGACAGGCGCAGTACTCCCAGAAGCGTACGCGGGCTGGTGTGGGTGAAGGCCTTCTTGGTGTTGACGTCGCGCTGCGCTGCCTGCCGTAGCCGCACGTATGCTCCTACCATGTAGTCGCTGACGTCCTGCGGCACTGTGGGCCGCAGTGAGCGAGCACGCGCTACCCACTGCCGTACTTCAGTTGGTGTGAAGACAGTGCCTGCGTTGGGGTCTTCCGGGTGCCGTGAGTGCATGTGCACGTGTGTGACGTGGCGCGCGAGCTCTTCGTCCGCATCGCGCGATGGCTGGTCCAGGATTAGGAAGAGGATGTCGAAACGAGAGAGCAAGGCTGCGGGAAGGTTGATATTTTCAACCGGTGACACGCGCGGATTGTACCGGCCGTAGAGTGGATTGGCGGCGGCAAGAATAGATGTTCGAGCGTTGAGAGTGGTTGTGATACCTGCCTTTGAGATGCTAATTGTCTGCTGCTCCATGACTTCATGGATTGCTGTACGGTCTCCATCGTCCATCTTGTCAAATTCATCGATGCAGCACATACCCTTGTCTGCGAGAACGAGCGCACCACCTTCAAGAACCATCTCATCGGTGACAGGATCACGCATCACTGCAGCAGTGAGACCAACACCTGAAGAACCACGACCGGTGGTGTAGACACCGCGAGGTGCAACCTTTGTGATGTATTTGAGAAGTTGAGACTTGGCAACACCTGGATCACCCATCAAACAAACGTTGATATCACCACGAATGCGCATACCATCACCCATTTCTTTGCTCACGCCGCCGATAAGTTGAAGCAGTAGTGCCTTCTTGACGTCGATATGACCAAAAATCTCTGGTGCAATTGACCGAGCGAGCATCTCATACAAATGTCCTGAGCGCTCAAGTTCGTTCATGCGCTGGAGTGTACGAGGAGCGAGGACGATATCATCATATGCTTTCTTGTGTTGATGTACGTGTTGAGCCTCGAGGTAGGTATCTGTGAGAAGACCTGCTCGAAGTGCTTTGAAGCCAGTGTATGGCATAGGCAAGAAAATACCCGCAATATCAATGACATCGCCTGGACTGATTTGTCGTACCAGTGTACCGTGACAGTGGATGGTAAGTTGACGAGGGATATGACCGACTGGGACTTGATCTGCCATCTCTTGAATCTTAATTTCCTGGAAGGGTAGAAACTTTGATGCACGAGTGGAGAGGAAGAGTTGACCTCTGCTGTTGTTGGCTATGCATTCATTTGAAGGACAATCTGTCAGAGGTGTGAATTGCTTTGAAGTAACGGGTTGAAAGACTTCATTTCCGCAACGATCGCAGGTATAAGCGTTGACTTTGATTGAAGGTTTGACATCAGAGACTCGTGTAGAGATACCACGAATGGTAATGAGATGACCTAGGTGAGAACCTCGAACTTGTCGTACAGCGAGTGCTTTACCACTCTTTTCTGCACTTGATCCTGAAGGTGTAATGGGTTTGAAGTTGAGTGTGTAGCGACGAGTTAATTCGGGTGGGAAGATTGATTCCGGTATGGCAACTCCGTTGTTCTCAGCTTCCAATACTTTGTCATTGCGTCTTGAACGTTGAGACATGATTACATCGAGAACGTCATCCTTGAAGGTTGGATCAACTTCCGGTTCTGGCATCACCCTGTCAACAGCTCGAGACAATATTTCAATATAATGGTAGGCATTCTTCTCGATTGATTCGACAAGCTTTAGGGAACGTTCGTCAGGGTTCAAAGTTTCCTCGTACTGGAAACAACATTAGTTTCGCGTGTGTGAATGGTAGAAGGAGCATCGTACCTCAGCGAGATCGTCCAATTCTATAAGGATCTGATCTTTTGTACGATTTGACACTTCTTTCAACAGTTGCATGTACTTTAGCTTAGGATGTTGCTGTTGTGTTTGTCGATTCGTTGCGTGACCTGGTTCATCCGAAATATCTTCCATGAAGTCGTATTCATCACTGAGGCCATCTTCGTTCAAGTTCAAGTCACCTAGTGCATCGGTTGTTTCCGTTGATTTTGAGGTGTAAGTCTTCAAAAAAACCTCGAAAGCAGCTGTTATGGTCATTAGCTTTGGGCTCTGAACAAAGTACTGCGATATAACTGACCTTGCTGTTCGATGTAGGAAACAGGCGCTTTGATGGTTAGGAGCGCCATTGCGCTCTTTGTGAAGATAGATGAGTTATCTTTGGTGAGAATTAATGGCAAAGGTGTTTGAAAGTGAGGTCGATGGCAAGAATGGCAAGCTGCTGGCTGAGACGGTATCTTTGGTTCACATTGAAATGTATCGCGAAACTGGCACGAACGCGTCTCACTACACGCGACAAATTTAAGGCCATAAGGTAGCAAGGCTCTTATATAAGGCAACTTTGATGCCTCACCGACTCAGTGACCCACAGAACCGAAGACCTCGGCTCGATTACGGAGTACATGCAGGCGAGCTTGACACTTTTTCGACATCAAAAAGCTTCTCACAAGCTACTACTCGCATTGTCAAGAGACACGTGAGAACCAGAAAATGTAACATATTTCACTTCTAACACTCCATCGCAACGCTCCAACGATATGGCACCTTCGACAAAGAAGTCTGCTATTCAAGCAGAAGTCGTTCTTCTTCAGTCTCTTAAAAGTTGTTTGGTTAACCTACCTGCTTCTTTGGTTGCTATTCTCACTAACGCGAATACGGTATGCACAATTCTCTAGATTCTATGTCAAGTTCTAATAGTTACGTAGTATGCTCAAAATGTCATCGTTGAGCTTCAATTTCGACAACCTTTACCACCGTCAGTAGGTGGTTCAGAGAAGCAAAACATGACACCACCTCGTTCGGTCTTTGTTGGTTGGACCGGTATGCAAAGTAAAGGTAGACCAGCACCTGTGGTAGGCAGAGATGGTTTGGCTGGAAGTAGAGGAAGTTCTATTTCTGCGTCTCAGACTTTACCGACCGTTGAAGTAGACTCCACCTTCGCACAAGCCGTTGGTTTGAGTGAAGGTTCTAAGGTCGGAGTATATCTTCATGTGGATCCACCACTCGCCCATACAATCAACATCGAACCTTTGACTCCAACAGATTGGGAAATGATTGAATTACATGCTCAATTTCTTGAAGTCAATTTCCTACATCAAATCAGGGCGTTGCCCAATCCAGCATACGTTCCACCCGAGAAGGAACAAAAACTACCACCTCATCCAATTACACTTCATCTCTCACCAACATCAACAGCCAGTATTATTGTATCTTCTCTATCTCCAGCACCACCTACGAATTCACCTTTTGCGAAAATTTCTCCAGATTCTGAAGTCATTGTTGCACCAAAGACTAGAACGGAACGAACCTCAGATCGATCCAATCGTAGTGTAACAAGTACAGGTCGAAAGAGTTCAGGAAGTAAGAGTACTGTTCGGAGAAAGACCAGTCGTGATCAAGCTTCGAAAGGTGTTCTCTTCCTTCGGGGAGTTACAAGAGCCTTGGGTGATGAATGGTTCGATAATGAGGATGCTCAAATGGAAGATCGAGGTTTGAAAGTTTGGGTTGATCGTGATGTTCTTCTCACTAAGGCTCTGAGAGGTGTAACATGGGTAGTTGTATCAGTGGTTAAACCAGCTGGTCTGATTGAGCCTATGGATCCACAGAAAGATGCAACGGAACCGGAAAAACCAACAACAAAGATCATTGCAAGACTTGGTGTTTGGGATGATGTACCTGATTCTCAACATGTTGGTTTATCGACTTCTCTATGCGAAGTTCTGGTTACAGAAGGCATAGTTGGTGGTCTAGTTCGATTGGAAGCGGCACCCATACAAGTTGGAAAGACTCGAAGTGTGGATGGTGAATCAAAAGGTGTGGATGTGAAGACTCTAAAGATCTTTCCATTTGCAACTGCTACATCACAGTCGATTCCTGGAATCAAATTCGGAGGTGATTCAAAACAGGAGCGAGAAGCAGCTGTACAGAAGCTCAAGTCGTTACTTGGGAAAGGAGCAGAAAGTAATGGTCTACTTGAAGGTCCTATCACAGATGGAATGTTATTGCCTGCTCGTGAAGGCAAAGAATATTCCTGGCAAGGTGGTATATTACGATTCGATCCTCAACAACCAACAGATGGGAAGAAATCAATTGCGCATTGGTTCTTAGGATCTGACAGAAGTTTACCGATAGAAGTTCAACCTGAAGTTGTAAAACCAACAACAACTCTCAAAGGTTGGCTTCCTGGTGAACCATTACCGACTTTTCCTCCTGTCTTAGTCGGTATCGACAAATTGATTGAACAATTGTCATCCCATCTAACACATTCTTCTTCAGTTTTACTAACTGGAGGAGTGGGTGCTGGTAAAACCAATTTGGCTCAATTGATTGCTCATCGACTTCAAAGTCAATATCTCTACCACACGACTTATTTCCCTTGTCGAACACTCGTCAATGATGAGACAAGGGTATCAACAATCAAAGAAACCTTAAATCGGATCTTTGGTTTTGCAGCTTGGGGTTCACGTCTTGATGGTCGGGCTATAGTTATTCTTGATGATCTTGATCGACTATGTCCTGTTGAAACCGAACTTCAAGTTGGTGGAGATAACAGTCGTAGTCGTCATATCAGCGAATGTCTTATCTCTACGGTACGTCAATATTGTACTCTGGATAGTGGTATCGTATTACTATCTACGGCATCGAGTAAAGAAGCTGTCAACAATGTCATTATCGGAGGTCATGTTGTTCGAGAAATCTTAGACCTTGCAGCACCGAACAAGGAAGGTAGAAGAAAGATACTTGAGATGCTTGTTCGGAAAGATGCCATTGAACCTCCCGAGGTTGATGAAACGAAACGTCTTACGCATTCAAGGAACTTTTCTACAACATCACCTTTCCCCAGTCGACCAGGAACATCCTATGGATCACTTACAACAGGACCCACCGGCTTTGTTGTTTCTTCAACTGTTGACTTTCTCGATCTTGCCGGTCAAACTGATGGCTATATGCCTGGTGATATGGTTCTCTTGGTGTCTCGAGCTCGTTCAGAATGCCTTATCCGCAGTATCATTTCGAATCCCGAAGTCAACTCTCCTACCTTGACTCTCACAGGGGAGGACTTCACCGCAGCACTGAAAGATTTCACTCCTTCTAGCCTACGTAACGTGACTCTACAAAAGTCTACTGTACCCTGGTCTTCAATTGGTGGGCTTTCAGAAACCCGCAAAACACTTCTCGAAACACTTCAATATCCAACGACGTACGCTCCTATCTTTTCTGCCTGTCCATTGAGGCTTCGGAGTGGTTTGCTTCTATATGGATACCCGGGATCTGGCAAAACGTTACTGGCTTCAGCTATAGCATCACAATGTGGGCTCAACTTCATTAGCATCAAAGGTCCAGAGCTACTCAACAAGTACATTGGAGCATCAGAGGCAGCGGTACGATCACTGTTCCAGAGAGCGCAAGCTGCACGGCCATGTATCTTGTTCTTCGACGAGTTTGACAGCATTGCACCGAAACGAGGGCATGACTCTACCGGTGTCACTGACCGAGTCGTCAACCAGCTACTTACTCAAATGGATGGCGCCGAAGGCCTTGGTGAGGGTGTCTACGTGCTGGCGGCTACGTCGCGACCTGACTTGATCGACCCTGCACTTCTGCGCCCAGGCCGTCTCGACAAGAGCCTTCTTTGCGATATGCCCAATCTCAACGATAGAGCCGACATCCTACGTGCCGTTAGTCAGAAGGTGAGGGTGGGTCGGGATGTGGCGGCGCGATGGAATTGGATTGCGGAGCACACGGAGGGCTGGACAGGTGCGGACCTGCAAGCACTGGTGTACAACGCGCAGCTGGAGGCGGTACACGACGTGCTGGACGACCGTGACCTGGACTTTGGCGGCAAGAAGAAGGTGAATGGCATGAGTAGTGGCAGCGGCGGCAGCAGCAATGGCAGTAAGGCCAAGGGCACCGGCGGCGTCCCCGAGTTCACGCACTTCCGACTGGGCGAACCCGACCTCGAGTATGAGGAGGAGATCGGCTCCAAGGCGTTGGCCGAGCGCGTGCACATCGCCGCAAAGCTTCGCGACCTACAGGCCCAGCGCAAGAAGCAAAAGGCAGCCCTGAAGAAGGAGCAGGATGCCGCTCTGTCGCAGATGCGCATGCACCATCAGCGATCTGGATCCGCACACTTCGACAGTAGTCCTCCAGAGGAGCTTCTCGAGAATGGTAGCCATGAAGATGAGTCAGATGAGACGAGTAATAGGGAGCCAGTCATCGAATGGAAACATATTGAGACGAGTCTTAAGTCGACTAGACCTTCGGTTAGTTTGCAGGAGAGAAAGAGACTTGAGAGGATCTACGGTGAATTTGTGGCTGGAAGAAGTGGAGATCTACCAAGTGGAGGAGCCAGTATGGAGATTGGAGGTCGTACAAGCTTGATGTAGAAGTGAAGAGTAATGAGTAGGTGTAGATTAGAACGCAGGCAATGCTAATACATTGAGCGACTACTAAATCGAAAATACTTGAGATGAAACTCTAGGCTCAAGGTCTACCGAGCGCACCTGTTTGGACGCGTTATATCTTTCATTTCATGTTTGATTGTAACGTGCAAGCGGGCATCATATTCAGCGTCAAGGGAGTTCGGTAATATGTCATTCAAGGAATGAAGGACAGCAACAAAGAGTTTACATGTCGAAACGTTTCGAAATAGCATCACCTTGCGGCAAGAGAACCGCATTGCATGGAAGTAACGATAAATCTCACCGGAATGGTTAGAGATTTGAACTCCATGAAGGAGAAGTGGATCACCAATGGTTATTCGGTCATTCACCCTAGTGAAACCTCCATTGATATGTGATCAAGCCTGTTAAGGCTCAAGAGATAGGCCAAATGTAATTGATTCGAGTTTGTTGTGAGCTTAGCTACACATGCTTCGATGTACCTTTGACGCCGACCTGCAATGATCAATGATCAATGATATCATGATAGACACTTCATACCTCTCCCATCTACCGCACAATACCCTCGAAACGACTCTTGTACCATTTGATTGTCTCATTCTTGGTGACCTTGTGGCTGTAACCTATCTTGCTCTTCGCGCGACGGCGCTTAGCGACTCGCTCACCCGCTCTTGTCATACAGCAGTAGAAGTCCATGCCGTAAATACCAATGGCAGGGTCGTACTTGATACCGAGATCGATATGTTCGCTGATACCGAAGCCAAAGTTACCAGTTTCGGAGAAGTTGCGGCTACGTAGTTCGTATTCCTTGACTTTGAGGCCACGTTCGAGAATTTCTTCAGCCTTAGGTCCACGTACAGTGACGTGTACTGCGATCTTTTCGTTACGACGGATACCGAATGTTCGAACAGTGTAACGAGCTTTGGAATAGACGGGTGTTTGACCACTGAGTTGTTCAAGTACTTTGGCTGCACGGGTCAATCTATCACCAGATTCACCAACGGAGATGTTCAAAACCAGTTTCTAGAAGTTCAATTAGCCCATATGAAGGAAATGTTGAAGAGATGGTTACATACTTGGATTTTCAGTTCCCTCATCGGGTTTTGTGATTTGTCGGACTTTGAATCTGCCTGTATATTTGTTAAAATACCTAATCCAGATTTGTTCCGAGTTTTCTTGTGCCCTACCATTTTGATAGAATTGTGTAGTGGTAGAGGTGAAAGGGTTATGATGGCGATTGAGAGTTCTTCAGCTTGTGACGGTTGAAATTTGTGTGTATGGTTTGTGGATGCCAAGAAACGAGTCAGACTAACCGATGCCGCACGGACCGCTTGATTTTGAATAGCAGCTATTTTGTTCTGTTACTTTGATCTGCCTTTCGAAGTCTATCTCTAATCCTCCATACTACTCCTACTCAGCTTATCCGTCACCGAGATCCTTCTTTGTGCGTCTTGGATATAGCTCCTCCCTTATTGTCTGTCCAATTTACATCGAGTTCACCAAGTCGCGTCCGCGCGCAACACCTTTCACGATGTCTGCCGCCTTGAACAAATCCGGCAAGATGGTAAGCTTGAACTTAAAATACATACTCTATACCGAGCTAATGTTATCTTAGATCAACTACGTATGTATGCTTCGAATCTGAGTCGGCACATAAATCTAATAGCTACAGATCAATTGGCGTATCAAAGTGTATATGGACGATGATCGTGTTCTAACAGGACAGATGCTCGCATTCGATCGCGTAAGTGACTCCCAACCGTGCTTTATCTTAGGTCCAACAGCTAATACTTTCGTTCATAGCATATGAATGTTGTTCTTGCCGACTGCGAAGAGTTTCGTACCATCCGCCTCAAATCCAAGAGAGCAGTCGCTCCGGGTGCTATTCCTCCTCCCGATGTCGAACAGCAGGAGAAACGTCTCCTTGGTCTTATCATTCTCCGTGGTTCCAACATCATCGCTACAACAGTAGAAGGCCCTCCTCCTGCTGATCCTGCTGCTCGTTTGGCAGGTGGTGGAAATACTGCCGTTGCTCATGGTCCCGGTATCAGCAAACCAATCGGTCGTGGTGCTCCACCAACTGGTCTCTTAGGTCCAGCTCCAGGTGTAGGTGGAACTGGACCAATCATGGGTCCTGGACCTGGATTCGGTCCTCCAGGTGCTTTTGCTCCACCAGGATTTGGAAGTGCTGGACGTGGTGGACCTCCTCGTGAGTAATCTGCTTCGTCTGTAGAATTTTTAGAAGCTAACGAATTATGTAGCTGGTTTTGCCGGTCCGCAAGGTTTCTCTGGACCTCCTCCAACTGGTGCTCCACCTGGATTTGCTCCACCGCAAGGAGGTTTTCAGGCAGCTCCACCTGGTCAAGGTCGTGGTTTTCCACCACCTCCAGGTTTTGGTAGCCGCTGAGTTATCTATTCTCACAATCTAAACCTTCGCTGAGTTTCCGATAGCAATCTACATGCAGAACGGATAAATTTCAGCTGGGTTTTGCTCAAAGCGGTAAATCAACGTTTTGATAAGTTGTCACATCTGACTTTCAGAGTCGATATCCTTATGTGTGATGGCTTTAGCTCTACAGGTCAGTCTTATTGATCGTGTATTCTTTACATCAACCATGGCTGAAAGTCAATTATGATAGGAGTGCATGGATCGGTGTTATGGTGAAATTGTCGTCTCATAGAAAATGGACGAAAGAAGGGAAATATCAGAGGAATTTTCATTATTTAACTGTGAGACGTTGTGTATATTCATAGTATTTTCAATTGAGAAGTTAATAATATCCCAAATTCCGTGTTGAAGTGACTGTGATGTCGCGTTGATTTCGTATTTTCCAGGTTTAGGGTCAAGCACTCAAAGAAATTGTCAACACCAAATCGCACCACACGTCCCATTCGTCAACCACAGTACTTTAAGGCTAATAGATGGCATAGATACCTTCCAAATGAGGAGTAGCGCCTAGAAGAACTCTCTACGAAGCTCAAAGAATGCATTTTCGAGCGAATTGAGCGAAATTGAGTACTGTAATAGAGTTCTACTGCTCTTTACGGAATGACCTCTCTTACGGCTCAACCACAAAATTTTATTGGCGAAGATTTTGTACATATGATAGCAAATATAATTATGTCTCCCCTATATTTTGAACTATCTCCATTGATTATGTGGTTGTTGAGAAATCGTTCTCGGAAATGTCTATGATGAAGTCGTTGATTGTTTTGCCTAATTTGGAAAATATGTGCTCAATAATGCGCCAACATGCTCACAAATACGCCTAAATTTTCGCAAGAGTGTGCGAATAATGTCGGCCATTTCACCAGCTAAAAGATCCACCCGGTTAATGACCCAGTCGAATCTTGGTACAAATCAACTAACTTCAACCACAAATATCTCAGTATGGACTTCGTCAATCACTTCGAAAATCGGCTAGAAGGTTTAAATATATCCAGAAAGTACATATATGAAGTTTCAGAACCATTGATTTCGTTGTTGCTGAGATATTTTACTTTTAATCTCATGTGTCACATTTTCGACTCAAAGCGCTGTTTCTTAGCAATAACTTAATTATTCACTTCTAAACTAGGCCGCAAGATCTAAAACACTCTGGAAAGTATACTTATGGAGTTTGAAAGCCATTGACCTCATAGTTGCTGAGATATTTGCGAGTCGGAAACGGCAAAATGGAGACCAAAATGAAATTATCTCAACAACCACAGAGTGTATTAATTCCAAACTCGGCTATGACGTTTCAAACGGTCTCAAAAGCATATTCATAGAGTTTTAGAACCACTGACATTGCTTTTTTGTGAAGATATTTTCGTTTGAAATTTGTTGATTTGGCCCAAGATTCGACTGGGTCATTAGCTGGTGAAATCACTTGCGCTCTGCGTCCGATCCGAAAACCTTGGCGCCGTTCATCGGAGATCTTTTGTTATTACTCACCAACTTCAAACAACATTGCAAAGCCATTCAAATACACAATGGCTGTTGCAGCGATAAAGGCATTGAATGCGAGGATAAGGTCGAATCCTGTTCTTGACTATGTCTGTTCAACACGTACGTTGTCGTTCTCTCTTCATCAATTTCCGTGAGCTCAACAATCTTACGCTCATCACACAGCAGCGTAAAACCCTTTCTCGAAGCTGCTAACTTTATGTATCTGTATGAGAATCTATCGCTAACACTTCCTTGTCATAGATTTCTGGGGACCCGTCTCCAACTTCGGTATTCCGATAGCGGCCGTAGCAGATACACGAAAAGACCCGGATATGTATGATCTTACCTTCCGTATTCCCTTCTTTCGGGATTGAACTTTGCAATATTTGCAAACTGTCTCAATACACCTCCCTTCAAGCTCATCTATTCCTAACTTTCATACCACTCCTCCGCCCCTCCTCCGCCTCTCCGTCTCTCCTCCATCTCTCCTTTTGCTCCTGACTCACCGCACTCAAAGAAACCTCAGATTCAATTCCGAACACTTTACGGTAGCTTAGAAGAGCATCTGCTGACGGGAAATCTCACATAGTATATCCGGACCTATGACCGTGGCCCTGACATGTTACTCGGCCGTTTTCATGCGATATGCTCTAGCCGTCACTCCGAAGAACTACCTCCTTTTCGCCTGTCACATCATCAATTTCAGCGCTCAAGCTACTCAAGGCTATCGGTACATTAACTACTGGAAGTACGTACCGTCACTATGGCTTCCTCGCTTGTTACTCCTCATCGCTCTTCCAGAGCCGATCACACTTATCCCACATATTTCCACAGAAGCCACAGTTAGATGGAGATGTTGCTAACAAGCGGTAGCTTCGGTGGACGCGAAAAAGCCCTTGAGCAGAAAGCAAAAGAAGGCATTGCTACTGCTACAGAAACGGCTACACAGGCAGCCGATAAGGTGAAAGAGGTTGTTGGTGCGAAATAAGGCCAGAGAAGCAGTAGCTTGACATAAAGAACATGAACGTAATTGGCGGCTACACTTGCTGATAGATCTGATTCAAGAAACTTTCGGTAAGAGTCTGAGTACACTTGCTGATAGATTTGATTCAAGCAACATTCGGCAAGGTTCTGCGTACCGTATACTTAGAGCGGGTTGAAAGAATTCAATTCTTGTTCTAAGTCAATCTTTCTACATACCTAATTTGCTTGCCTGTGCCTGAATGTAGGATACGATCAACATTCAACAAAATAACTAATTAACTTGAATAACGCACGTCGAGGAATCCAAATGCTCTATGAAAAGTCCGTGGCCAAGAATTGTCCAGACCATACGCACGATTGGTCCGCATTTACCAACCCCCAATCCCCACCGAGGCATGAGCTGAGAACCTCCACTATTACAAGGTGATTGGTCAGAGCATAGGTAAGACTTTGCGGATTCGAACGTTGTGGGGATTTAGCACTCGATCTTTGTTCGGACCGAAAACGAACTGATATGCATGAACACCAGGCTAAACACTTCCAAATATTTCCCGCCTGCTTTATTATCGTCTAAAATCTATATAAATTCCGTTATTTTGCTATAAATTACCTTAATGCGTTTGGAATTCCGCTGGCGGACAGTGATTATTGGCTAACCGCGCGGCAGCCTTCGCTGTCTCAGCGACGGATCAATCACCAACGCTTCGACGCATCATCCAGAAAGCCGTCTATTTCCTGCATTACCCCTGTATTGCCACGCTTCGACTTGAAACAAGGCACGAGACTGCCATGGGCCCGCCCAGGTTTCAGTGCATTTGGTCTGGGTCGGGATCGAGTGGCTGTCCCTGATGCTTCCGGAAGGAATAGACTTTGCTTTGAAATGCGGGATGCTACGCGTGTCGCATTGATTAATGCCAAGTAGGATATCAAAGAGAAAAGTGCCGCTTCTCTGAGTGTCAAGACATACAGTTGATTATCTTCAAAGTCATAACTTTTATCGCGCAGATACTCTGCTTACGCCATTCAAGTTCATACCTCTTCCAACTTCGTATTCCAGGTTGCCCAAAATGGCGCCACACGAATACAAACCATTGATGAACCTCTCATTGTTCTACTCAATCATCGTCATCCTCTGTGCCGACGCTCAACCTGGCTTTCAAACCTTTCTCTTCTTCTCGACCTGCATTTTCCACGCTGCCTTGTCGGTATATTTGAGCCCGTCTCTACCTCTACCTCTCAAGAAACGACCATCGGGACTGGTTAGAGGAATGACAGGTGTCATTCAATTATCGCACGGCAAGTCGAAGCCCGTTCGGATCCATGAGATGCTAGGTAGGCATCACAGCAAGACCGAAGACGAATATCTGCTGACAGCATTGCAGAGACGAAGATGATCAAGATCGAGATAGGGATGAATGAGGTGGGCAACCGATGGCGACAGAAAGGACCACAGTCACCACATATTTTGCATGTTAGGACCTGGCCATGAGTATGATATTTGTCGACGAATCATGAATGCAGGAACGTTCTTCAACCAGCGTTGGCGGAATACAACTTAAACCAACCCACATACCACCGGTATGAGATGAGCCAGCTCACTTATATGGACGGAAGCTAGGTTTCAAGCCACCAAAAATATCGCATGTCCTTTGTGTAATACGATTCTGGAATCCAAGCTATCTTTGAAGGGTTTCAATCTACCCCAAAGCTTCCGAAAAAGTCGTTGGCCAGAGCATATGCCATTCATCCTCTGCAGCTCCTCTTCATCTCACACAACCAGATCGATGTTACGTTGAATCATGCCGTCTCACTCCGGGATATCGTTTCTTGCACGGCTTTTGTCTCAATCCTGTGGATCAGAAATCTGGAAGTGTCATCATCACATACATGTAACCACGCTCTTACGCTATCTGGTGTATTGGCGTTGGATGGGATTGTGCATAGCTCGAACCGTACGAGGGCGACGACACCCAAATACAGCCCCCACAGCTGGAAGCTTCATGTAGAGTATGTCGCCGGGCTCGCGGATGCCTTTACCGTGTCTTATTTAGCTTACCTCACCCTCCTTACCGGTCTTCTATTGCGTCCGCTACCGTTGCTGCCGTTGCTACCGTTGCTGCCGTTGCTACCGTTGCTGCTACTCTCTCCTGTCTCACTATGGCAGACTTCGCTGAGGATTTGTCTTTAGTTCGCACTCGGAGAAACGTCAAACGCCCTGTTCCCGACGTTAACTCGTGCTTCTTGATCGAATCCAAGATTTGTGCCGTGGATGGCAGCCAACATCTCGATGCATGTTTCTACACATGAAAGTTGGAATATTAGCAGGCGAATACAGGATATAGGATCGTGTGAATTTCAAGCGCCAGCACAGCTGTAGAGTCTAGGCTCTAGAAATTGCGAACATAGAATATCCAAGCAACCATGAAGACTATCAAGATTGCCATTCCTTGTAAGAAGTTGGCGAATATGCCCCTTAAAACTAACAAACCACTCATGAAAACAAAAAGTACGGGATTCAAAGTCCAGGTACGGTACTCATCTGGACCCGCAGTGCTCTTTCTTCGTTGTCGCATAACGAACACTCCTACAACACAGAAGAAAAATATGAGGTATTCCGATAAACCTATACCGTGTCAATTCGTCTGTAGTATGAAAGCCGATCTCCGTCTGGGAAATACTAACCTACGAAAACTAGGAGACCATTGAATGTTCCCACAATCACGTACAACATCGAAAGGAAGGCGTTCAATAGAATACCGTATCTGGTAGAGTTAGCCATAGCTGGGCCAGTGATGCTGGAACGAGAAATATCAGAAAGCTTACATCGGTGCTCCGTTATTCAAACACCACGTAGCTGTCATCCACTCCAACGCTGAAATTGCAGACTGTAGCCATGAAGGATAGTTCTCAATTGCGCTTTGAGTGTGTGATAGCTCGTATCTCTCACTGGAAGAACGCGTATCGGAGAGTATATCAGGGAAGTAGCCACGTTGGCTGGCTGTAACGCATAGTTTCGCCGATGCAAAGATGTTGGTGTTGATGGCTCCGAGTGCGGATATTGCCACAGCCAGAGCGTAAATTGACTTTCCAACTGGTCCTAGAAGACCTTTTCCAAATTCCTACATGATAGACGCATGAAATAAGCACAAATGTCGCGTGAGATTGAGCGAAAGTCTTGGGCAGAACTACTTACTAATGCCAGGGCGTTGTTGGCCCGAATAACCTCTAGCGGTAAACACAGATAAAATGTTATTACAACAAGCGTGAAACTGGATATCGTAATGATCATGGCACTATTGAGCAGCCGAGGGAGGTTTTGACGAGGATTCTCCATGTCTCCAAGGACAAATCCGATCTAGATATGGATGTTAGCCAAATGAAGTCTCAGTTTCGGAGGAGTTGGTTACAGATTCCCATCCTCCATAACAGAAGAGTGCGCCGAAAAGCGCCGTCACCAAAGAACCAAACCGGGTCCAGGTAGTGGGTTCAGTGCTTCCCACCGTTCCAAACCATCCAGACTCGGAGCTTGGAACACCCTTGCCATTCTTCCAACAAGCGATCATTCCTATGGTGACTATAGAAGTAACGAGAAGTAACTTTAATATCAAGAAGGCATTTGCAACTTTCGGGCCTGCCTTGGTTCCAGCGCAATTTAAACCAGCGATGACAGCGATTGCAATTACTCCAATGAGCTTGGAGAGCAGAAGAGGAGCGGTGTCAACAGGGGAGACAGCGGTGGCCAAGTAGTTGGCGAGTATTGTGGCAATGGTAGCGTTGGCAGATGGTTTGACCACGAACACCCACATCCAAGCAAAGAGTAGGCCGGCGAAATCACCGTAGCAGAATTGAAGATACTCTTGGATACCGCCGTTGCAAGGAATCGCCATGCCTAGTTCGATGAATGAAGAAGCTCCGGTCCATGCCAGCAATCCAGCAACGATCCAGACCAAGACTCCCTCACCCGGAGAGTGAACATGAAGGCTGACTTGAGAAGGTACAGAAAAGATTCCGGATCCAATTTGAAGACCAAGGACGAGAGCGAGGCCGTTGAAAAATGTGAATTTTGAATTTTCGGGTACGTTACAGGCTGGATCCGTTAGGCTGGGTGAGAGAGCTTCCAGTGACGGAGACGAAGGAATTTCGTCGGTCGAATTCATTTGCGGTAAAGCTATTCGTCACCATTATTAAGTCTTATCGCCAGAGGCCAGGTAATTCAACATATTACCTTGCCAACATTGATTTGTTATTGAGTAAACGTAGCAGGTAAAGAGCGAAGGAACCTCTGCGGGAGTAGCGGAGAGACCTGCACTAGATACCTAGTGAGGTTGATCGTAAACGAAAGGGGAGATTGTGTGAAAAGGATATCAGCCACGTCCTGGTCTAGAACTTGAATGCCGGCGTGGCTAGGCGGGATAGAGACTGGACAACGACTAAACAGGGATCGAGTGCTAAGGTGAGAAAGTAGAAAAAATGCGACGAAAAAGCGGTACCTAGCTGAGGCTAGGAGTTTGCCTGCGGTGAGTAGTGCTTTCATCTTGTCAACCCCACAGCGTAGACCTTGGCGCTTTCGCACTTAAACGACTTGGGGCTGTGCTCAACTCACGGTGATACCTGGCCAGGGTGTGAGCACAGAACATTGAAGCCGGGAGAAATGTAAACACGTGTATCTCACCGATAGGCCAGATTGGATGGGTCTCAGCGCCATAAGCCGCGGCTCGAACTGAATTCGAGTATTTGCCTACGTTTGAAACGCAAAGATAAAGTAGTTGGTGGCAACTACCGCAGAGCCTCATCTCCTTTTCGAGCATTATTCTAATCTACTTGGCCCACGGTCATACGCGAGTTTGCCTTTTCGGGCTTGAGTTGAAAATCCCATTTTCGGCCACCCCACTCGGACATCCAGCTCGTGTACGATATCTTGGCTATGACCAACCTGACCAACCTACGAGCGGCCCAACATGAAGGCACAAGTTCTGACCAGTCGGTTATAAGTTACAAAAAGCTTCTCTGCCAAGACGCCGTCGAAGTTTCAAAGCTTCTGAAAGCTAGTTCGGAATGGGGAGCCTTTTACCTGGACCTCAGAGCAAGTGGAGCAGAACAGTACCTCGCCATGGTGCGTGGATTAAATCGTGTATCTCGAGAGTATTTCGCCAGACCACTGGCCGAGAAGATGAAAGACACGAATCAAGATCTTAACTTGTGCGGGTACGATCTGCAGAGGATGCAGCTAAGATGGTGCGACTAACACTAGCTAGTTACGTTCCGCAGACTTTGAGTAAAGGAAATATGGATCAGAAAATATCTGGGTTTGAAGAGATACGAGTGAGTGTGCGAAATGGTTGTATATCAAGCAAAACTAATTGCTTTCCAGGTACCCGCGGACCTTTGCTTCCTCCCTGGTAGAGACTCTCGATTACGACGACCGTTAGGAATAGCCTCCGATTGGGAACTCTTTATGCAATTTGTCGGAGAGTCACATTCAATAGCTAGGCTGATATTGGAGAAGTTATCCAACGCACTCGGATTAGAAGGAGTGTCACTCTGGTGGCATTCCATCGGCCAAGTTCAGCTCAGCAAAACCCAACTCGGGCCGCATTTCAGTGACTACCTACGCTCGGTACACCCCAACCACTTTCGGATCAAAACTACCTTCATTTAGCACTTCAGGGACCATCACCACGGTACTATGGTCTCTATGAGACAACATCTGGAGGGCCTTTCGGAGATTTTAAAGCGCGTTTAGCGTCGCGAGACATCATCCAGAGCTCCTTACACAATATTTGGACGGCATTTCGGAGATTTTAAGCTATCTCAGAGCCGCGAGACACCATCTAGAGCTCCTCAGACAACATTTGGATGGCATTTCGGAGATTTTTGAGCTCGTTCGGCATCATCGGACATCATTCAGATGGCATTTCGGCCATTTGGCGCCCACTAAGAGCCGTGAGACATCATACAGATGACATTTCGGCGATTTTGAAGGCTTCATCCAATGTGCTGGCACTGTGGCAGCGACATTGAGGCTCAGAAGGTCCTTCAAAACGCACTGGCAGCAGCCACGTGCATCGGACTCATTTCTCTCGCCGAGGCCGTGATCGAAAATGGCGTCAAAGATACTCAAACGTACTTCGGAACCGCGCTGATCTGTGCTATTAAGCGGGATGAAGTGGAACTAAACGTTCTACTCCTGGCAACGGGCTCTGAGCTTTCCCGGGAAGCACTTCAACAAGCGGCCTTGAACGGAGCCTCATCTCCTTCTCAAGAGCAAAGGCTAGACATCATCGGACTACCAACATGCACTTGATGACGCAATTGCCGACGGAAACTGGAACCTGATCGACCTTTTGATCAATAAAGCCACTTCAGACAACGAACTGGAGGACAGTAAGCCTCTCACGATTCTAGGATACAACAGGTTTCCTGTTTTCATGTATGATTAGGTGCTCGTGAGTGCTGTACTTTATAGCTAGTTGTATATCGCCCTAGTAGCGCTCGACCATGGCAAGTTCGCTCGCTCGGGCACGATCGATTTGCCTCAGCCTTCTCTTTGCATTGGTTGCGACAGCAATGAACGAATATGAAACAATCGTTCGACCACTTCTAGATAGAGGAACTCGCAAATCGAAGAGCCATCTTCAACTAGCTCCTGGTAAGGCAATACGGTTTGGCTGGCTGAAACTAGCCCAGATCCTCCATGATATCGGTGTTGAGCTAGAAGCAACCACCAAACTTGATTGAATGCGCCTCCCTTTGTCATGGGAGGTTTACTATATGCCTGTAAATACACTGAAGCTGCTTTTGGATACTCTGTATCAAGCGCGTAAAAGGTGAAACTGAAGCTTTGCTTCTTTAGCTAACTGCTTGACGTCTACCATTGTACATTCGGCGAGGACATCGCTCCCAGCCATGGACCCGGAAATCACATCGATATCCAGCGATTGGCAGGGAAACAGGCGCTTTGATGGTTAGTAGCGCCAATGTGCTCTCTGTCGGGACAAAGGAATAATTGATTTGGAGGCTAATTCGAAGGTTTGCAAAGCAATGTATTCACAGGCGATTTCTTGGAGTTATACGAGCATCGAGAATTTCTTTGTCGAGCCCGGGTTTGCCACTGATGTAGATATCAGTACGTAGCCAATAAATAATGTTTGATCAAGATCATCAATCGATCAAGCACGAATAAGGTCGTTCGAAATTGTGATCCTCTATTCTTCCAATCAATACATGGAAGATGAATTCCTAGATTGATGCGCTGCAGCAGCTGAGGCAGGACGGCTGGTGATAAACAATATTGGGGCTCACGCATGCACTGTGGACTCATTTGGGGGAATACGAATGCCAGAAGCCCAAAGAAAGTCATCATTTCACTATACATTAACGACGTGGACTTTTCTACGCAAGTCCGCCTTTGCTCCTATCTACAAAGCCTCGTTTTGGAAGTGCGGCATAAAATGTGACTATATAACAACTCCGCCTTATCCGCTTGGCATCCAGGATAAGGCCGAGACACATCTCTCTTGATAATCGTACAAATCGTCGTTCAATTCGACAGGCCATTCCGTGAAAATCTTCCCGTGCTTCAAAGTCAGGAGATCATCTCATTCACGGCTATACAATCCTTCCAACCGGTATTCACAGCCGTACCAACGCCAGCCCATCCACTCAGTAGATCGAGCAACTCTCCGCCCGTCTCGTAAATGCAACCGCGAAGAACTCCTGCATGGCGAGGTAGTGGAAGAAGATCCCGCCCAGCACCGCAATGTGCCAGATGTTGTGGCTGCCGCCGACGTAGTCGAACATGCCGGGGCAGAAGCGCTCGGGCACCTTGGCCGCGTACATCATGGCGCCGCCAAGGTACACCAGCAGGCTCCGGATGATCGGCGCGTAGAAGTACACCGCCCACCACACACCGCGCATATACATGAGCTGCACGATCGGCAGGCCGCCGGTCATCGACAGCCCGACGAAGAATGCTACGCGCGTCCACGACATGTCGGCTCGGTTGAAGGTCGGGTGCCATGGGAGGATCGTGCCTGCGATGCCGAGGGCAAAGGTGGTGCTGATCCAGAACCAGCGGCTTGTCGGCTCGCAGTAGAAAGCAGTGTACTCGGTTGTCATGATGGAAGCCGCCACAAGCAGACTGATGCCGGTGTAGTCGACGCAGGCGAAGCGCTCCATCAGCGTTTGGTGTGATATCGAGTTGAAGGTGTGCCACATTGTGCTGCAGACGAGGCACTTGGCTGCTGCGAAGAAGAACATCGATGCGATGAAGATGTCGGCGTTGGAGGAGAGGGAAAAGTGAGTCGTTGATGGGTAGAAGTAAAAGGCTATTGAAAGCACGATGACCAGACCGATGACGTGTGACCAAATGTTGAAGAGTTCGTTGGAGAGGCTGAGTACGGACCACACACAGTCGATCTTGCGTTCATGGAACCGATATCCTCCCACGATGTGCTCGTTGACTTGCCATGGTACCGGCAGATCGTGATAAGTTATGAGACCCTTCTCCTTTGCTTTGGCTAGCGCCGTCGCGATCGCTTGCTCGAATGACTCTGCCGCATGCCTGGCCATACCAAGGCCTTCATCGAACGTCTCTTTCGCGCGTTGAATACCCTCATCCATACGCCGTCTTTGATCTTCGAGGAAGTCGAAGGCCGCCATACCGATTCCAGAGTCTTTCAGAGCGTATGCGTTCGTTTCGAAGGACGTCAGAATGGAGTCCATGAACTTCACGCCCTCTTGGACCTTGGCATCCAAAGTTTCCTTGGTCGCCAAGGCTTCCTTGTATCGGTCTTCGAGCGTATCGACAAAGATGCTGACGCGCCGTCGGCTGGCGTCCATCACCCCATCTGAAACTCTTGAGCAAGCATCGCGGATGTCATGAAGGGTGGACCAAGCGCGTTCATACGTTGAGTCCAAGTTAAGATGGCCGTAGGATTCTAGGAAATCAAGGCGTCTATTAAGTTCTTGAAGGAACCGGTCGACCTTTCAAGGCGTTAGCGGAGCGGCTCACAAAGAAGCTCGAAGAAGGCATAGCTAACCAGGAGTTGCACATTGTCCGGTTCGAGTGCCCAGTGTGATGGATGATAGGAAGAATGTCGTCGCCGTCTAAGATAGGGTTGCTGTGTCTGTCTGCCGGTGCTCTGTCCCAACACTGGCTCCTCGTTCGATTCGACGACGATGGAGGTGGTACAGCTCATTGCGGCGGTTTCAGCGGTCAATTTGAATCGGAGAAAGTTTTTACATCACTCTGCTCCAAGTTGAAGGAACAAGTGTAGCAATTGATAAGTGTGAGCGTGTCGGAGTGGCGAGGGATGTGTGGAGTCGGAGGTCGCGGAAGTGTGACGGTGTTTGGCTTACTGAGGAGGAGGTGCGTAAAGCCGGACGGAAAAACCGCGAGGATCTCGACAGTAGGAAATTGTATTATAGTAAGGATAGTGAGAAGATTGAATTGTGATGATGTAGCACGGTGGTGTCATACAAGGAGCGGCTGGGTCATGCGCGGAGCTGGGGCTGGATCAGGGGAGAAATTAATTAAACTGTTGGGCTTAAAGTCGAGGCGAAAATTGATCGGCGTGAGACAGCATTCAGCCAGTGTTCAGCCAGAGCCGCCAAATCACGATGAAGGCGCGGGTGATGAACCACTGATTGACAGCCGTTTAGACGCTCGATGTCTGGTGGATTTAAGCCCCCAAGACCCGAGAGCAAGGGCACCAACCGAATTGCGGAGCAGCTCATGCGACCATCTTCCAGTGAGGGGCCGTGGTAATAATCCGTCAATCTCGGTCTATGTGAGTCAATCATCTTCAAGACGCTGAAGTCCTTTAAAGGCTCTGTAAGCACCGCGAGTTTACCGTTTGTATTCCGAAAGGCTTTTCCAAGGCTACCTTAATATGACTTTGTAGCTCGTATATCGGTCCCAGAACCTGCGATAGAGTACGTCACGCTCGCCACTTTCACAATCGTCTAGACTTCGCCATGGGCCAATTCTTTGAAACCATCCCGCCTAGCCTGATCAAGTGGATTCTCGATCAAAAGGTTTTCTGGGTCGCAACAGCGCCTCTATCCTCCTCGGGCCATGTCAACGTTTCGCCGAAAGGTGGCCAGTACTTCGGTGTGCCGGATATCAAGACGTTCTGGTATATGGATCTGACCGGCAGCGGTAACGAGACCATCAGTCACCTTCTCGAGCCTGGAAACGGGCGCGTGACGATCATGTTCAATGCCTTCGAAGGTCCACCGCGCATCATGAGGCTGTGGGGAAAAGGCAGCGTACTGGAGAATGGCACTCCTGAGTTCCAGTCTTGGATCGCGGAGCATAGCATCGAGACCATACCAGGTACCCGCTCTATCGTATTAGTTGATATCCACCAGGTCGGCACCTCTTGTGGCTTCTCTGTGCCTTTCTACGATTTCAAAGAGTTCCGTCCTACCCTCAACGACTTCTTCAGGAAGAAGGCAGAGAAATATGCGGCTGGCAAAGAGGAGGAAAGTATGGATCGATACTGGGCATATAAAAATGCTTGGAGTATGGATGGTCTGCCAGGCATGCAACGTGGTCAGGTCATCGCGAAGGAGAAAAAAGTCGCTCCAATCAAGAAGATGGTAGGCCCACTGGCACCAAAGAAGTATATCAATCCGTATGGAGTACAATTGGAGGTTGTCGTAATTGTAGCCATCATTTGCTTCCTTTTGGGTGCTTTGTTGTCGTTGTGGATGCTACTTCTGCACGATATTGCGGTTAAATCTGGTACTAGAGATCAGTACAGTGGTTTTGGTGCGAGACTACACGGCATCAGGAAATATGTCGGACCTCTGGTATGATTATGTATACCTGTAGCAACGATCATACACGAATTCACGGTATAGAAAGGAAGCTTATCACACAGGAACCCTTGGAAATATCACGCGCCGTGGTAGAAGATGAACAAGCTTCACCGTGATGCATCAAAAACGGAGACAGTTTCTAAGACTTGAAGTGAGGAATGATATCCTCATTGTATTGATTCGACTGACCATATCCTCTCACACCGTTTTGTATCGAGAAGCATTTACTTCGCCTCTCACACTAAACATTAGCAACTATCAGAGCATCTCCATTGGATATCATATTCAACTCTCCCCACCGAACCAAGCTGTACGCTTAAGTAGCATCTTCTTCAGCTCGTTACTCTGCCCGATCAACCGTAGCGTATCCCTGCTGACGCTAATGCCACACTCGTCTCTGTGGCCGGGAGAGTTCGTGACGTCGCGCTTCGCAAAGTTCAAGCCTGGACTCGGTGTGTAACAGTTGTACTGGGATTGTGCCGCCTGAAGCTGGCAGATCTCCTCGGTTTGGCAGGTCCCCGTGCAGTTAGCGACGTTCCAACCGCGCGATTTGCGCGCAATGTACTCGTTGAAAGCAGTGGTATTGGTTTGGAAGGCAGCCGTCACGTTGTGCCAGAAAGCTGGCGTGAGTTCCGAATCCGCGGTAGGTGCTGGTGAGACGAGTGGGCCATAGACATCTTTGGCGGAGTAGTATTGCGTCCATACTGGACCGGTCGTCTGGAATGCTGGGTTGGTCATATCTGCAATGTACGTCACCGAGTCGAGAACACCGAATGTATCCGGGTCGACATAGTAAATGCGGAAGGCAGGCATGCCAGACGTTGGTACGAGCGATGGAACGATGTAGTTCATTGCGACGGCATTCTCATACGTACGTTCGTTGTAGTTACTGTAAGCAATTTCGAATTGATCGATGTGGCTGTGACCGAAGAACAGTGCGGCGATGGTATTGCTGTATCGATTTACGATTTGATCGAAGTAGTTGCTGCCATCATGGAAAGCATCGCTTGAACCCAAGGGAGTATGTCCAATGATGTAGACATTCTCACCGGCTTGTTCTGCTGCATCGAGTTGCGTGACCAGCCATGCGAACTGACCACTGGGGTCAGTTTCCATTGGGTCTTCGTACATGTAGTAGTTTTGAACATAGTAGAAATTTGTGTTGATGGAGATAACCCGAAGGTTGCTATTTGGGTAGTTTACGCTGTAAGCTCCGAAAGAGAGAGCTTCCTGTGCCGCGGATGATCCTATCCACGGGCTCCAGTCAGTGGAGAGAGTGTTGAACACCCACTGTTCAGCGCCATCGCCTTCTTTCAAAGTTGGAAAGTTATTTGTCGGACTAGCTTCGTGATTACCTGCGGTACCGTAGATAGGTATGTTCAGGGCTCCCATACGTGTGTAAGCGTCGTTGATGTCAATTGTGTTCTGAGCTTGGGTCGTATTCCAAACTGCATGATCAACAATATCACCGGTGAAGAGGACGAAAGAAGCATCTGGAGCGATTTGACTGATAGCTTCATACATGCTCGCCTCAAGACTTTTGGGAGTATCGCAATTGTGATCTCCATTCGCCCCGGCGGGTGAAGTGTTGTTGCCAGGAGAATCGGCGGCAGTGTAATCACGACAGCACATGGGATAACTGCAGTTGGTTGCCGATCCGGTAACGTAGAAAGGATCCACATGGATGTCGCTGTAGTGTACCACCTGGAGCGGTGTTTTTCCAGATGGTGCAGGCCTACTTCCTGATGGTTTTGGTGATGGGAAAGGTACGGTGTAGGCATCTACGGCTGGGAAAGAGCAGAGGCCTAGAAATTCGATGCAGAAGATATCCGATGTCTTCGAGCCAAGTGACATGCCACGGATTTCTTGGGCGATAATTGGACCTTCAAGAGCAATGGATCCGGAGCATACTTCTGCATTTTCGGCACCACTTGCGGTACAAATCTCAGTGAGAACATCCACAAAGGCGGTGTTTCCAAAATCGGCCAGCAATTTCAGAACTCCGAGAACAGCCTAGATACTTTGCAGTCAGTTATTGGTCCTTACTTCCCATGCTGTTTAAAATTAAAAAGAACGGATCGGGATCTAACAAGGATGTGTAGAATAAACGAGTGCCACCATCGTCGTTCCGCATATGGCATGAAGACATGTGACTGAACTTACCTGGCATCCAGCGCAATCAGCTGCACTTTCGATGGCAGACTCCAGCTCTTTGAGAAGAAAGCTGAGTTGTCTCTTTTCAACGTTAGATGTAGAGGTATGCTCGATAGCAGTCGCAACGGTGGCAGTGGCAAAACAGCCAAAGAGGATAGCCTTGCCAAACTTCATCTTGTGGAAAAGACTCTAATCGAACTCGACTGACAAGATGTGATTGTCGAAATATGACGGAGACGGGCATGTCATGTATATATTCTTCCAGCTCCCTCCCTGATGCCTCGTAATTAGGACAAGACCATACTTAGTTGGTTTTCCGGTTCCTGCGGAGGTACGCACGCGGTCAGTCGGAGTGACATTCCTGAGCATATTTGGACCGTGGTCTTTCAGACTCGTTACCAATAGAAAGGCAGTGCTCAAGCACTCATTTTGTTCTGGAAAGGGGAGTCATCCTCTGATGTGAGATGGTCGCAGATGCTCAGCCTGCGCGAAAGCCCATGCGATGGCATCAGGTGGAGATCAGCAGAGTTGAACCGAGGCCAATCATTGACAAAAGTTGCTTCACGGTGGCTAGAAATCCCCGGACATGAGTTGGTAATTGGGACGGTCCGTCCGGCATGAATTGGCACCTGAGCACTCTGGATGGCTGGATCGATTTTGAGCTTAATTCCAAGGCCGCACTGTGCGTTACTCTAGGGGCCTTACGCTGCCTTCATCCTTGCATAGCCACCTGTTGTCTTGGGCCAGACGCCCTTTTTCAAGGCTGCCAAAACATGGGCCGGACATGCTGTTTGACGAATTTTTCCACGGTCATCCCAGCTAGAGCATCTTTGTCGGGATACATCCGGTATTCGAAGTTATGCTTGTTGTCGTCTTAGCTTTGAGGCTACTTCGCAGTTCGCCCGACCCTTTCTGATGCCGAGCTTGACCTTTAGGCCTCGTGTGGAAGTCCAGCAAAATGTTTCGTGGACAGAATAATAGAGATCTGTTTCAGCCGTCGATGGCGATGAAAATATTCGATGGCCAAGTCCGTTGAGGCCGCTGAGGGAAACTTCAGCTCACTCAGCCGCGTTGAGCATTTATTTGCCTGTTGCAAAACTTCAGCCCACTCAGCCGCGTTGAGCATTTGCCTGTTGCAAAACTTCAGAAGTGGACCAGGTTCTGTCAACGATCATCAGCTCACCTTGCTCACCAATTAATATGCACAAGGCTGTTGGATTCGCTATATACAGGGCCGTGAACTTTTCGTCTTCTATTGTCATGTCAATGTGCTTTGAGTAGGAAATCCAGCAGATGGTGCTATGCGGATAGCGAACGTCACAGGTTGCACTAAACTATGTGTAGATAAACCTTCGCTTGTCTTGCGCCAAATCACGGTAAATGGTAATAACCTTAAATTAATTACAATACGACAATGCTTGTTCAGTTTCAGGATCGTAATCGTAGGTAGTTGAGCTGGTTCTGATGTTAAGATTCTACCATAGCCTCAGCCGATCACACAACTTGACCACCAATCATCCGTTTTCATGGCCAATATTTTTCTATAAATGCAATGAAAATATGTCAATTTAGATGTCGCCGAAATTTGAAGCCAATCCATAAATCGGAAAGCGGTCAAAATGTGCGATATATGTATCCTTCCAAATTAGGACGTAGCTGTACGGCTAATGCTGTCAACGCCACTTCGCGGTGATATCAACTTGGCTTTTGAACCAATTGCTTCGAGTATGATATGTATCGACGATTCTAATATGAAGAAAAGAATCAGCTCCAGCTAGAAGGGGCCATATTCACGCATACTCTACGGAGTATACGAGGCAGAATGGCTTCAGCAAAACCACACTTCATGCACGCTGCTAACGGGAGGCACAGCCACGACTTCGGTCAAGCCTTAACACATGATTTGATCTGTCCTCCATCCTTCTTCCTTCTCTCTTCTGTCCATTCATCTTACAGAAATAACGAACAAAGCTAACCATAGCCTTGCTTGTATGTGAAATGTCTTGTAGGACGCTCGTTGCAGTTCTGCACCGCACTCGAAGCCCCCCTCGCATACCATGGAAGCATTAGCCGCTCTTGGAGTTGCTGGCAATGTTGTGCAATTTGTACAATTCGCCGGCCAACTGATCTCACAATTTGATGAAATCCGCAAAACCGGTACTACCAATGAACTTCAACACATTCCAGATATCGAAGGATGTCACGAATGAAGCTGAAATCATCGAAACGCGTCTTGAAGCCCAAACACATCCATTAAGCCGGGAAGACCAAGTAAGCAAGTCCGGCACGAGAACTCTGACATGCAACTCATCCATTTCCAGTTCGTTTTGAGCTCTTCCACTGCCTGCAAAACTGCAGGTATGCAATTTTTGGCCTACCTAGAGAAGACTATACAAAAGACGAAGAATGAAACGTCATCGAATCGACTTTCCACCCTCCTAACGTCTATGAAGATTTGTGTCGATGCCTCTAAAGTAGTAAACTTCTCTACGAAACTCGACAGGCTCCGAGAAGTGCTAATGCTTGCAACGACTTTGGCTTTAAGAATGAGTACAAGAGACCAGCATGCAGAACTTGTATCGCATCTGCAAGCGCTACACATAACTCATAAGAGCGAAGATGATAGAACCAGAGAGGTTGCTGCTACAATTGAGCAGCTGATCGACACAATCCAGAATAAGGCAACATCGTGGCTATCAGATGTTCAGGAACATGTGGATCGATGTCTTGAGAGGATCAATACCCTTCGAGATAGCTTGCCTCTTACGACAGAGAGAACAATTTTGGACTGGCTTGATTATCGTCAAAGGTCCTGGAGGTATGAAGAAGTGCCACCTGCGTACAGAAAGACCTTCGAGTGGATCTTGGAACCACCCTCGTGCAAGGAGAAATGGAGCAATTTCGGTGATCATCTATTGAGCCAGGACCGCTCTTTGCCTTACTTCATTGTAGGCAAAGCTGGAAGTGGAAAGTCGACCTTGATGAAGTTTCTACTTGGATACCAGAAAACGAGACTTGCTTTAGAACAGTGGGCTCACCCTTTGAAGCTCGTCACTATAAGTTTCTTTTTCTGGAATCTTGGAACAGCTCTGCAAAAGAGCATCAACGGATTGTTAAGGTCGTTACTGCATGGAGTACTCTCGCAGTATCCCGAACTCATTCCGGCAGTCTTACCCAGCTTCTATCAAAATCTCGCCGCTCTTGGTGACTCCACCGACCCATCTTACACGGAGATGAAAGCAGCTCTGGACCTCCTAAGGGACAAGTCATTAAATATTCTCAAAATCTGCGTTTTCATCGACGGCATCGATGAACTTCAAGGCGATCATAAAGACCTCGCTCTCTTCCTGCGCGCATTAGCGTCGCCACATTTGAAAGTAGTACTATCGAGCCGACCAATCAATGCTTGCATCAACACTTTCCAAGGCTGTCCAAGTTTGCAATTGCAAGACCTTACGCGTTCAGACATGGCTACATTCATCGAGGGAGAACTCTGTGCACACCCACTGATGGTACATTTGTCAAAATGCTCCCCAACCACAGCAGATACTCTTGTTACCGAGATGAAAGACAAGGCCGAAGGTGTGTTTCTATGGGTTAGCCTTGTCGTTCGGCTCCTTGTTGACGGACTTGAGAATGGTGACGACGTGTCTGATTTATTGCAAAAGCTTCGATCTTTACCATCTGATTTGGCAGATCTCTATCGAAGCATGATGAATCGAATGTCACCAGAGTATCGCGGACAAGCCGCTGAGATCTTCATGCTGCACATGGAGTGGAGAGATAATACTAGAGAAAAACCATTCCCAGCAGCGGTTCTTGCTATCGCGTTGCAACAGCCTTCGAGTGCTACACACAACTCGTTAGCTCCTGATGACGATGGAATGCTCCGGTGGGCGGTACAAAGCATTGAGGCACGTATCAGAAGCCGTTGCTACGGTCTACTAGAATTACACCAAAGACCGGTGGAACGTGAAGATAGCTTTCTTAGGACTGCTAGATTTTACGGCACTACTACCGACCTTGCTGTTGAATACCTTCACCGTAGTGTTGCAGAATTCCTCGCGCAACCAGATGTATGGACACAGATCTGCTCGGCCGTTCAAAAACCCAACTTTGACCCTGCAGCGAATCTTGCGTTAGCTTGCCTTGCGATGATGAAAGCTACCCTCAACCTCTGGGATCCCTCCCTCCGCGTGTACTTGGGGTTGGGTGTGGCGTTCGTCAAACGAGCTCCCACTCTCACATTGGATAGGCTCCAACAATATATGACTCAAATTGACGAGACGATGAACCAGTTCCACAAGGGAGCGACGTTTGACCGGATCGGTTTTCATTGGTCGGTTCATCCCGAATTTGGTGTCATTCCAGAGGCATTTTGGTCTATTGGTGTATCTAAGCCAGTTGGTGTCAGCGTTTCAAACCATTGCAACCTACTTACCTTCGCTGTTCGAACAGGTTTCCATGAGTATCTTCGACTAGCGTCCGCACGTACTTTATCCGACCCTGAGGCGCGTTCGGTACTCCTCATCCATGCATTTGAAAGCTGGATAAAATCACCTGCTTCCGGACCTAAGTCGACAGCTCGCGAGATCCCGGGGTCCGAGCCGAACCTTGCAGACATGGCCGAAACTCTGCAATGTCTACTCACCCATACTATTCGACCAGAAGAAAGTTGTCTTGACTTGCCCATCACATCAATCGTCCTTCGTCTGGTCACAACACTTCAGAAGGAAGAAAAATGGCTTGAGATCGCAGAGTTGCTTCGTGTCGTCCTCGTCACATCCAAGAGTCCCAATGATCTGATGAAGCAACTGGGCGAGGAAGCGATAGGCGTGCTAAGGAAGATCATATCCAGCGATGATTGCGAAGTCAGAAGTATAGGCACCAGCATTAAGCGCATTTTAGCTACTGATGACTGTAAAACATCGCTGTTCGAGACAGATGGAGCCATCAATGAGCAGGAAGTCGCTGTAGTTCACTCACCTATAGCTCGGCAACGATTACTAGACTATTCGACATCTCCTTAGCCTGTCGCAAAGCAAAGAAAGCGTAAAAGAGAGGAGCAAAAGCTTTTTAGGTCTTAGGCGCAACGGAGGTCACGAAAAAGTGCCAGAACACATGAATAATCATACTACACGCCGGTTGCTGAGTTTGATGTGTTGGCTGTGTAGAAATCTTCCAGGTCAAGCCATAGTAAGTCGTAGGCCCGTCTGATACTGGAGGACGGCGATTGTCGATTCCAGAGGTCCAGATCATAGTCATGAATTAACAGAATATGATCCTACCCGGAATTAGATTTCTTCCAGAGCCCACCGCACATGCTAATTCGACTTCGCCCGCCAATGTTGTGTAGATAGACACTCAAATTTTAATGATTGACGATTGAATTTGTGCCTCTGACTGACATGTAACCGTTGTCTGATGGTTCTCGGGAATTACAACGCTCAAAGTCCGTACGCACGACGGAACAGGTAGCGTTCAGCAGCGTAGCTCTTCGCAAGGAAAGGTCATCATCTACTCCATACGCCAATGCTCAGGCCAAATTACACGGTAACGAGCGGATTCGTTCCAACGTCCAGATTCTGTATGACGAGCCAACTGATCTTCTCCGTATTGATCATTTCTTTATCCGTCTGAGCCGCCTGCTTGAGCAACTTCTGCCTCTGCTTCTCTGTGACAGCCGTTTTCGCACGCTCATACAGCGCCAGTGCCTCTCCTCGCCATACCTCGTGCTGCACCTCACTACCAACCTGCCAGTTACGCACGGAACGAGCGGCTTTCCTCTGCGCGAGGCTGCCAGTAACCATGAGCGTGTCGTTAGCCTCGCGCGCCAGCACAATATTCTCGACGTGCTGCGACAGCTGGTAGATGATGCGGCCAGCGACGCGGCACTTCGCGCGCTGGCCCTTGTTGAGCTGGTCGCGCGTCGGCACCACCCAGTCTGTCATGAGCGGCGCGCACAGCGGGAACTTGGCATCGACGCCCATGATCCGCCGCAGCTCCTTGCTGTGCACCACGCTGACCTTCAGCCCGCGCGGCGCGAAGATCTCGCGGTTCGCGCCGTCGATGTACCACTTCTTCTTCGACGTTGGTCCCTTGATGTATGCGATTTCGCCCAGCTGCGCTGTCAGGCTGACGCCCTGGCCCACCAGCTTCGTGATGCCTGTTGGATCAAAGGATCCGGCGGCGTGGATTGCCTTGCCTGCTTTGCGTGTGTATTCGAAGCCAACATGTCCGATGAAATCGATGTTAAGCTCGTCGAGGAAGTCCAGGAATGCGTCTTGATTTAGATTGAAATTGTCGAGGCAGCGAGCATAGGCACGGACAAAGGGCTTGCCAATTACGTCTTTGTGTATTGTATGGTTGAGGACTTGCGGTATGACTATAGGCTTTGTCAACCTCGGATAGCCTCCAACCGGAGGCGCTGGTATCGATGGAAATGAGAACGTTGGAGAAGCAGGTGTTTCAGGAATGGAAGTATCCGTCGTGGTTGGTGAGAATGGAACGAAATACGGTGACTGGAGACTGGTTGGACTACTTGGAACGGATGAGATTGAATTCAGAGAGTCATAAGTAGGAGTTTGGGTGATGGGAGAGGACGGATAATAGCTTGCAACGTCGACCGGTGATCCTGGACTGTATGGAAGGACAGCGGTGACTGGTGAAGCAATTGGTACATTATCGAAAGACGGAATATCTGGGACTTGAGCAGGGAACGAGTGTGGAGGGATGTCTACCGACAGCGGAGGTTGAACTGGTGCCAGTGACGGTGCAGGAATTGGCAGACCACCAACAGGTTTGCGTGCAATTCGCTTTGGAGTACCTGGAGTACCTGGAGCTGGAGCAGCTGGAGCGGCTGTTGGAAGTGCTGCTGGTACAGATACGGTTGTTGTAGCTGGTGTCGTCAGAGCCGAGTAGCTTGGAAGAAGAGGATCGGCTTGGACGACATAACCTGGGCTGGCTACCGGAGAGAACTGTCTATTGTTCATAGAAAGCGATGCGGTTTGGACGGTCACAGCATCAATTGGCTTGTAACCCTCAGGCGTACTGTGGAACTGGCCATCGGCGTGTTGGTACATGATCGGTTGTGCCATTTGCTCTTTCGCATTGCTGCACAACAGCTCCCACCCTCACCGGCGAGTCCCCTCATTAAGTACGCCCCACAGGTGTGAGAGTCTGGAACGCCTTGAAGAATCGAGATTGTTCGCGCTGCCTTGTTTGGGCTTAGAATGGCGTGGATGTGGCTTGCATTTGCACTTTCCCGGGATAGGGAAGCTGAAAAGGCCTAGATTACGTACTAAGAACGCCCATCTTGGCTTGAAGATCGATCGACCTTTTTCCAAACCAATCAAATCCCGAAAATATTACTACCTATTCGAACTGTTTAAAATGCTCTTTTGTGATTCCGAAGCGCTACTCTTCAAAAGAGTGCAGATCTCTTCCCGTCAATACGATCTCGAATAGCAGACCGTTCACCAAGCTCTCTGAACAACTGCAGAGCCAAAGCCTACAAAACTTCTGGGGCAAGATTGAGGTTTTCGAGAGGAATCTCGTCTAGGGGATCCTTCTTGTCGAAGTTGTGTTTCTTGCGCTCCGCTTTAGACATTTTTGTAATGTCGTATTGCGAACCTCCAATTTTTGGTGTACCGTACTCCTCGACATACTCCTTGTACTAGATATAAAGTCAGCGTTACTGTCAAGTAATCGTAACCAACACTGGATATACATACATGCTTTCGATAGTTGAATTTATCCTTGGATGTCGAGTTGTTGTTGACTTTTCTTTCCAAACTGTCAGGGAGATCCACTTCTTCTTCGACTTCGGCCATAAAATCCATCTTATAAAACCCATCAATTTCCATAGTGTGCTTTTCCATCAACTTCAAAATCATACCAAATACCGGTTCTTCGAAGTCTATGATTTCCATGGGTACAACCCAGCGAAAGAACGCCGCAACGATGAGGGAGACATTTGGGATTCGAGAGTTGATGCTGAGTAGATTCTCACGTTCCAACACAGCAAGCGTGGCAAGGAGAGCATGGCTGAGCAAGAGGACTGCTGACTCGAGGCGTTCGGAATCGTCCGTCACTGTACAGAATTAGAACCAGGACTATTTCAACAGCCATTTGATTGCCGTATATCTTGCTGAACACGCGTTGAGAATCGAAGAACAAGGAATAAAGACATACTGTACCAAATCTGAGTGCCGATGAAGTTCATATACAGCTGTACAGCTTCCATGTACGCCCAGAGCGTGTACGGGCATTGTTCCTTCTTGTTGAAGGCGGTAGTGAAATCCGAGAGCTACCAAATACGTCAGGCTTTCAAGGACAAGTGGAAAGTTCATTCGTACCATGTTTTCCGCAATCTCTTGCTCTCCATAGGCCGACCAGTCATTGTAAATGTACATGTTGAAGGAATCCTGGTCACGTTTCATCGATTGCAAAGCGTAACCTTCTAGTAATGCTTTGCCTTTCTTGGAAACCGCCCATTTGTGCTCCGGAAAGTCTTTCAAGAGCTTATCGGTATATTTCTCGCTTTCTTCCTCAGCTTGCCTCTGGATTTCTTGACCGAAGTCCTCATCATCCGAGTCGAAATCTTCATCTTCTGCAAGCTCGGCACGGATGTCGAAGTAAGGACGGCCAAAAGTGACGAATTCAAAGTCCTGAACCACCTCTTCATTCTTGCTTGATGCTACCTCGATGCTAGTGGAGCTTTTCTCTTTGACGCGTTTAGTTGGAGCTGTGCCTGTCTTGTCTGCGACATCGCTATCCACCTCTTCACTGGAACGCTTCTTGCGAGCCATTATGTCCGTTCACACAGCAATTGAGAAGTTGAAGTTTCGACAAAATGTAAGGTATCCAATACAGATAGTTAGAGAATCTAGAGAAATATCTTGGAAGACACGACGCGCATCCCAGCGCGTCTTCAAACCCCCTGTCACAGCCACTTTCCGCATCCAGCAGCAGCCATCACCAAAAAAACACCACCGCCGCTCCAACCACTCCGAAAATACGAACAATATCTAAACATATTAAGCCTCCGGCCTGGTCTACATCCAAAAAATAACAAAAAGTTAAGGTATCGACCGACCTCGGGCTCGATCCGAGAACCTTGCGCTGTGCCTTGCCCTAAATACGCCCAGTAATTTGCTGGTTAGGAATAGGAATAGGAGGCGCACGCGCCTTAGGTTGAGGTTAGTAGGTTACCAAAACTGGTGAGGAGGAAAAGACGTACTACCATTGCGCCAGCCGGCCTTTGATTTATTACAATTTGAGGGATCAATCAATTATGTGATGATGATATTTTGGCTAGTTACGGTGCCATATTTTAGTCTGTTGGAAAACAACCACTTCGCGGCGATGTCAAAGCTGTTGGAGGCAATCACTAGGTAGTTACGGAGTAGCTTCGAGCCGGTCGATAAATTATTCGTAATAATGAGACCTTCGGGTCAAGACTTCATCGGAAGGCCCTTACAAGCTAATTTTGCTTCTTACAACGAGTTCTACCAGGCAATCGGACACTACTGGATCACCAATCCGCAAAGACCTTACAAAGACAACGAGGAAGGTCCCATCTGAGAAACTCTTCACCAGGTAGACGATACACAGGAGGGAACTGGGAACGAGGTGCTCATTATACGATGTAAAGACCCTCCTATTGATTGAGGGGAATGTTGGAGGCAATCACTACGGGTTAGTTTAATGAGCATACGTCTGTAGGTAGCTTCGAGGCCCTCGTTGGCTCTCTGACAATACAGCTCACTTCACATATCTTCGTTCCAACAAAAGCTTTCTATTTCACATGTGGCCGACCTTGACATTTAAATGGCGATGGAGCTGTTTTGAACGAACAAGTGCGCATAAGCAAGGTGGTATTTGACTATATGCGTCTTTCTGGTATCTAGCAACCCATACATAAGCTACCGATAGAATTTGTCCATAAGCTGGAACGCGGTAGCAACAAAGCAACAATAGTAAGTACATGGGCTCAGATTATAAAGTATTCTGAGTTTACGGGGACATTTCTTGAAGGTCCTTGCTTTTACGAAGCTCCTTGCTCCCGCGAAGTGCCTTCCGCTTCTCTCTTTTCATACGATTCTCGCATTCCGTGCCCTCCACGTCCGCAAGCCACTTGGCCCTGCGCTTAGCTTTGGCCTCTTCTGCCATCCTCTTTCGCCTGTCAGCGGCCTTTCCCTTCTCGCAACGCGCGTTCTTCTTTTGAAGCAGATCTTGCAGCCTTCTTTGCAGCTTACATGGCCTCCACTGCCTCATCGTCCAACTCGCGGATAAGGTCGTGACCCTGTCCGATGCCTAGCAAAGGAGAGTGAATGCAGAGGCCGGTGTGGGAGCGTCGATGCAAGGGCCATAGAGCGACGCCTGGTACTCCAAAGTCAGCGTCTCGAAGGGTGTATAATGCCGACAGATTGCTCCGCAAGCTGGCTGATCTCAAATGATGTGGTTACCCTTCTCTGCGAGCCAGTTGAGAAATCCGGGGGTGATTGGCTCCATCGATAAGAAAGGAAACGATCGGAACCAGAACTGATCGAACCACCGAATTTGATGCAGCTAAGAGGAGCGTTTCGAAGGACCGGATCATGGAGCCGAGAAGAGAGTTTCGAAGGGCCGAATGATGAAGCTGAGAGGAGTTTCGCCATGAGAAGAATTTTCAGTTGTTGGAGTGCGCATTGTGGGATTGAATGTGGAAGTCGCAGCTTCCTAACGATGCCATGACTGTCACCCTGGCGAACACCACGATCAACATCACGACCAACAGACCCTCTCTTATGGCCGTCAAGTTCGTACATAGCCATCTTTTGCGATTTGATGAAGTAGGTGTGCATGGCGGAGCTGGGTTTGTGGGTAACCGAATCGTATGTAGACTCAAGCTGGTGTCGCGCTTCCAACAATCTTGCTCGATGCAATGGCTTCAGAGGTATGCTTGTAGTCAAAAGTCGGCCGAGATTCGGATCGGTTCTGGAACAATGCATAGCCTGAGAAAGTTGCTTGCAGGCTTGTTGTAGACTGAGTGAAGAAGAGCAAAGACACGGTAGGCGTTGTTGAAGGTTTGACGGAAACATGTTCATAGCCGTTGCCTTGGTTATCACTCTTCCAACTCTCTTCCTCATTCTTTCGTAACTCAGATGTCGGAAATATCGGTATCATTGTGTATGTTGTGTTACGGATCCGGAGCTTTCTGCATTGTTTGAGTTTGGGGCGTACACCTTAAGATTAGAAAGGGTAAGAAAATTTGTAAAAATGTATCTGGGGCCAGCACAGCGCTGGCAACAAGCCGATCCAGCGCGTGAGCTGGGGGCCTGCACTACTCTCGCAAGGAGAGCAGCTTTCGATCCTCAGAGGATAGCTACCAAATATTGGCAGCCAGAGCCATCAGAGAGTTGAGAGAGTGCTTTCGATTGTTGAAGGAATGTGTGATGATCGAGCTACAACTGAGCTGAGCGGAGCTCTAAGATAGCTCTGCTGAGTAATCTCGACACGTGATTAACTTCCTAATCCGTGATATCCTCCCTGTCACTGTCGACGTCATTCCCCGCTGTCAATCAACATCGCAGCAAAGCTCAACCAGCTTCTAACCATGCTGCCAAGGTCGCTGTCAAAGGTTTGTACGTCGTACTGTTGGTTGGAGGAATTAGCTGTGGGGTAAATAAATCTTCTCTCCTTCCCGCTCCTCTGACTTCACTTCGTCTGTTGCTACGAAGTTTTGTATCGATGATGCTGTCTATGTAATGCACATTAACCGCCTTGTTGTTCCTTTCACATCGTAATAGACAAGACATTTGCCATAACTTCGTTTTCCTTGTATCCCACAGTTATCTGAAAGCTTAAGTAGTCAGAAGAGCTTGGGATGTCTGGAACGGAAGACGCAGATTTGTCGAATCGCCGCAAAGGAAAAGCTCCCTTCTCTGCTCACAATCCAATTCCTACGATCCAACACTACAGAGAAGAAAAGCAACACCGTGCTGAGGAAGCGGGTATTCCTAGTCCTGAGGAAGAGCGACAAGGTCTGAAGGAGAAGTATCAAGCATGGAAAGAAGGCAAAGACGAATCCGCACCGGGTGAAAGTCGAGAAGAGCCGGCAGGAAACGGCCAAGCCGTGTATCCAACCGAGAACAAGAACACCGTCGACGAACCTCCACCTCCAGCCGATAACAACGACACTCAAGCATCGCTGCCCGACCACCTGCAAGATGACGGCGCCGAAGCCGTACCCGAAGACTCCTACGACGAAGACTCCGAGTCAGCCTCCGACGATGGCGCAGCAGCCAGCATCGAAGACACATCGCAGACGGCGCCACAGCACACAGACCCCAAAACACGGCGCAAAGCGCTGAAGAAGGCGCGCGACAACGCGCCGCGGCAGGTCACCGACCCAGTGACGCACCTGCCCGTGACGATCCACGACTTCACGCGGCGCGACCTGCGGGCGGCGCCGCGCAACCGTGAGCCTCCGCGGCCAGAGGGCGACGTCGGCGATGAGGAGGGTCTTGGTCGCGCTGATGCCGCGCAGCGGGAGGCGCACGACAGCATGGAGAAGGTGTTTCCGCCGCCGGATTTCGAGAGTGTGCGGGCTAAGGTCGCGCAGATCTCGAGGACGGCGCTGCTCGTGGGCTTGGGCTGCGTCATCGCCGTCATGGGGTTGCTCATGCTTGTTGAGAGAGTGTATCGGATTGGGGAGCGGATGGAGGAAGTCCTGGGAAGGGAATTTGCGGATCGCGGCTTGGTGACTTCGATTCTACTGTTGCTGTTTGGTGCGGCTACGGGTGGTGTGGCGATTTGGGGTGTTCGTGACTGGGCTGATCATAGGATCGAGGATATTTGGGAGAGTGAAGTCTGGGAGGCAGAGAGGCACGAGGGCAAGAAAAGAGCGAGGAGCGGAGCACCAGAGAGCACGGAATGGCTCAACGGCTTACTCGCCAGTGTCTGGCCTCTCATCAATCCGGATCTCTTCATCAGCATTGCGGATACGCTCGAGGATGTCATGCAGGCATCACTCCCTCGACTGGTGCGAATGGTGTCGGTGGAGGACATTGGACAAGGCAGCGAAGCTGTGCGCATCTTGGGGATGCGCTGGCTTCCACACGGCGCGGCAGCTCGGTCCGTAACGTCAGATGGTGAACTGAAGAAGGCGGATACCCAGAAACCATCTGAATCGGACCGAAGCGCACCAGACAAAGGCAAAGTCCAAGCATCCGACGACGAGAAAGACGACGGCCAGAAAGCAGAAGATTCTCAGCAGCAGCCTAAAGACGACACCGGTGACCAGAACATTGCAGAATGTATGGAGGCTGAGACGGGTGACTTTGTGAACATGGAAGTCGCCTTTGCTTACCGAGCTCGTGCAACCGGCGCAAAAGGCAAATTTGCTGGTCTTCGCAACAAAGCCAAGAACATCCACCTCTATCTCGCCTTCTACCTTCCTGGAAATATCAAGCTGCCCGTATGGGTGGAAGTTCGTGGCATCATCGGAACGATGAGGGCTAGAATGCAACTCACACCAGATCCGCCGTTCTTCAGCCTGTGTACCATCACGTTCTTGGGACAACCAAAGGTCGAATTATCTTGTGTGCCGCTCATCAAAAGAGGCCTCAATCTCATGGATCTGCCTCTGATTAGTCGTTTTGTACAGAGCAGTATCGATGCCGTCATGGCTGAGTATGTCGCACCGAAGAGTTTGACACTCGATCTCAGGGAGATGTTGGCAGGAGATGACTTCAAGAAGGATACCTCCGCCAGAGGTATTCTAGTGGTGCGAGTCAAGAGAGCCTTTGGCTTCAAGGAGGGCGATATGGGCATTAGCCCTCTGAAGCAGGCAAGTTCGGACGGCTACATTACCGTGGGCTGGGCCAAGTTTGGGAAGCCCATGTGGAGTTCGAGGATCATTGCAGCTGATATGCATCCGGCTTGGGATGAGACGGCATTCGTGCTGGTGACTCCACAAGAGCTCCATGTCGACGAGAATTTGAGAGTACAACTCTGGGACTCTGACAGAACAACTGCAGATGATGACCTTGGAAGAATCGAAGTTCCTCTCAAGGATATCATGAGAGATGAGAGGGGCAACGGCAAGATGTGGGAAAGGGAAGACGGATTCCGAGCTCTGAAGAAAGGCGAAGGAATGCCAGGGAAATTGGATTGGAGTGTTGGATACTACTCAAAGACAAGGGTCACGGAAGATCAAATGAAAGTACAGACGGTGTATGAAGATGTCAAGAGCTTAGATGATTTGAAGAAGATGGTAGACGAAGACAGCGAACGCAAACTTCGAGAGGCAAAGAAAGATGAGACTGCAGAAATCGGTCAGCAAAAGGAGCAAGAAATGAAGTCTTGTCAGGATGAAATCATTGTCAGCACACCACCACCCGCAGAATACCCTTCGGGAATCCTGTCCATCGTGATTCACAACATCACCACCCTCGAACTGGAGGCCATTAACAAAAGCGAAGTTGCCAAACACGAATCAGCTTCTGATGAGCAAGAGCAAGGCGAAGATCTTCCATCTGCATACTGTGAAATCCTTATCAATCACCAAAAGGTGTACAAGACCCGTACTAAGCCGAAGACGTCGCGACCATTCTACAATGCAGGAACGGAACGCTTCATTCGTGACTGGAGGACCGCGCAGATCCATATTGCGGTGCGAGACGCCCGCGTCCACGAAGACAACGCACTGATCGGCATGGTGCACCTACCGCTCAAGCAGCTCTTCGAGAAGCGCAGCCAGGTCAACGAATTTTGGCCGCTGGCAGGCGGCGTCGGCTTCGGTAGGATCAGGATCAGCATGGTGTTCCGCGCCGTGCAGTTGCAAGCGCCGCCGAACATGCTGGGATGGGAGTACGGAACGCTGGACATCAACCCCACGATCAAGGGTTCCGTCAGCGATGAGTTGAAGGGATGCCGCATCAAAGCGAGAACGATTCTCGGCAGGGGCAAGTTCTACTCCGCGGAGGACGTGTGGAAAACCCATTCTGGAAAGCCGGTGAGGCTTGCTGTCAGGAAGAGATACTGCTCTTGTGTCGTGTTTGAGTTCCGAGCGCATGGTTCGCTCAAGGACAAGAGCCCAGCATTTGCTATTCTTTGGCTGAAGGACATTCCAGACGATGACGAAAAGACTCTGACGCTCACCGTTTGGAAAGGTGACATAAACAAGGCTGAGAATAACGTACTTGACGAGTATGGAGAAAAGGCGGGCGAGATTGAGGTCACTCTCACATTCTGGTCCGGTTTGAGTGGTTATCATCTACCTCTTGCGAAGAAGGATCCACATCTAGGCGAAGTAATGGAGATCCTTGATGCAGCTAACGACGTCGATGAAGACGACGGTGTTGACAGCCAGAATGACCACGGCGGTGATGACGGCTCCGACTCGGAAGGTAGCCGTGATACCGACGCCGACAGTACTGAGGAGCGGAAGAAGAAGTTTCGTGAATCTGGCAAGTCAGGCTCTAATCAAAGCAAAGACTTGGAGGAGGATGGCAAGAGAGGCCTCAAGGAAGAAATCAGAGATTTCAAGGAGCATCACGAGCAGCTCGGACGAAGGAACAGAGGACTCATGCAATGGAAAGCCGCGAGAACAGCCAAATGGATGATACACAAGGCGGTTCGAGCGGAGCAAAAGTCGACTGGCATGTTTGGACGTGACTCTGGAGATGGAAAAGTCGAGACTGAAGTTTAATAGGATTCCGGCACCTACCAGGAGCCAAAATTGTGAATGCGCGGTAACTAATAGGAAGCATTAAAGCGCGAAAAGATGCTACCAGTGGCTCTTTCATTATTACCGTGCCTGAACTGCGTTCCCTCCGTTTCTAAAGGTGAATGAAAACTGCCGATTTAATCTCCTCGACCTATCAAATCACAAAAGCCGCAAGTGCATCTCGCATTTCCGCGTTAGATCTTGAAAACCAGATCGTGTTCGGGTACTCCGTGAGATCATATCTTCAAGGCACAGGGCCGAGGTCTAAAACCCCTCCAAGCGGATAGCTTTCCGCGTCATATAAGCTAATTTCGAGTCCGTCGCAATCATGATATTCATGTAGATACTACCGTTATTTTTGCTTACAATACATCAATGCAGAGTATAAAGACTCTTTCTTGTATAATGTCAAATTAGCGCTTGGTACATCGAGTTGCCGGCCTTCAAATCGACCGGATATCATCTCCGCATCTCTTTCCACCATGGGACCTCAACCGTACTTCAAGGCGAACGGCGAAACGGTGTCATTGGAAGAGCTGATGCGCATAGAAAAGATTGGACCGAATACCTTTCGCTCCATCAGCCGAGGCTACGCTCCTACTGGCGGCCAGAATGGTCTTTACGGCGGCCACGTCTATGCTCAGTCTATATGGGCAGCGGCACAGACCGTGAGGGAAGGATTCATAATACACGTGAGGGACTGACGCTGAACTTTAAAAGACCTGGGTTCTAACATGGACGCATAGAACGTAACTGGCTGGTTCGTCTTGACGGGTATTAGCACAGAATACTTCACCTATACGGTACAGAACGTCAGAGACGGTGGGAACTACGCTACACGGACTGTCACGGCAGTGCAGAAGCCAGAGAAAGGGATAACTTTCACGTGTACATGTTCGTTCAAAAGAGCAGAGCCATCACCATTTAAATATCAAGATCGATCAAATGTGAAGCGGAAGTATGCTACTGTGCTGGAAAACAAGAGCCCGTTTGACCATGCGGATGCACCTAGCCAGGACTCGAAATGGTAAGGGGTTCATATGTGTACTGCGTCAACAGCAGAAGTATCTGACGGTGTGTCTTCAGGTTTAACGATGTATATTTACCGGCGCACCCCGAACATCTTAATCCTCTCCCAGGTTTACACCTCCGAAAGGTGAACATGACAGCATTCAACGCAAGCCGTGAACCCATAGACAGGCGACAGCTTACGCTATACTCCCTCCGTGGGAGTCTACCTTCCCCTTACACCAACCCACCTTCCACCACTGGCGGAAACGTAAGCAAAGGCCGAATCCTCTCTCGCGAAGCCAACCTCCACCTGGTAGGACACCTCTATGCCTCGGACCGAAACTCCCTCTTCATCATTCCGAACCACCTTGAACTGGGCTTGGAATTCACGCGTATGGCCTCGCTCTCGCACACCGTCATCTTCCACGTCGGCATTGAGGATCTACTCCTGCGGGATGAGCCACCCGACGACGATCCAAGAGCATTTCCGACAGCAAAAGAGAGCAAGAGAGGAGATTATGGCACGCAGCGGAAGTGGTACATGCAGGAGAGTTGGATTCAACGGGTCGAGGGTGGGCGAGGATTGCATACGTCGAGACTTTGGGATCCCGACACAGGTTTGCATATTGCGAGCACGATGCAAGATGGACTGGTGAGATTTAAGCCGACGGCGCAGCTGAAGTTGTGAGCCATACCATCCGCGCATTGCCGCTCGGTTCATAGAGGTTTGGAGCTGTTTGAGCGACAATTGCTGTAGATACGAGCTACCATCCAGGCCAGGACGTAGACGAATAGAGACTGAACGTCTGAAGTAAATTCGAAGCCACTAAATTGCGTTGTTCTTTCGATTTCGACATCATTTGTCTGTTTAACGATCCGAATTCTACCTTACCTTACACAAGGTACGGATGGAATTTGTCCATAAGTCGCATAACGATCTCTTTCTATGCCGCTGCTCATTACATTGACCGTTTGGCGGAATCAAGTGACATCTTCTTCCTCACAATTGCCTTTGTAGTCACTTCCTTAGCTCTCTTCCTGCTTCTTTCATTTCTCGTAGGCTTCACATATTGGAAATAGTAGTATCATTGCATACACCCGTACACTGGTCGCGGTAAGCTTGTAAGAAGCTCTGGATCGTCCAAAGATAAAACATCATGGAATGCAAGTTGCGGAGAAAGACAAGCGAATGAGCAAGTTCGGTGAAAATCTCGGGATCTGACTCCAATGGGATGAAATGCTTTAAGTTTTTCGAAAACCCCTGACTTATGATCTCTTCGGAGGTCGACCGTGTACTGATAGCTCTTTGACAAGGTTTGACACCTCTCTCAAGTCTTGCGCAATCCAAATGACCTTCTCCCGCGCCTCTGAAGTGCTGAGTGAAAATGTCATCGGGCCAAACTTTGAAAGCTTGATCGATACAAATCCAACTCGAGCAAACATGTCTTCAAGCTCACTTTGAGAGCTTGATAAAGGTTCATCCTGAATGCAGATCCCAACGTCTGCTTCTACAAGGCAGTCGAAATCTGTTGCCGAATCTCCAACATAAATAAGCAAAGAGTTTTCGTAGGCATCCAAGGACATGGGTTGTGAAGCTCCGCTCAATGTAGTCCTCAGCTCTTTCAATAACTGAGCCTTGTCAGCAGCAACGTGAAATCCTGAGCAGGAGTTAGCTGAAAGTAGCTTAATGGAGCCTGTCATCATACTGCTTTTCGGGCCCCCATTCGCGCTGTCAATGCCTATCACCTCGTTGGCATGCACCGCGGCAGCGGAGAGAATGCCTCCATCAGTATCCGCTGGTTGCTTTCCTAGCTCTTCGGTTTTAAGCTCTAAAGCTGCACTGATGGAAGCCCGAATGAAAGACGATGACCAATTCACACTGGCTATTCTAACTTCGAAGCAATATTTGGATGCAGTTGTCGTGAGCAACTCTTCCCAGCCCGGCCTGAGTTCAACTCTCTTCTCTTGAATTGCTAATTTCGTTCCGTTATTGAGGTCGTTATTTGTAACTCCTTGGAAAAGACCCGCTCTGTTCACTCTGTCGAAGCTGGCCTCTTCGATAGTCTTCAGACTTGCTAGCCATGCACTCTCCTCAGTAACGGATCTTCGATCTCCCTTTACAGGCTTATAAGAAGCCAGATGTCGATCATATTCTGCCAAATAAGCTTGCACAAAATGATTCCATGGAGGAATTATCGCTGGTTGTCGATCTTGAACATGTAGTGTCTCTCTCTTTTTGTAGCAAATGCCCGCGAGAACGGCCATCGTGTCGCGCCCTGTAATGGTACCATCCCAATCAAGAATTAGATAAATTTGTCGGAAGCGCCAAGACGATTGTAGCCTTGATAAATTCGACATCACAGGGTTTGAAGGCTGGTGGGGACTATGCGATAGGTGAGCCGCAATCATACACTCAAATTGGTAGTTGTTGTAGAGCTCATGTTGGGATGAACGGTGAAATTCCGCGATCCGACGTTGCGGCTTGACAAAGAACGAGCCCAACACATTTGGATCAGCAAAGTCCCACTCGAGTGGCAAATTAATTCCATCTACGTTCGGTACAATGAACTGACTCTGATAAACCACCTTGTAGTAGGTTAAGCGTGTGGTTTAGGGGGGTGATTTCGGTGCGGGCTGACTTCAAAAATGCACCCCCAGAGCACAGTAAAATTGATGGATGAAACGAGCTCTAGTACTTCTATTTCAGTCTAGGAACCACTATGGCTTACTGGTTAGGCGTAACGAGATCTGAAAGCATGAACGAGATGAGCTGATTGTGGTGGTGACGATATGATCAGTCGGTTTCGTTGGCGCGTGAACGAACTCTTCTTCAACTCGATCTATTCAATATCCCATTCTGCATCTTCATCATTTCTAATGTATGGCACCGGGACATCTTCTCCGTACTTCACTTGTGAGATCGTCTTGCCGTTCCCCAAGAATGCAAAAATGTTGTTTTCGTCTTGATACGTTATCTCATAATGCTCGTATCTTGGTCTCTTCAGGAACTTCAAGTGGTGCAACATGGATCCAGGCCAGATATACACTCGACCATTGGGTTTGTTGTCTTTGTACCAGCTCTTACAATCCTCGGCCCAGATCGAATGCTTTCTATGCCATGCATCCATATACAGATTCAATTGGTCTGTTTCTCTTTGCTTCGGAGCCATGTGCTTGATACGGTCTTCCTGCATTTTCTTGCAACATTGAAGGATGTAAAGCATCTGGGTCTCGTGTGAAGGCAAAGCACATCCTTGACCCCAATTACCTCGTGGACCATTGATGACGAAGTAATTAGGGAATCCAGGTGCAGCTATTGATGCATAGACATTTGGTTCTGTCTGATTCTGCATGACTTGACCGTTTGTACCGGTAATGCGGAAGTGAGGAAGATACTGAACATAGAATCCCGTCGCACAAGCAATGATATCGACTTCGTATTGAGTACCGTCTGCACCGACTAGTCCGGTAGGTGTAATTTTGGCGATTTCATTATTGAAAACGCAGGTGACGTTGGGACGAATCAAAGCTTCCAAGTATCCTTCGCCTGGCGTTAAACGACGACATCCTGGACTCCAGTCTGGAATGAAGTGCTTCTTGATATCATCACGATCACCTAATCGATCAGCCATTTGCTTCTGCATGAACTTTTTACCGGCAATGTTAAGTTCACTGCCACGATAAAACGCATCCCACCTTGAAGCAAAGGATCTTTCAATCTTTGTGACGTACTTAAGATGATAGTCAGGATCTTCTCGAAACCTTTGTTTCTCTTTCTCTGTATATTGATGTTTTCCTGCTGCATCCGGATTCATGGCATTTGGGTCAGCTTCGGTGTTGGTGACATTTGTACCAAACTGAGGAGCGATATAGGTTTGATTACGCATGAAGACTGTCACATTCGAGGCGGTCTCTGCGAGATGAGGTACCATCTGAATGGAACTTGATCCTGTTCCTATGACGGCAACTCTCTTTCCTTTCCAATCGAGATCTTGAGGCCAGTTTGCTGAATGTGCAACAACACCTTTGAAGTCGTGTAATCCCTCAATGCTCGGCCATTTCCATTTCGTCAGTACACCTGAGCCATTGATCAGAACGTGACATTCGTCCGTAAACTTTGAGCCATCTTTTCGTTCAAGCTCTACATGCCACTTTCCTTCATCTCCATTCCATGTTGCACCAATAACTTTGGTGTTGAGTATGACGAAAGGTTCGAGATTGTGTTTTGTGTAGAATCTCATCATGTAGTCTTGAATCTCTGGAGCATAAGAATAGTAACCACTCCATTCCGGGTTTCTCTCAAAAGGAAAGGTGTAAGTGTGAGATGGGATATCGCAAGCACATCCTGGGTATCTGTTTTCCCACCAAGTTCCACCTGGCGTCTCATTCTTCTCATAACAGATCAGTTCGTAGTTCTGAAGCAATTTCTTCGCTTTATGAGCAGCAAGAAGGCCACTGGCTCCCATGCCAACATGTATGATCTTTATCTGTTGCGGCGTACATTGCGGCTCGTCTGGGACGACCATTTCTGGTGGTGGGCTTTCTGCATGCGGCATTTTGAATGAAAGATCGAAACGATCAGATAGTTTGAGAAAGTGAGAATTCCAATTCTAAGTTCGTGACTCCATACAGCTTTAAATACTGAGTAGAACGGTCAAAAGCATAGATAGATACCGAGGATGTTATCGTAGATTTTGACTGGGCGACAATCGGAGCTACACCTTTTGATACCCCGCAACTGTTTTGATAGTTCGGCAATGTTCTCCGACGCGGCAAAGACGCGTTCTGGACCAAGCATCACGGAGATACGGAGTAGTGTGAGTTTTAAACGTTTGTAGAGAGGATTACATAGCAGAAACTGGGAACATATGGAGATGAAGGAGATCGAAAGGCATAATTGATGAAGAAATAGCAAAGAAGTGTGAGGATCATAGTGCTAAGGCAACGGTAACAGTCTTAATTCGCACAATATTTCGACGACGTTTATTCTTCTGTTGGTGTCTCATTTAGTTTGAAATTGGGTATTTGGATAATATATTCATATTGAAAGTGATATAATCCATAATTTTAAGTATGAACTCAATGGTGGGTGCTAAAATGGAGTCCAAAGTGTCACGGAGAAAGCAACATGAAAAACTTCACAACACGATCGTAACAGTCCCAGGATGCCAAGACAGCCACTGTAAGGCAGAAAACGCTGGGACCTTTTGAGTGAACCAAGAGGAAATCAGTACCGTCAACAGTCTCAACTTTCGATGGTATGATTCTTCTTAAAGCGATTTTCTCTTTATAGGGATACAAATCCTAGGTCTCAATTAAATCTTCATATTAAAATGCCTTTTTTCTCGATTTTCGACACATCGTAAACTTTTTCTTGCGAAATTTGCGTGTTTTGTGTGCACTCTCATTATAGATATCTGTACCCCTGGAGTGCTTGTGTGCTACCTCAGTAGGCACACACTGCGTGTAAACTGTGAAGTGACCTGCTGGCAGCCACCCTGTACGGAGTACATACAGCGGATACTGCCAAAAGGATATATCTTGGCAAGGGAATGTGTCAGGTACTCCGTAATGTATCCTAATCTCCAAAGGCTGGTGAGATTTTGCACCCCGATTTTGAGATTTTGCACCCTCGAAGTACCGAAACTCACCACATTCGCCATAACGTCACCATTCTGAAGGCTTTTTTCTAATTTAAACATCCAAATAAACGCTCAGCCTTAGGAAATGCT
>Ga0335072_10000446_pt1 | contig 81727 bp, 59 predicted proteins | sample Lox_Sample_21_FD_206725 | JGI IMG/M metagenome (GOLD analysis project Ga0335072, IMG submission 206725) | Soil microbial communities from Loxahatchee National Wildlife Refuge, Florida, United States - Lox_Sample_2.1 | ecosystem: Environmental > Terrestrial > Soil > Wetlands | place: USA... | reverse complement strand
AGGCGCCGAGTGGCAGAAATATTCCCGCCATTTTCGGGGCCCTTCGAATTTGGAGGGGAGGATGGAAAGTGGGTTTCTAGGAATTGTGAAATCTGAAAATCGCGAAAGCTGGAAAATGCCCACGTCAGGTGAGGCTGCGCCGTGCGGCACGGTAGGGTTGCAGGGTACGGAGTATCCCTGCCAAAAGGGCAGCCATTAGACAGGGCCTGCGATTGGCGTGTAAGTTGGCAGATTTACCGCAGAAAACGGCGTCACAAACCGCCCAAAACGGCGGTCCATCTGCCATCAGATCGTTTAAACTGGTTTACATATCATTATCGCCTTCCCAGCGCATAATTGTTGCCTGAGGCGCTAGAAAGAAATTCGATAGCTGGCTGTTTCATTGCAGCAACATCTCATTTCTCGTCTCAAATGCGGTGAAAAGTTGAGACTCGGATATCTCTACAAATGCCTCGATTTAGTTCATTAGGAAGACAGGAACTTCTCCTGGAATTTGCGAGTCTAAAGCACTCCTCTCCGGATGGCGTCTACGCGACAATAACTCCTGGAGACGCTTCACTCTGGGCCGGAGTGATATTCATTCGAACTGGGCCTTATGCAGCTGCTGTTCTTCGTTTCCAAATTTCGTTTCCAGATAATTATCCGGATAGTCCACCTTTGATAACATTTTCGAATGATATCTTCCATCCGTTGCTAACGCCTCTGTCAACCTACACCTACACAGGTGCTGCCGAGAACGATACGTTCAGTGCAAGTGACGAAGAACGTCTGCCTCCTGGTGGCTTCAGTTTAAGGCATGGATTTCCTCAATGGTTTCGAAGAACTAAATCCACTCCAAGATCTTCTGAAGGCTCGGCGTCCGGATCACAAGCAGAATCAGCGAGTCTCAATGCAATCACCGTGTACGAAGTGCTGGATTATGTCAGACTGGCGTTCACGGACGAAAACTTTCTGGATTCTCTACCCATGGAAGCAGCTGCGAATCCAGGGGCTTACCATGCCTGGCACACGCATCGCGAACAGTCTTTGTCAAATTCGCAGTCAGAAGAGAAAAGAAGCCGTCGTAGTGGTGACTCGTCAGGTACGAAAGCGCGGAGACCAGGTGAGTGGAATTGGGAAGGTGTTTGGGAAGAAAGGGTCAGGAAAGGTATTCAGACCAGTTTGTCAGAGCCAGTTCTCTTCGGGGCTGTTGGCGCTGGTGATGATATTGTATGTTGTCCTTGCCGAGAAATTCAAGTCGTCTCTCTTCGACTTTACAAATTAAAGAAGATAAGTAAACTAAACGGACTGTAGATTCGCTTTGCAGATTTGGAGCCAGCAGCTATTGAGCGAATAAGGCTGGATCTGGTGGCAAGACAGATTGACGTTGAAAACACTGAGCGCGCGACTTCCTAACTGGAGAAATTGTCGCTGCGTGACCCAACTCAGACGCATCCTTACGATAGCATCTACTCTCTCACCCACAACCCCTTCAAACTCTTCCAACTTTCAAATCATCCACCTTGCTTATGCTCTATTATCGAATTCTTTGCACTGCCTAGACAATATGATACCAGCCGGGAGTTTCGGACCTTGGACGCCTGCCCATCCTTCACACAATCCGCTCACAGTCTTGACTGAAGGAGAGAAGAACGTGGCCAGAAGTAACACTTCGAAGTCCAAACTGAAAGTTCGAAAGACTCGAGTTACAGATGAGAACAAACGCCCACCACTTTCGTCTGGGGCTCTCGCAGGCTTTTTTCGAAGTTCTAGTTCCGATAGCGATGGCACGAACACAGGACATGGAGACTCCTCTATCACTGGAAAGAGTGTAAATATCATTCCCGTGAACTCTTTGACAGTTGCCTCGGTATTTCTACCCGACCATCGTCTATCTCCTTTGATAAGTCGAGCAGCTAACGTTCATAGGCTCACAATGAATTGCCTACAACAGCCTTGAGCGTTCCATCTAGTTCTCATAACCCACTACCGGCTGTCCTAGAGCGTAGACCGTCAATCAAAAAGCGCGTTGTCACAAAAGTACTTGAAGGCCTGCATAAACGATCCTCGGGTAGCAGTACCGTCAGCATCAATAGCTCGACTTCTAATGCAGTTCATTCTAACTCACAACCACGAAGTTGTTTGGGAAGCTTGGAGTCTTTCGAAACACGTCAAGCTCCCATTATTCGGGCGGATGTCTCTGCTACTAATGAGGTCGAATCGTTCGACCTCACCAGGGGAGGTAGTATCTGGACTGCCATTCAAATTCGGGGTGAATTATCTAGCAAAGGAGATATTCCAACATCATTCCATATTAGGGGTATTGACTTAGCCGTTATTGTGGACAACTCGTAAGCTTCGCAGGACCACACGCATACGGAAATTAGACCTAATAATCAGCAGTAAATTCGTTTCGAAACAATGTCTTGAGAGCGCCTGTAGTCAAGTAATGCACTTGGCTAAATGTCTTCAGCACCCGGCGGATCGTATTGCATTGTTCAGCACGGTCTGTCGCCATGAACGAGATAGCCAACAGTCTTCTGGCGCTTGCCAGCTATATCCGTTAGGCTCACCTCGGCTTGAAGCTCTTGAGAGAGAGCTTCAAGTGATACTAGAACCGTCTCGAAATACGATGTTGTCTAATCCATCCTTTCCGGAGGCGCTAGCCGCGGCTCAGAATGCTCTCGAATTGACCGATGAATGGTATGATCGGACCAACGGACGATCAATTGTCATCTTCACGCCTGTTCCTACAGCTTTATCGGATGTCCTCCATATCACAAAGCTTCGAATTCACATTATTTGTCCTGGAGCCGTGCCTTTCACGCCTTCATTTAGCGAAAGGTTGAATGGATGGTTGCTGGACACGGGCTCAATGGCTGTGCCGGAATCCTTTACGGAACGCTTCAATCGGCTTGAGTCACATTTACAAAACATAAAGAGTCTAGTCTCCTCTGAGAGACGCATGTGCAATATAGGAGAGATCGCCAACTTGTTCTTGTACATCAAGGCTGGCACTGGAGCTTCCATCGAACAAGTTATCGGTGATTTGTGGCATCGAGCTCTTCATCCAGGCCAAACAATTTCTCTTATGGTCAAGGTCAAGGTCAAACCGATCATAGCCTCGGATGATCCCTTTACAAGTGTCGAACTCATGATGGGAGAAGTTCTCAGTGACTTACTTCAGATTGAGCTGGTTCATGAGCATTCGCTATTCCCTGGATCGGATATCAGCACTCGCATCACTTGCTGGCTTCTTCGACACAACGACAACATTGATGACCACACTCCTCGCGAACGTCTGAGGAACGAGCGAAGAAGCTCTTGGATCCGTAGCCACCTGGCATATCAGCAAGCTTGTATTCGACCGCACCGTGATGCGCTGAATCGCATAGAGAAATCACTACGTCGGAATGATTTCCGTCATTGTCATGGCTACGTGCGAATGTTGAGAGACGAATTGGCTTTCCAGGTGGGAGTGGCAGCGGATGATTTTCTTTTCTCATATTTAGAGAAGAACGACGCCGACTCTCCTGCTACCATTATTCACAGAAAGATATAACAGCCGGAAGAGCTGTATTCGCTGGTGGGATAGCCGTACCTAGTAGCTCCGTACCAAATTTCATCGCTTCTAGCTGCAATAGCAATGACGGGATGAAGTCTCCATTTTCCGTGTGCACTCGCCCTGAATTACAAGCTGTAACTGCAAGTCTAGAGTCAGTCAGACATGCAGAGACGGCAACTGGAAGCATTGTGGTGGAACTTGGTAGCTGGATCGAAGGCGACCAATTAGATCCTTCCCGCGTTCGGCCTTGCGGTCCGTTGCCCTGCCCAGATCCAGGATACTAGGTCAACCTCACCAAAGCCTTCCATTGTTCGACCTCCAAACTCTACAGCATACCACTATTGTTGAACACGAGTCTTGGACTTGCCCCATATATTTTTCTCTTCTAAACGTCTATACATCGCCTCTCTTCCTCGTACTTCTAAAACCACCATCACTGAGCCTGAGCCGGTCCTTGGTCGACGTCCCCTCCACTTTTGAATCGCACTTTACCAAGCAACAGCAGAGTCTCAGTCAGCCAAATCTCTCCAAGTGCACATCATTACCAACGCTTCAAATCACATCCCAGCTATTACTGCGTCTCTGATATAGCCGGCAGTTGTTTGGGAGGTTGGTCGTTGAGTCTGTCACTATGGCGACCTCCGGCGCAGCTCTCCTCCTGGGCAAACAATACAAGCTTATGCAGTCGAAGGACAGCATAGAGGGTATCAGCGTCGGGCTTGTGGATAACAACGTCTTTGAGTGGGAGGTCATGCTAATGATCTCGGACGATTGCAAGTTCTATGGAGGTATACGGGTTCCCCCTTGGAGGCAGCGGTTAAAGACGGCGGCTTGCGAAGAGTCTCTTCTCAGACCATAAGTTAACGTGAACCACAGGAGGTAATTTCAGGACGCGCCTTTCCTTTCCATCAGAATATCCTCTCCTTCCGCCCAAGATGCGTTTCGAGACACCCATCTTCCACCCTAACATCTACCCAAACGGTGACGTCTGCATATCGATCCTACACCCGCCGGAAGAAGACAGTACAGGTTATGAGAGTACAGCAGAGCGCTGGAGTCCCGTACAGACACCGGCCACTATCTTACTGAGCGTCATTAGCATGCTGAGCAGTCCCAACGACGAAAGCCCAGCAAACGTCGAGGCAGCTAGAATGTGGAGGGAGGATGCGAAAGAGTTTAAGAAAAGAACACGGAAGTGCGCCAGGGACAGCCTTGAGGAGGCCTACTGAGACTATCTTACGAAGACCGGCGGCCGTTGCTACTCGGATATTTTGCTCGATGCCGTAAATGCAGAGCTTCTTCAGCCACTCGTCTCTACAGGCGCTTGAGGAGGTGTTTCATCAATCGGAGATCGGTTCTGGATATGATGTAGCCGGCGTTGGATCGCTGTCACAGCGATGGTTGCGATTTGCAACATGTCGAGTTGGAAATCACGATCAGCACTCAGACAATGAGCTTAAAGACAATACTCGAATTGATCCCACAGCACCCAATCCAAATCACCAATGTGAACAACCCAAGCGCCCATGCAATGCAAATGTGCTTTAAATAACGGCCTTAAAGGCACTGAATGCCCTCAAGCACCGCCATAGCTCTATTCCCCTCCCTCTCAAACACCATAACCATCTCCTCGCAGCTCCTCCGCAGTTCCTCCTCGCCGCGCAGGGCATTCCACCGCACCCACTCCTCCACGCTCATGGCGCTCTCGCGCTCCCCCATCGCCAGCCTCACCCACCCAACGACCTCGCCCAGCGCCGCACCATCGCCCAGCGCCCTCTCCGCCCGCGCCCGCACCGGCGACGCCAAAAACACCTTCTCCAAGTCCGCCGGCTCCCACGCCGCGCCGCGCGAGCCCTTCGCCAGCACACCGGCCTTCGCCGGCCCAGCGCCAGCGGCTTGCCGAGCCTCGATGGCGCCGAGCGGCGCGCGCGCACCCTGCGACGACGACGGCAGCAGCGGCGGCCTGTTCTCGGCGTCGGAGGACTGCGGCGACGCGCCGGGCGTCGCGGCCGGGTGGTGCGCGAGGGGAACTATGGCTGGGCGGGCGAGCGCGCGCGCGGGCGTGGGCGTCGACGGCGCGGGCGAGGCCTGCACTGATGCTGCGGCCGGCGGTGTGTCTGTCGGTGCGGCGACGGCGCTGGGCTGCGAGTGCGATTCGGGTTCTGATGCTGCGGCTGCGGAGGCGGCGTTCTTGGCTTTGCGGCCCTTTTGCGCGGGTTTGGACGCCTCCGCTTGAACCGAGGAGGTGTCGGTGGCGTTGGAGGATCGCTGTGTTTCGGTCTGCGTGCGTTTCGGCTTGCGGCCGCGTTTCGGCTTGGACTTTTCTTCGGCCTGCGTGGTCGGAGGATCTTCCAATACCGCAACAGTGGAGGATTCTAGTTTTGGCTGGCCGTCGCTGGTCCTCTTGGTCCCTCCGGTTGACTTCACATCCGCTTTGGGTGTGCTGCTGGATGCAATCGAAGCCTCGATAGCAGCTTGAAGCTCCGAATGCAATTGGCTCTCGTCTTCGCTCAGTCGCGGTTGTGCCTTTTTCTTGCCTTTTGGTTTGGATTGTTTCGTTGGTTGACTCTCAATCACAGTCACATCAACTTGAGCTGAAACAGTTCGACTAGCTACGCGTCTCGTCGTCCTTTTGGGTGGCTCCGGCTGCACAAGAGGCTCTTCCGGTTGCAAAGTTGAGCTCAGTTCTACCACAGACGCGTCAGCAGGTGGTGGTTTCTTGCTCTTGGAAGCCTTGCGGGTGGTCTTAGGAGCAGCTTTGCTTTGCTTCCGAACTTTGGGCGCCGCAATGGATGTAGTATTAGTCACGGCTGTAAGAACGCTGTCATCATCGCCCGCTCGGGCATCAGCAAATGGCATGACTGAAGGAGCTTCTGAGAATGTTGTGATGTTGGACTGCGTAGACAAACGCGAGATTTTGGAGACACGAGAGCCACGCGACTTCTTGCTCTTGGGCGGACGAGTTGCAGCGAACTCTTCCACGAGCAAGAAGAAGGGACATTCTGGTGATCTCCGTCGATGTTCATGCTCAGGATCGTCTTTTGGCTCCCATCCGTCCAAGGAGAGGTCGCAGTAGAAGCATCTCACTCCGTCATCGAACTCAGGACTCGGATCATAGCACCATCCAGCTTCAACGAGTTTCTTTGTTTTGCACTTCCAGCCCTTTCGGCCTTCGTGAGGCCAGTTATTGTTAAAGGTCGCGGTACGCGCTTCGACAAGTCTATCGCTCATTGGATCCTCGTTCAGCTGCTGTCGGTGAACGAGTTGCTGAGGGATAGCCGAATTGATTGCCCATCCGCAATTTTGAGAGTAGCGTAGATGTTCGACAAGGGGATCATCACCCGGTTCCCAGCCATCGAGGTTGGCACTGCAGATGAAGCAGGCGACGTTGTCGGGTTTGTCGGATGATGGTCGGTAGTAGAAGCCAGCTTGAGCGAGCTGGGCAGAATAATTAATGAAAGAACTACTGCCATATTCATAAAGAAGAGTAGCTTACCTGTTCAGCTGGGAGAAAGGTGTGCGGCCATGTCAGCGCGTTTCCTACGGTGCGCTTCTTCACGGATGACGCGCGCCGTTTGGCGAGGTGGTGTTCGGTGAAGAAGCTTTCAATTCGGCCAGCAAGCGTGTGAATGCCTTCTGGAGGCATTGTTACGGTATGCAGATGCAAAATTGGACAATGGGGATTCGTGATGTGATCCGTTGCTGGGTGTTAGTCGCGATGTTTACTTTCTGAGCTTTAAGAGTTGTTACGAATATCCCTCTTAGGGTTTAGCGGGGCCACCCTCGACCTCAACCACATTTCGAATCCTCCACGAACTTTTGTTCTTCGGCTCTTTGAACTCGTCCCACGTCTCGTAAACGGATTTGATATCATTTTGAATTTGCGTCTCACTAACATTATCTAGGTCTATGTCTTCATCTAAACACCGGCATCCATGAACGCGGACTCCAGAAATGAAGCTCCTTAACGTCACAAGTAAGAAGCTAGAATCCTTCATAGAACCGAATATTCCACCTTACGCGATCGTTTCTCATACTTGGGGCCGTGAAAAAGTCACATTCCAAGACATCCAAACAGGGGATGCATCGTTTCTAAACTGAACTACATCCGGATCAACACTTGCTGCATCGACAGAGTTATCAGAAGCGATCAACTCAATGTTCCACTGATACGAGAAAGCGGACGTATACTTCGCACATTTGTCTGATGTACAAAGTTCGACAAATGTAAAGGCCGCGGATTTAGTGTTTGCACGCAGTAGTAGGTGGTTCACAAGAGGATGGGCGCTTCACGAAACTCATTGCTCGGCTAAAAATGGCTTAGCGTCACTCGACGTCGTTTTGGAATTCGAACACCGCGGCAGCGCCCTATTTTTAGCTGCTCATCTGCTATAAAACCGGTGTGCTACACCAGCATATCGTATTCTGTACCTTTTTCGACTCCTCTTTGTTTATGTAGAAAAACATCTTATCTCGTTAGCCGAACCCTCTCTAATGCGACCCTTTGTTATTCCACTTCTTTCTTTTTATGTTGCGTATGTTGCATCACAATGTTATAGCTCCAATGGGAGCCTTATCGACAGCTTAGAATATCAGCCGTGCAATTTGATCGAGGGTACAGTGTCAATGTGCTGCGCGACGAATCGTACGCTTCCCTCTGGGTCAGACCCTGGCATCGGCTCCGTACGCGACATTTGCCTACCGAACGGGATTTGCCAAAGTATTTGGCAAGACGGAGCTTCGGGCCCTATGCAATACTGGTACTTCCGAGACTTCTGTAGCGCTTCGAACTGGGAGGGATGCCTAAAAGGCATCAATGATTCCAATCCCGTGCGGTCACGGACCCTCAACCAGCTATTCGAATTGTTGGAAGCTAATGTACAATTACAGGCAATTCAGCAACTGACACCGTGTGACGGCGACTCTATAAACACTACGCGCTGGTGTCTTGGCCAGAACGCCAGTACTTGCTGCACGAGTTGGGAAAACAACACAGACGCCATCACGATCCCCCTGCTTCTTTCACAGGCCAATACAGGACTCGCTGGAGGCGAGTCGGGCAGCGGCCTATCCACCAGAGCGAAAGTGGGCATAATTATTGGTACGGTCGGAGGAGGATTTCTGCTCTTCGCATCAGGCTACTTCCTTAGAGGGAGACGGAAACACTACTCCAACGTCACCGAAAAAGACATTCCACATGGAGGACAGGGATATCACGCTGCTTTAGAGCTTCCAGTTAGTGGGCAGATGTACGAGCTTCCGGCTGGGAAGCAGATGCAAGAGCTAGGTTGATGATCTGATCGCGTCGGAAGAGTCGCAGAACGCACGCCTGTACGAGTGCTGGCGCAAGAGCTGCTGGTTCTGGCTCTCCTGGAGCCGTGTCTCTACATATACAGGTATGAAGCTGCCACGGTCTCTGGATTCACTGAATTGTGGAATTGCACTTGGGTCTGAGTACGCCCTTCGAGCTTCCATTGACAAGAAAATTATTGCCCTGGCTTCTAAAGAATCTGTCTACATTCTAGACATCGAATTGCAGCCGAGAGGCGGAAATCGTGTCCATGATGTTGTGACTCGACTAGAAGACGTTCCTATCTCTAGAGCACCACTGATATGGGAAGGAAACGTCTCCTGATAATCAGAAGGCTCTCTGCTCTTGTAAGACAAGGTGAGTGGATTACTCTAGTCATGCGGCGATGCCTTTCAATCTGCGGGCATGCAAAATACATAGAAACAACAACACATTCAGGCATGATCTCAGATATCAGTCAATCGTCGGTGCTATCCATTTCAGCAGCGGCTGTGTACGGTAGTTCCAAAGACGGAAATGGAATCTGGCATGATGACATTGGGATCGAAGTGATGCTGTTTTCCGAGATGAAATCTGCTAGCTACCTTAGTATTCGTCTGTTCACTCTCAGGCTGGTGTGATTGGCCAGGGCACCCTGCACTCCAGGGCGTCCTTTGTTTCGTGATTTCACTATTCCTACATCTTCACCTTACCCTCTGCCTCTCTCGCGGTAGGAGCACCAATTAGTTCAAACCAAGATGAGACTTCTTTATTGGCTTCCTTGGGCTGGATATCACTTTGGGATCAGACCTTTCGGTGCCAGTGCTGAGGGCAGCGTCCGCGGGCCCAGCGAGGAGGTGCTAGCAATCGCAAAAACCGAGCAATTTTACGACATGAACTTGAAAAATTCTGCGGCGTGGATACCGTCGGAGAAAGCCCAGCTGAAGGTTGCCGAAGCTCCTTTTCCTGAAGGTGGAGATGAAGACTTGATCATCAAGAATTACGTCGTCGCGGTGAATCCAGTTGATTGGAAGATTCAATCCGATGATGGCTTCGACTTAAAGTATCCCGCTATTCTCGGCGAAGACGTGGCCGGCGAAGTGTTATATGTCGGCTCGTCTGTTAAGAACAAGTTCCATGTTGGCCAAAGGGTAATATCGCACGCTTTAGGAAGAGCTAAGGGAAATGCTTATGGTGGCTTTCAATTGTACCCGGTCTTGAATGCAGCGACAACCTCTCCAATTCCTGACAATATTTCGTTTACTGACGCTGCGGTGCTGCCTTTGTCTATTTCCACAGCCGCGGCTGGACTCTTCATGAACGCTACACTCGGACTCAACTTTCCTAAGGCAGATTCGAGTAGTTCCGCATCATTGACGAACACAAAGAATCTTCAAAAATTGCTATTATGGGGTGGCTCCTCATCAGTTGGCAGTTCGGTCATTCAATTCGCCTCCGCTGCTGGATATGGCGTGATCACAACCGCGTCTCCGTCCAACTATGAGTACTGTAAAAACCTAGGCGCAAATTATGTTCTCGACTATCACAATCCAGACATAATCTCCCTCTTGATCGACCTCCTGAATGGAACGAACGTTGTAGGCGCATACGACGCAATTGGATCCGATATAACCGTGCGTCAGTCTGCTTCTGTCCTCCACGCTCTAGGCGGAGGCAAGGTTGCAAGCGTTGACAGTACTCCTGACCATGTATTCGAGGATGTGACTGTTATACGCATAGGGGCGGGTAATATTGTTAGTCAGGAGCCAGACGTAGCTAAGAAGATCTGGGGTGACTATGTTCTATGGGCATTGAAATCCAGGAAGTTAGTCCCAAGTCCGCAAGCGCTCGTTGTAGGCAATGGGCTTGAAGAAGTGCAAAAAGGCCTGGACAGACAAAAACAGGGCGTCAGTGCCAGAAAAGTTGAAGTTGTGCTCGCATAAGTCCTAAAGCTTTCTCAACTGGAGCCGATTTTGCAAATCACCTTTGTTGAAACATTATAGATTGGTCAAAGCCTATTACGTCGTGACGGAATGGTCATGTTTGAAGATCTTAGTGCACCTAAGTTCATTACGATATGAGTGGGTGGTCTGGATTGCATCGCGCCATCGAGAGTCGACAGGGACAGCAGTAATTGATTCTGAATGGTAACAAACCCGTCAAAGGAGATTCAGTTTCAAATATCCATCTTATTATGGTTCCTAACTCGAAACTTAGTACGGAAGAGGCTTGTTTCTGTCCCAATCTCTTCCAAGAAGCCACGCCATACCATCCAACGTTTTCTCCTTCATCTCCTGTGAGTGACACTGAGGAAACGGAAGCGAAACCCAAGCAACATGATCATAGCCTTCTAACACATCAATCCTTGTTTCAGCAATACGCTCATCCCTCAAGATCTGCTCGTAGATGACCGCATCGTCCCTCAAGATATCCAGATAGCCGCACTGAACATAGGCCTTCCCGGGATGCTTTTCTCGAATTCTTAACAAGTCCAAATTGATAGGCGAAAACCACGGCGAGTGCACATCAGGCCTGAGTCTCAAATCCGAATTCCTCAGTCCGGTGGCATCAAGTACTGGTGCATTGGCATTCTCTTGTCGTGAGCGAAATGCCGACGCATATCGCGACGGCACCATCTCTTCATGCAATAGTTTCGGAACCGCGGTAAACAACCCCGTAACCCGCGGCTGAATTGCTGGTAATCCAGCGAGCTCCTGAGCACCAGACTGCGTTGCCGCAGCGATACTCGCGATCACGACAGCCATATTGGCCCCAGCACTAGCCCCTGCCAGCACAAACCCCAGCCGCGGATCAACCTGCACCCCAGCACCCTTCAGCACTCCGTCATTCAGATTCGCACCCTCGGAAAGCCACGCCACGGCCTCCCAAGCGCTCTGCACCGGCGCCGGGAACGGGTGCTCCGGCGCGAGCTTGTACGACGGGCACGCGACGACGGCACCGAAAATGGAGGCAAAGGCGCGCGCTGGGGATAGTGCGAAGGACGGTGTGTTGTAAGCAAAGCTGCCGCCATGGATGTAAACGATGAGCGGGGACTTTGGCACCGGTGCGGCGGGATAGACTACGACGGTCTGGCTAATGAATCCGTCGGAGAGCGGAATATTGATGGTGCTTTGGCGTAGGTGTGGTGGACAGGGACCGAGAGTTGCGAGGTCAGCCTTCTCCATGTCCTCGAATAGTCTTCTTCGAAAGGCGATGCCTTCGGACGTGCTCTCGTCCGGCATGGCGTCTGTTGTTGGAGCTGGGTTCGTGGACATGATTGAAGTTCGGGATAAAGGGACTTCGATAGAGGCTTAGAAATGTGATGGACTCTCAAATTGTACTGAATGCTGAGGACTTCACGATGTTACCCTACTCCAAATATATATAAACGTCTACCACGTAGAGAATCCCAATCATTCCATGTATGCTTGTCTGTTGCGTACGTCACAGCGTCCGCCACGACGCAAATTTGTATGACTGAATTTACATTCTAATTACGCTGGAACCAATCCAAACTCTCCCGATCAACTGCAGCCGGCACTCAGATATCCAAGCTGTAGCTACATGCCCGATTAAGCAATTGACTCTACCAATGCCAATAGTGCGGGTATCAAGTTACGCTAGAACCAATCAGCTTGCATTTTGTGTACGATAGCCAGCCCATCCGCTAAGCCAGGGTCGGGTCATAATTATATCAACGTCAAGTGCACGAAATGTCAAATTCCTCGCTTTATTATCGTTCCGACCTCACTTTGCAGCGTAAGTTGATGCAAAAGCGGATCTCCATCATGTCATAGTGTCATAGGAACAAGTAGACGTCCGAGGAGCTATTATGAAGAAGACCCGACTAGGCGCCAGAGGCCAAAGAAAAGTAAAGACCGGATGCCAAACTTGCAAGTACGTCCGGCCACAGCCGAACCACATACACCAATGGGGACAATGCTAACACAATTAGAATCCGTCACAAGAAATGTGACGAGGTCAGACCCACTTGCACTCCCTGCAAGAGCACCGGACGGCGCTGCGACTTCTCCGACGAATCACGGCGCAATAGTGTAACTGCGACCCAATCCAGCATACAGCCATACAGACTGGAGCTCACCCAATTGCCAACTAGTTTGTCAGAGCACCTGTTAGCGATGACAAGCTTTGAGGTCACGCACTTTGATTATTTCCTGCGGGTGTGCAGTCGGGACTTCGCGCTGTACTTCTCCTGCCCGGCATGGGAGTGGATATTGATCCAAGCCGTACACTCGGAGAGATGCATCTATCACGCCGCCGTCGCGATCGCCGTGCTGAGTAGAAACAATTACCATCCGTTCAGCGGCTGGCCCGAGCCGGAGCGCACGTCGACGGTGGGCGAATATGCGATCATGCAGTACAATCGGGCGATCAGGAGCCTGAATGCTCGTGTTGGGAGATTTGATATCGTGAGCGCCGAGCTTGCGGTGTTGGCGAGTATTCTTTTTGTATACTTTGAGGGGTTTCAAGGATTTCAAGCGCTGATGCATGTTCACCTGCGAGGCGGATTTGCGCTGTTGAAGGATCTGAAGGCGGCATCGAGAAATGCGGAGTACCTAGAGATTGCACTGTACCAGATCCAGGATCAAGTGAAAGAATTTGGAGGAAGAAACTCTGGCAATGATAAAGTCAACCGGTAAGACCTGGAACGTAAAGAATGTGGGGACGTGCCAATGTGATCGAGAATGGATTACCTGGAGAGTAACGGGCGAAACCAGAGGCTCAGCTGTCGTCAGGTTATTTACCATAGAATGGAGTTAGGTAGTTGCCATGCTGCATGTCACTCAACATTAGCTAGCACTTGATTGACCTCGTATTATGAAGCTACCTTAGCCAAAGATAGAGTTTTATTAGCATGGAGAATATGTGGTAGGAGCGACCCTAAACTGGCTTCCACGATAGTAGGATCTGTAAAAGAGCTCTTGGTGGAGATCTGAGTTGTTATTTAATGTTATGATCTCTCTAGACCATAGATAGGTACTGGAGGAGCATCGTGAAGATAAGACCTACGCTTACTCCTCCTATCACCATCAGACTACCAAAAACAAGGACATTCTTAGACTTACCCAAGTAAGAGAAGTATCTATATCGCCTGTGCTCGCGGATGTGCTTGGTAAATAAATGCTCCCAAGAGCGAAAAGCCGGGGAGGTTTCGATGTAGAGGAGGAAATATCCTAGCTGAAGTCCCAACCAGGCAATCCAAGCCCTCTCTTCGGACATCAAACTGAGATACAAAGCTACAGGAAGTGCAAGCGCAACCACGCAATGTACGGGGCCTAATTTAAAGTCGTAGGGTAGAATGTACGCAGATACGAAGGGGAGTAATGCGGTAATGTGCTCAACGGTCAAGACCAGCCGCTCCTGTTCCCACCTAATGGAGGCATGTAAAGTCGTAGAGAAAATCACGCCTGTTGATGTCTCAACATGGTCCGTGATTCGAGTATCGCTATGACGTCTTTCAGAATCCATCATGTGTAGTACGTAATCGTCGCAGAACCTGCTGTAGATGTATGGCAACGCTTGGATGTCTACAGAGGCTGAGTACCGATCACTACCAGCCAGCTCGACTATGATAGCGTAACTTTTGTAGGGACGGTATCGCCACAACAGAGCATGTTGCCAAAGACCATCTTGGCTGGCAGTTAGATTAATCTTGATACCACGGCGCTCTTTGTCCAAGCTGAATTTGGCGAAATTTGACATAGCGCCTTCATTGACGACAAAGCCGAAAGAGTCAAGGTCGTGGATTTCAGCGGATGGCCAGGGATTGCGTAGACGAATATCTAGATATCTGGGGGGTAGGTGTAAATTCAGAGCGTCTTTGGCAATATAAATACTCCTGACTCGTGCCAGAACTATTCTTTCTTCCGAAATACGAACAGGGCCAATGCTCCTAGGTGATCGGACGAAAAGGGTATGATCCTGGTTCATCGCTCTTAGCGGTACACCAAGATTTCCGGTCATCGGGGTAGTATAGAATTCGTGATGTGTGGTTATCTCAATTCTGTTGCAACGTTCTAAGATGGCCAAATATTCGCAGGACTCCCAAGGCTCGGATACTAGAGGTAATCGGATCGAAAGGCCTTCAGGAACGATGCTCCAAGGGTCGACGGGTACGGAGACTGGCTCAATGTCGGCTGCCCGCGAGAATTCCGCAGGAGAAGTTGCAAAGCAGCCACAGATATTAGCAGACTTCGGGGCCCAAGCGAGTATGGACTGATCCTTTGTACATTTGATGATTTCTTCTTGAAGTCGAATGAAGGCTTTCTCTCCTTCTCCATACAGGAGTGGCATGGCGACATTGAAGATACCAAGCAAGCAGTAAGCTTGATCCTCGATTCTTGCAGTTTCCCTTTTCGAAGCCCAGAACATCCGCCGAGCGATACAGATATCGGGCATACGATTTACGTTCAGTAACACTTCTTTGTCGATACCCGTAATGCTGGAGAGCACCGAGGCAAGATTCAATTTGCTTCCGATGCATTTCCATTCCTTGGAGTAGAAGATGACGTCCCTAGGAGCCACACACTCTTGCAGGGTCCAGCCACGAGTGAACCACCGTGCGGCTTTGAGATTCGATCCATCGGAGTTGATATCTTCGAGGTAGGCGTAGCAAATTTTGGCGTCTTTGTACCACTTAAACATCGAATTTATTGCTTCTGAGAGTTCAGCCGACGACTTTTTGTCAATGCAGCAGGTGTCGATCCACGCGTAGGTCAACCCATCCTTTTCGGCCTGCTGACACGTGAGCCGAATCTTCCGGTATCCGGTCTTTTTTTCGATTCCACTTCTTCCAAGCTCTTGCAGGGTCACTTCTTGTCCCTCCTGCCATGTATGCGAGAGGATGGCATAAGGCGGGATTTTGCTACCCGTAAATTCCTCTAAGGAGAGTGTTTTGACGTTGAGCAGATGCATGAAAGCAAAGTGGATCAAATGGGAGGCATTTGCTCGATTATACAGTGAGTACAGTGTTTCGAGCTTTGTACTTGTGTGATTGAAAGTTGATATGAAGAGTTGGGTGAATCGGGCTGAAGCGGAGTCTGAAAATCTTCCCAGAAATGGGTTTCCAACTTGACTATCGTACCGCTGAACTGCCAGCCGTTGATCCAAATCACTTCTACTTTGCCGAACAGAGCAAGATAGAAATGTCTCTAAGTAGTCATTCAATTGAAAAACACAATTGAGAGTTCCTAAATTGTGGCGGAAATGATATCGCCAACGGCATTGCAGTTGGAAAACCCACGTACCTTAAGGTACCTTAGCATTACCTTCATTCCGTTCAATGAACCGAACTTTCTCCGTGGTTCACGTTTTCTTCCGGCTGCCAGCGCAACGCAGCAAAGCTCACCACCAAACGCAATGAATCCGGTCAACACTCTCTTGTGATTTAGCTTGTTGAAGCTACCTTTCTCAATCTCTCTGTATCAGCTTCTACTTCGGCCATGTACTAATTCTACCATTTCTCCCTCATGGCTCTTCCCGCGCTAGCTGTGAGTTTTCGAGCTGTAGCAGCAGATACCACGAAGGAAACTAACAAGTGCAGTCTTCAAGAAGCTTTACGTCGGTTTTTACCAGTGGAGGATTCCTTCTCGGTCAAGTCGGTTGGCATTGGCGACCTCAGCCATTTCATCCCCCTAGCTTCAGCTCCCTAAGCATTCCACGTTTCCAGGAACAGCGGCCAGCTCGCGCAACCGCAGAACAAAAACCTTCAAACAGCTCTTCCCAGGCTGTCACACCAGATGCTAGCGCACGTGAGAATGCCGCTCCTCCTGCGGCGAAGAAGGAGAGCAGTTTCTTCGATTCTGGCCACCACAGCGAGTCTCTCCCGCCCGGCTGGGAGGACAATCCGGACTTCAACATTACCACTTTTGCACAGCTTCCTCACCGCGAATTCGGATACAATCAGTTCATACAAGTGAATGAAGAGTTTAAGGAAGCCCTGAGACAGATGCTGTGGCAATTCCGGGCCCCAATCCGCTATGCATTCGCGTACGGCTCTGGTGTCTTCTCGCAAAGCTCTCCTGATGCACCGCCTATCCCACCCAGTCTATCTCCACATCCGCATCCTCCCGAAGCAATTGTTACATGGCAAAAGGGTGGTGGCAAGATCATAGACTTCATATTCGGCGTAAGTTACACTCAACATTGGCATTCGATCAACCTCACTCAGCACCGAGATCATTACTCCTTCTTGGGTGCTTTCGGTTCGGGCCTTGTGAGCTGGGTGCAGGACAAATGGGGTGCTGGCGTATATTTCAATCCATACATCACGGTCAATGGTACGATGATTAAGTACGGCGTCGTCAATCTCGACACCATCGCCGAAGATCTCAGCGAGTGGAAAACGCTCTACCTGGCGGGACGACTGCAGAAGCCAGTCAAGATCCTGCGGGACGATCCAAAAGTTAGGCTAGCCAACCAGATCAACCTCATCAGTGCCGTGCGAGCGGCATTGCTTATGCTAGGTCCGGAGTTCACGGAAATAGAGCTGTACAACGCGATCGCGGGCATGAGCTACCTAGGCGACCCGCGCATGCAGTTCCGCAGCGAGAACCCGAACAAGGTACTCAACATCGTCAAGAACCAACTTCCCAACTTTCGGCAGCTGTACAACCCGCTGATCGAGGACCTGCCCAACGTGGCGTACAACGACTCGCGACAGAGCAGCCTGAACTGGCTGAACGACTCAAGCTGCGACTGCAAGATGGTGCAGGACATGGACCCGGTGAAGCGCGGCAACATGGTCCGCCGCCTGCCCAAGGCCTTCCGCAAGAAGATATATTTTGCATATCAGAAGAAATTTGAGATTCCGGGACAGCAATTCCAGGAGGTGCTTGAGGAAGCCAAGGACGAAGACGCAGTCGGCTTCAAGCGGAGGGAAGGCGGCGAATTCGATCGCAGGATCGCCAGAGAGGGAGACGTCGCGAAGGTGGTGAAGAAGACGATTGGGCAGACGGTGTCGTGGCCCAGCACTTCGCAGAGCTTGAAGAGCTTCCTCACCGCGGGACCTGGCCGAGGCATGCGGTACTTGAGAGAGAAGCGACAGAAGGCACAGGAGCCGGCCAAGGAAGCCAAATCGCATCAAGAAAAATCCGAATAATAAATATCACGATGGAAACGCACAAACGCCAATGTCGCGTCAATGCTAGGAACCACACCTTGAAATTGACGATGAAATGATACCCCTTCTGCACCAAGAACTGGTCCTGACTTGAAGAATTGTCCGACCGCACCAGATATGCACGGCACAGCAAGCTTATCTTTCAATGATAGCGAGTGTCAAGATGAATTAAATGGAACGGTAGATGCTTGGGAGCATTGGTCTCGTCTAGAACACAACAGGAGTGAAGTCCGGCAGTTGGCTGGAGCTATCAACCCGCGTCCTTTGATTGATTGACGAAGCCGTGAACTCGTAATGGCCCATAGCGGCGGTCTAGCCACAGTGGGCATGTAAGCACATGTCAAAATCGATGGACCTGCGGGTTTAAACATAGCGGCGTGGACGGAGTAGCACGCCCACTCTCACTGCCTGTCCAAAGCCGAAATGAAGGGAGTCTGGACTGTTTTTCGGTTGTGGAAAACCTTTTCACCGCGTGGTCTGCAGGCGTCGGTTTCTCTGTGCAATCAATCAAAGTAGAGTAGTCAATACTCTTGTGCAGAGCATTGGTGCCGGGGGCTGACGAGTGATGTATTCATCTCATCTACCGCCAACGCCTGTTTTCTCGGGTTGGGCATCGAATTAAAACGAGGGATCCACCAGCTCGAGTCACAGCGGCTGGCCGTTCGAGGCCTGTGATGAGACTGGCGCAAGACCAAGCGAGGAGATCGACATCCAGGGTATGCAGGCTTTTAACTTTTGGTCGCGGGTGCAGCTTTTGACGAACAAGCAGTGGGAGTTTGTCACAAACTGCTCTTGGGACGAGCGGAGCAATGGTAAGAGGTGAAGGAAGAAAAGCTCCGGTCGAACACGTCCTATCAACATCCATCTAAGCCAGCTCTGTTCATCCCTTATCCCAACCCTTGACGCAAAGGGTAAGTCACCCAGCCAGTTCGGATAAGCCGCTCGAAGTTATAAAACGGTGGCTCCATTGGCGTGTTGCCCTGTATGCAGCACTTTGTGCTTCATGGCAGCTGGCAACGGTAAGAAGGCGGGCGCAGGAGTGCCAATGTTTCACCGATCAGAATTGCAAAGAATGCCGTCAGCATCACCGCACGCCGCGAGTGGATGAAGCCAGCAGCGCCATTGAATCAGATTCAGCTCGCACTTTATTTTTCTCAGTTCGAATCGAGTAATACGAGCGCACAACTGTAACCGGGAGCAGCACCTACAGCCTAAGCCGGCCACCAGCACCCAGCACCTAATTAGCAGCCAGCACCCAGCTTCGCTCCACAGCGGCCGCCCACCCGCTTACCCTAGCCGTAACAAAGCAAAGCGTGGTGATGTGCCGGTCGCCTTATCAATTGCCACGCCACCACCCAGCCAGGCGGACAGACGGAGAGAGGAGTGGGAGGTGGGAGAGCGGTGGCGGCCAGCCGTTCCATTGTATCGTTTCGTCTTCCGCATCGCCAGCCGTCCGTACGGCCCCGACCAGTCCGTCACTTTTGGCCACTCGCACCCCGTAGCATGTAGATTACAGCCGTTGCGCTTGTGCTCATGTTCGTTCTCGTGCTTGTGCCTTGCGCGTATTGTGCTGCGCATCCTTCAAGGCCAATCTGAGAACTGCTGGCCTGTCCCACGCCAGCATAACATAATCTCACTCCTGCTTTTCCCTATCTATTCTACTTCTGCTCTCCTCTACACGCCGTAATCCCAAGTTTTGCTTACTACCGCTTCCATCCCTCGGACTCTCCCCTTTCTATAACCACCGTTGCTCTCGAGTCCTCCATCGTCGGCTTGTCTCACGGGTGCGCCGAGGCACTCTCTCGCCAGTGAAGTCATGCAAACCGCCTCCTCACGCAAAACATCTGGCCAGCAACGACGACAAAATCACCACCAAAACAGCCGGCTGAACCTTTGAAATGCCACTCTGTAGCTGGCAATGATAATTCCACGCGGCATCCACTCGGGTGCGCCGCCCGAACCTCGCACTAGACTCGAGAACAACCCGACATTGCTCTTTAGCTGGTGGTGTACAGGATGTGCCATCACAATCATCCTATTCCGGTTGAGCGGGCGCAAGATCCGCAATGCGCGCTTGTTTCGCGAAGACAAGATTATGGCCTTGAGTATAATTCCGCTGCTCATTCGAATGGCTCTCATCCATCCCGTCTTGCTCTGGGGAAATAACAACGTCGTTACCACCGGTCTGAGCGCCGAGGACATCTACCACCGATCTATCGGGTCACGACTTGTACTCGGCGCAAGGATCTTCTACGCTCTCTTGTACGTTGTCTCAGCCTCTGCGACATGTCAAAATGTTCGCTGAAACTAATACCGAACTGCAGTATCTGGATCGCAAAGTTCACCGTCTCCGAGTACCTGAAGCGTTTATTCTCGAGCTTTTGGACCCCTCGCTATGAAATGGCTTTGCGAGCCATCAGGATATTTCTGGTAGTTTCCTTCATTGCCGTCTTCATCGCGACGCTCGCCGAATGCCAACCTTTCGATCACTACTGGCAAGTCGTGCCGGATCCTGGACCACAGTGTCGGCAAGCGTACGCACAACTCCTCACGATGGGAGTCGCAGATATTATCACCGATATCCTACTCATCACGTTTCCACTTCCGATGGTTTGGAGATCTCATTTCCAGCTCAAAACCAAGATCCGCCTCTGCCTGCTTTTCGCCCTTTCCATCATATTGATCGTCATCACCGCGTACAGAGTACCCTCCGTTATCTCGAACCACAGCCTTCAGCAGTACCGTTCGGTATGGGCTTCGGGCGAAATCTTAGCCGCCGCCGCCGTTTCCAACGCCATCGTGCTTGGATCGTTCCTGAGGGACCGCGGCGTGAAGAAGGCAAAATACAAGTCCAATCGGCAACAATCGGCAACGGACAGCATGAGCGCACCTTCGACCCGCAGGCAGACCATCGCGCAGCAGACGCTGGGCAGCGATGAAGACCTGTTCGACGGCATGTGCTACCGCACCGAGCACGAAGGCGAAGAGGGTGCGGCGCCACGCGCTCCGCCAATGGCCGATCCCTCTCCCTCCCAACCCACCGACATGACAGCTCTGCGCGACCCCAAATGGAACTTCACGGAATCCCTCGCGGACAGCAACCGCGAGAGCGAAGAGTCAGCCGTCCCACCACACAAAACGCTCACTCTTGACCCCATGCCAAGCCCACGCACGCACGACGGCCAGCCGCGCGAGCGCCGCGTCTCCTTCTTCGACGTAGGCGGGCTCCTGGGCGAAGACGGGTCGTCGCACTCCTCAACTCTGGTCCCCTCACCCTCAAACTCGAACTCCACCGGCGCCGCCGGCGCACACGACCCTCCGCCCGCCCGCCGACCATCACGGCCCTTCCTCTCCGACCTGGGCAACCTCCTCTCGCCCAGCGGGCGCAGCGCCTCGCGGGCCACGCCCGACGACGCCAACGGCATCGAGCTGTCGCGGGCCGGGGCCAGCGGTGGCGCGCCGCGCGCGCCCACCGACCCGCCGCGGTCGATCCTGCGGCGGCCGTCGCAGCAGCCGGCGCCGGCGCCGCACCACCACGCGGCTGCGGAGGCGGACGCGGCGCTGCCGCTGCGCGACGTCGGGGGCCTGCTCGCGCCGCCGCGGCCCGCGCCCCAGGAGGCGGGCGGGCTGCCGCTGCTCGCGGTCGACCTGCCGTCGCCGCTGGGGTCGCCGGGCTTTGCGGGTGGGCGGGCGCGGCACGCGTCGCGGGACAGCGAGTGAAAGGGCTTCGGGTGGGAATTGCGTTGTTTTTGGTTTTTTGGGCCGGTGTGGGGCGGGCGAGCGTCTGCGTTGCTCGGCTCGATTGTCTCTCCCTGTCTTTGCGAACGATATCCCCTGTTGCGAGCGCTCCGCACGCCTTTCTTTTGCTTTTTGGGCGGGCCATGGGAATGAGATCACGGATTTTACTGATGACGATGAATTGGAGGCGTGTTAGATTATGGAACATGCTGAGAAGTTCTGCTGCGGACGAGTAACGTAATTGCTTCCTTTTGGGTTTACTATGTCATTGAAACCAAAGGAATGATGATCGGAATGCAGCGTGAAGGAAGATGTGCATGGGTGGCATACTGTTTTAGACACGTATAATTCTCTAGCTACTTTGGTAGCGAAAAATGGAAACAGGCTCTGATTAACTGCGTTTTCCCTTTGTTTGGAAGAGGTTCATGTTATATTGATGTCAACGCCCGAAGACTGCTTCATCTAATCCCACCAGAAGCTCACGCTGAAACTAGAACTCAGACTACGGACGTAGTGCCACCATCCCTTGGGAATGAATAGACTTTGACCTTCAGACAGAATTCCTTCGAGGTATTCTGCGTCTGCGAAGTTCGGAAACCTCGCCTTGAAATCGTCCAACCGCAGTTCGCCGTTTGACTCTGCATCCTTCGAGCTCCTCTGACCCCCTTTGATGTTGTGCGAGGCCATCTCTCCGTCCTTTCCATTGCCGCTCTCACCATCGCTCGGAGCATCCCATCTCCAGCCCTCGAGAAGTTCCATCGCCTCGTCGAGATCCACGCCACTCGTATTGCTCATATCAATGCCAAGCTCGTTTGTGCCGCGAGGATACAGCCTCGGCGTCTGGCCCGGCCCATACAGCCGCACGTACTTACGGCCCACGACTTGCGCCAGCACATTGTGATGCGGGTCGGTGTGCAGAGGCGTCGTGGTGCAGGCCGGCCCGAACCAGGCGTTGACCAGCACGTCGCCTTCACCGCCTTGTGCGTCTCCCGCGTCGCTCCCCGCCGTGGCGGCCTCCGGCGGCACGCTGTAGCAGTAGTCCGGGACGGCAATGTCCGCGCGCAGCGACGGCACCTGTGCGAAGAGGTCGTGCTGTGCGAGGTAGCCCACGCCGATGCTCGATGGGTTCTCGTCCTCTTGGCCTTCGCGCACAGGAAACGAGAACGCTGCCGGGTCAACGTGCAGCATGTATCGCTCCATGAACTCTCTGAATGTGACTATGCGCTGGCTCCAGTCCGCGTCGGTGTAGCTGCGCCCGATTTCAATCGGCACGAGACGTCGGCCGCCGAGTGTCTTGGAGAAAAGATATTGTGGATTGCGCCAAGAATGAGCAGGCTGAAATGCCGGCCAGTGATCAATGGCTCCATCGACTATCAATGGGAGAGGACCTTGGAGATTGTTCTTCTTATGATCCTGCTCCAGGCGTTCTTGAAAAGCTCGCAGTGATAAGTCCGCGGTGCTTGGAAGCGGACGACGCAGATGTGGAGGTGAGGTGCTTGCGGCCGAATACACAAGTTGGTGCGTAGCTGCATGTTCCATGGTCATTAAGTTCGTATGAATTTGATGTGAATGCTTTCGACGCTTAATGGCAGGCTCAGTAGGCGTGGCCATATCTATGAAAGAATTGTCGGTGCTGGATTCATCAGTCAAGGCGATGCTGCGCAGGCCAGCGAGAAGATTAAAAATGGAATCAATCAGATCTCTTCTCCCTGGAGCTGCTGTCATGATGATTGCTTTGTCGAGTTGCTCGACAATCTCCCAGGTCTTCGCATCCTGCTCTTTCATCAACTCGTCTGAAGATGATGACTCGACTTCTTGATGCTCACTGTACTGCTCTAGAGCGACCTCTACTTGGTCAAGGGCAATCCACAAGCATGATTCAGTGTAGAGTCGTCTCCAGCATTCAGGAACGTCCTTGTATGGGAACTCGTAGAGCTTCTTATATGCCTCCTCTCTCGCCACCTCTGGTGAGACGGAGAGCAAAGACAGCAGACTTTGATCGCATGCTCGAATAGAGTCTTCTGCGGCAAATGGCTTCTTTAATGACGTTTCAAGTAACTTTTGAATCGACCTGAGTATTTTCTCATCGTCCAGATTCATAGGGAATCGTCGTGTAGCGGATCCTCTAGAAAAGAAAATGCCTCCGCAACTATTCTCAGAACAAGGTATATAGAGGAATCAGCTTGGCAATATCCCCTTAGGCAACAAAATTTTTAATAATAGAATTAATTGTGCTTCTAGATTAGCTCGAGTCGTTCTAAACACCAGTGGCATAAGGAGAGTGAGAAAGTTGGGTAGGTGGCGAGGAGAAGTTGGACCTGACATTAAGGACTTTGGATTGGCTCTCAACCTTCAACTTTTGACAATCTTAAATTTCTAGATCCTGATACTGTTTCTTTCCGACCTTCGAGCCATGGGGATATATGTGAAAAACCATACAAGGCCGTATCATTCTCCGACACTTTGCAAGCAACCAAAGAATACGCCTTGTACCGTTGCTAAATGATAGCCGAATTCACATGACATTATCCATAGCATCGAGCAAAGTCATTCCCCAATTCACGATTGACAGCGTCTTGAGTCTTCAAACACTGGTAGGAGTACAAAACACACCGTCGTACCTCAGAGGCCACAGTCTCTCGCCGCGTACAATCCACTGAGTCGCGGGCTATCAAACGAAATAGAAGACAGACACTCTTAAATTCCATTCGAATTATTCCTCCATCCCGAGAAAAACCCATCGAACAAATCCAGATTCGTGCCGCCATCATCTCCCCATCCCTGACCGGGCACGCTGCCATCCCAGCCTCCGCCCAAGCCCAGGTCAAAGTCCGCATATCCGGACGCGGGTTGACCGAAGGCATTGCCGGCTCCAGCGTCGCCTCCGAGTGGCAGCGTTTCCAGGAAGTCGAGGTCGCTGAACGGTGACATCATTGGGAATTGGTTTTGAATTTGATTCGTAAAGTTGTTGTAGGGTGCCTGATTGGAGAGAGAGAACGCGTTTTGTTGCTGGTCTTGAAGGTTGGGAGGAGGCACAGTAGCAGAAGTTGGTGAGCGTAAGGCAGCTGTAGTGATAGCATTTGGGCCTTGTAGTCCGGAACCTTGATACTGTGGAGGGCTCATGGGGTTGGAAGTGGAAGTAGATTCGCGCTTCATTTGTATATTAGGATTAGGTTGATATTGAGGTTGAACGGGAGGATGTGGGTAGTAGTCAAGTCGGCTGAGAGGTCTTGTTGCAGTCTCTTCGTCACTGAAAAGTTCTCTTAAATCCATGTCGAATACTGGTTGGCGTCGTTTGGCTATCGTTTGCGACTGAGGCGGTTGCATGGTCATGGTTGAATGAAGTGACATCTCTTCCCGTTGCGAGAGCGACCTCTCTCTGTTAAATGGCCTACCAGATCGTGAAAGGCCTGAAGCCCTATTGCCCGAGTTTCCTTTGGAACCGAAGCCGGTCGTTGACATACACATATTGATTGTTGCTTTGCTCATTCGCACAAAAGCATCTTTACATGCTTCTGCTGGAGGACATTTCTCGATGAGATCATTCAGAACGGATGTCGCGGCAAGGATGGTGAAATCGACGTCGTCAAGCGTTAAATGGCTTCGTACGACCGGTGAGTGCCAAACTGCGTAGAGAAAGGAGATACCTAAGCGCCATTAGTGGCGGATCCGGTCTAATCGCCATGAGTATAACTTACCGGCCATGAATAAGTGGTGAGTGGCGAGGAAGGTATAGTTGACGAGGTGTACTAGATGCAGCTGACGGTATATCTTCAGCACTTTCTGACCAGCCTCGGCAACTTTCATAAAGACAGCATCCTCATCTTCACTATCTTCAATGTTTGGCATTGAAGGACTCTGCACGTCTTCGTTGGTAGAGCGAAGCTCTTCAGCAAGAGGTGGTGGTACGGTAAGGCTCTGACGGTATAGCATTATGACAGCTTGCCAGTAGTTCAGTTCCAGAAACAGTGGATTGAACTGGACGCCGGTGTCCTGTTGAGTTGGAGCAGAAAGTTTCCAATCCCACAATCGACGGTCGATGTCGTTTCGCCACAATCTGAAGGAGCCATCGAAGTCTTTAAGGAATGGCGAGGAAAGGCTTGTATGCATAAACGGATTGTCCTGATTGATACCACGATCTCTTGCCATTTGAGCCTGGCGATGCTGTAATACTTGTAGGATTTCTGACTGGAGGAGTCGCAAGCGGAAATAGTGATAAGCCACCAACTTGTAAGTTGGTTTCGCTTCCTCAAGACTCAGTTCCGGCATTCCAACTGGAGTTATGAAGCGATCATCAATCAAGGACGGAAATTCGGTGGTGATGGCTTCATCTGTGATACCAAATGGTCGACCAACACATGTACTAACAAGTCGATCGAAGGAGTAAACACACCACCAGAGACGCCTCCTGAAGTCTCGGGCATACTCTCTACGAGCTTTGTCCTTGAGAGGGTTCGCCGCGAAGCGATCATCCGAAGCATCTGCTCCTGCATCACCGTTGGAACCGGTAATATCCCCAGAAGTGATGGCATTTGGCGCAGATAATCCACCTTCCTGGTGCAAGCCCATATCGATGGCAAGACGGACGGCTACGCCTATGATGTACCATAGGCCTGGAGCAACTGGCCGTAGCAGCGCGAAGCCTGCAAGGAGCAATATGGCCTGGAGTTCCTCTAGCGCACCGTTGATCTCGAACGGCCGATCAATAGCAGACGAAGCACTTAAGAAATGTTCCAGGTGGATGATGGCTGAAGCGTGGTATTCTTCGGGTTGCCGCTGCTCATCCGCAATCTTTCGTCGCTTCTGACTTGGCGGTGATCCGGGTGCTGAATCGGAGCTGGGTTGCTCCTTCTCGGGGTCTTTCCCAAGGATAATTCCAGCACCAATAGCAAAGACGATGTTGAGCATATACGATTCTCTAGCCGAACGCGATTCCTCGGGATCAGCGTATACCTTTTCAAACATGGCCATGAATTCAGGTCGATGCAAGACTGGGATCTGAGGGTTCGCATGCTCAAAGTAGAGCTCCACCAACTTCAGACCAAGCTCTCTGCTTGGGAATGGTGCTTGTTTGTAGGTGGGTTTCGTCTGCAAACCAAAGAAGGAATCTCTCATCGAAGAAGTTCCAGCCGCGAGTGGTTTGCTAGGTTTCACGCCGCCACGCTCAGATGGTGCACCGGACACAGAACTCTTCACAGCGGCAAACACGACTCTGGCAAATGAAATGCCTGCAGTTGATCCCAGGAAGCGCGAGTCTGATGTTCCCTGCACCGCGACTCTACTCGCGTGCGAAACAAGATTGTTGAGCTTATCATCCTCTTGCTGCTCGATGTGAAGCGCATCGGCGCTATCACCGCCCGACGGCGGAGGTGCCTTCCGTAGACTGAAGTTGCCATTGGCGTCCTGACTATTACTCTTCAGCTTGGCTGTTTTGGTGAAGCTCTCGGCCGGAGTGAAGTCAATGCTATGCTCTTGGAGGGTCTGCTCTAGATATGCTACTCGGGTTTCAAGGTAGAACACATAACTGTAAGTAGTGACGATTAGCGAAAGAAGAGTCAATGGCCAGATGCGCGAATATTTGCGGTTTCATGCCGTCTGGACTGGAAGATGGTCCCTCACCTGCGCGGTATCTCTCTTTTGGTGATGGGATCGAAGCCAACGCAATCGACGTGGGCCTTTTCGCAAGCAGCACATGCTGGTAGTCGTTGATCGCAGCGGTTTTTGCGCAGTCGGCAGCGATTACAAGCAGAGACATTGCGAAAAGAAGAAGCCGCAGAGCTATAGGCAGAGGAGGACGATGGCAGAGCAGTGTCTTGCAACGACTCTTCCGCAGGACTTCTCTCGGTCGACGGAGGCCGTGCACGCTTCCGACCAGCCGCGGCTGGCGAGGTAGGAGAGTTCTCCGTCATGGATTCATCTCATTGAAGTGGTGTGAGGTGGGAGAAACGGGAGCTTCGAGTTCCTGTGTCGTGTCAAGGTACCAGCCGGGTAAGAAGACTCTCGGTCTGCTTTCGAATCACTTTTTACCGCTCAGCCTCAAGACACTGCTAGCTTCCGGTCGGCTTTGTGGACATCCCGCCTGCTCAGCAACGGTAGCCTTGGATCCCACTCTGTGCATGTGGGTATGTGGGCACGGAACGGCTTGGAGCTTCAAGTCAGGCGTCCGGTTGGAAAAGGAATTATACATGCGCGGAGAGGGGCTTATCTTTGAGAGCGCTCCGCCACTCACAACCCACCAAGAGTAACTGTTGTACAATTCAAATGCTCTGTCGAATTGGAGTCTCATTGTCTCGGTAGAAACAGCTTGCAAATTGCCAGGATTGAAACTCTTTGTACCTTATGGAATTGCTAAAAAATGACAAATTGACGCCGAGAGCGAATACAACCTATGTAGCGTCCAGGCACAGAGGATTCCCCCAAAGCACAAATAGTTTCCGGTATCAAATCGCTGAAAGGGGGTATTTCGTTAATTTCCCAACGCCGAGCTGATCCCAAGAGTGTATATGATGTATCGCATCTGAAGGTCCGGGATGTCCGCGTCTATTCAGAAGCGCCGATATTATGCATGCTGAAATACAAGTGCAAGAGCCGACCCAATGCTGCGTTTATCCCTCCTCTTCCTTTTTTTTGCCAATAGCTCCGACCAAAATCAAGTACCGAGATGCCGATAAACAACTATGACTCCTTGGACGCTGTCAACACCGTCATACCATCGATGGTTGCGCTGGGCCGGGGAGTAGCGAAAGGAGACGGCTCACTATCGCTTTCCGTACCTTCGGCAAGCAATGGTCGATCGGCGAGGTCATCCTCTTCCATTCCCGTTCTTGAAATCGCTTTCGACTGGTTGCATCCTTTGTCATCCACCATCGACATACTGATACCCGCTCCGATGATGGCAACCGCGGCACACGTCCACCAAGAGAGAATGGAGTAGCCAATGCTGAGGCCAAACGTCTCGACGAGGCCAGCTACGGTTGGACCGAACGCGCGAGCCAAGCTAGCCGATGACGCTGCAAAGCCATTGATCGTTCCAAGGACTCGTTTGGAAGGTGCCGCGTTCGCAATCATAATCTGAACTGACGGGAAAGCCAGAGACTGTGCGGTGACCTTGAAAATGAGCACAAGGTAGATCCCAGGGTATCGAAGAGCGATGGGCAAGAGCGCAAGATAGGGTAACAAACAATAGTAAACAGGATACAAAAAGACAACCGTTCGGAACGTTCGTAAGCTCCCAAGTCTTCGTTGGACTATCGGGAATACCAAGAGTTGGGCTATCATTTGCAGGATACCTTGCGATGAGAGAATGAAGCCGACGGTTTTGCTGCTAAGGCCAAAGCCTCCAGTAAATTTGAGGATGCTTGAAGGTGGTTCATCGGATTCAGGCATGCTAAACATCAGTGGTAATAGTTGCTCGAGCGCAATCGTATGGCTGAAATAAAAGTTAGGAATGTCTTCAGGATCAAGTGTAATTTCACACATACAATGCCAGGATGCCATATCCAATGATAATGAGTAGAACCTGTGCCGTGAAACCTTGACGCCAGGAAAGCTTCTCACTTGTTGAGGGTATAGGAGAGTATTCAGGGTCGAAATCGCCATCTTCATTGGCGGACGTGATCGAGGTCCGAGAGCTATCAGTAGATTGATAGCTGGGTCGCTTCTCATCCAGCGAAAAAACGTGGGCCGTCTCCCTTGTTTCCGTAAGGTCCACGGCTCCGTTTCCTTTCCACTGGAATAGTCGGACAATTCTTTGACCAAGCTCCAGTCCGAGATCTCTTCGGTGTTTCTTGTCCTCATGTGATTCCTCAAGAAAGAGTACGCCAACGACCAGTCCTAATACAACGACGAAGGTGCAAACCAAGTTCGGTAATAAGAATGGGAAACGGTCGAAAATCGAATTGGGCTTGAAGATTGAAGGGTAATTCTTGACGGGATCAGCCAGAGTACCTCCCAGGCCTGCGCCAATAATTGAACTGCAGCGCATTAGTTTCGAATTTCTGTAGGAGTCGATATCACTAACCCAAGGCACCAAACAAAAGGCATAATAGTGAAAGCTCGCGCTGCTAGAGTCAGTTTACGGAAATCTTTGCAGAATAGTCGTGGAACGTACGTTGATGAGCCTCAACGGTCACAACTTCGGCTACGGCGGTGTTGAGAACGCCAATGTTTCTGAGATAGCTTTCGTTAGTCACGATTCTTATTTCGTCTCCATGTCGAAAGACCCACCCGTTTAAGATCCCACCGACAGCTCTTGCTATGAGAGCAACGGGAAAATTGGGTGCGAATCCGAAGGCTAGCATGCTCACTCCTGTACCGGCAAGACCAGTGAGAAGAATCGGTTTTCGGCCGACACGGTCGCTCAGTCGTCCCCAGAAAACACTTGCAGAGAACTCAGCCAGTGCAAAAGCAGACGTGACCATTCCAGCATAGACTGAGACTTGACGTTCATCTTGAGTGATGTTGAACGACAGAATCATGTAGTAGATGTATGGGAATATCGACATGAACGCGATTGGTTCACATATTCGACATATTGCTACAGTGAAGAAAATCAATGAGATTTAGCTCTGAAATTGACATTCCATTTTTGTTCTTACCAAGAACGAACAATTGGCGCGTTGGAAACCGGCCAGTGTCTTGCACTTGATTTTCTGACCGCAATCGGTACCGAAGGCCATTGGACATGATGTAGCTGAGGCACTGTAAGGAACTTTCACTACGATAAAAGTTGAATTGTAAGAGAAGAGAGAACTTCTTTACGAGTTGATGTCATGTCATATCCTTGAGAGATAAAATGTGCGAGAAGAGCAGGAAGAAAAGCCATTGACGGTATTATGGGGAAAGTACGAGATATACTTTTGTCTGAGACCAGGTGACATAGGGGCAGGAATGGTAACATTGCGGTTTTGGTAGTCCTACAAGGAAGGGCCAAGGATACTGCCCGCGGGGAGGCCGGGAAGGTGGTAACTAAGAAGAAAGCCGTAGTGTCACACAGCTGGAGCATATTGCGGGCTTGTGCTGCGGGCGGATGACTGCCACGATCGTTCGGTTACCATGCTCGGAGCCAACGGTCCTTTCAAAAACGAGGTGGCCACTGTGGCAGTGGACCCGCATATGCGTCGACCGGCTGCCATGCTGTGAACAAGCCCAAGAAGAAAGGCGACGGGCTTGGGTGGTGGCCAGCTAGACTAGGCAAGTGATGAAGCCGATTGCCGGTGCCAGTAAAAGCGAGTGACGAGCCCCTGAAAGTCTGCGGCATCTCGGATGTGTCAAGGGCAAGATGCTACTGGCCAACGCCGACCGTGCGCGTGGACGGGTTGTGAAGGTTGGTCGTGCCTTTGAATCGCTCACTTTTTTGTAAGGCGGCTTGGGGTGGAGAGAGGTGGATCTACGGTTACGGTTTTTTTCGACGATGCAGGTGGTGCTGATCCATGCATTGGCGTGTGCCTTGCCAGACCCGGTACAAAGGCTCGTTCAGAGCCCAATGGTGGGAGCCATGGGCTGGGATCAGAAGAGCAACAGGTTCCGCTGTTCCGGTTTAACACCAACTCGCCACGGTTCCCGGCACAGCTCCTAGCGCAGCCAACAGGAAACCGCGAGCGAGGCACTGGGCGTTCCTGAGCGATTTTGGTCAGCCATGTGCCAGGAAGGGAGCGTGGCTCGTCGCACTATGGAGCTCGAATGAAGCTTATTAGGTCTGCCATCCCCTGACATAGCAAATCTCCTGTAGGTCGAGGTGGCAAAAACGCTGAGATTGCGGTGCAGCTCCCACTCCTCACAGCAAAGTGCCACGAGTCGACTCCACCGTCCATTCCCTAGTATGCAGCCAGCCGCGGGTCCGGAGGTCCCGAAGGGCAAGCCAGGACGGCGCCTCTGGCTATTCCTTTAGCCCAAAAGACGTGGCAGGAGGCCGGCTGGTCGTCGGAGAGGCGGTGAGGAGTCTGACCGGCACCGAGCCCAAGCATCAATTCTGTTGAGCAAAGCACAAAGGAATTCAGGAGTACTGGGGAGAGTACCTCCAAAGAGGTCGTGGGCTAGTCTGCATAGAGCGCGGATGATCACTTGGGGTTTCTGCACTGCTTGGGCTGCTGCGCGCGATAGATGCTGAAGAATATTGGTCTCGCTCCTCTTGCCCTTCTCGCATCCGGCCTTGACTAATCAAACGGCGTGATGAAGGGAATTTCGGGCGCAAACTGCAAGGAATATAAGGTGACGCTGAATCATGAATGCGCACACCGGGGAGAGATTCGTGTCAGATCCACCAGCCCTCGTGGTCGCAGCCAGGAAGCTAGCTAGCAGTTGGCCGGGTCCGCGTCGCGGAACGTGGGCAAGATGTGCCGCAGTCGTCAGCACGGTCGGCTCCTTCACCCCAGTGGTCCGTTCGAGCGACGGCGGATCTTGCCCATGAAATCCGTGGGCCATGGCATCGGATTCGACGATGACTTGTCGAAAGGCATCGGGCTTGAGTCGTTCCGCAAATGCAAGAGCCGGTCACGCCCTAACGCTCTCGAGCCCTCTTTCGACGATCAAAGATATGGCATGGCGCCTGCAGCGCGGCTGCGCCTTCGGCCGTTCTTCTTCGGAACAAGATGGAAACTTTCTCTTGCATGTTGCAGCGAGGCTTGCGGAGGTGCATCACCTTCCACGCGCGCCGACTGCGGGGTTCCATCGGCCTTTGCAAACATGTTCAGGAGCAGGCCAGCACCCTTACAGCGTCCCATTCGACACTCCCCCCCCTAAGCGATCTGAGATTTTCATCCAGGATTCAAACGTATCACAATCTCTACAGGCTCCTGGTGGCTGTTTCGCTTGCGCCATAATGTGATTGCCCGCGTCGACTACCCGTCACCTGACAACTCCAGCATTCGCACCGTCAGCAGTCTGTTCCCAGCGGTGTGGTTGATGCTCCCAGGGGCGTTCGATGGCCCGGCTCTAGAGATGCAATCGAGCTGCAGACGTCATGAAAATCTGTACGGAAGCTGCTCGCTCATGCGCCGTTACGAACCCATGAGACATCGGCTTCTTTTTTGATGCCAAACGCTGATTTGCCTTCCGCTGTGAAACCCTGTTGCCTTGTTGCGCAAACCCAATCTAGACTCAGGCGAGATCTCTACTCACCGGAGACTAGCATCGTGCCCGCTGCTATTCGCTTGGCCGGGCTGCTTGTACGACTGAATGATGTTGCGTTCGCGTATTCACATGTAGTGGGTGGAGCATATTTCCTGTGGATCGCTGTCTACCAGTCCCTGCTTCCACTACGTTATCATGATTTAGTGGTGAGTTGGCGACGTCGCAGTCCGCCTGACCAAGGAGCGTGCCGTTCGTGGTACAAGTCCTTGGACAGCGGTCACGGGAGACAGCTCCTACTGAACGCACCATCCACGGGAGAGGACAGTATTGAGTAGGGCATTCACGCTTGCATGAAAGACTTCGGCCCGCCATCGACGCACGCTAAGCGGTGAACGATGAAGTCAAATGACTCCATACCTAATCAGAGTGTGTTGAAAGATTCGACCCACTCGGCTTGAAGAGCGTCGTACCGCGGTCGGAGCTTGGGCGGCTGAGACTTGGTGGATAGTTTATTATCAAGAATAGTGTCACTGATCTGCAGATAAACAAGGCTGCAGCTGCCCAAGGGCAAAAGAATCCTGATGTCGAGCCCGCGAATCGGGGAAATGCGGCACTTTTCTCTTGCAGCCAATATATCAGATTGTAGAAGTAGTGGAGTGTCTGGATGCTTCTATAGCGACTGAGGCTGTTCAACGTCGTTGTCAATATCGTCAAACCTCACGAGTCGCGTACACGAAAGTACATGGGTATCTTTAATCTTCGAATTATACGAATCGCGGCGGAGTAGAACCTTTTGTGCTGCATCTGATCAGCCATACAAAAGAGACAACGGTCAATCCTGCAACGCTGTGCCCGGCGATTCGACGTCTTCTTCGATATCTTCGAAGTCTTCAAGCAGTTCCTTCCGATCCGTAACTGCAACAATGGGCCTGGTGACCTGATCACTCGTCGTTAAGTCCCCGCGACGCGCGTATCCTGAGTAACCCTGCGCGAGCAATTTTCGCTTGAAAGGGGTAATCGAAGCCAGTCCTGATCGTACAGAAGGAAATGATGAAGAGGCTGCGGGAGCTGTTGCGATTTGAGCCTCCGTGAGGACCCTTTCGAGTGTTCTGGTGGCTGATTTGGTCACATCCAAGCTCGCGAACTTCCCTCGAGCCTTTGCGCGACCTATGCGCCTGGAAGGCGTGCGCAAGTACCCAGGTAAAGGGGTGGAGGTTAGGATTGTGCTACTTTCGACGGCCAACTCATCAATTCCTAGGGTATCAGGATCAGCAGGTATCCGATCAGGATAGAAGGCTCTCGAATGCAAGTGGGCCTCATGCAACATGTCTCGGTGACTTTGTAGAGAGCCGCTTTGCCCAATGTTGGCACCAATGCCGGGCGCTTCCTGATCACCCTCGTATTCAGCGCCTCCCGTGAGGCCTACAATCTCCATTCTTTTAGCTTTCTCCTCTTGCAATGCTGCGGCTCGATCACCCCAGTAACGAAGCATGCTCTTGACACGCTTCTGCCATTGTCTCTCACGTAACTGCATCGCCAAATGCTCTTGACCCTTGATCTGAAAACGACGTCGGTCTAGTCGCCGGAAGCAATCCGAAGATCCCCTCTCTACCGTCGCTAGGTGGAACGATACAGCCGCATCAACTAGCGTTTGGATGTTGTGAAGACGGTCACTCCACGTATGCAGGCCTCTCGCGAGGAGCTTCTGAGTTGACAGGGTCAGAGCGTGCCCCCGATTCTCTTGAACCGAACGTAACCTGTCTCTCCATTCCACCAACATGGTCATTGCTGTTTGCAATACTCTGTCCTCAGCTTTTTCTGCCGCAATCCTGTCCATGGCACGGGCATTTACAACCGTATCATTCATCCTTTGCAGCGTTCCATGAGCGAGCCGGATCTTCCTGTTACGGCGGACAATAGCGAACGCTTCTCTACGGCGCAATCGCAGATGCTCACGAGTCCTTTCTTGCCAAGCTTTGAGTGTTCCTTTGGTGGAGATATAGAATCGAGCTGCTGACGCCTGCTCGTCTAGGTGTTGAGCATGTTGAGTCCGAGCCTGCCACTTCTGTAAATGTGTAGCGGCGAGCTTCTTGCATCGAAAATCCAGCGCTAACTCATCGCTCTGTTGATATCGGTGAAGGACCGAACCCCATCGGTGCAGAGAGGAAAGTAGCTGCACGCGGCATTGCGTAGCCTCAAACTTGTCTGTCAGAGACTTAAGCACCGCCTTTTGTTCGCTTGTCTTACTATGCCAGTGGAGCAAACTCATTCTCAGCAACCTTGTGTCAAGCCTGCGACCGGCTTGTGACATCCTACAAGCTAGAGACCAGCGGTATAATGCCTCAGCCTGCACTCTGAGGTCGACATCTTCAATCACATAACTGGATCGAAGGGCGTGGTTCCACGCCGAGAAAGCCCTTCGAATGATATTCTTGTCGCGAAATTTTGTAGCTTCGCGCGACTGTATTGTCTGATGTCGCCATAATGAGATAGCTCTGTATGCAGCTCTCGAAACCTGCTTCGATTTGAACAAAGATATGTTTGGTGTAAGAATAGTCGATTTGCGCCAGGCCTTAAGATTTCTCCAAAGCAGACTCTGTTTTCGAAATGAATCCGCCTCTGTTTCCATATTCGACAGGTATTCCAAACGTCCACGCCACTGATTCAAATGTGCACGCTCAAGTTTGTGAGGCCACACAATTGTATCAACATACTTTGTACGCACTCTTTGAAGCCGTGTTTGGTTGCACCAGGTGGAGAAGTACTGCCTGGTTCTCTTCTCCGCCTTCCATAACGGTGCTCTCCGGTCGCAATAATGCATAAGCCAGGTGCGAAAAGAGCTGCGGAGAAGGTTGCTACGATATGTGCTTCTTGCTGCTTCTTCAAGCGCGCGTAACCTTGTTCTCCCTTGCCACCACAAGGTAAAAAACTTGCTCTTCTGAAACTGTTGGATTTTGAAGCTTTGTGCCAACGATACAGCTCTCCAATCATTGAAATAATGGAAGCGAATCATATGTCTCTCTGCTGTAGCAAGTTTTGACACTTCGTCAGAGGCAGCATTGCGCCAATGATCGAAAGCCTTGAACATCAACAAATGATGACGAAACTCTACGGCTCGAGTTGTCAACAAGTCGAACCTGTGGCGGTTGGTTGATTGTTGACGCCATTCAGTGAATGTGGAACGCAACAAGTTTGTGTTGACGAGGCTTTCAGCTTTTGTGAGTAGATGTGAATACAGTGCTCGTTCGTCGTCTTCTCCTTTGATGGCGTCAACGAAGGAAAGCCTTGTTGGTGAGATTGGCGAGGCTATATCCTCCGTGCCTTCGGCTGGGAACCCATCTCTCTCTACTTGAATACCCATTGATGCAAGGACATGCTGAAATCGTGAGTATAAGGTGTCATTTTCCCCGCGTCCCGTGAGCATGCGAAGTAGAAACATAAAGTACTTCTGCTCACGGCTACTTGGAACATCCTGACGGGCCAGGATCTCATCGTAAGCTGCGAATAAACCTGGTCCAAACTGCGGCCCTGGACTAAGTTCGGCTTGAGAGATAATGTCGTGGAGAATCTGAACGTCTTCGTCTGAAAATGGCGTCGCCTGATCTTCGGCTGCGAACGCCTGATCGCCCGTTGCGAGTATGAAGGCAGACATTTTGACAGCCTTCCATTGCGGCTGTGAATAGTTCTGAGGTGTTGACGAGGACTTTGGGGTGATGGCGCGTAATGTCGCCTTTCAGTCGCGACTCGTGTTTAAGGCGTTCGAAGTCGCGACGTTGACTTGTTGACCAAAACGGGTTTGGTGCATTCCAGCGCAGAACGTCGAGCGAAACCACCAAACTCCAATATTTTCTGCAATTCAAAACTCGCACATTGCCATCGATGCCATCGAGGGTTCGACCTATTGAAAAGTTTGCTGCAGCTGTAGCGCAATGTTCCAAAGAGGTGCGTCATCTACGAGTTCTGCTAGCATATCTCTTACCAATTTCTAGGGCGCCGCTTATGGGAAATGCATCGTGGCAGATTATAACAATGTGGGCAAAGACAAATGTCTTACGGAATTCCTACGACTGCAGGAGTGCTATATGGTGAGATTGACTTCACACAAACGCCTGAAGCTGGCAATACCCTCAATGTGCTTACTGCTCCTTCAGGCTGCGTACAAAAAGCGATGAAATGCTCCACCGAGGAAATTAAGCAGGTATTTCATTACATTTACCGCATCTGAATCTGCTTATGGAGATACGAAATCCTCTGGTGTTGAATCAAGGCTGGTTGCTCGATTGGATTTATATTGCTTGCAGCGCTTAATCTGCGTTCGCAAGATGCTCCTGTACAAATAGAACCCCTTTCGAGATCTAGATAACTATTGACGAAATCCTGAAGCGGTTTAAGAACACACTCTCCGTGTCAGTGAACAGGAGGTATTGATATTCTGCGACATCTTGCTAATCAACGCCATCATCCTCAACATCACTCTGGTCATTATCAGAAACTTCGGCGCCAAGTTCCTTCAACTTGGCTTTATCTCGCGATCTCTTGTCTTCCAACTCCCCAAGTACAAGGAGCAGGTCATCCAATTCCGTTTGCGCCGCTGTTCGAGCTTCTTCCTTCTCCTTGACGGCCTTCTCGGACTCAGACACTTCCTTCTCTAATAATGTTACTTTCGTACGTTCGTCTTCAACGGTCTCCTCCAACTCTTCGTTCTTCGCCTTCAGTTTCCGTATGACTTCCTTGTCGCGTTCGGAAGTCGCACTCGAGCCATCAAGCTGTTTCTTAACAGCTGAAAGTTCTGCCTTTAACTGGACCAATTCCTGTTGGGACTGGTTCAGCTCTTTTCTTAGGCTAGAAATGGTGTTATTGGCGTCATTGAGTTTAGTCTCAATGTCGCGCTTTATCCTGTCTGCTTGAGCCAGACGGCGCTCGTAATATTCTTTCGATCTCTCCGTTTGCTCTGCAGCCTTCTCAATCTCAGCCTGAAATCCTTGCGCTTGCTGTACAAAGGAAGCTTGCTGTTGGTGCAATGCCGATTCATGTTCTTTCTGAAGTCTTGCAATTTCCTGACCATGTTGTCCTCGAAGTTCTTCTATTTCGTTGTTGTGATGCATTCGAACTGCTTCATTCACTTGGTTCAACCTTTGTAAATCGGCGTCCCGGGTATCCTGCGTTTTCCGATGATTGGCTTGCTCACTGTCCAGCTTTTGCTGTAAGTTGACCGAGTCTTCAGCGGCTTTGCGCAACAGTTGCTCCTTTTCCTCCAATTGCGCCTTTAGGGACCGCAATTCGTCTTTGTAGAAATCCAATTGATCTCTGTCAATGCCTCCACGATCTCCTGTGACCTGCTCGATGCCGGGATCGCGATCAATTGCTCGAGAAAGACGGCTGAAATTGTCTTTCAGGAACTCGACAAAGGTTCGATCGAAGTAGGTATACGGCGGAAGCTCTTGTCCAGATACCAGATTCCCAGACCCTTGAGCGTATGCTTCGAAATCACGAATAAGAGGATGCTGTCGCAATTGAGAAAGGGCTTGAAGGTAGCGATCCCGCCCAAGACCTGTCGTGAGGATGGGCTGCAATTGCCGACGCGAAATCTTTGAATCTTTCGTTGAGAACTCATAGACAATGCCCAGTAATACCGCGGAGAGGCCCTTGAGAATTGTTCGATCATTGTTTGTGGATGCTGCAACCTGCATGATGACTTGGATATTGCTTCCCTCGCCCAAGAAATCATCAACGGCAGCCTTATCTTCGTAAAGCCAACCACAGAGGAGCATAAAGAAGCCCATTACTGCGTGTTCATCACCGGGTCTTTGAAGTCCAGCAACCAGATTGCCCGCAATGATCTGAATGCAGGTAATCTCCTCTTCACCGGTGCTTGAATCACCTTCGACAACTTTCATCAGATGTGCTCGCACAGAGTCGTCTTCACTCGCTTCACCATTGGAGTCATTCCATATGAGATGGCAAACAATGACGGATGCAAACCACACTCGATACGGATCAACACTCTTTTGCAAGCTGACCTCGTCTTCCAGAAGCGTTGTCAACACGTTTGGTGATTCGTCCTCTCCTGAAAAGTACCCATCAATCGCTCTCTTTACGAAAAACCTGCATATCAGGGCGTGTTTGAACAAGTAGGCCTTTATGCATTCGCATGCCGCGAGACGAACGTCCAAACTTGTGCCTGTAGGTGGAGAGAGTATGAGCTCGAGGAGAGCGTCGACGATGTAAGCTATTGCCGTTCCATTTGTCGTTCCGTTTTTTCTGTCGTAAGGCTCATGATCTACTACTGATGCGACCTGGAACTGAGCGAAGCTCTGCTGAAGCGGAGGATTGCCTCTGATCATGTCAGCACATGTATACAGAGCCTCGGCTTTCACAGGAAGCTCTGTGGAGCGACTGAATGCTAGATTGAGCACTTGCTGAAGGAGTCCATGCTTATTGAATGCGGTTTGATTCGCTTGTGTGCTCACACTGCCGTCTACTAAGAAAAATCGGATCACGGCCAGGATTCCCCAAATGTTTTTATCACGTTGAGAACTTGACCACACCTCTCCGTCCTTCTCGTCCGATGGCTCTGCATTGGTGGACCGTAGGATTTCGGCCAGCTTTGAAACACATCCGCTTTCCCGAAAGAGGGATTGATTCGACGGATTGTAGCGAACTAAATTTGACAGGAGTTCCAAGCAGTCTTGCACGACAATGCCACCTTGAGCCAATCCTCCCTCGATGTGAATGAGGTGAAAGATCCGGTCGAACGCACTTTCAAATGCAACTAGCTTTTGAAGCTCGAGCGACGACTGAGTGAGCGCCGTGAGAAGGACGAGTCCTGCATTTCTGATCGCTTCGCGAGAATCATCCAACGTCGCAGACAATCGCGATGCTCCAAGGGCAGCGTTGAGAATGCTCTCTTGTGTTCTTTCTGGTCTGGCAGCGAAAATGGCGGTCAGGAGCTGTAAGGAGTAGAGGCGCGAGTAGAAATCGGCCGATTCCAGCATGGCTAGAAGGACCTTGATGTTATCTTGCCGCGTTGTGAATTCGTCTGCAAGCCACAGCGCTATGTCCTCGGAAGCTTCTGGACTCTTTTCATTTGGGTTGAAGAGCATGAGGAGAGTCTCCAAAACGACCTTCGTTGTATCTACATCTTCCAGGTCATTTGTCAAGCATGCAATTAAACCGCGGAGGGCTACCGACGCAACCGATGCCGGGTACTCCTTTGCGAAGCTTCGAAGTCCCAGTATAGCAGCTCGGCGGTCCTCCAACAGCGTGGCATTGGCAAGGCGGCCGGCAAGAGTGTTTATGGTATCGGTGGCCGTCTGCTTGGCTGGAGCCTGAGCTTCCAGCATACGCAACATCGCTCGTTCTATGGTATCATGGGTATCATAACGACAAAGACTAGATAGTGTGGGCCAAACTGTGATCCATCTGTTACACAAAAATATAAGCCGTTAGCGCTGTCCCGGAGATTTTATGCCATCAGCGCAAATGTAAGAACTTACAACTACGCAATGTGAGCGTAAAGTGCCTCGAATCTGAGGTCTGCGGTTGTCGTGGAAGCTCTGAATTTCTGATACTGTTGTTCCTTTGGCCAACTAATAAACTTTCGATGCTTCAGACTTTGGTGCCTTGAAGCCTCAAATGGCAGCCTGGAAGATTTGTCGTCTGCTGGATTACTCGAACGGATCCACCTTCTCATCCATTACATCTTCACAAGCTTCTACAGCCTTGCGACAACGACCACATCACAACTATTTGAGCCTATGCTCTCCGTTGACCTACCTGGTAGCTGTCTCTACAACTCCATACAACTATCGGCGAAGCTCTTCGATCCATGACCGCCTTGCTGCTCCACCGAAATCTTCCTGTTATCCTCTCTTCCCCTCCGTTCCAGGCCGAGAGACGATAGCACCTGCTGTTGCTATATCACTGTTGTCCGTTTAGCAACATGGGTGTTCCGGCCTTCTTCCGATGGTTGTCGCAGAAGTATCCCAAAATCATCTCGGGCGTCAAAGAGGAAGCCGCAAGAGAAGTCGATGACCAAACCATTCCCGTGGATATCACCCAAGAAAATCCAAATGGAGAAGAATTCGATAATCTGTACCTGGACATGAACGGTATTATCCATCCATGTGCGCATCCGGAAGACCGTCCAGCCCCGCCCACCGAGGAGGCTATGATGGTGGAGATTTTCAAATACACCGAGCGCGTTGTCAACATCGTCCGACCACGTAAAGTGCTCATGATGGCCGTGGATGGTGTAGCTCCTCGCGCAAAAATGAACCAACAACGATCGCGCCGCTTTCGATCTGTCAAAGAGGCAAAGGAAAAGGAAGAGGAACGGGCTGAGTTCATGCGCACAATGCTCAAAAACGGCGACTCAATGGACGATGTAGATCTACAGGAGAACAAAAAGCAGTGGGATAGCAATGCAATCACCCCAGGAACACCTTTCATGGACAAGCTAGCGCAGAGTTTGCGGTACTGGGTCGCATACAAACTAAGCACCGACCCAGGCTGGGCGAAGCTGAAAGTCATCATTTCGGATGCAACTGTTCCTGGAGAGGGCGAACACAAGATCATGGAATTTATTCGATCTCAACGTCGATCACCGGAGCATGATCCGAACACCCGTCATGTTATGTACGGCTTGGACGCCGATCTTATCATGTTGGGTCTTGCAACACACGAACCTCACTTTCGTGTGCTCCGTGAGGATGTCTTCTTCCAGTCTACGGCACCCAACACTTGCAGAATTTGCGGTCAGGTTGGTCACAAAGCCGCAGAGTGTCGTGGCGAGACAAAAGCCAAGAATGGAGAATTCGACGAGAAGACGAAGCATGTTCAGAAACCCTTCATATGGCTTCACGTAAACATTCTCCGAGAGTACCTACAAGCAGAACTCCATGTACCTCACCTTCCTTTCGAGTTCGATCTGGAGCGCGCAATTGACGACTGGGTCTTCCTCTGCTTCTTTGTTGGCAACGACTTTCTGCCACATTTGCCAAGCTTGGACATCCGTGAGGAAGGTATTGACACGCTCACGGCCATCTGGAGGGACAATATCGCACACATGGATGGCTATGTAACCAAGGATGGCTCCGTCAACTTAGAGCGAGCTCAGTTCATTCTCGATGGTCTAGCAAAGCAAGAAAGTGCCATCTTCAAGCGGCGAAAGCAAGTTGAAGACAAAAGGGAAGCGAATGCAAAACGCAGGAAGCTAGACAGGGATGGCCGAAGACCGAGAGGCAATGGCAATTCCAATTTCGAAAGCCCTATGAGTCAATCGAGACCAAGAAAGAAGCAAGAAAACGGCCAGCCTCCTGATGGCTTGATTCTTTTTTCTCCTGCAGACGCGAACTCGCGAGAGATTCGCAATCTGACGCACGAGCAATTCGTTAATCGGAAGGCGCTTTTCAAAGCCAGCCAACAAACAGACAATGATCAGACCAGTGTCGCCAACAAGAGCGCCGCCGCAGTTTTGAAGGAGCAACTGATGGGTGGGAAGACCTCCGCTTCTCAGTCATCCGAGCAGAACGATTCTCCTACCGACGCGCCACAGGATTCTCAGGAGAGCGTCCAAACTCCGACCGCCTTAGGCAAGCGTAAAGCCGAGCTCATGGAAGAAGATAGCCAAACCCCAGGCGAAAGCACTCCCGATTCTGTGAGCACCCCAGCCGCGGATACAGACGCATTACCGGCAGACAACGTGCGACTCTGGGAGGATGGATACGCAGATCGCTATTATGAGAGAAAGTTTGGTGTTGATCCCTCAGACATCGAATTCCGTCACAAGGTAGCGGCTTCATACGTTGAGGGTGTGTGCTGGGTTCTACTCTACTATCTTCAAGGCTGCCCTTCCTGGACCTGGTATTACCCGTACCACTATGCTCCATTTGCTGCAGACTTTGTTGACATCGGCAAAATGTCGCCAAAGTTTGAAAAGGGCCGACCATTCCGCCCCTTCGAGCAGTTAATGGGAGTTTTACCGGCGGCGTCGCAACATAATATTCCAGAGGTGTTCTGGAACCTCATGACCGACGAAGATAGCGATATCATTGAATTCTATCCCGAAGATTTCGTCACCGACTTGAATGGCAAAAAGTTTCAGTGGCAAGGGGTTGCACTACTACCTTTCATCGACGAGAAGAGACTGCTTGCGGCGATGGACACAAAGTATCCACTGCTTTCCGCCGAAGACCGGGCACGAAATGAGCCAGGCAAAGACGCACTACTGTTCTCCACCCGACATCCTATCTACAACGACGTAATCAACAGCTTCTACTCGAAGCGCGAAAGCGCGCCGAGGTTCAAGCTCAACGCGAAGCGATCCGAAGGGCTGATCGGGTGGGTCGAAAAGAACGAGTCGTTCGTGCCGTCGAGCCCGCTGTTCCCGCCGTTCGAAGAGGACCTGGACCAGCAGAGCCTAGACCAGGACGAGTCGGTCAGCGTGCACTACGAGATGCCGGCGCCGCAGCACGTGCACAAGTCGATGCTGCTGCGCGGCCTGCAGATGCCGACGCCGGCGCTCGACCGGCAGGACATCGACGCGGCGCGGGCCCGCGCCGCACACTCGGGGCGCGGCTACGGCGGCGCCCCGCTCCGCGACGACACTGGCCGCGGCCGCGGCCGCCCCATCAACTACGCCAACCCCTTCGCGCAGCACCTGAACCCCGCCTTCGACCCCTCCGCGGGCCGGCCGCCGCCGCCGCCGCCGCCCCCCGGCTACTTCCAAGGCGGAGCCCCGCCGCCGGGCTGGGTGCCGCCGGGGTTCCCGCCGCCGCCGCACGTGCTGGGTCGCGGGCAGGCGCTGCCGCCGCCGCCGTTCGGCTCGTATCCGCCGCCGCCGCCGCCGGGCAGCTTCGGGTACCAGGGCGGCGGGCGGAGCAATGGCGGGCCGCCGCTGCACGCGCCGCAGGGGAGAGGGCTGCCGGGTGCTGGGCGCGGCGACGCCTACCGGCAGCCTTGGGGCGGGCGCAGGTGAGATTGCTTTGAGATGGGTTGGGCTGAGCTATAGGAGGCGTTGTAAGCTGAGGAAAAGCGGTCAGGATTGCTGTTGTCGGCGTCTGCTATCGGCGCTCCCACGGGCAAGTTTGCTCTAAAATGGACGGCGCGTTAGAGTTGGGTCTTCGTATTGCAAGGCCCGGCGGCTGCAGATTGACGTGCCCAGCAACGCTGCTACGCACCCGCATATACCTGATGTTTTGGTATGTAGGGGCTGTGTCCTGGCAATTGGACATGCAGCAATGGTTAGCTGGTTAGCTAAGACCGCCATTGCAATTTCGTAAAACCCTTATCGCGCGCGTTGCCGCCTCATTTACTTGTCCTTGGCCTTGATTTCGGCTGTAGATCTAAGGCGCGCGCTATGCATTCAATCTCATGTTGCTTTTTCTTGGCTTGAAAGCCTGCTGCGTTCGCCAATCTATCTCCACAATAAGCAGCCTGTCATGCTCGACTTGCTGTAATCATTACAGATGGTCGCGGTGAGGGCTCGACTGGTTAACCATTGGCGAAGGGAACGGACAATTGCACACATTTTTGGCTCTTCGCGTCTTCGTTACGTATTGAATCGCAATAATGCAGATCAGTTCGTACAGCAAGGATCGATTCACGGTGCGCTGTAGTCTCTGTACTTTGCCACAAACAAAGCTGGATCGGATTATATTCCGAGGATCTGCTCTGCGCGGCTGATGTGTGACACGCAGATTGACTGACAGCTGTAGCCACCGTAGGATTGACGTAGTCTATGGGTTTCAAATGTTGCTGGTCTCAAGCGGTACATTACCATATTCGAACACCGAAGAGAATGAAGGGATCAACGCTGGCGGCGTTTCAATTAAACCGTTACTTTATCTGTTTTGTAGAGTAATGGATCTTGTTTCTCGCGGTAATGGAGCGCCTTTGAAGGAACTTGCCGGACGGACGGACGGCTAGCGATAACAACAAACAAGACTAGAGAACTAATTGAGGTTGTGACTGATGGTTTTTGAATCCTTCGGGTCAATCCCAGTCAACTGCGATGACCTTCATTCATCCTATGTGATACATGGACGAAAGAGATGAGAAACGAGCTATGCTTCAGACTCGCGCAAAACAATTTGAATTTATCCACTTCGTTACAAACTATCCATAAGATCAAGGTGTATCGATTTAGCAAAAGCATTGAGCGAAGAAAGTCGCGAGACTCCTAAGCTTAGAACCATTAACTTTGAGATTTTATCTTGCACACTCTGCGCATCATTTTGTCTTGCCCATTCTGCGCAAACATTTTGTCTTGCCGTCAAGAAGAGAAACAGCCACCCTTCAGAAGTTCATAATATGTATCCTGACGCCTCTAGAATGCGAGGGAATCAAAGGCTCGCAGGCCACTTTGTACTATCATAAACGCTAGCCATGCATACTGGAGACAAAGCAGAGGATATTGCTCGAAAAACGAGGAAAATACCACCCGGTGAGGGACTTTTTTTTTTCGACCCTAACGTTGCCAATGATTTAGAGCGCACGGGAAAGAAGGAGGTCGTCTGGGCTAGAGCTCACGCTCCAAGCGGACGACCTCGTCGAAGGCATCGCGCCAGCGCGCCGCCTCGTCCTTCGTCGGTCGCGGGAGCGGCTTGCGGGCGTAGCCGCCGTAGCCGAAGTGGGCCAGCAGCGCGCTCTTGGTGCCGACGACGCCGCCCTGGATGGCGGCCCAGTCGCCGCGCGCGATCACCGCCTGCAGCTTGCGCGCCTCCTTCAGGTTGCCCGCCTCGATCACGTCGATTAGCTTGACGCAGGCTTTGGGCGCGATGTTCGCGAAGCCTGCGATCACGCCGGACCCGCCGCCCACCATCGTTTGCAGCGTGAAGTCGGCGGATCCGCCGAAGCACACGAAGCCCGAGCCTGGCTCGGAGGGTGTTGCGGCTCGAGTTGCGGCGGCGATGCGGTTCAGTTTGCCGGTGTTGCCGCAAGTGAGCTTGCATCCGACGATGTTGGGATGCTTGGAGAGTTCAATGATCGCGTCCGAGTTGAGATCGATGCCTGACGCTGCAGCCGGGAAGTTGTAGATCAGAATTGGTATTGGCGAGACGTCAGCGACATCACGGAAAAAATTCATGACGGTATCCTTGGCGTGGAGGCCACTGTAGTAAGATGGCGGCAAGACCAGAGCGTAGTCACCACCAGCAACGGATGCCTCGTGGCAGAGTTCGATGGTCTCGCGGGTTGACTGAGAGCCACATCCAACGATGACAGGCATTTCGCCGTAGCCCGCATCGTCCAGCGCCTTGCGGGTGGTGGCCGTCACGAGTTCGCGCTCCTTATGGGACATGTGGACAGCCTCGCCATTGGATCCTTGAGTCGCAATACCCTGGACGCCAGCCTCGGCCAGACGTACAGCGTGTTTGGCGATGGCCTCCAGATCCAGGTCTTCCGTATCCGGGTCAAAGAAACAAGCAGTGGGAACGTAGATACCCGGCATCAGTGGCCTGCGGATGCCAACGTCATGAGAATCAATGGAGCTCGCGTCCGAGTGATAGCGCTGGTACGCAGACATGGTGTAGGCTGGTACTTGAACCGGGCCTGCTCCGAAAAAAGTCGACGATGAGTAGCTGTTTGGCGGTGATGGAGCGTCGTTATGTGGAGGCATGTCAAATTGATTAAGTGACAAGCGGAGAGAAAAAGTTTGGGTGTGTCTATATAGATTTTGCGGCTCCAGTGATAGGATAGGTGTGTGGCTCAAAGCACGGACAATAGCAGTTGACAGATTAAGATACGATGTATATATTGGGTCAAATAGGAGAGCAAATTAATAGGAACCAACTGGGAAATCTTGATAAGAGAGTGTTCGGTGAAACTGCAACTTAGGCAGCGGCAATGTGACCGGACATTTATATATAACACAAGGCTCGAGCAGCAGGTGGATGTCATGGAACAGAGGCACAGTGTGGGGGTGCAGGTGACTTCATTCCTAGCATGATACCTTGGAAGAATTAATTACCACTTGACCCGAACTTTTTTTGGTGAGCCAGTCGGACCGGTAAGCTTGGGGCGATGGCGAGTAAGTCGCTCCTCGTCAGCCCAGGCCGTTTGCCCAGCCCATGGCAAAAAAAAACTGCCAAGGGTTGACGATCATTGATCCAGGGTGTCCTGCCAGGCACGGCCACGCGCACCATTAGGAGCTGCCGATGTTCGCAGACGGCTTGGGCGGCGTAGTCAATGTGACAATGTGACGAGATTCGCTCACACCGCAAACCACAGTTGCTTTTTGGTCGGTTTTGTCATTTGTGGCTGAGGTGGTCCGATTGGGCATGCTGACCTTTACGTTGCAGCCGCGTGGACGATCAGCTTCGGCGGCAACAGACGAGTAAGGACCCAGAAACGGAGAATGAGACAAGCAGACAAACAAAGCCGGAAGGCGAGCTTCGGAGTTAGGGAACAGAGTTTTGCGCCAACGCCTCTTGCCAAGTGGCTTCCTGGAGACTTCTAGTGTGGGGGTTTCGAAGGAAAGGAGTCCGGCTGGGCTGAACATGACATTCGGTGACCGGGTGAATAATGATGAGCAAGTCTGAACAGTCGAACACGAGTCCGCTGCCATCCGTTGAGGCGGTGCACGAGATCAAATCCGTCGTGACCCGATGCAGAGTACTTGCGGTACCATGTACGTGTACATTGTTACTTACGTAGCGACGCATACCACAGCGGACATTAGCAGTGGCATTTCAGCTCTGGCAGTTTTCCGGGTCATTAGAGCCCGTCCATCTAGCCATCAGCTGATCCGCGGCCTCGCATGCGAAATTGGTTGCTACTGTGCTGATACCCGACGGCTCAGCGAGCCTCGCCGAATCAATGACGGCAGAAGACGTGTAATCAGCCGCTTGCGACGACGAGCAGAGCGCGTGTACACGGATTAAGGCAAGAAAGAGGGCAAGTGACGGCCGATTGGCTTGAGTTGCAAGCCGTGGTCTTTTGAGAAAGGGTCAATGGCAAAGGTCGTTCGTTTACTCCTCTGCTATGACGACATGGCAGCCGGGAGTTTGGCGGTCAGCTGGCACGTTAGGAGGTCAAGGCTTGGTCGCGAAGGCGGAGAGTGAACTGGGAACTGCTCTGGTGATTTGGTGCGTCCGACTACGCCAGGTGGGTTTTCATTTCGAAATCACACCCCCCACGCGTCGCCAGTTCAGTGGCGCATTTCTTCGATAACTGCTACACTTCGGTGAGTGTTGAGTGGAAGGGAATTCTTTTCCCTTCGAAGGTAAAGTCACAAGCCTCAAGCTCAAAAACTTATTAGATCCACAATTCAACGTCGCTACAACAACCCAAAGGTCCTTGGCTCACGGACTGCGATGCTGGAGCATCAGCATCAGTGCTGTGCCGTTCGACGCGCGAACAGATACTCTACAAGACCATGCCCAGACCAGCATTGAAACAGCCTCGACGTGAATGCGGGGTCTGACGTGCCACTCCGTGTTATTGTGGCCAGGTTTCGGCTTTTGAGAGACAAACGTCTATGGCTTACGTTCTTTACTCGATGCATGTCGTCAGTGCGGAAGCCGCCATGCTTTTTGTTCTGCGTACCGTGGCCCTGGGAGCTGCCAACTCTTCCGACCCTCTGGCATGGATGGGCTTTGCTTTTCCTTGGTTGTGCGGCTCTGCTTCTCCTGACGCTCTCAGACTTCCTTTTGACGTTCTTTCTCACCTTCGCTCACAGCATTGCTTGGGCGAGGTTTCCACGGTCGAATCTTTTCTTTGCACGGCACCAAAACCCCCACGTACCAGTGCTCGGAACGGGCAGACCGCCGGACTGTCCACAGCCATCCTTGGCTCCATACCGTTCCATGATCGCCGGCCGGACGACTCTCGGCCGTCCGCTTGTCATGACCTTCACTTCCAATTTGGCGTCCTGTTATTTCCAGCGTTTGATGGCCGAACGTGCTAAACACAGGTCGCGCAGCGGAGCGCAGTAGTGACGAGCGGCTGCAGTTCAACACCACCTGCTAGGGAGCCCATGCCACAGTAGGGTCGAACTAGAGCCACTATTACCCCACAAATTCAAGGGATCGATCATCCCCTCACCTCGGAAGATCTTTCGCTAAAGTTCTGGTTCACTTCATGACTTGCATACTCGTGGTGTGGTGTGAGTCGTTGGTCCGGCGTTCTGGGCCTCTGCACTCCCCATTCACACTAAATCATTGGCTTCTCCTGGACGGCTGTGGCTTTTGCCCATGAATCGGCGACTTTTCATTTATCTCCTGACTCTCCATGTTCATACGGGAGTTATCAGTGTTCAAACGTAGCCCATCAGCCGAGCTCCGGCCAAAGAACCCCGGATCTCGCCTCCCACTTCGGAAATGGTTCTCGTGTGCAGCTCTTTGCTTTGAGCCGACAATTTTAGTTTCCAAATGAGATGCTACGCCGAACCCGGTTCTTTTCGAACGGCAAAATTCGCGCGGGATGTTGGTGGTTGGAGCTAAATGTAATCTGTCGGAATACTACATCGGGAGCTACCCTTGAAAGAGTGGCATATGCATTGATTTTCGGAAATAAATCAGGTTCCACATGGCCGCAATCCTGCGTTGGGCGGCAAGAATTGCAGAAAGCATACAGCACACCACATGCAAAGTGATGGCCACCGTCATTTCACACGTGTAATCTAGATCTTGGACTACAGAATGGCGTTCGCACGTCCAAAGCCAAGCCTTACACTTCACCCCACGTTTCCCTTATGCCGACCAAAGCGAATTGCCCCTGCCGTCACTTCCCTTTCCGCCGAGCATCACTTTTCCGAGGCGCGGTGATCCCAGCCTCGCTCTCCTGCCGCTTCCATCCTGGAGGCAACATCGACCACAACGCTTCCCTTCTGCGCCCAATGCTGACCCGGAGCGCTCTCTGCCATCCAGCCTTGACCCACTACACCGCTGTGCAGCGGGACCCACCCCCACGCTCCGCCTTCTCGTTCGTTAGACCCACCCGCGGCTGACTATGGTTGTTGGGAGAGCGCGCGCGCGCAAAACGGCGCCGACGAAATTCTCAGCAGAGCAACGCGATCAACCGATGGCGATCGTTTCATCGCGGTCCACAGAAAGCAGCACGGTGCGGTGAGCTCGAAAAAATTTCGAAATTCCGCTGAGCGCGTGCTGGTGAGAAAAAAGAGAGCGGTGTGTGCAAAGTGGTGGCTTTTCGACGAGACCGGTATCGCATCCGGCGTCCTCTCGCGCGCGACAGGGCTCTGGTGGAAGGAGCTGAGCTGGTGCTCCTTGTGATGTTGAAAATACTGCTCCTGCTGCAGCTGCTCCTGTCGTTCAAGGGATTGTCTGAGATGCGACCGGGTCGTTCCCGCTGTGGGCCCTCTCTCCACCGAGCGAAAACTCCATGATGCATGCGGAGCTTCATGGACGGCTCGCGTGGGGTGCTGTTGCTTTTAGTCCCTAAGAGCGTCGGCATGAAGTCCGATGTACGTGTTACGATGCTAAACTGTGGAGCTCGTTGACAGCTGATGTAAGTGTTGGGATGTTTGTGGGAATATCACCCAGACTATTACGTGGCATTACAGGCTACGATGCAGCCGAGAAGACATCGTGGATCGAGTGCTGCATCATGAGGAGTAGTTCCGGTCTATCATGATGGCCTGCTGATGAAGTATTGAGTCCGCCAAGTCCATCTGTGTTACACTATTGACGTTCAGGTAGGAGCTGTTGCACTCTCGCTCAGATGGAGTTTGAGTGTGAAGTCTGCTCATGAGTCAGGTAGTCTTCTGAGGGTTTAGTTGACCGTGATAGTAACATCTGCTACGACAGACGGAGCATGTCCTTGACAATAACCCGAAGAAAATTCATGATATGAATGTCAGGAAAATGGATAGTGATTGATCCAAAACCAATGACTGAAACTGCTTTGGCTACCTTGACTTTTGAAACGCTCGCATTGCATGCTATCGTACAACATTGAGCAACCGGAAGAGTCATCTTACCAAGTTATCACGGTTCATTCAAAGCTCGTCATGCTCATGCTCCCGATCAATAGGCTCGGGCTCGTCATCCTCTTCCACAACCTCATCTGAGAACTGCTTAAATTCGACATCGATAGGCTCTTGCTCAATATCGGATGGAGCAGCTTCGTCTTCATCGACAATGATTTTTGGGGCTTCTTTGGTGTCATCAGCGGCCGAAGAGCTTCCATCTACAATGAGACTGTCAGGTAGCTTCTCTCTTGCACCCTCATTCATACGGATGACATCTATCCAAGCTTCGATACTGTCATGGCTATAGTCAGATCCGCTGTACCTGCGCCACCAGGAGCGCTTAGCGTTGACAGCGATGATCTCGAGCTCGTTTTCTCCTTTTAACTCCAATGCGTCCCTGATAACTTTGGCTTGTGGGTTCCTTGGTGGAACTGAGTAGAACGGGAAGAGTGACTGCCGCTTGGAGTGCTTTTTATGCACTTGCCCTAAGCTCAACAACGCCTGTGCAGCATCCATCGCTGCAATGGGTTGTGTCTCGTCGTTGTTTGGCAATAACGCAAGAATGCAGATATGCGACTTTGGTGCGAAGCACTCCTCGTTCAGAACCGATTCCTGATCAATATCAATGAGGTCTGGCAACTCATCAACCTGCGTAGACGGAGTATGCTCAGCCTTTGGGTGATGCGAGCTCGAAGATTCGGTAGTGTCAGACGACTTTGCAGGCTTCTTGGATGCCTTCGTCCTGGGTTTCTCTGCTTCTCCAGCGGAATCTGGATTCGGCTCTGCGACTTGCATTAAAAATTCACTCATGGAAGCCTTCTTCATTTCGCCATCGTACACCAGGGCATCTTTATCCCCGCCTGGGAGCAGGACAAAGGTGGGGAATTTCGAAATTCCAAAGGTCTCTACGGCATCTTCTTCCTTATTCCGAATTTGAGCAAAGCTTATGCTGCCCAGATAGTCAATCGCCAAAGCCCTTAGTAGTGCGCTCGTTGTTCCCTTGTCGGTGAACAGGATTGCTTTCGCCGAGCCGTTCTTTTCCTGTAGCCAGCTCTCGAAATCTTCATCCTTGAGCCTTTTAACGTGGTTCGGAATCTTTCCGACAACGGCATCTACGATTGCCTTTGTAGCTCGCTGGCCGTTATAGTCCTCAACGACGGGACGACCGCTTTTCTTTCCTGGGCGGATGATTTTCAACGTGGGAAAGCCTTGAATACCCATTGAACCGCAGAGTGGCTTATTGCTCTCCTCATCGCAGTTGATCGCTGCAACCTTTGCCAGTCCTTGTAGATTTTTGGCGGCCTTTTCGTATGCGGGCTTTAGATTCTGGCAGTGGCCGCACCAGGGAGCGTAAAACTCGAGAATCTGGAGGACAGGCTGTTAGCAGAGCTAAAGATTGAACAGTAACAAACCAACATACCGAAGTGTAGTTTGACTTTGCTATGATGGTCTCATAGTTTTTGGCGTCAATCTGTATGACGGGGGAATGCTTAGAATAGAGACCAGAGGCGATAGCTGGGTCGAGTACGAGAAGGAGGGTTGTAATAACGAACGTGAGAAGCGAAGAGGAGCCCATTGCTGCGGGTTAATGAAAGGAACAGAGCTCTACAGCTTCTCGTCGGAAGAATGTACCATGATACGACGTATGAAGGACAGGTGGTGGTCTTCCGTATTTGAGCAATGTTGGTTGGAGGTTGATTTCTGGCCTCTTCGTTGCATGACTACTTTTGTCGATTGGCTGAAGACGCAGCTTCGGATCTTGCCCGAACTTCCGCCTTTAGGTCAGGAATATCTTGCTTGTACAACAACTACTGTGCACCATCTACCCACGAACTGCCTGACCGAAGATAGCTCTTTTCTCCAGTTCACGGATTCCAAGCTCCATCTCCTTACATAGCAAAACTCTCACATACACGCTCTCCTCCCATGACCACACCAATACCAGCGCCGCTGAAGGCGGCAGACATCACTCGATTTGCCTTGCGCGCTGCTCAGCTTGAGAAATTCAAGCCAGTGATTGCTTATTGGTGTATGCCTCCGTTTGGAAACTTTCAAGGCTGATCACTCACTTGTATGCCGCAGGTGACTACTGTATTTTGCAAAAGATCTTGCAGAAGGGCCTTCACACCGAGAACGACGAATGCATGACTTACACCACCAACATGATGGACAAGCTGGAGCGCTGGAAAGCCGAGAATCCAAACAATGATGCCGTGCATGATGACATGGCGGCACAGGCATATGTCGAGCAGTTTGCTCTGGAAACATTTGAAAGAGCAGAAAAAGCTGTTCGGGCAAACCAAGTCAAAGCGTAGGTGCTGCCAGAGAACTGAACTTTCCTTGGAGTAGGAGTTGCTAACGGAAGACGAATAGCCAAACCGCGGACACATACCAAGCTGCTGCCACATTTTTAGATCTCATGAACATATGGCAAGACCCTCTAGACCAGGAGATAGCCGCCAAATCAAAATATGCTAAATTCCATGCGCTCAGAATTGCGAAGGCTATCAAGGCTGGCGAGGATCCAAATCTGTCGAATCCTGTACATATAGACGACTCTGCTCCCTCACAGCCGCCGCTAGATCCAAAAGACCCTGAAGTACGGCGTATCCAATCTTTACAACCGACTGTGGAAGATGGCAGCGACACATCTCGTCCAATGTCTGTGAACAACGAACCACCTCAATTTGCGCCTCCACCACTGCAGTCACAACCACCTCATCTAAGTTCATTTTCTCCCTCACCGCTCGCAATATCACAGCAACCCGCTCCCTCGCAACACGATGTCTCACCTCTGGAACCAACGGTCAAACAAGAGAGTTACTTCCCTACAGCTCCTCCTCCCCAACCACAAATCCCGACTTTTACCGCCGACACAAGTCCCGGTGTATCCGGACCAGTCGACCAAGCGATGATCTCACCGCAAGCCGCTCCGTTCATTTCACCCCAAGCCTTCTACACGACACCTCCACCACCTCAGCCAATCGCGCCACCAATGCCTCTTCGCTCGGCACCTCGCGCACCGAGCCATCCACAGCGCCCATCTCCGCAATACCCAATGCCGCAGCCACCACTATTGCCACAGCAGCCTTCACAGCCGTCCTTCTCACAGCCGGCACTGGCGATGCTGCAGAACCAACAGCAACCGTCACAACCACTTCAGCAGATGTACATGCAAGACACGGAGTACCGGCGCGACGACGAGGCCGTCATGGCCGCCCAGAAGCACGCCAAGTGGGCCATCTCCGCGCTAAACTTCGAGGACGTCGACACCGCCGTCAAGGAGCTGCGGATTGCGCTGCAGTCGCTGGGTGCGAGTTGAGTGGTGGCGAGCTTGGAGGTCTGAATAGCGTGGATTTGTTTAGAATGCGAAGCGAATAGAGCAATCTCGTGACTAGAGCGAGGAGATTGGAGTATATCCGAGGTGGACTTTTGCTTTTTCACGTACTGTGGAGATGTTGTAGGAATTACGTGAGGACGTTTAAGGAAAGGAGCGGACTAGATACATGTAGCATACTCTCGCGCCATAAAGCGTGGCAGCGTTCAAGTTTGATATTAATAGCATGCTCAACCAAATAACACAGCCTATTTGTGGTATCACATTGAAACCCATTCCATGTTTCTTTTGCCATCAAACTCCGTGTCACAAAAAGCGCCGTGATCGAAAGCATACACCGCCTCACCAACCAGCCTTGAGTAAGACAACATGTGTCCCTAGTTTTCCCATTCCAATCTGGTGCCAGTAGCCTTAGGACAAATAGAAATCACTCTCACCACTGCTCTCTTAAGCGACTCAGTGAGGTGCTGTGCCTCTCTCCCCGCCATCGCCATTCCCGTCCGTCGTGCCATACCTCACAGCCCTCTTTTTTCCGCGCCCGGTGATATCCTGCCACGTAGCGTTGAAGCGGCGACCTGTACTAGCGAGGAGGCCTTCTTCTTCCTCCTCCTCCAGATCCGCGTCGATCTGCTCCTCGTTGAGGCGCGGCGCGCGGAAGAGCGTCAGCAAGAACACGAGGAGATAGACACCTGCGATGGAGTGTTAGTTACGACAAAAAGAAACGGCTATCCGAGCAGGGAGCCACGAACCTAGGAAGGCGAACTGGGCCCAGAAGTCGACGACGCCGAAGAACGGGAAGTTGACGGTGACGCGGTTGATGAAGGTGCTGACGACGCTGGGCACGCACACGTCCTGCGCGACGGGGTTGTCGGCGATCTCGGAGCACGGCTTGATGGCGTCGCGGTGCGCGCTGCAGTCCGGCTGCTCGCCCGGGTGCCGCGCTGGCCGGTCGCAGTACGTCTGCGGCCCGAACGTTGCGTACTGCGGCGCCACCATCATCGCCACGCTGTAGTTGATGGCCAGCACGATGAGCGTCAGCAACACCGTCGCCATGAGCAGCGCCTGTGGTGATGTGTGTCCTTTGCGAATCCGGAATATCATCACCCACAGGAAGCGGATGCCGACGGTGGCGATTCCGACGACCGATGCGCTAAACAGGAACAGTACCAGCAGGAGGAAGATGATGTAGTCGATAGGGAAGACCTTGCTTGACACGACGAAGATCCAATTGACAGGCTGGAAGATGTTGATGTGGCCGAGAACGTAGCCGCAGCCAACTTTGCAGATGCTGTTTTTGGCCTTGTCGATACCCGTGATGAGCATAGATACCCATATCAATAGGGCAAGAACCATAAGTAGCAAACCGCCGAGGAGCTTGACGGGTCGGAAGATGGCACAGGTCTTGACCCATACTTTCATGAGCCACGAGCCCTCACCGCGTGCTTCGGACGCCAGACGTTCCCGACGGACGAGAGTGCGCTCTTCACGTACGAGAGCTTCGAGTTCGCGTCTATCCTTTGGATCTAGACCACCTGTACGCCCCTCATTTCGGCGCTCGAGCTGCCGCTGCCGCTCGTGATTTTGTTCCAGCTGAGAAGCAGTGTTTTCGGCCAGCGAAGGAGCAGAAATGGGCGGTGCCGATTTGACGAGTGCAACTGGGAGCAAAGCGAGACCGGATGCCGTGTAGATTATGTAGATGAGAGTCCCGAGCGTAATGAGCAGACCAAGCGCGAATGTCAACGCACGCTCTCCGTGATTCTCGGATAACAAGCGTTTGAAGTAGTCCAGATCCATGTGCTTCTTTCCTCTGCCAATAGCTCCAGCTCCGATGGGAACGAAGAAACCGACCAGGAAAAGAATGACGCAGAGGACAATGAAGACGGCGGTGTACTTGAACGCCCCCCAAACTCTTGACAATGCCGTCTGAGAGCCTTCTTCTGTGGCAGTTTCATCGTATTCTTCGTACCAAAAGTATGTAAATGGTACCACGAGCAAACAGAGGAGTGCGTCGAGCGAATACAGGGTGTAGTAAACGATCTTCAGCGTGTAAACAATGCTGTCGACGGCATCCGGAGTCGCCCAATCTTTTCTGCGGCCTTCCTTAGAGATGACTGTGGAGGATACAAGGGCGACATCGACAGGTAGAAGTAGTACCGTTGCCAGAAGTGCGAGAACGGTGAAGATGCAGACTATGGTGACGGACAGGGCTCGTTCGCGGGGATTTTGGTATAGGATGACGAAAATGGCGGCAATGATCAGGAGAATGGCAATTGCGATGGCATAGGTAACCCATATCAGAGACGCCTGAATGAGGGCCATTTTGGCTACGTGGTGAAGGAAAGACGAGAGAAATCCGTGAGGCAGCAGATGTCATTCCATCATGAGTTTCAAGCTCGAGCTTACGGGCCCATGACGTTGTATTCACACGTGATACTGTTACTACTCTCATTCTTGCAAGCAACGCAACGTAGAAGGCAATAGCTGCTTTTCAATATCTCAAACTTCTCATTTACCTTACACTCGCGGCTGCCGAAAAACTAAACCCCAAAGAGAACTATGTCAATTGACACGAGGGATATCTACAAGTAGGACCAGCTCCACGTTATGCTCAGCAGATCCACATATGCCCGAAGAACGCCCGTGCTTTGAAGTAATCCCCTACTTGCATGAGTCCCCATCGTGATTGTGATGCCCTTCAATTCATTCCTCCCTCAACCGTATTCATGCGTTAGTGACAAGGCGGTTACTTTGAAGCCGCTGTGTGATTCTGTGTAGCTGCCTGCCGTACTGGGGCAAAGTACGCATGCGCCATGGCTTCTTCAGCAGTCAAGCGTTCCTGTTGAAAGAGTTAGTTTAATGTCTAGCGAATCATGGAAGATAGTGAACACACCACATGATCGTATCGCAGCAGCTTATCCAGGAAATCAATGGCATCGTTGCTCACAAATCTCTGGTTCTCCGTGTTGATGAACGAATGCCAGCTCTTCTTGGGGAAACGGCCAAGGATGTCGTCATATTGTTGATCGAGCTCGATGTCGTATTTATCCAGGTAATCAAACAAGTCCTCGGTCCCGAGAACTTTCGCAATCTTCACCAGTTGATCCGAGTTGGAGTTGCCATGGAAGAAAGGCTCCTTCCTGAAGATCATAGATGCGAACATTGCACCCAGGCTCCACATATCTAAACTATAGTCGTACTCTTGAAAGTCCACCAGGAGCTCTGGGCCCTTGAAGTACCTTGATGCAACTCTCACGTTGTACTCTGTCCCTTGGTGGTAGAACTCAGCGAGACCCCAGTCGATGAGTCGGAGTTTGCGTTTCTCATGATCGATCATAACGTTGTGGGGTTTGACATCGCGATGCATGATGCCCTTGGAGTGACAGAAGTGTAGCGCTTTCAGTAGCTCGTAGATGTAGTATCGGACGTCGTAATCGGTGAACTTGGGGTAGAGAGAGCGGAAGTCGGTGTTGTTGACGTACTCGAAGATGAGGGAGGGAGTTTTACTCTTTTCGCGCGTAACTACCATGTTAGCATGCGATTCATCGAAGAGGAGCAGGTCCGTGGAAGGCTGGCTTTGACTGACTTGATTGTCGCGAACGACGTCAAGAAGCGCTACAATGTTAGGCCCGCCGGACAGGTTCTGTAGGATTTTGATTTCGCGCTTGATCTTCTTCTTCTTGACTGGCTTGAGAACTTTGATGACACACTTCTGGTAGTTGACGACGTTGATGCCCTCGAAGACTTCCGAGTACTTTCCACGGCCTGAAGTAAGAGTCAGCATGCGGAACTCGCGGGGAGAGTTGGTGGAACTTACCAATCTTGCGGACGACCTCATAGTTCTCTAATACGCCCCATTGTATGTTTACGCTGTCATAGTCCCAGTAACTCCTGGGCATATTGGCGTTGACATCGGCGAAGACGCGTGCCATGTTGGTAGAATTGCGCCTGGTAGGCTGGCGTTCGATGCTGAAGGACGTTTCTAAGGTCGCAGTGTCAGTTAGAAAGAAGCAGAGAGAAAAGATGAGACAGCTGAGAAGAGTAAGATTCGCTAGACGCGACAAAAGGTGGGCGAGCGGTTGACACACGCTGAGTGTGCGCGGAATTGAAGCTGGCGACGTCGAAGGATTAGCGATCTCTGAGGAACAAGGTGGTGGTGGGTGGGTGGGGCCGTCCTCATTGGACTTCACCCTTCCTTTCTTAAGAAATTCATACATCTTCTAATCACTGCTACTAGCTACGACATGTAGGCTGCACTTTAAAGTCGTAAATTCTCTTTTTGCTCTGTTTTCATATGATTCAGCTATAAACGGTCTACTCCATCGTCTATAACATGTTGCTTCTTCCCTGGTACAAGTCAGAGCACACTACCATTTTCTTCACACTGCTGTGCTCCGCTGGTTTGCAGCTTGAGGAGAAGTCATGTTTTACGATTTGAACGTGCCATACTCTTCGGATGTACAGGAAATCCAGAAGCGAATTGCCTTTCTGGCCGAGCGTTAGTTCTTCACTAAGTATCTTTCCAAAGGCGTGGTGCTCACAGACTTCGCAGTGGGCTACAATGTTATCGCCTTAACCCACACCTACAGCTCAAAGCTCCCAGCTGATCTGGTAAGGATCGTTGATTCCAAAACTTAGCGCGTTTTCATTAATCTCGAGCTTCTTTTTGTATCTATTCAAAATCACACAACGGGAGACAGAAGCTAACCACAGTAGACCTCACCAATTCCAGACCCGTTGCCATTCAAGCTCCCTCAGAACGTCCGTATCCTTAGGCGGACTACTGTCATCGTTGGGGACTCTGCTCAAAATTTTCGTCTCGCCGAGCTCCAAGACAAGTGTGACCTGCTTGCGCTGCGTCCTACCGATGAGAAGACCTTTGCGCAATGCTGCCAGAGCTTGGACTGCGACATTATCAGTCTGGACCTTAGTACACGCCACTACTACCGCTTCAAACACTCTACACTCTCGGCAGCAGTCCAAAGTGGGAAAAAAGTCGAGTTGTGCTACGCGCCAGGCCTGGCAACGACCGATCCAGTGGCCAGACGCAACCTGATCCACAATGCTAGTGAACTAATCCGTGCAACGAGAGGCGGCCGCGGAATTATTATCAGCTCGGAAGCTCAAACCGCTCTCGGCTGCCGTGGACCATGGGACGTGATCAATCTAGCTGTGATCTGGGGACTGGGACAAGAACGCGGCCATGAGGCTGTGTCTACGGAAGCGAGGAAGTGTGTCAATGCGGCGAAATTGAAACGAACCAGCTACAGAGGTGCTATCGACGTTGTCTATGGTGGTGAGAAGCCTGAGAAGCCGGTACAACGTAAAGAAGAGAGCACAGCTGGGCAGAAGAGGACGGCACAGGATGAAGAGGAGCAACCAGAGAAGACCACTTCCAACCGCCAGAAGAGACGACTGGCCCACGAAGCGAGGGTAAAAGCTGTTGCAGAATCCAAAGCTAAGGTTACCGACCAGCACCAAGCGAACGAAGATGAATCCATGAAGGCCAGCACGAAGATAGGAGAGAAAGCTTGAAGTAAGAGGCTAGGTTCCAATCTAGTCATAACCTTAGAAGAGGTAATCACGAGTGTCCATTGCTAGCTCCAGCCGAAATCCTCTTCAGAAGACTCCATTGGATATGCTGTCAGAGAATTCCATTTTACCACACCACGGTTCGTCGACCCAAAAGCGGCACCGTAACCGCACTCTGAAGCGTAACAACGCTGCCTCCAATCGTTTCCACAGGCTGTCCTGGCGCGGGCGCAGCGTTCGACGAAGGCACACCATTCATATCCGCAAGGGCCGAACCCGCCGCTACCGGCGCCGAAGTCGCCGCAAACGCAGTCGTCGCAGCACCCGCAGCACCCAGCGGCGTCGACGCCGCCACCGAGCCCGGCCCACCGCCGGCTACAGCCTGCGGATCGTTGAACGTGACGGTGGACAAGACGGGCGGCAGCGTGCCAGCGGCCACGATGCCCTGGCCGGCGCCCGCCATCGCCGAGCCCATCGCGCCGGCCGCCATCGTGAGCATCGTGGTGGGCACGGCACCCGGCGCCTGCGGACTCCCGCCGCCGACGGCCGGCGCCGGCGCGCCCATCGCCCCCACCGCTAGCATCGGGAACGACCCTGCCGGGCACGCGCACGCGCACGTGCAGGCCGCCGACCCGTTGGCGCCCGGCGCCGCGAGCCCCGAGATGCCGGGCGCCGCCGCGCTCGCGCCCGCCGCGGAGCCGCCGCTGACGTTGACCGTCACGGTCGAGGAGGCGCCTGCTGCGGCGGCGGGAGCGCCGCCGTTGGCCGTCACGGTGATGGTCGACGAGAACAGAGAGCTGCTCCGCGAGGGTGTAGACGCGGTCCCTGCGTTGCCGGCGCCAGTGTTGACTGTGATCGTCGACGGCGTGTTGGCTGGTGCGGCGCCTGCTGCCACAATGCCCTGGCCTCCTGCGGTTGCTGTCTGTCCGGTGGCTGCTAGAGTCGCGGAGGTCAAGCCAGTGGTACGAGAAGAGGCTTGAGGGTCGTTAACTGTGATGGTAGATGCGAGCGGTGCTGGTGCTGCGCCAGGTGCGACAATGCCTTGTCCTCCCGCCGTCGCTGATTGTGCGGTTGGTGCTAAAGCTGTGGAGGTCGAACCAGTGGTACCAGCAGAGGCTTGAGGGTCGTTGACTGTGATGGTAGATGCGAGCGGTGCTGGTGCTGCGCCCGCGGCTACGATTCCTCCACCTGTATTAGCAACCGGCTGGGCGGTTGTCGATTGAGTCGCGCCTGGTAATGTTGCTGCTTGGGCTGTGAGGGACGTTGCGGTTTGTTGCGTACCGCCAGCTCCAGTATTGGGAGCAGTGGCTGCGGGAGCACTCAGAGGTTGACCTTGTGCAATTGGCTGGGGCGAAAGTGCTGCTGGAGCTGCCTGAGCTGTCGATGTTTGGCTTGGTTGAGCCGCCACGGCAGCGGTTGAACCAACATTGGCGTTGACGTTCGCATCAAGGCTCTGTTGACTTCCAGGCTCTGTGACGGTACTAGATATATCCGATTCTCCAGACGACCCATCCTGGTTGCTAGAATCATCTGAACTGCTCGAATCACTCCCAGCCATGTCGCCACTATCACTCGAGTCGCTTCCATTGTCCATCTGTCTCTTATACATCGTTTTGATACTAGGCGTTTCGGCAGCGATGGGTGACAAGTTCGGTAATTCTGTGGCAACGATCGGCGCAATGGCAGCTGTTGGACCTGTTCCTGAAGCGATCACTTCAGGGATAGCAGAACTTACCGCCAGTGAAGCAACGTCTGGCGGCCCGACACTGACGGCAATCGTTTGTTGTGGACTCGAAAGAAGGGTTAGCTCTCTGGTTAACCAAAAGATATACTCATGTCATACGGTGTTCCATTTGTTGCCGCAGCTCCAGGGAGAATGTTTACAGTCGTCTGTGGTATCGGATTAACAGATCCTGCAGCGACGAGCCCTTGCCGCTTGACGATGTCTGGATAGGAGCCAACTGCTAAGACCCACGAATTCGCAGCTCTTCTATCTACATCGTCGGCCGAGGCAGTCGAAAGCAACGATAAAAGGAGGATGCTTAGTATTAACATTAGAGAGGCTTCCGTCAACCGTGTGATCATTATGAAAAGAGTATCGCGCATCCGGATGCGCACAAACAGAGGCCTGCTCTTCTATTTCAGAGAAATGGAAAGAAGAGAAAGAAAACCCTAAAGATACCGGTGCTGAGGTATGAGCATGAGGGCAACGATGTACACCTCTCGCAGAGCCACTAGCGGGCAAATGGACGTGTACGTCTGCAGATTGTGGAATGAGAAATGAGAGTGAATCTGCTCTAGTAGTAGTAGATAGCCAACAGCGGAACATGTCTCGGTGTTTCAACAGTGGCCGCATTACTGAGAATGACTCTGAAGACGGATCTTTCTGGAACCGTATCATGGAGTTGACCAAAATAGATACAAGAAATGTTTTAACCAAGCGAATTTTATCGCAATGTGCATATTCATCCGCCAAAGTACAAAGAAATTAGAACAACACCAAACTGGAATGGGATATTTTGTACGGCCATTAGATGGGCAGATGGGACCTCCTGGGTGTCATGCTTGATAAAGCAGCCGAATCGGGTCGAAGCTGTAACAACTGTCAGACACTCGCTGCGTCTGAAGTCGATGCCGCTTCGCTAGATGCATCACACTGTACTTCGAATCTTTCTGTCAATCAGACTGCGACCCACCTATTCGCTTGCTTACAGCCATCACTTCGAGAGCTGAAGAGTTGCGAAGTTCGTTGTGGAGAGGAAACGGGCGTCTATTCCTCCGCCGATCCAGAGCCGAAGTATTAACATCCGCCAATCTTACGAAGCCCCTTTAGCCTGCCCATCCATACCCGATTGTCAAGTCAACGACACAAATCGCAATAGAGAGCGTCATCAACTCGCCGCAGTGTAGACTGGAGCGGATGAATGCGGGGTTTTGGAATGCTTTATATATTCTATTTCATCAGCTAGCCAAAATTCACAAAGTCTGCGAAAGTCCTGCAATATCAACATCATCTCGTTGAGAGTTCATAGACCTTCAGCGTCATGGGCTCTACATTGCCACTCGACGGCTATTTTCTCGCCATTACTTTCCTCATAACGGTTGCATATCAGCTCCTCTTTTTCTCTGTTGCCTTCACCTTTAAATTCGACAAACTCACCGACTTTGCTGGCGGCACAAATTTCGTCCTTCTCGCCATACTCACGCTCGATTTCAGCGCCGCTCGCGACAATGCCCGCAACATTGTTTGCTCACTGTTTATTATGATCTGGGGAATTCGGTTATCTGGCTTCCTACTTTTCCGGATCCTAAAGACGGGCAAGGATGACCGATTCGACGGCACTCGCGAGAAGTTCTTCTCGTTCCTGGCATTCTGGGTAGCCCAAATGCTCTGGGTCTGGACTGTCTCGCTGCCCGTCACAATTCTAAACTCTCCCAAGGTCACGCAATGGGGACAGCCACACTTCGGCACGGGTAGAGATATCGCCGGAGTGATCCTGTATGCGATCGGCCTGACCATGGAGGCCGTCTCTGACTGGCAGAAGTATAAATTCCGCTCTGCGCATCAAAACGACGGCGCAGTCTGTGACGTTGGCTTCTACAATTGGACCCGGCATCCTAATTACTTTGGCGAGATCCTACTTCAGTTTTCCATCTTCATGATCGCTGTTTCACCAGCAGCATACGGCTACACGCGCGACGATGGCTACCGCGCACTCTACGCTTCGATCCTGGGACCTATCTTCCTCACCATCTTGCTTATGTTTCTGTCTGGATTGAACTTACAGGAGCGACCTGGCGCGAAGAAGCGCTACGAGCTAGGCATCAACTGGCCTGCATACGAAGGCTATCTCCAGCGGACGAGCATCTTGATTCCTTTCCCGCCTCAACTCTATGCTAAGATGCCTGTTTTCTTGAAGAGAACTGTACTTCTAGAATTTCCAATCTACGTTTTTGATCCCGAAAAGCACGCGGACAGAAAGCCATCACAGGCGACGCAGGCCGAAGAAGGAAGAGCGGGCGAGAGCAGTCAGGCGTAATCGTGTCTGTATTTAGGCTATTGCTACAATAGACAGAACAAGCGCGCTCTACTGGCGCTGAATGGGTTATCTCAAAGCAGTCTAACACCACCCATTTTATTCACCAAACTCCATGATCATTTTACATGGGTTGTATCGGTTACTCCTTATTCTCCAGCGGCGCGACGCTCTCAGCATCCGCCTCCGCACCACTCCCGGAGCTCTCTCGCGTGACCACGGTCGCTGGAGCGTGCGCAAGCCCCGGATCATCGTCAGCACCATCCGGCACGAACGGCACCCCAACAATCTTATCCCTGGCGCGCACAGGAAGCTCCATCTGCGTCTGGCGCTCCCGCTCAGCCGCCGGCCCGTCGCCAAGCACCTCGCGCTCCTTCTCCGCGCTCTTGCTACGCTCCCGCTTCCCCTTCTTGAACTCGGCAGGATGTGCGACGCGCCTTGCGCCACGGCGGATCTTCTTTCGGGCGCGCTCGTACGCCTCAAGGCCCAGCAGGATCGCGTACGAGCGGGAGATGGAGACGTGCGACATGTCGACACCCGCGGCGCGCAGCGCGCGCTCGAACTGCCGGAAGTTGCGCGTCGGCGGCCGGTAGTGCCCGCTGAGCGGCGACAGCCGCCGCAGCTTGCCGTCGGCGATCTCGATCAGGCCCGCTGCGGTGATGCGCGCCCCGTTGAGGAACGACGAGTGCTGAAACGCGCCTGATTGCTTGATCCCCACGTACAGCCGTGAGGAGGTGTCCGCTACGAAGATCCACGAGTTCGGGCGCACGGATTTGCGCAGTAGGTGGTCCATGATCACGGAGGGTGTTATGTGCTTCAGTTTGGCGAGGCCTTTCGCCTTGTCGTACTCGTGGTTCACGTAATGTTTTGGTGATAGATCGTCGGCGGATGCAGAAAGTATTGAAGAGCCAGAAGTTTCTGTGGACGTTCGCGGCGGAGAGGGTTCGGGACGCTTGTAGGGAGGAGTCGGATCGTCGATTGGCACGATTCCGTCGACGCTGTCTTTGTAGTCGGTAGAAGTGGTAATGCGCTCGCCATTCCTCGCCCAGCATAGTCGGCCTTCACCATCAACCTCGACTAGATAGTTCAGCCTTTCTTCTCGAGAAAGATATCGCACCTGCTCCGCCTCAAGTTGAGCCCGCGATATGGTTGGAAGCTCAAGGTTCCTGCCACCACCGTAATCTAACCAGTAGAAGAAATTCTCATGAGTGTCTGCCTTCTTCCATTCGCTGTGGTATGCTCGCAAGTTTGCGCCGTAGCGATGTTTAGGATCAACCATCTCGAGGAAGTATTGTAGGTCCATGGCCTTCGCAATCTTCTCACGCTCCAGCCTCGCCTCCTTGCGCTTCTGGTGCCACTGCTCTAATTGTTCCGGAGTCATGCCCTCCTTGTCGTCGGAATCGGAGTCGGAAGGATCATCATGGCCTGCTCTTCTGACGATTTCGGCCACCCGCTTCCAGTTCTTACGTGCCACCGTCGAAGCATCGCTGCTCACGCTCAGGCGATGGTCGGGTGATCGAGGTCGAGTGGCATTGCGGAATTGAACTGAATAACGGTTAGCATTGCTTGGTAGTCAGTCGAATATGAACAATGCGGGACAACAGACTCTCTCGCAAAGCCTCCATCCATCGTGTGGAAGCATCCAGGCGCATACCATGCAGCTCCCTCCGAGTCCTGTATCCTCGGTAATTTCTCTGCGAGGAAGTTGGCGTTAGCACTCCATTAATGGGCTGATCGCGAATAACGAGACAGAGGGTAGGCCAATAGAAGACATGAGGAGCGCAAGACTGGTCTTTATTGACAGAGTCCATGCATTGATATCAAAGTGACAGGGAGTGAAAGAGAGGAAAGTTGGAGTTGGCCAGTGTGGTAGCGTCACGGTGAATGCGAAGTACAAAAGCACATTGGTGGAGGGTGAAAAGATGGCGAGGCCATACCTGGATGACGCGGGCGGCTTCCACTTCATGTTGACCACGGTTGGCCTCATCGGCCTTTGCCGCTCGGATCGCCTTCGCTTTCTCATCCTGTTTTATGGCAATCTCAGCGATTTGTTGTGGAGATGGATTCATGAATTGATCAGAGCAACGGCAGCCGGGCGGTCAAAAACCTGCACGCGACTTTCGCAACATACGACACAGTGGAAGAACGCGACGAAGCCAAGGAAAGTGACCAAGCAGCTAGGGACAAATGCAGCTATGCGAGACACCGGCACACGCACGCACATACGAAACGCTCACCATGGTAGTGGGAGACGGGAGAGGTGCAGCGGGCAGCGCAGCGCAGCGCAGTACAGTGAAGCTTCGGCGGGAAGCGGGAGGAAGCAGGCAGTTGGTTTGGTAGTTCCAGCGGCGTAATCGGACGTCAATCAGTGGGCTTGAGAAGGCTTTTAGTGGCTTGTCGAATCCTTGCAGTCCGCGACGCCGATGTGGATGTCGACGCTTTGATGCCTTTCAGCCTCAGGCTGTAACACTCCAACCGCATCCGCTCGCTCTCACGACAGGCCCGATCTGGCCGACATTCAGCCAGACAAAACAACATGGAAACCGGTCGATCCGCATTCCTCTTCGCATCTGCTAGCATGCTGCGAGACTATGGCCATCCATGGCCTGCTTCACTCGACTGTAACATTCCGAACCAGCCCGTTCAAACCCATCAATGCTCCCATTTTGCATGACCGGTTTGAAGCAGACACGGCAATTTAAAATAACCATCAGAAGCCATCATTTCAGTGCCGGCTTTGCATCCAACCGATAAATCGACATCACAGTCATGCAAATTTCGTGGGAAGCGCGCGCCCGATGTGACTAACGATGATTGTCGTCAATCTAGACCTCGCTCAGCTTGTGAGGCGGACAGGGGAAGAAGGATCAAGATAATCCGTCATGTGGGGGGGCCATGGCATGGCCAATCCCAACATAATTGCTAATGTATGCCATCGAATGGAAATGCCGTAAGCGCTGTTTGTTTTAAATTGATTTTAGGGTTGGATGAGACGTTGATTGGCGTATGCATGGCTCCTCATGGCAGCTCTGTGTTTGCAGCGGCGTGGCGAGCATCAAAACTGCAGCAACGCCGATGTGCAGCCCATCAAAGTGCGAGAGCTGGCGTAGGGAAAGGAAGGGATCAGGTGCCGAAGACTTTTCCAGGCCAACTGTGTTAGAAGCTCAGAGTTCGTGTGCTGGTGGTTATGCGCCGAATTGGGTCAAGCGGGCCAGCGTCGGCTCTGTAAGTGGACGGGTGGGCTTACTTTCAATGCCCTCCGTACCTCGAACTCGTCGTTCCATTCCGCTTCTTTTCTTTCTCCCTCCAACAAATAACTATACCGCCTCCTCCGCGACCCTGCCCAAACCACCGCCTCTCCACCGCGCCGTATCGCTTCGTGTCAGGACTGGAAGCCTTTTCTTCGCACATTGCTGTCCTGTCCTGGCACCCTCTACATCTTTTCCCAATCGCGTTCTGACGTGTTGGTCGATCCAACTCGTGTGGGATGCTCCGTGGATGCTTCGCAGAGCTGTGTCCACCCACCACCAAGCACGCCGTTCGACCAGCCACGAAGCTGCAAACACCCAAGCCATTGCGCGAGAACGCGTTCCCGCACATTTCCGCGCGGTTCACGAGCACATAAATGGGCGAGCCGGCCGATGATGTCGACCTGGCGTCGTCTTCAGACCCTCACGCCGTAGAACCGCGCAACATGTCTGCCGCACCAGAAGATAATACGCAAGCCAGCGTGCGCGGCGCCGAGGGATCGGAAGCTATGGATCTGCAAGCGCAAAGTCTCAAAGAGACGTCGCAGCCGGCTGTCGGAGAGACGCATCACAATGCTGCCGCCGTGCCGCAGGAGAGTCGAGGCTCAGCACTGCCTGATGTAGATAACCCATCCACCCTGGCCGAGCCACCACATTCACACCCGATGACCACCACGACATCCGCTTCATCTCACCTCTCCTACAAGGACTCAAATTCACACGCTGCCGCTTATGGCACGCGCTCACGCAACAGACCCGGTGTTCCTCGACCAAACTACGCAGAAGACGTGGAAATGGACTTTGAGGTGACTCACCAACCAAACGGTGCCGAACACTCATCCATGGATTTGTCTTCACATAGTCCTCCAGCAACCGACTCGCGTCAAAGTCCAGCTCCCGGAGCCAAGCGCGGAACACCTGCCACCAACGGCTGGAATGCTATGAACTCAAACTCATCATCAATACCGGGTACATCACTTTTCTCCGCAAATCCGAACGCCAGAATGCCACATTCGAGGAAGCGAAAAGCTGCTGAGGTTCAAGGCACGATCAGTACGCATTCACAAAGTCCTGCACCGACGGCACCAGCAGTCACGAGGCGCGCGAATGCCGCCGCCACCGCTGCAAACCAAGCATCACCTTACTCTTACGTGTCTGACAACAACATGTTCTCTTTCGAGAGATGTCGTGCTTCTCTGAACAAACAGGGCAAGCTTGTAGCGGATGACGGTACTCTGTTTTCCGTTAACGGTATGTGGCTCTATCCCACCATGCGACTTTTGACCTCTGCATGGTTTTCATTATGCACTCGCTAACTCGAATGCTTTTCAGATCACGTCTACCTAGTATGCGAGCCTCCCGGCGATCCCTACTACCTCGGACGGATCATGGAATTCCGTCACAAAGACACGGATGACAACAACAGCCCGGTGGAGGCATTACGCATTAACTGGGTCTACCGACCTCGAGATGTACAACGCTTCAGCAACGACAGTCGACTCGTCTACGCAACTATGCATTCCGACGTTTGTCCGCTCACTTCATTACGTGGCAAATGCAAGGTCTTGCACCGTAGCGAAATCAATAACATGGACGAGTATCGCAAAGAGTCAGATGCATTCTTCTTCACTCAGTGCTTTGATCGCTTCATTCATCGCTGGTATGAGGTGATTCCAGTTTCTCAGGTCATCAACGTCCCTGAAAAGGTGAAAAAGGCACTGGACGATCGATGGAAATACGTTGTGGTCGAGGCCACTCGAGTGAAAGAGTTGACCAGCGACGTCAAGAGCTGCAAACGATGTAGTGGCTACTGCGCAACGTAAGTCCACTCTTCCTCCCAAAATGTCACTAAGATTCTAACCGTTGATTTCAGTAACGACTCCGTTGAGTGCGCCGTCTGTCACGATACCTACCACATGAACTGCGTCCGACCGCCATTACTGAAGAAACCTTCCCGAGGATTCGCTTGGGCCTGCGCACCATGCAGCCGAGCTCAAGAGCGCAAGCTGGAAGCTCGTAGAACTCCCATTATTGGTGACTTACACACCGATGCTGATGAAGATGAAGTTGTTGAAGAGGAGGAAGAGGATCCCGGCGCCCGTGTCGGGACCTCCGCGCCCAGTCCAGCGAACCTTGAAGTTGAAGATCGTCCGGCAACACAAGCAGAGATTGCACACGCAAAAATGTGGCCGATGCGATATTTAGGCATGCACTGTCGTGTTGAGGATGCTCTTCAGTACGACGACCGAGCAATCTATCCCCGCGCAAGTTCTCGTCTAGGACCTAAGCATCAAGCCAACGTTCTACCATGGTACGGTCGTCCTGTGGAACTTGTGAAGCCCGTAGAGATTAAGAAGAAATTCATTAAGACTACCGGCAATAAGAAGGATGCGAAGCTTACGAAGGAGACCCAAGCAGCGATAGAGGAAGCCAAAGTCCAACGAGCACAACGACCAAAATGGCAGCAAGATGAACCAATTGGTTACGAGCATCGCGGTGAAGATCTACCAAACAAGGACAGGAAGAACACCGCCAAATTACTTTTCAAAATGCCACCCGAGGGAGAGCATTCGTCAAGAGGCTTGGACGACAGTCCCTTGGCACCAGAGCATATTCTTGACGACTACATGAAACGCGTGAAGACAGTCGCGAAAGAAATTGGAGTAGCTGAATTTTCAACCGATTTCCTGGATTTGGCATTGTACTACTTCAACAAGAACTCATTCGACATTGAATCTGCCCTGAAGCAATTGAGAACCGCGCAGAGAGTTGGCGCATATCCAGCCAACAGGTTTGACATTCGCACCGACCTAAGAGACCCAAAGTTTACCTTGACACATGACGAGAGGAAACGATTCCGGGACGCCGTTGCAAAATATGGGTCTGAATTGAGGAGCGTACGGCAGCATGTTCGATCCGCTCCGCATGCCGACATCGTCCGTTACTGGTACCACTGGAAAAAGACTACAGAGGGTAAAGAAATATGGGGTTCTTTCGGCGGTCGCAAAAACACGAAGAAGAAAGCAGAGATGGATGCCGCTTCCAAGCTTCTCGACGACATCGCCGATGATCACGATGACTCCGCATTCGACAATGAGAAGATCGGCAACCGTCAGCGTAGAATGCTTTGCAAATTTTGCAACACTCGCCGGTCCCGTTGCTGGCGTCGAGCTCCGGGTGTCAAGCCTGGACAAACCGTTGCTCCAGATGGCAAGACGAAAGACAAGCAAAATCAACTGTACCTCGCGCTTTGTCAGCGATGCGCGAGGCTGTGGCGAAAGTATGCTATTCAGTGGGAAGACCCAGACGAAATTGCGAAAAAAGTTTCTCAGGCAGGCGGCAGAGCCTGGAAACGTCGCGTTGACGAAGAGTTGATCCGAGAATGGAACCTGGCGGCGCAAGATGCCTCGATTGCGGATGCCTTCGAAGTCGGAGACGGAGATTCATCAATTCTGCCGTCAGGCGAACCCGCCAGAAAGAAAGTCAAGACCGGTCCGGACGGTACCAGCACCCCAAGTGGCGCTGAGCAAGCTGTGAAGAAGCGTCCGAATGCGCAAGCACCTCCACAACCCCCTCGAGAACCCACGCCGCCCGTCATTCCGAATGATCCGAAGATGAAGACCTTCCCCTGCGCCGTTTGTGAGTGTTTCGAGCTTCCATCGGATCCGCTGGTCTCCTGCCGCGACTGCAAGCTCACCGTTCATCCAAGCTGCTATGGCTTGAGTGACGTTTACCCGGGCAAGTGGAGCTGTGACATGTGTCAAAATGATCGCCGAGAAGCAGCTGGCACTCTCAGTTCGGTTATTGATCCAGCATCTTACGAATACAAATGCGTCCTGTGTCCAGTTGAAACTACTCCGGTGGACATGGTGGAACCGCCCAAGGTATCTCACAAGAAGAAGACGGAAAGAGACAGGGAGAAGGAACGACTGGAGAAAGAGTTAGCTTCAGGTCTTGCTGAGACTTATCGCAAGAATCAGCAGGAGAAAGGCAAGCCTCCTATCCCTCGTGAGCCTCTCAAGCGTACCACCAACAACAATTGGGTACATGTTACCTGTGCCCTTTTCACGCCAGAAGTCAAGTTCAGTAACGCCAAATCATTAGAACTTGCAGAAGGCATTCCTTGGATTCCCAAGGCCAGGTGGGATCAGGTTTGCAAGATATGTAAGACGTCAGATGGAGCTTGTGTATCTTGTCCGCACTGTCATGCCAATTTCCATGTCGGTTGCGCTCATAGGGAACAATACGTGTTCGGCTTCGATGTCCAACCGGTCAAAAGCTCTCGGCGTGAAGGAGTCAGTATTGTCACCTTGGGCGCCGAAGAGAGTCGACGAGAAACAGGCACCGTCAGCGCTGCAATCTGGTGCAAGGAGCATGAATCCGGTATCAAAACTATAGTGCACCCGATGCAAGAGGAGATTAGCGATGGATCATTCCCCACCGCTCTTCAACTATTCGTTCAGAACTACAAGCAGGCAGATCTAACGTTAACTGGCACAATGCGCAAAGCGAATCTCCTCGACGAATTCAACAGATCCGCAGTTGGTATTCCTGCTGTAGCTGGCGCTAATAGAAGAGTGTCGACAACTACCGTTCGGTCAGGAGGACGTAACTCGTCCGCAGGCCTAGCCCAGATTTACGATGGTCGTGAAGTGGAATCAATCTCTACCATCGCTCATAGAGATAAAGCAGAGCCGCAATGCTTCATCTGCGGAACAAAGGCTTCTCCTCGCTGGAGGATTTTGGATCCGTCAGCGGCAGCACAAGTCGCACCTTTCCGCCGCAGACCTGCTACGGAAGATGGTGTTATGATGAACGGAGTCAAGCACGAGAGTTCTGCCGACCAAGACACGTCATCTCTAGGCGAACACAAGCATCTTAGCAACGGTGGCCCTGAGCGATCCCCAATCGCCGTCAAAGAGAACGGTGCTGTGATGCCCATTGGAACGCGTAATTTCGATGCCACGTCGGACCTATATGAGTGCAACAAGTGCAACTGGATGAGGATCAATGATTTCGATCAGCTACGGAAATCCGTTCAAAAATCAGTAGAAGTCGATGAAGAGCCTTTGGATACAACACCATATCGACCACCAGTACCTACTCTATGGGCGCCCCCAGTCTCGACGACCCTACATCGACCTGTGCAGATAACGGAGTGGTCGCATACATTCAGCAACGGTAGCCATCACTCACAGCCGGCTGCGAATACTCTCCCGCCTCATCAACTACCTGCTGGCCTCCCTGTCCATCCGCATCCTCATGCTCAAGTTCCGCTGCCTCAATACCCTGTTGGACCGCCTCCGATGGGTGTTCCTGTTGGACCACCTCTTCCATTTGTATCATACCAAGGCCACCAAGGCCACCAAGGCCACGGAGTTCCCAATCTGCATCTACAGCATTCTCCTCTGGCGTCGGGAGTGCCGAATGGTCTTCCATCTCCTCACGTGGCTCTCGGGTCTCCCACGCACCCTCCACCCATGAACGGACCACCCCGACCGGCAGACAACAGTCCGCGTGTAGCTCCACAGCACGTCGCAAGCTACGCGCCGCATCAAGGTAGCCCAGTACCGCCGCTTGGAGCACCTAGGCCTACAACGCCGCGTGATGCTCCGGCTCCCCTTGCGGGTGGTGGCCGACCACCACACGGTGCGAGTGCAAGTCCCAATGTTCGGAATCTCATCGACGATTAGTTGCATATCGAAGGGGCATAGAAGACTCGGCCGAGCCATGGCATGGTTTTTTGCAGATTTTCATCTACCTTTTAGGCTGACTAGCAGTTATGGGTGCATTGACATAGGCTAAGGAGGCATCGGACCGGCGTTGTGGGTGACCTGGATCTCAGGCATGGAGATAGATTAACGGAGACCCCTGGAGTTTCTGCCACCCCTTGAGATGCCGTCTTGCTCGACAAGCAGGCAATGATGTACCATAGAAAACATTCGAATATGTATTTTGGTGCTGCAGAGAGACACTATTTTGCATGTGCTCAAGTTCCGCGTCTCCATCTTATCGATTCACATCCACAAGCTTCCTACCAGTGTTCCATGCTCCGGTAGAATAGTGCGCCGAGGTATTTTGAAGTCCCACAGACAATTTTCCAAATTAATGCAGGCGACAAGTCTGTTATTGAAACAGTGGGCCAGGGAAATGAGAGATTTGTCGTGATGAAGCAAGCTGCGCAATCGCCAGCTACCCTGTTTGGGAGATAGCGCGTCTTCGAAGCACCTGGTGCTTCTGATGATGAAACCACTCTCCAACACACGTAACCCGTCCTCAGATATTGAAACAGGACCCGAAAAAATGACCGGGTGACATTCGTCGCCTTTACTCTGTCTCTCTGCTCGACTTTCAACACAAACAAATCATTCCAAGACTTATCCTAGAGCAGAGCTCCCGAGCGATAACAGACATCATGGAGAGACGGCAACAGACCATAGTTGAGGAGCCGAGCGGTAATGTACCTTGGTGGTACTCGTCCGTAAGTAAAGAAGTGTGCAGAAGAAACATACAGTATTCTAACAAGCTTCAGACGGCGTACATCGTGAAATGGGTCATTGTAATGGGCATCATCCTCCTCATATTGGCATGGTTTACAATCGGCTTTTGGCATGCAAAGAGACGGATGCGTCAAGGCCTGCCGCTGTTGCGCTATCACAAAGTATGCAAGCACTCAGCTTACAGCGAGTGAATTTAGCATCATGGAATGCTAATCATGGCAACAGTTCCTCGTTCCGCAGTCACAAAGATACCCGCAAAACCACCCCGGAGTTTATCGTCCGGCATATGGCATGCAGAACTATCCTGAACCCCCTCCAGTATACAATAACGCGGACATGCCTCCCGTATACCAACCGCCTCCAGGAGGCAGCAAAGTTTCTCCCCAACAAGCACCGCCACCCGCGGAGCAGCAACGCCAGAATCCCACGATTGACCAGGAGACTGGCACCGTATGAGCGTTATCAGAGTCTAATAGTTCACAGTCAGCACGAAGCACTTCCTGGAACGTACAGAATGGCAAAGGAGCGACGACCTGGAGTTGGCTCTGGAGATATAATGGACATTATGTGCGAAACGATACCGAATAGTGGAGCCAGACTCACACTTAGATTGTATGCACTAGCCTAACGTAAAGAGAATCTTAAAATTTCTTTCTCTACTCTGCATCTACAATGGCACGGCCCGTAGGCCTACTGGGAGTATCTTCTTCAATTTCTAAGCCTCCTTCCCGTTGCTCTCTCCTCAGCCAATGTCCATCGCATCGGGATCATATTCGGCGGGAGCGCCATTCGCAGTGACCGCGCCTGCAACGCCGTTCGCTTGCCCATTAACATTCCTCTTATCTGCCGATGGAGGCACAGCAGTCGGGGACTCGGCGATCCTCAACGGCTGCTTCTCCTGGGCGCGGCGCCGGGTCTCGATGATGGCGCGGCGCACGCTGTCCTTGCCCTCGGATACCGACAGCGACGTGGGCACGCGGTACAGCACCATCTGCTTGCTCGCCGCCGCCTTGACGTCGTCGCCCAGCAGCACGCTCTTCGGCAGCTTCAGCAGGTGCTTCTCGATGTCCGCCAGAAACACCGGCCGGTCCTCGTCGGATTCTACCTCCGCCAGCTCTTTGTCCAGGTCGTAGATGTAGATCTTGTCTTTCGTGTCCTCGATTTGCATGTGCCCATTGTCATCTTCGCTTGCGTGCTGAGGGCGTCGCTTCTGGGAGGATTCATCGGTTGGCTTGACGCCGATGTACTGCTTGCCGTCGTGCTCTGGTGTTGCGAATTGAGTCAGCGCAGGTTCAAATTATAGCCTTAAACCTTTAGAACATGTATGAATCGCCGTACCTAAGTTTAGAAGGTCGAATCGTTTGGAAAGGCGCTGCTCGCCATCGAGCTCATCTGTTGGTCGCCGCTTGATGCCAGGCGCCATTGAACTCCATCACAACCGGACGTCAAAGCTTCCAATCCAGTGTCGCACTCCTACACTTTACACGTTCGAGCAAGGCCGAGAATTGAAATCCGTTTTCCCTTCGCTCGCGGTCTTCGAATTGGTCGGGTTGAAGGGCGACAGTTATCGCGTCGCGCACGGCCAGTGGATGCTGCCAACCGATCGCTTCTGTCGTTTTGCCTTTGCGTTGACTCAGACCAGAAGTTTTTCAAGTTCGACCTCAAGCCTCGCCAACTCCCAGATATACGTACGACGGACGCGGCAACCTTTATCTATCTTGAGTGTGAGGAGTTCCCGGCGCCTAGCGAATTCGAAGCACTTCGGCCACGTTCTGTTCCGCTGCAACTCAAAATTCGCCAGTTTGAGCTATCCACTTCGAGCTGCGACGAGGCGATACTCCACCTACACCACAATCATGGGGTCGACAAAGCCGTCAGAGCAATTGGAGCAAAAATGGACGGCTCCTGTTGTCAGACAGACCTTTTTGGATTACTTTATAGAGCGAAGCGTAAGGATTTTGCTTGCTTAAATGGCTTTCGTACATCTTACAGCTGACTCAATATCTGATATAGCATAAATTCGTACCCTCTTCTTCAGTTGGTAGGCAAAGCCGATATGAATAGCCGCTTTATGTCGTTACTAAACCCGTTTATAGTGCCGTTAGCAGATCCAACATTGCTCTTCACAAACGCTGGAATGAAGTGAGCCCATCTATCCCAAAATTCTCAGCGTACTCTCTCTAAAACCCTAAACAGTCAGTACAAAAGCATATTCCTTGGAACAGTGGACCCGCAGAGCGACTTTGCTCATCTCAAGCGTGCCGTGAATTCGCAGAAATGTATTCGTGCTGGCGGAAAGCATAATGATCTTGACGACGTTGGAAAGGATAGCTATCATCACACATTCTTTGGTACGTCCTCAATCAATCCCTTAGTTCTTGAAAATCTGCTTATGACATTGACAGAAATGCTCGGCAACTGGTCATTTGGAGACTATTTCAAGAAGGATGCTATCGGCTATAGCTGGGAACTTCTAACAAAGGTTTATGGACTGGATCCAGATCGTCTGTACGTCACTTATTTCGAAGGTTATGCTCCAGGTGGTCTAGAAGAAGACACCGAAGCCAAGGAGCTTTGGCGATCGGTGGGCGTAAAGGAAGATCACATTCTGCCCGGCAACATGAAAGACAACTTCTGGGAAATGGGCGACCAAGGACCTTGTGGACCGTGTTCAGAAATTCACTATGATCGGATTGGAGGACGGAATGCCGCTCATCTCGTCAATCAAGACGACCCGAACGTACTTGAGATATGGAACAACGTCTTCATTCAATACAACAGAGAGCCTGACAAGAGCCTAAGACCTCTGCCGAGCAAACATGTTGACACTGGCATGGGCTTTGAACGTCTAGTATCCGTCCTGCAAGACAAGCCTAGTAATTACGATACTGATGTGTTCACGCCTTTGTTCAAGAGAATACAAGAGCTGACAGGGGTACGGGAGTACCAGGGTAAATTCGGCTCTGAAGATCCCGATGGTATTGACACGGCCTATCGAGTAGTTGCAGACCACGTGAGGACCTGCTCGTTCGCCATTGCCGACGGCGGTGTTCCCAACAACGTCGGAAGAGGATACGTGGTGAGAAGAGTGCTTCGAAGAGGTGTTCGATATGCACGCAAATACCTCAATGCCGAAATCGGATCCTTTTTCTCCAAAGTGGTTCCCACTCTCGTTGAACAGGTTAGCGATATGTTCCCAGAGATCAAAAAGAAAGAGCAAGATATCAAGGAAATTCTGGACGAAGAAGAGCAGGCCTTTGCGTTGAGTCTGGACCGCGGCGAGACCATGTTCAACAAATATGCACAGCAGTGTACGGCCAAGGGTTCGAACCATTTACCTGGAACAGATGTATGGAGGCTGTATGATACTTACGGCTTTCCTGTCGATCTGACGAAGCTGATGGCGGAAGAACAACATCTTACCATCGATGACAAAGAAGTTGCAGAAGCCCAAGAAAAAGCACGCGAGGCCAGTAAAGGCGAGAAGAAAGCAGGCGAAAAACTCGTCAAACTTGATGTTCACGATTTGGGTGCATTGGAAAAGATGAATGACGTCCCAAAAACAGATGATATGCCCAAATTTCGCAAGAGCACCATCACTTCTCAGATCAAGGCCATCTACTGCAACAAGAAATTCCTCAATTCTACCTCTGAAATTCCCAAAGGTGAACAGCTTGGCATACTTCTTGATCGAACAAATTTCTACGCCGAACAGGGTGGTCAGGAGTACGATACGGGGCGGCTGGTCATTGATGGAGAGGCTGAAATTGGCATTGACAACGTTCAAATGTATGCTGGCTACGTTCTGCACACGGGATACATGAAGTACGGTACTTTGAAGGTTGGTGACAATATTATCTGTGAATATGATGAGCTGAGACGAGCTCCAATCCGGAACAACCACACTGGCACCCATGTCCTCAACTACGGTCTGAGAGAAGTCCTTGGAGACGATGTCGACCAAAAAGGTTCACTGGTCGCGCCCGAAAAGCTCCGCTTCGACTTCTCCCATAAGTCTGGCATGTCAGATACCGAAATCAAGAAGGTGGAAGACATCTGCACAGACTACATCCATCAAAACAGCGAGGTGTTTGCCGAAGACGTTCCACTTGCAACTGCACGCCAGATCAATGGAGTACGCGCCGTATTCGGTGAGACGTATCCTGATCCGGTCCGAGTTGTTTCCATCGGTGTACCCATTGAGACTTTGCTGGAGGACGTCAAGAATCCCGACTGGAGGCGTGTTAGCATCGAGTTCTGTGGTGGCACGCACGTGGATAAGACCGGCGACATCAAAGAGCTGATCATCCTTGAGGAGTTTGGCATCGCGAAGGGCATTCGTAGGATCACCGCAGTGACAGGTCAAACTGCTTACGATGTACAACGGGATGCCAAGCTTTTCGAAGAGAAGCTAGGAGAGTTGGAAAAATTGCCCTTTGGTCCGGGTAAAGAGCAGAGAGTCAAACAAGCCCAGACCGAACTCAATGAGTTGTCGATATCCACTTTAAAGAAGAGTGAGCTGAGAAAGCGCTTGGAAAAAATCACCAAGGACATCCTGAACGAGCAGAAGGCTGCGCAAAAGGCTGAGAACGAAAAGGTTCTCAGTGTCGTAAAGGAATACTTCAGCAAAACAGAGAACTTGAACAGGAGAGATGCTGTCATTAAGGTACCTTTCGAAACCTCTTCAAAAGCGGTCAGCGAGGCTCTCAAGCATGTTTCCACCAAAGAGAAGGAACGAACTGTATATCTGATTGCTAAGGATGGGCAAACAGGCAAAGTGTCACATGGATGCTATGTACCAGAGGTATGTGCGCCGCTATTATGTGGGAATTGTCTTCTGTGACTGACGACGGAACAGGACCTCTCCAAGCAAGGAGCCAGCGCCAGCGATTGGGCAAATGCCGTCGTCGTTGCACTCGGGGGCAAGGCTGGCGGCAAAGGTCCGATTTCGATCGGTAGCGGAACGAACACTGATAAAATGGACGAAGGGCTGAATCTTGCTACACAGTATCTGGAAAAGTTTAAAATATAGTTGATGCCAGGCGTTGATATGGGGGGAGATATTTGCTGAGATCCAAACTCAAGTATTGGCAGTCATGTCACCGATGATGTCTACAGGCTCTTCGAAGGTGGCGTTTGCTCGTGGGTTGATGGCCTTCTCTTCTCTTGCAACTGCTCGTTTCATAACTCTGCTCAGCTCAGGCCGATTGATTTCGAGTCTGACGTCAAGATCTCTGGCGAGATCTAGGAGTTCTGTACAGCCAAGAGCTTGAACTATTTGCTCATGACACTTGCACTGTGCTACATTGATAAATTTGTCTTCCTTCCCAGGAATGAGTTGCGACATTAGGAATTTAGTGTTACCCCAGCGGTTGTTGACTTTCATAGCTTCTTCCATATACTCTCGTGTCACAACTTCCCAAGGAACCATTCCTCCGTTCTCCTGCCCTCGGAAGACGCTCGGGTTCTTTTCAGCTGCCGTTGCAATCATAGCTCCGTCTGCGCCGAATTCTTGCATTAGTTGTAATGCGTGATCCCGATTTTCGACGTCACCGTTCATGAGACACGAAACGCCGGCTTCATGACATGTTCTCACGATCGCTTTCAACTGTTCTCTGATGGCCCGTTCTCTTGGCCGCATCGGAGTTGTTCGACAGTGTACAGTCAAACCGTGAATTCCAGTTTGACAAAGTCTTCGAACGAGGCTGACCGTTTTGTCTTGCGAATCAAGTATCCGAATTTTGACGCTGATCCCGATACCGAAAGGCGTACCAACCTCCTTGACTAATGCTTCTAAGATCGCGCAGAGCCGGTCTGGATCTTTTAGTAAAGCCGCACCCATCCCACCTGATGTGCTAAATGGCTTCGGACATCCCGAGTTCACATCTATCCCTGCTACGTCTCCAGCCACCAACTTAGCTGCCTGAACTGCCAGTTCGGGTTTCGCTGTACCAATTTGAAATATGAGCCTTCCCTTCTCGCGCTCTGGATGTAGTCGATATATGACGCTCTCTTTATTTGTGGGATTCAAGGCAGGTGATTTCAGGCCGTTCGATGGCAGTCGCGAAAAGGTTACTGTTCGAGTGTGCGGGCAAACACTACGAGTGCAGCCGATGAGCGCGCGGTCGACTGTTTCTGGGCCTATGGCTTTGTGAGTAGATATTTCAGCGTCGTCACGGATAAGATCGCCATACCCCACACAAGATCGGCTCCGTACTTGAGTGCCATCAGTCGAGAAGGCAACTCACCCGAGCGTACCATCGGCGCGAGGACAACTTTCCTACGATAATCGACGCCATTTGGCGGGGTGGGTACTCGCTTTGGCTCGTTAGCCATCATGAGTGCCGATTTCAAGATGTGTGCAAATGTTCGAAGCATCCCATATCGCGAACGTGGAGGTATTGTGTGGAACTGGAATGTATTATCTCAGTGTCGTGGGTGTATTATATGCATCTAGAAGGCCGCCGTTATTCGCACACCCCTAGTGACTGCTCGCACACTCTCAAAAATTGCGCGTACTTTCAGCCATGTTCTGCGAATTTGTGAGTACACTTCCAAAAAGTGAAAAAAGTGCATGTACCGCCTGAAGAAAGGCCGCCGGTATTCGTACACCCGCCTACTAAGTTTACGCACACCCCCTGCTGGGTTTTTGCACACCCCTTGCCAAAATTTTGCGCGTATTCGTGAGCACCCCACGCGTATTCCTGAGCTCACTACTTCCGAAAAAGTGAAGCAATAAACAACTTCACCACACACATCTCAGAGAGCGATTTCTCAACAACAACGTAATTAATGGAGATAATTCAAAAGACGGGTGATAGATAATTGTATTCGCTACCATGTATGTGAATCTTAGCCAATAAAATGTCGTGGTTGAGCCGTGAGAGATGCCATTCGGTGGAGAGCAGTAGAGCTCCATTGCAGTGCTCAATTTCGCTCAATTCGCTCGAAAATGAGCTCTTTGAGCTTCGTACGAAGCTCAAAGAATTCCTCGAGGCGCTATTCCTCATTAGGAAAGCTCGCCAACTCTCTTTCAACCTCACCTCCTTCCTGGTGCGCTCTAGCTGCAGAAAGCGCCTCTCTCGTCCGAGTCTTACCTCCTAGCTCTTCTCTGATGATCTTCTTCTTCTCATTTCGGATATCTTCAAGCATTACATGTGTATTCGCATCGAGCTCTTTCATCTCAAGCAGTATGTCTCGTGGTTTTGCGTTGCGGCTAGCCATTGACTTGACCAGCGCCTGTTCCCCGTCATTGCGCTTTCGGAGGGCAGGATGAGCAGAAGGAGCGATGGAAGGCTCGTGGTTATGGCTGCCATCGATGATTTTGATCTCCTACATCAATTCTGGGGTCCTAGTCACAGTTAGCTCGAAAAGGCAGTCGGTTTTGCGAGAGCCAGCTTTAGACCTTTCTTCGGCTTCTTTTGATCCTGCTCTTCGCAAGCAGGCTCATTTGAAGGCTCCTCATCAATCTCCAGGCTCTTTATGGTCCTAGGCTTGCCGGCTTTGTCACAAATAACCCAAACCTTTCGAATCAAAGGTGGTTTCTTCTTGTCTGTTTTCGAGAGCTTCCGGACCGTCGCGTAGCCGTGTTTCGGCCCATTGTTGAATGGCGGCTTCGGCAAGCTCAATAGAGTGATGTGAGCTCTCTGGAGGTGGTTCTCGAGCCATATTGATGAGAATGTGGTGAGATTTTCATACTCTAGTCTCTGTGGATCCGATTATACGAAGATCGGAGTCGGCGGGCGCAATTTGCAGAGTTTTCAGTCTCTCGTCATGGGACGCATCCGACGAAGACCCATGGAAAGTGACGGATGGCGCCGTGCCATGCTCCGCGTTCGCTTCGATCAATTTTCGTTGGTCCGCGTAAACAGCTTCCAGGTTTTTGACTGTTTGAAGTGTCAATGGATGGTTCCACCCAAACGCCTTCTCAAACCCTTGCAACACTCGAATCAACATCTTCTGGGCCTCAGCTAGATTCCCTTGGTCCCTACAGTGCAGGCCTAGATTGCCGATTGTCATGAGCGTTGATGTGTGGTCCACACCCAATGCCTTCTCGTACCCTTCCAGCGCCCGAATGTACATCTTCTCTGCCTCATCCAACTTGCCCTGGTTTTTGTAGAGGCTGCCCAAGTTGTTGACCGTGTCAAGTGTTGATGCGTGGTCCACACCCAATGCCTTCTCCTTCCCTTCCAGCGCCCGAATGTACATCTTCTCTGCCTCATCCAACTTGCCCTGGTTTTGGTAGAGGTTGCCCAAGTTGTTGGCCGTGGAAAGTGTTGATGTGTGGTCCACACCCAATGCCTTCTCCTTCCCTTCCAGCGCCCGAATGTACATCTTCTCTGCCTCATCCAACTTGCCCTGGT
>Ga0335072_10000445_pt1 | contig 81831 bp, 88 predicted proteins | sample Lox_Sample_21_FD_206725 | JGI IMG/M metagenome (GOLD analysis project Ga0335072, IMG submission 206725) | Soil microbial communities from Loxahatchee National Wildlife Refuge, Florida, United States - Lox_Sample_2.1 | ecosystem: Environmental > Terrestrial > Soil > Wetlands | place: USA... | reverse complement strand
AATGCCACGGGTATCGAATCATACCCGTCGACAGGCTTCCGTTGACCACCCACGACATCCTCCCCAAACGTTACAAGCTGAAGCTCTACAACACTCTCATCAAGTCCCGCAGGCCTCGGACTACGAGTCAGACAATCCAGCCTATGTCTCAGACCTTCCTCTACCTCGCCCGCCCGAAACACGCACAAATGATGAGCTTAACCTCACGGTACTGCAACGTCACTACCATGAGGTCTCGTCGATACTGTCTATCGCTCCCTACGCTGTCATCTATGAGTTCAACGCGCAGCCAGAACCAACATGGAACAAGGCAGGAATAGAGGGGTCACTTTTTATATGCCAGCTGACACCAGGTCCACAACTTGGGGAAGACAGGTACAGTGCGATTGTGCTGAATAGAAGGGGACTGGAGAATTTTGAGGCCGAGCTACGAGAAGGAGACAACGCTGGAGTGGAGATTACTGATGACTACGTAATCGTCAGCCTCATGGAAGAGGGAATACAGAAGATCTTTGGCATCTTCATCTTCAGTGAAGGTCCTGGAAGTTCGACGGAGAAAACCAGAACGTTAAATGCCGAGCTGATGAAGCAGTGCGCAGTACAGGCAGGGTTGAGTCTGAAGGCTGCTGAAGCTGCAGCCGCTGAGGCATTACCTGCCCAGAATAACGGACATGCCCACGCTGAGCAGCTGTCCGTGGAGGAGGCTGCCTTGGGCGTTCCAACGGGGCGTCAGACTAGTCTCCAAGAGCTATTCGGTCGACAGCGAGTTGAAGATGCCAGCTTCAGTGTCCGAGTGCATAGCCCTGAAGGCCGAGGTCAGGTGGATGGGATGACACAGCAGCCTTTCAATCGAAGCAGGCAGGCGCAACCTGGACCTCGGTCTGCCGTTCCTGCACAGCAGCAAGACATCCTTGGAGACCTCTTCCGAAGGGCTGGCTTGGGCTACCAGCCCTGACCAACGGCGATTTTTGTTTTTGGATTATCAAAGCGTGGCGTTGGAGGAGAGCATAGGTCTACATTCATCAAGATACCCCCTGAATAACTACTATCTGGGAATCTTTCAAAGTGCTTGACTGTCTGTGTTCTTGAACGGAGTTATGTTGATCACAACTCGAGACGAATCCCGTCCTTTGCACATCTCGGTTTGAGTGTCCATACGCACTCGTCTTATCTCAACTACTTCGTATCTTCACCCTTACCTAGAATCTCCTCAACCCATCCTCGAACTTTCCCTGCCACCAGCTCACTCTGCCCAATGCACCACCCATGCACCAAGCCATCTTCCTGATCAACAACCATCCTCGGCTTCCAATCCTCCCCTTCCCTATCTAATCTCCCTCTTAACCTCAACAAATCATCCCTCGTCTGATCCGCAATCCAATGATCCGTCTTCGCAAAGTAAAACACCAACTCCGCTGTCCTCGTGCCCTGACTCTTCCCCTCCTCCACCACATCCCCGTCTTTCTTCCTGCCATACATGACGATATTTGCAGCACCCCAAACCTCTTCACCCCATTTATCCTCTCGAATCGTCCTCATCTCATCCCCCGCCATCTCCAACGCCTGTCTCACACCCTTCACACTCCTTAGAAACGCCACCGTAGCATCCAGCGCCGACACCCTGCCCCCACTTGTATCTCCACCCTGATCCGGCATCCCGGTAACCCTCCTCACCAGCTCCCTCAGCCACGCTCTGGGTAATACGGTTCCCATCCCCCTCGCCACTGCAGCGACCAACATTGCAAAACCAGGTACATACTCCACCAGCGGCGTGAGCACTCTTCCCGACTGACTTCGTGCAATATCAAAAACCGTCGGCGTAAGTAGAATGGCGCCCTTGATGTTGAAGTCGACTGATTCCACAAGACCACCATCATCAACCTGCTTGCTCTTCCGCTCCTCTGCATGGCGTCTGAGAAGCTCGAGCACAATATATGCCCCAACGGAATGGCCGAGCAGGATCACCTCCAGCTTCTGCGGTTCCTCGCTTCCATCGTTGCTGCCGCGGATCCCTTCATTGCTGTAGTGCTCGTAGATGCTCTCTACGAGCCCCCTAACTCGACGCTCTGTGAGGTCAATCTGCTCCTCCAGTCCCCAAATCTTGCCTTCGTGATGAACGCCGTCTGGAAATTGCAGTGCCTCTAGACCTTGGTCAATCTCTGTGGCACGTTCTCTCCTTTCTCGAACATGATGATCATCAATCTCAAACCCACCAAGTGAGAAGCCAACAAGGACGCACTCGCTGGTCGGGGTTGTCGTTGACAGAATAGATAGGAAAGCATGGTAATACGCAATCAGGCCCGGGTTACCTGTCACCAAGAATATTATCCGCGGAGGGGTTTTAGCGGCGGTTTGGGAGATCGAGTCTGGTGAAGCTGGGACATGGACAAAAATGTCTGAGGATATATGGGACTTAAGTGCTCGTGGAGGAAAGGGGTTTGACATTGAAGTTGTGGAATGCAGAGCTCGAAATAAGCCCAGGATCGAGGAATTGATACCTTTTGACGGGATAGGCTTATGAAGTGAGGAACGCTTTAATCATTGCCACATGGCGCGGAAGCTCCAAAAATTAGGAAGTTTACATCACGCAATTCAATGAACTCTGCTTCATTGAGATGTGGTATTCTATCTGCATTACGATGCTGCCACCTAGCTCCCTCATGATGGCCACGACAATGCTGCTAAGCTGACTAGGTCACTTGTTAGCACCAAAGAAAAGAATTTTTATTCGACGCCAACTCAATTCATACATCGCTCTCGGGGTATCATATCCGTCACACCATCATGAGTGAAATAAAATCAACGCTTATCTTCCAACTAAATCATTGCGCCTACTGTGTCTTGCACTGGTCCAGTGAGTCCTTTTCTCTGCGCGCAGCATTTGGTGTTTGAGGTTCGTGGTCGTCGTTGGCACCGTCCATCTGAGGCGTTGGTTCTGGGCCAGCACTGGATGCTCGTGGAAGCTGCTGCCTGACATGTTGGAAAATGGTTGCGGCCGAGACCAGCCCCTGATGGGAAGGCGACCAAGTAGTCGGAGCTCTGTGACCTAAGAGGGCTGCTTGCTGGGCATCGAAATAAGGACTTCCTTGAGTAGGAGTTGAGGTTTCTTGCTGTACTCCATTGACTAAGCTTTGGGTCAAGTCTGGTGCCGAAACCAGGGCTGAGGTGCTCTGAACTCGGGCAACAGCAGGACCTGGAGTACGTAAGGCCGCGTTGGTGTTAGGGTTCTGTATCCGCTGAGTGTCCTTTGTTGCGTGCTTTAGGGCGTATGCTACTGGATCATCGCGCTGCAACCGCTGCTCCTCGTATTCTTGCACGGCTAACTGTACCTCTTCGTCTGACAGCTTTTCAAGGTCTTCCTTTTGGAAGGTCTCGGTGAGTTCGATGTTGCGAATGCATTTCGTACGTTCCACAATTCGATCAAGAACGGAACGATCTTTGCCCGAAGAGTCTTTCAGATCGCGTTGCTCCACGTCTTTCACGTCGAACAGGTATGACGAAAGACTCTTTTTGGCCTGTGACATGTAGTTCTTCTTATCGACCACGCGAGAGAAGAGTGTGGCCTTGAAGATTGCTTTGTTGTACGTGACATCTTCGAAAGTTCCACCTGCTCGGAAGCGATACACATAGACAGCCTTCTGTTGGCCAAGGCGATAGGCCCGGCCGATGGCCTGATCCTCCCAGGTTGGATTGAATCCAAAATCGTAGATTATGACTCGGTTGGCTCCTTGTAGGTTGAGTCCGAGCCCACCTGCTTTCATCGAGATCAGAAAGACATTGTAGGCACTCTCCTCTTTATTGAAGACCTTGGTGGCTTCTTGGCGCTTGGACATATTGGTTTCACCGTCGATGCGGCAGTGGTTGCATCCATCAATATTATCCAACATCTTCTCGAGGTAATTCAGAGTCGGAATAGTGTGCGAGAAGATAAGAACCTTGTCACCGATTTCCAGCGACTCTTCGACAATCTGTTGCACAATGAATGCCCGATGAGAAAGCCGGGGGTCCTCCAATTGGTCTTCCTCGTCGAGCTTCTGGAAAGGTTCTAGCGCCTGTTCGATCATATCTGGAGACAGGCCTATGTCCGACAGTACCACGTCCGTAGGCAACGCCTCCCCTTGAGATTCATCTGTAGCTGCCATCTTGTCCTTTTGGCGAGGCTTAGACTTCTGTTCTAGAGCATACCTACGCTCATCAAGCTTGTTGACGAAGGGTAAAGGATGATTGCAGAGAAGGCCGAGCACATGTAGCCACTGCCAGAGTTTGGTGTTGCCAGGATTGCTAGGACCATTCCCTTTCAACAATGCTTGCGCATAGATGTTGTATGCTTTGACCTGGAGCTCGGTGAGAGGGAGCGTGATGAAGAATTCAGACTTGGGTGGCATATCCTTCTCGATTGCCGATATGTCAGCACGATTGAGTTTTGGCTCCAAATTTCGACCCAGCGTGATCAACTTGCGAAGACTTAGTCTCTTATCATACGGTGTGCTGTCTTCGTACAGACCCCAAGATATAGGCTCGGAGTAATTGGCTCTGAATTGAACCATAGTGCCAAGATAGCCGGGCGCAATCCAGTCGATCATGGTGTGGTACTCCTCCAGGTTATTAGCAAGAGGTGAACCTGTAAGGGCGATGCGACTGGTAGTCTTGAAACGAGAAGCTACTTGCGTGATCTTGGCGCCAGCATTCTTCATCTTATGTGCTTCATCAGCGACAACGATTGTCGGACTCTCGAGGAGATCTCGTTGGACCTGCGCATGTTCCTCCTCCGAAAGCTTTTTACCATCGTTCTGGATAGTTCTGCGGAACAACTCATAGCTGAGAATCAGTACACCGTCGTTCTGTGCCCATTGACTGATTCGACGTAGTCTCTCCGGTCGCTTCTGGTTTTGAATCTTGTAGAGTTTGCCAAGGACCTCGGGATAGGGTCTCCACATGAGAAGCTCGTCATGCCAGTTTTCGATCAGCGATGGAGGACATAGTATCAGAGTTTTCGTCTTCCTCAGATGGTTTGGCACTTGATCTCGAATGCGGATGTCCCCAGATTTCGCTGAAATAGCGATAGTGACGAGCAGAGATATGACTTGCATCGTCTTGCCTAGGCCCATGGTATGAGCAAGCAAGCAGCCTTGATGCTTCGGATCGGTGATGATCTCTCTCCACATGAATTGAATGCCATCCACCTGATGTGGCTTGACGCGCTTGCCGATATGCTCATGGAGAAAGATCTGGGGCTCTGCAAATCCAACGATGTGTCCAGCTGGATTATCGCCAGAGATGCCTATGTTAGCTAATTTCATGTCCGCCAAAGCTTTGCGGCGGTCCTCTTCCTGAATCCGAAGCTGATCGCTACGTTGCTGGCTCAACGCTTCTTGACTTTGAAGTACCTTTCGCTTCCGCTTTTTGATGGGGGACGGAACCGCTGGTACTTGTACCTCTGCACTGGTTTCACAATCCTCATCGGTATCAAGCATGAGGATATACGTGTCGCCTTTGATCGTTTCTTTGTATCCATCATCGTCTTCACTAGCCTTGCGCTTCCTTCCTTGCTGTTTGTTGTCTGCAGCATTGCAAAAATAGCCCAGGACAAGGAACAGGCAGTCAAAAAAGGATTTGATCATCAAATGAAGGTCATTAAAGGCATGTTGCAGATGAGGCTCGGTGATTCTTTCCTCATCCATGAGATTCGTATGATTAGCGTATGAAGCGTAAAGCAAGGTGAGCTCGTGGACAATCTTTCGTATGTTCTGCTGTTTAGAAGATACTCCTTCGATGTCATCAGACTCATTAGATATTGCGAGAAGACCGCTTCTTATTTGATCAAGGAGTTTGCCTTCAGAGACATGTCTCTGAACAGGGGCATGTTGGCCATTCGGATTCATGTCTGCCAACTTCTGAACATAAGCTTGGATTTTTCTAGCCTCATTGCGATCCAGGTGATAGACGACTTTTGCAAGGATACGTTTGTAATCACGACGCTCTTCGAGAAGCTCCCAATCAAGACCCTTTATTCCTGGGATGTCGCCAAGGCCCGGCAGTCCTGGTAACCCTACCTTGAGCGTCCGTCGAGCAGGAGATGGAGTAGTATGAGGAGCGCCTGAAGAATTTGGGTGATTGAGCTTCAACTTCTTTTTGGCGGGGGTAGTTGGGATGGGATTAAGCTCCGGAGTCTGTACTTGGTAGTCTGAAGAACTCTCCCTTTGCGATTCTGTAGTTGGTGTTGCAGGTGAAGGCGAGCTGGAGAATGTCAAGTCGACAGGACTGAGCATGGTTCTCCCAAATGGACGATACTTGGACTTTGGTAGTGCAGGTAGCGCGTCGAGATCAGAGTCTTGGACCGAGCTGTCAGTGTCAGCAACCTCGTCCGAGCCAAGCAAGCTCTCAGCCTTCTTCTGGCTTGCGGCGTTAGGCGTCCCATGACCTCGACGTGAAATCTCCGCTTTCTTTGCAGGCGAAAGGATATCGTCTTCGCTGATTTCACTTGAACCAGCCGGTTCTTCAACATCTCCAATAGCTACCTCATCAGCTGATGCGCTGCTGCGCTCCTCATTTGGCTCAATACCAGATTCTGGAAATCCTGTTTCATAATTCTCAGGAAATGGAGAGATTTCATTATCATGTGGTGCTTGAAGAATTTGCTCTGATGGACCTCCGTGGTCTTCTGACCCTAGGAACTCTATTGCATCGGCGAACTCTGCAACATCATGCGGAATCGACCCAATATCAGACGAATCATCGTTGAGAATGAAATCACTCAGATCGCTATCAGACTCAAGAACTTCTTCGCCATCCGGCACATGCGCGCGAGGAGCTCGATCTTTGGTTTTAAGAATTTCGACATCTGGTCGGATGGGGGCCTCTACAGTGCTCAGAATTTTGACGAAGTATTGGTGTTCTTCACGCTGAGCCACAGCTTCATCAAAGATCCTGCACTGTTGCCTCACCTCACTGGCTCTGAACCAGACGTCCTTCGTTATTGTCTCACGCATCCTCTTGATTGTCTGATCGTGACGATGAATCCAGTAAAGAGCATTGTTCATCTCTGTTTGTCGCTGCTGATTGCGATTTGCTTTCATCCACAAGCGGTAGCCCTTGAGCTGCGTCCTGGAAAGTTTCCTTTCGTGCCATTCAGCAACGATCTCTTTGATTTCTTCATCAATCGCTGCCTCAACTTCGGGCTTGGACAATGCACCCTTATCCTTTTCTTGTTCATCTTCTCGTTTGTCTTGATCAATCTCGTTCCAAGTTTCGATGTCGAAGGCGCCTTCATCTCCCGAATCGCCGTAAAGGGCTAGCACATCTTCATCGTCGTGCTTCGGTGGATACTTCTCAAGGAGATAGTCATAATCATTAGCATTGTACTGCCTCTGTTGGGTGTCTTCGAAGTCGTCGGCATTGGCTGAAGTCGCCAATAATATGGTGGAAGCTCTTTCCCGCCGCTTTGTGAAGGCTTTTGCAGATAGGGCTGGCCAGTGCGAGAGGTTGTGTGTGGCGGGCTCAAGGCCTGGAACAAACATAGTGAAGTATTGGGGATCGCCAGGCTGAAGCATTGCTCGGCTATACGGAATCTTTGCGCGGGCCTTGCTGTCGGGCACGTGTTGTATTGGCTGTTGATAGTAGTGTTTCATGAGATGCGCAACGTACAAGCTCAGACCCTTTGAGTGCTCGCTTTTAGTTTGGGTGAAATTTTCATTCTCATCTTCGCTGGTGAAGTCTGGATAGAACACGTCTCCTGGCCCTAACCCGTCCGGTCCCAAGTATAGTGCTCCGCCATTGATCTCAGTATCGGTGAGAGCAGACATCACAGGCTTGGTAATGTGGGATACGAACGTTGGGGCAAGCCGCTTGCGCCCATCTACCATCGTATAACTGGGGGAATTGAATTTCTTGGAAGCCTCCGTCGTGTCAGCTTCGCCACGGGGTAAGTTATTCTGATTTCCTTCTAGGCCACCATTACCGCTTACTTGCTCAGTTGATAGTTCACGCCAGCCGAGGTCTTGAGGGTTAGCTGTTGCGTCTTGAACTCCCGTCCCAGGCGTGGCGAAAAGTACTGATGCTGCAGTCTCCTCCCGTTGTTCGGCCCGCCCTTCGAGTTGTGGTATGAATTGCTGCAACGTCATTGTTCCATTTGTTTGAGCAGCACCTGTCTGAGCAGGCATCGCCTGTAAAGAGACCTGCGGGCGAGTACTTGGTGTTGTGTGTAAAGACGGAGCTTCAGCGACACTGCGCTTACTAGGAGAAGTAATGCCCGACTGCGGCTCGCCCGTCGTCACTGGGTAGGGCGAAAATGGATAGGCTGAGAAGTTCGAGTGCGTGATTTGAGGGCTAATGAAGCCTCCGCCACTGGTAGGACCGGTACGACTGAAGTTGCTTGTTTGGCTTCTCTGGTGCAGATGGTACTTTGGGGAGACATTGCGCAGGCTTTCGATGGCTCTCATAATATAATATCTCTGGCCAACTGACTTAATACCAAAATCATTCTTGAGAAGTTCCAGATTGACCAGTACTAAGAGCGGTTCTCCGTTGATATCGTTCTCGCGAAAGGCTTGTTCTAGAGCTGCTACATTCGCCACCCCTGGAGGATTGTTGTTTGAAGACCATGTTGGATGTGGATTTCGGCAGAACTCGTGTATGACTCGGTCTACCGACCAGTCGAAAGGATCGGAATTAGAGTCCTCCATAGGTACAATCGGCCAGCCAAAATGCTGACTTCTAATGGCTTAGCGTTAGCTCACTCTGAGAGGAGAGTAGTGACAAGCGCTTAGCTGCCGACGAGGTGAAATGATCGGAAGGGCTGGGACCAGCAGAGTTGCGAACGTCGAGTCTCAGTCAATATGTCGGATTTGAAAGATTCATCGAGAAATGAGAGAATGGAAAAGAGAGATCGGTACTTCCACACCAGGGGGAAGGTAGAGGAAAGGAAGTCAGTAGTGAATGAATTCTAGCGAAAACAGAAGCGGATGATTCTGCCGTCTACCTCCCCACAGCATCACCTACTCAAGGCCGGTAAAGTAGCTTGTTGCTACATGCCGCGAGACGATCAAACGAGTGCTCGTCGACGGGACTTGAACAAGGTGTTTGAAGTTCATGTCTGGTAGGAATTGTCGCCTGGTTGCCTTCGCGCCCCTCGTTCTGCCGCCGCTGACCGCCCCCCGAAGCCACGTTCGCGACTCGTCATCGTGCATACACAGAAACACTCTAGCGAAGATCAATGCAGACCACATGAAACCAGCAGCTTTGGCCAGACTTCGAAGAACCCCTGGGGCCGGTTTGGCAAAAAAGCATGCATCACAGTAGCTACCACTGAAGGTTACTTTCATTGCCTACCTCGCCATGGCAAACTCAGATACGGTATATGCGAATTACCCACCGTTAATCTCGCCAGAGCAGGAAGAATATCTCATTCAATCAGTCAAGGACTGGTCTATACAACATGGACTGACTGTTAGGCCTCCACCGTCTTTCCTATCGAAAGGAGCAGATCCTCACTATGTCCTGGCCACCAACGCGCCAGTCACACTCTTTCCGAGTCCATTCCCCAAATCGTGCTTCGATCACGCCAACTCGATCCAGTGCGCTTACAATGAGCTTTACGCTGCCATTGCTAACGACGAGGAGTGGCTAAACGGGATGGTGAAAGAGTACGACCCTTGCCCAGCATGTAAATGAATTACACATCTGCTTCCAATGCATAGCTTTACGCCGTATCTTCTCCACATTGCGACATAGTTCACAATATACTGCATCGAGTACTGACCCTGCTATTTCTCTTCGTCCAGGCTGGTGGAAGTCGACGATTTTATTGCCAACCTCTGGAAAGTGCACCTCCAGGTCAATGAAGAAGGCTACGTACAGCCACTATCCCTAGGTTTATTCCGATCAGACTACATGCTGCATGCGTCAATTTCCGGTGAACCTCCTTCTCTCAAGCAAGTCGAATTCAACACTATATCATCTTCATTCGGAGGCCTCTCAAGTCTGGTCGCAGCTCTCCATACTCATCTGGCGACATTTCCAACGCCGTCAAACCCGCTAGCCTATCCTCAACATCCCCTGTTTGGCACAGGATCACCAGAAACCCCTTCCCTCGAATCACAAGGCGTCCCTCCACCAAACAGTGCAGTCCAAACTCTTTGCGGGGGCCTCGCCACCGCTCATGCTGCCTACGGCCCCTCGAAATCCTCCCCCTCCTTTCCCCTCTGCATCATCTTTCTCGTTCAAGACCACGAACGAAACATCTTCGATCAACTCGAGCTGTCGACCCAGCTCCAAATCCAACACTCCATCCCCTCCTTCCGGCTCCCAACCTCCCAAATCCTCGCCTCCACCTCAATCCCAACTTCAAACGCTTGCCGACCACTCATCTACACGCCGCCTTCATCCCCTTCGACCCCTTACGAAGTAACCGTCGTGTACTTCCGCGCCCTCTACGCGCCAACCGAATACACCGCCACTTCCTGGACCGGCCGCCACCACCTCGAACGCAGCGCTGCCATCAAATGCCCCACCGTCCTCACCCACCTCGCTGGCTCCAAGAAAGTGCAACAAGCCCTCACCACCGCCAAGACCCTCGAGCACTTCCTTCCCCACCACCCCGCCTCCACCCTAGCCAGCCTCCGCTCAACCTTCGCCCCGCAATACGACGTACACCCAGGTTCTGAAGGCCTAAAGCTGGCCACGGACCCCTCTACAGCCGTAAACCACGTCCTGAAACCCCAACGCGAAGGTGGCGGCAACAACATCTACCGCACCTCGATCCCCACCTTCCTCCAATCAATCCCCCCGTCCGCCTACTCCGGCTACATCCTTATGGAGCTGATCAAGACCCCTCCGGACGCCAAAAACACTGTCCTCCGCTCCGACGGCAGCGTCGTCAGTGGCAACGTGATCAGCGAGCTCGGCATTTTCGGCGCCTGTCTGTGGCGGCGAAGGGAACGATCCCCTGGGCTGGAGAACGTCAGAATCGGACTCGCTGGAGCCGGGCACACTGGGATGGGCCTTGCGGGTCAACAGGAACCAGAGATCCTGCACAACGAAGGAGGTGGATACCTGCTGCGGACAAAGGGCAAGGATAGCGATGAAGGTGGCGTTGCGGCGGGGTTCAGCTCGCTGGATAGTTTGATCCTTTACGAGTAGATTCTCAGTTAGACCACATTGGCATCCTGCTAGAATGTAGTCCATGCAATAAAGTGCTCCACGCAGTCCTGAATGTTCTTCCAGTCGGTCGTCTGAGGGAAATTGTTGCCAATGAAATTCGCATGTAAAGTAGTGGGCCAACTCATCACTCGTCATTGCCAGCATACATATCGACCGGGCTCGTTCTATTGGAAAGCCTTCTACTTTCCAGAGAGTCACAAGGTTAGATAATTCGAGAGGGTTTTCCAAATGTTTTTGCATTCTGAGCTAAAGTATACAAGAAAGTGAAATGAAGTTTGAGCTAAAGCTCGTAGGCCATCCAGTGATGCTATACCAAACAGCAATGCGATTACCCACTTTCATGTACCACGCCTCCAATACTCTGTGTGACGAGGCGCAATTAAGTGAGTGTAGCATCCTCCTGCTTGAAATAGCCAAGGCTGATTTAGACGGTGGCGAAAGAATCCGAGGGACGGTGCGAAATGAAAATGGTCGACAGAGTTGTTGGTTTCTGGGAACAATGCCGAGCTCAACGACAGGTCGCAATGATACCACCCAGGATCTCGGTATGCTGACCCCCGTTGACGTCGCACAAAGGTGGCGCGTAACATTTTGGTTAGACGGATGCCTGGTCCGAAGAGGAATCTGCTGCTCTGGCCGGCAGACCTGAGCGCGGACTCTATGCAGGCATGGCGACAGCTGATCTTGACAGAAGAAGTCTTTGTGATTGGCGTCGATGAGACAGAAAGCCAGAGTACAGTAGTGTGAAGAACAAGACTGTTGAAGGGGGCAGATAAGACATATATTTTACATGTTGTGTTGGTCGCGAGAATCGAAATTGCCAGTCTGAGCCCATTCTTGTGAACTTTTTGGCGATTGTCTCGCCGAATTTGACTGGGGGGCCACCTGTAATAGCCTTGGGCTGTTGTGGCGGAGGCCCTCTGACAGTGGAAGAAATAACGAGGGTTGTATTAAGAGGTAGCCAGACGAAGATGCAGTCTGTCGAGAGATTAACGCTGAAGAAATATTTTAGGGGCAAGCTTGAGAATTGATTGTAGTGCGGGTGTATGCGGAAGTCATCAGACCTAAAGGGAGGACAAAGGCGCGGCCATGTGATTTGTCTGGGTTTTCCAGAACTCATTGTCGAAGTAACCGCCTCTCATTCGTCCAATAGCGGCGTTTTCAGTGTAAAATTTTGGAGTAGTGGTCTTCCCGATGTCATATTTGCCACCCTCAAGAGCGTGTGAATAGTTGAGCTCATCAGTGGATGCAACTGGAGAAAAGTGGAAACCCTCTCCGAATCCCTGATTGCCCAAATAGCCAGAGATAGCTGCGAGGTCATGCTCAAAAGGCCCGAGTTCCGCAGAGTCGCTAGGAAAGCCGATAGCCGCATTAGTTTCACTGTGTCGACGAGGCCGATTCTGAGTCCATTCCCACTCTGCCTCCGGACAACGAGGGGGTGAAGAGTTGAACGGCATTTGATTACGATAAGTCGCGGCGTTAGGTGGAGAAGAATAGGGGAAATTGCCGAAGGCTGTCTGATATTGCATCAGGGGTAGCGGGTAGAATTGAGCGGTTGGCAAGCCTACGGTCATTGGGGTAGGCAGAGCGGAGTAACGGCCAATGTCTGTGTGAGACGCTTCTGTGAAGGAAGTAGCAGCGGTGGAGATGCTAGCGTCGTTTGATGAAAATGATGATTCCGTTGGCACCATGACTGACCTGAAGGAAGACTCGCGAGGCTGGCTGCTAGCAATGGTTCCCTGTGTAAAGATGGCTGAATCCCTGGAGTGATAATTGGGGAAGGCTCTCGCAGGTAGATAACCAGGGAATTCGTCGAGATTGGAGGGTAGAAGCGTCGTCTCTTCGATGGAAGAGCTAGGACTATGGTCGAAATCTTGAGGCATTGAATCTGAGCGAAGGAGGCTCGAGCTTCGGAGCCAGGCTCCCTCTTGAGAGGAGTACTGTACTGGGCTGGACAAGCCACCAGCGGCAATCTCTATTTGACGGTAGCTCGCAGGTGGGTCGATTCTCATTACCGATTCCCTGCGGAAAGGGTCCTCAATTCCGACGTTGCTGACCATTCCAGTGGCTTCTTCATCATTTGGCGAAAGAGGCTCAGTCTAAGGAATATGTCAACGGTGTGAAAGCTTCTAGAGCAGTCGATCTACCTTGCGAAGAGGCGAGGGTGTGACTTCGTCATTCTCGCCTTCCTTATCTTCTTTGTTTCTCCCATCCCCCGAACCTTCGTCGCCAGCACCTTCGCTAGATAGAGAATCTTCTTCGAAATCATCGACGAAGTCGTCTTCATCATATTCAAGCACCTGCCCGTTTGACGCAATACTATAGTAGTCTCGTCGATCACCAGGTCCACGTCTGTAGGTCTCCTCGAAGATGACATCCGACGGGGCAGGACTGCTACTGCAATTCGTTCCTTTCTGTGAAAGCCTTGTGGCATAGCGTCTCTTAGGAGCCTTTGGGGTGTCGCCAAGGTCCCACATATCTGTACGACTTTCTGAACGGCGTCTCTTCTTAGCTTCGGTTGCCGAAGACGATTTCTCAGCCTTAAGCTTGACATCTGGATTGGCCGGGATTGGCCTATCCAAGCTCCAGGTACAAGTGACACAACCACCGTCGTACGTATCGTTGGGCACAGACTTAGTCGTAGTTCTGTCAAACCATGTGACGGGAAGGCAGCCTCTCTGAAGCTTTGACCAGTGCTCGTGCCCGTGAACTGCGGCCCTCTCCATGAGTATGAGGTACATCTCCCAAGCAGCATGCATTTTTGGGGTCATTTCGCGAGGTTGGCTGTCCTGCAGGAAGTGATCGAGAGGCAGAGTGGTTTCCTTCCAATTTCCAAGGGTGACCTCCACAGGTGCGGCGTAGTAGAGGCCATCTTCGACTTTACGTTGGAGTCTGACTTTGACAAGGCGATTGTGAAAGAGGAGCGAAGGCTGGAGTGTTGTGTTGAGCCTGACGTTTTCATGGGACAACACTTCAATGGACTCGACATCGGTACGGTGGGGCTCATCTCGTCGACCGTACTCTACCCATGTATTCAGTACTTTTCGACATTCCCGACGGCAATGGTTTTGTAAGGCATTCTTGCTGTGCTTCTTTAATCCCAAGTTTGGATCTGCATACTGGCGGTCTAGAATGTCTTGGTAGCCGATGCGCGTATCTATGCGACGCCAGGCCTCCACCAACCATCCTGGCACGTCGAGGGAGATGTTTCTGGGAAGAATCTCGAAATGTCGGATGTTATGTCCATCAGGTGCGTCGCTGACAACCGGTTCGCCATCTTCAATCAGATCTTCGATTTTGACTCTTTCGTATCGGGAAGTCGGTGGTTGGATGTAGAAAAGAATGTCTGGCAGATCGGTCTCAGACCACTCAGCTTTGTGCGGAAAGTCACTTGTAACGAGAGACAATGTGTAGGGCATTGTGCCATCTACCGATCGTTAGCTGGGATGCTCGGCTCTTCTGTTCATAAAGAGTCACAAACTGTTGGCTTCTATTGCGTTCTTCTTCTCTTTGTAGTTTAAGCCAACCCATTTCTTGCTCGCTCCACCACGATGTGTATGTGTATGGCCACTCATTGCAGATGTAGATCGGTCAGTATGATTTCTGCAAGCAGGCCGGCCGAGCTAGTGAGAGATCGATTGGCCAAAGACGAATTGTCCTCCGGCCTCCACAGGAATCTACTCGTGATTCTGAAGATAGAGGTGTACAGTCAATGCACAGATCGACAGAGCGTCTCGCGTACAAGACCTTGCTTATGGAAAATTGACATGGATTGCGTCCACGAGTATGCAATCGCTGAAGCCGGACAACTGGTGAAATGAGCCAGAGTATGTGAGAAGTCGGATTGTGATGCTTCACGGTGTTTGAGGTGGTGAAGTAGGGAAAATTTTTTGGAATGCAACTTGTGTTTCTACGTGTCAACACTAGAAGTTGTTGTCGAGCTGGCTTGTAAACACTGGGCGTGGCAGTGATCATTTGAGATGTTCGCGGATCTAGCATGGCTGCATCGCGTGTTCGACAATCTGTCCAGGCCCTCCATGGCGAACCTGATCCGGAAACGCTTTGCAAGAGCTACCATCGTAATCATTTAGTATGTCTAGCACCTCATAAGTATGGCCCTGCAATTCTATCGTTCGTGTGCATGCGAAGGAGGTTGAATATGCGAATAGCATCATGCAACGAGAAGAGTTCGGAACGGAAGGGGCTCGCAGGTTGGTGCCAGGTCGTATAACATCTCGAGCCAGCTTCATCTTTCTCACGTTCCCGCTTTCGATTTTCGTTCTCGAGGGCGAGCCGTGCTACCTTGCCTGCTTGCTTTGACATCTTTTCCAGTTCTTGACCTTCTCATACCAACCAATCGACTTAGCGATGTTGCCAGCCACATCACTGACCGAGACGGAAGGCTTAGCAAGACGCCAAAGTACTGTATTGGCAAGACGACCGCACCGCACAGCCAGTTCATCAAGATAAGGATGAAGTTCCGGGGCGCATTTTCAGCATTACGCTGGGCTGCCGCTGCCAATACGACAACATCTTTTAGCCTCAACTCGAGCTCTTGCAACCTAGCCTCCGTCTGGAGGGCCGATATGGTCGTCCTTTTCTCATAGCGCCTCACAGCGCGGTTAAGAGCATCAAGCTCAGGTTGGATAGTCTTTCGCATATCGGATGTGGCTTGAAGTAGTGTCCGTTCAGATGATCCGTCGGCCTTCTTCTTGGTATCCTCCGCTGTGTCAGCAACATGAGCTTCGAGTTCTTCCAAGCGCTTTGCTATATCGAGGACTTTGCTCGTGTCGATTTTGTTGTCGTCTAGAATGCCCAAAGCGACGACGCGCTGCAAGTGGAGTGTCCTTGCTTGGATCAACTTGACAAGATGGGATAGTGGGCGTATCTCCGATGCAAGCAGGAATATGGTCAGGTTGTAATTTGAAACAAGACCTTCGGAGGGTCGAGAAAGTTGTGCCCTGATTGCATGCAGCAACCAAGCTCCAACTACGGGAAACAGGAAGCAAGCTGACAACGCTAATATTTCATGCATCTGAAGTTCTTTTTGCGCAGCGAGGAGGTCTGATTGAGGGTTGGAACGGGCGTTGCTGACTCCTTCATCAGGCTTCGATGGCGAGGTAATCTCCTGGGACGAAGCAACGGCCTCGTCTTCACCGTCCTCGTCGCTGCCTTCCACGATAGGGTCAAACGCCGATAGACTAACCGTGTCTTCCGATTTGATCGCCTGCGCAGACAAGTACCAGTCCCTAAGCCCAGTCAGTGTTTAGGTCAGTCAGGTGATGGTTGGGCACAGTATACCAAGGAAGCCTCACAGCCCAGTTGAGAAAGATCGCTGCCAGAGCCAGTAAGGTAATATCCGTTACTACCGCACTACCATTTTGGAAAAAGAGACCGCCGACTGCAGGCAGCAGTGCCAAACCCAGGGGGATTGAATGCCAATGTGAGGGCTCATGCTGGCTAGCGAGTGGGGAGTCTGGCTTATATCGAGGCAGGAGCAGGTCATCCGTTGATGAACGGAGGGACTTGCGTGTGTCGGAGAGACCTTCAGAGAAAGCAGAACTCCTTCTTCGATTTAATGGCGTCGCACCATCGGCAAATGTTGCGGTTCTATTGAGGCCTCGTTGACGAAGCTGTGAAGGCGGAGGGCTTATATGCCTGATATTTTGGGATGGGGGAGGTAGGCTAATACTGGAAGATCTATCTGGATTCATAGTGAAAATTGATGACAATGAGCTCGCTGCCGCGGAAGTGAAGGAGGAAGTGATCTATTGAGCAACTTTCAATGAGAAAACCAATCCAAGGAGATGAATCTCATAATAGACTCTGTCGCGTTGATAACACTCATGACTGCTATCAGCGACGTCGGTATCAGCTCTTTAGGCTAGGATAAAGGACAAGAATTGGTGAGCCTCAGCGTATCCAGCTGAGAGTGACGTGTCGTGTTCAGGTCGGGCCTTGCCACTCAGAACCGCGGAGCCAGATCGGCTACTCGCTGCCAAGCCACATTTGACTAAAGCACTCTCCTCTAGCCTCTCATTACTTGCTTTCATCAGTTTCAATGCCTTCATGTAAAGAAGAGAGCGCACGTTTGCGGCCATACACTCAGCCATCAAGGACTGGGAGTTCATCATGTATGGTCTACCTTAGGCCAAGCAGCCGTGTTTTCCGCCTTAGGAGACCCTGTCTATATTGCAACATGGAGGGAGCATTGGGAATGCTTGAAAGACTGAATGATATAATGCGCGACACCAACAGGGGTCGTGCTACTCTATCTCCTACCCGCCTGCTAATTCCATATTCGTCATTGCTCCCAAATTCCGTTGACTCATTGCGCACGTTCCGTACCCCAGTTCTATTCATACCCCGTTCGGGCAATGTCCCGCGTCAAGAGGGCCGCTACATCGGTCGAGAAGCACATCTCACCACTAAATCCTTTATTCCTCAATTTCGTTCTGTCTCGCGATATGAAGCTGTTTTCAAGCCAAGTCTCGCATGCAAGTTTGGTTGCAAACATGTCGAAGAAGGTTGGCTGGACAAGACAGCCTCTCCACCCAAGCCAACCAATCCCTCTTCCACTATCCGAGGCAATATTTGTGCGAGAAGTGCCTGCTCTCATTCTTCCGTTGCACCAGCCATTTCGAACTCTGATCCATCTAACCCCAGACCTTCCTACGTCTCATACTATACACTCAAAGGAAATGGTACGCTCGAGCTTCGCCAAAATTTTCTCACCATCCTAAACAACGCATCACGCCAACTAAACATTGCTGCAAACATGCCAAAGACCGGTGATGCCACTCTTTTTTCGAGACCGGCATCTGCAATCCTACTTCCGGTACTCGCTACCATCGCCTGTATCCTCTGCTTGCCGATTCTTGTCAGCCATATCAGGTCCAAGAATCTCGCTGCCTCAGTGCTAATTTTCTGGATTGTCCTCGAAAATGTTTTCAATCTAATCAATCCACTCCTGTGGCCAACAAACGACTTTGCGAATAGGTGGAATGGCGCTGGACTTTGCGACGTTGAGAGCAAGCTCAGATTGGCTGCCAGTATTGGCTATGTAGGCGCACTGGTTTGCATATATCGTCATCTGGCTGTTATCTTGAACACCGAACGGATCGTCCTCGTTCCCAGTCCTGCCCAGCGCCGTCGCCGGATTGCCATCGAGATGGCCCTTTGCTTCGGATTTCCGGTCTACATAATGATCGCCGGCTATATCGTCCAGTCGGGACGGTATTACATCCTCGCTATCGCTGGCTGCGTACCGATGCTCGACAGCAGCTGGCCATCCGTTGTGCTGGTTTTGATCTGGCCTGGAGTCATGTGGGTGGTGGCCGCCGGTTATTGCTCGATGATCATACACCGTCTCATCAAGTATCGCCGTCAGGTTTCCGGTATATTGTCTTCTCCACACTCTCGATACAACCAATCCCAGTTCGTACGACTCTTTGCAATGGCTACAGCATTGATCGTTATTTTTCTCCCTGTTGCTCTGTATATTTTTGTACTAAATTTGTCGTTCCCGGGCATGGGCAGGGCCTACTCCTGGAGCAGGGTTCACAATTGGACTCCCGTGTACTTCACGCATTCCTACGGTGGAGAGACCTTCGATTGTTGGGTAGAAGTCGTGACTGGCTATGTCGTTTTCATTTCTTTTGGCTTCGGTCGTGATGCGCTATTGACGTATCGACGTGTGCTACGTAATCTGGGGTTAGGAAAGATCTTTCCCAGACTCAAGTGTTCACGAGGTCAAGGTGTCGGCGGTACTTTGCAGTCTCTGGGCGATATATCGCTTGCGATCAGATTCGGGTCTATGAGTAGCCGCGTGAGATTGATCTTCTCCCGTCGCTCGAACGAGACTTCGTCACCGGTGTGAGTCCACGAGTTCTCCCACGTTCTATCCTATCCATCTCTTACTGACAACACTAACAGTCCGAACACGAGCTCTAGCCACACACACCCTGTCGTAAGTCCAAGTACAGATCTTGAGAATGGCCCTCCGGACGGCTCGAGTCCGACCCAGCCAGCACAAAGCACCGATAGCGCTCAACCGCCGATCACGAACGCCAGATCAGCTCGTCCTTGGTTCTTCTTTCGGACTGGAAAGCGTCCTGTTATAGTGGCAGGTATGCCAGAGGATGTCCGTATGGGCCCTTTGATACGAGAGCCGCCGCCTGCAAGGGTCCCGAGCACACGCAGCTCAGCTTTACCTGCGGAGGATCAAAATGTCATAATCGTCACAAGGGAATTGGAACAGCGCGAGATCTTCCAGGTCGTGTGAGCACCGGCATCCGACACAACGAAGCCACACCTTGTAATACATTCTACCGCAGCTTGCACTGCTGGATCCTACTTTTCTGCGGAATATATTTCTTTCTCAAGCGGTTCTTGTACCTAGACGACGGAGTTGCCTAGCGTCGGCGCCCAAAACAAAGAGATAGTTTCGTGGTGACTGACGGTGATAGAAAAGGAAGCACGGAATAGGCAATCTGAGAGCATCTATTCAAGAACAAAAGTTTCATACAGATTAGAATACGATACTGCTATACACCTATACCAGACAAGTTGCAAGAGACACGCGGCTCAGCCGTGCGCCCCTGAATTAAATGGTTGCCGTTAAGAGTGGTGAAGGCGCAACTGCTGTCATGATGCATATCATACCTTTTCAACTCCTGTCTCCTGTACATCGCACAATGCCTGTCAAATGTGCTCAGTGCAACGCCGCGCCGCCGACCTTTCCAATCACTTTTGTGGTCTCCTAGCTTGCCAGCACAGCCAGCCAGTCGGTCAGCCGGTCAACCATCTAGTGACCCACGGGCGGAGCCTCAATATTCTCCACTTCTGTCGGGGCAGGCCTCTTCAGCACTTCAATCTTCGTCTGTACGAGACTCAGCGAAGACTGTTTCTTGCCATCTGCACCATCGTAAGTGCGCATTGTCGCATCGCCCTCAAGGTAAACCAATGTCCTACAATCACACGACACACATCAGCACTCTGCAAGGCCCTTTCTCAGCCTGAAGACCAGCCAGGACTTCAACGCAGTATGAGAATTAGAAACGTACCCCTTCCCCAGCCCCATCACATAATCCCTCTGCGGACTGCCTTCAGCCGAGAAATTTGCAACTCTGAACCAGCTCGTCTGTCGGTTGTCTTTTGGGCCGTAGCTAGTGCCGACTGCGTACTTGACGAAGCTGGTGCCGTTCGCAGATTGCTGGACCTCAGGGTCGGTGCCGAGGCGCCCAACCAGCGTCATGCGCGCGAGCTGGGAAGGTTGACTCGTTGAGAAGGTGCGCTTTGTGATGGTGGCTGCACTGCGGCGCATGGGGGAGACGAGGAAGGACATGTTTTGCGATTTAGGGGATGATGGGAAAACCGGTGTGGGTAGTTCACTGATTCAGGTTTTGCAATGACCTTTGGGATTTCGACGCAGTACTTGCTTGATTTGAATGCAGAAGGGCGATATGCGGCTTTCGATGAGGGATTCTCTCTTCGGTGTGATGCGCGCTGGAAAACTCAGCGACGCGAAAGCGCGAGGCTGGATTCAGGAATAGCTTGCATTAGCGCCTTGGCGTCCTTTGCGCCTGATTTCCTCGTCTTCCGCAACAATTTGTCCTCGGTCTGGCATTGCAGTAACACGACCTCCTGGATATCCATCTGCTGGCACTGATGTGACCCACCTGCACATCCTCTTATTAACGACCGCCTGAGCGCTTGTGCCAGAATGCAAAGTGTCTTCCTCTATCTTGAAAGCTTTGTGTAACATATCGTATTCACCTCTTGGTTTTGAAGTCGTGTTTTAGGCAGCAATTTCATGCCATCCTAGTCTGTTTATCGTTTTGTTTCTCCTACTCCTTTGTGTCTTTGTCGTTATGTGTGTCGCAAAGCCCAGAAGTTGCGCGAACAAGACTTGGTCTCAAGACCCATCTCACTCCTAACGCAGTGCGCCATCGAGGTCTTCCAGAAGACTGTCCATCCTTTTGCTCAGTTAGTGTGATAAAGGTCGTTTCGACCTCCCTATATCAAGAGCATAATCAAACAGGTTGCAAGTTCCAAGCTCCATATCTTTTCCCCGAGCCCTCACTTTTAACCTTCCTAGGCAGCTCTTAGGGCCTCGAACCCACTCAACAGCGGCAAATCCGAAGCATATTCTCTACATCTTGATGTATGCTAGACACCATCGTTCTCAGCCGGGCAGATAATTGGTCACAACTTGACCAGTGACGATGTGTAGAATGGACAAACACACCGGTAACATTGACTGGGACTGGGGCAAATCAGAAAGGCCAAATCGGGAATTAGGCCAGAAGGTACATGCTGACTATTGTAGACTACCCCTTGCGGTTTAGTGGCCCCGTGGCCGCCTCACCGCCCGTCGCGTCCAGCATGGCGTCGAACCAAACCTCATCTACCGGCCCTTCGCCTCCCTTCCCCCCAGTTTCCTGCACTGCCCCAGCCGGTCGTGCCTCAGGCCGCACCGAGCTCCACTTACTTCCCTGCGACCCTTGCACAAATAACGCTGCTGAAGCGCCCGGCGTTCCAGCGATACAGGATTCCTGCTCCTCCCCTTCAAGCTTCGTCCATCAATCCATCACACCGCACGTCTCCAATTAGCTGCGCCGATCCTAGGGACCCCACATGCTTTGCATATACTTCGTTATCGAACCCCTAGTATGTTCATAATGCTGTTCAACCCAGGCCTCCCAATCCCAATCAACCCATTCATCAAACCATTCCCGCCGCTTGATCCAGCGTAGCATCGGCGAGATCGGAACACCAGGAAGGTACCTCTCCTCCCACTCAGGGAACGGCGAGCGACTGGTCCGCGATAATCCGAAATCCACGAGGACGACTTTTCGAGCTGGCTGAGGGAGAACCAGTATGTTGCGTGGATGGATGTCCCTGTGTACTATGTTGCGGTTGTATAAGGCTGTCTCGGAATCGATGATTGCTTTCATGATCGCTTGGCGTTCTGATTTTGTGAAGTTTGAGGGACGTAGGTTCTGCATAGAAATTCCAGGGACATTTTCCATGAGAATTAATCTAACCTCGCGGAAATGTGTATGATCGATAGGTAGTGAAAGCGAGAATGACCCATAGTATTTCGGTATGAGGCTTCCTTGAAAATCCATAATTTTTGTGTAGACTGCACTCTCATGCGTATACGCGCGATCGACACAGAGAAATGGATCTGCTTCGTCCTGCTCGTGATCGAAATAGAGTGGGTCATATAATTTGGCTAATAGACCCGTATCGGACGGCAAGTCGTGGGTTGACGTTAGAACTCGAACAGCAAGTAACTGTGCACCATGCTGATCCCCAGCCCGAACTAACCTGACTATTTCTAACTCCGCGACGCCAGACGTGAACACACCAGGTAAAGGGGGGTGTAGGAGACAACGTTGAACCGGATCGATGGATTCCCTCTCACGTCTAGCTTGGAATTTCAAGCGACAGTCGGATTTCGTAGGTGGCGGGGGTATATGGGAGCGAACATGGAGGCGTTTGCCAATAGTATAAGGAAAATCGGGTTTTAGAATGTTGAATCTCGTGTTATAGCTTTCCGTTAGAATGATCATTTTCGAGTTGCCACTCTTACGACTGCTGCTGCTGTCTCCCTTTCTTTTTCCTTTTATTCGGCCTGGCGACGACGAAAATGACGATGACGATGATGACGACGATGGTGGTGGTGGTGATGACGATGGTGATGGTGATGACGATGGTGGTGGTGGTGGTGATGACGATGATGATGATGATGGTATTTTCTGTTGGTATGAGAAGGAAGATGTAGAAAACAAAAACTTTAGTAAATGTTGTAAGACCAAGCCTAGTTGGGACGAACAAGTGTTCAACAGGCAGAAGAGATGAACAGCAAAGAATGAATCAAAGGACAAGGAAGAATGAGCCAGTTAATTCTGTTGTGAGATCCTCTGAATCACGTGCAAACTCTCGCATTGATCTGGCTGAGGTTAAGGTGCTCTAAGCGCATACCTGTCTACTGCGCGCGACGGTCATCCCACAACAAATTCAATGCGAGAGATTTACACGCCGCGGTTCAGGGACACTAACCCGCACCACCAATGGTGCTGACCTTCCTCACCGCCTTCGGATTCGATCAGACTTGTCTTCTGCGCCCTTGCCTGTGACATTCACACATTTTCCAAGCCCTTTGACCCCGCGTTTGCCCTGCGTTTCCAAGTAGGTGGTGAGATTCACTGAGAGGTGTGATGACCTACCTCCGGGCTGTCCATACATGGACTCACAGAAGAATGCCGTCATGAACGCCTGTGCGCAAGTCTTCGCGGTTCGCGAGCAGCTTATTGCGGAGGGCAAGTCGGTTGGACTAGCACCTTACACTACAAACTACGACGGCAATGAACACTGCACAGCAGCTGGCAGCTTCTCAGGAACATCCAGCAAAAGCCACACCCAATTGCGAAGCCTGAATGGGTTCAGCAGAAGAAGCTGAAAGACAAGGCCGCTGAGGTATGGCATCATGCCCAGCTTTAACCGTGAGATCTTAACGAAATATAGATATAACCGGCGCTGAGATGGCTGCTTGAGCCGCCGATAAAGTAGGGCGCGAGGTCAACCGCGAGAGCCTTCGAGCTGCAGAGCCTCAAGGCGGTACCACCATTACTATTGGCCATAAGCCCCTATCGATCATGACCCGCCGTCCCGATTGGTGGCTGGAGGTGCCTGAAATTGAAAACACTCCGCCCCCGAGCCCCCCACGAGTTCCGATAGAGGATATACTGCAAGAAGTGCCTGAGGAGGGGCAGCAAGAGGAGGAGGATGCTTTTGATGATGCTTCGAGTGTTGACGCTGCAGCTATGGCCACAGAGGTTTTGAGGGTCTTAGAGGGAGCAGTAGCCACTCCGGCAGCGAGCTCAACGCCGCCTTTGGCTATTCGCAGATCCAAGCGACAGCTCAGCAGCGACAAGGACTATGCCGCCCTGGCAGGCATCAAGCGAAGGGGAGGGCGCAGAGGGCGTAAGAGACCCTGGAAGCGGGCTAGTGGCCAACATATCGCCCGATGGGAGCAGGATCAGACGATAAGACTGGATGTCGCTGCAGGAAAAGTCGAGCGCCGGCCAACAGCGAGAACCATATGTTGGGGTTTTACTGTTGAAAGGAGACTGAATCACGTGTAAATCTCGCCGCGGTTCAGGGACACCAACCCACATCACCAATGCTGGTCATTCTATGGACATTAGCGTCACGCTAGGGCTCCAGGTGAGATATTTAACTAGAGTTCCAGGGGCGGCCAACTGAAATTGATGCCGTGGCCCGTACTCAAAATTCAATGTCAACCATTCTGGCGGTCGATGGGATATTTCGAGAGCATTGATGCCGTGCACTGTCCGCAAACTGTAGCAAAAATGTCTTCGTCAGCAGATGGGGATCAGAGACTATTGTGGGATGGTCGGGCAAGGTAAAGGCATGCTAAGTGCTACGATGACGGGATATCAGTACGGTTTTGGTTTCGGGCTTGCTATAGAAGTGACCAATGGGATGAGTAACGAGGCAGCGAGTGAACTTGCTTCTCAACTCTGCGAATCCACATGGCAGAGTTGCAATTGGCTACTTGTATAGCAATTTCTTGCGCCATGGATCTCACTTCGTCTAGTATGAGTCATTCTGAACTTGCCAAAGTGGCTATTTATACTTGTTTGCCCGACCGCTTCTAACCAACAACATCTCTCATCCTTTCGCGTCAACTTGGAATACCACCATAAATCCATCGTCTCGCAAACGCATATAGGCTCAGTCGCTAGAAACCTAGCCAACATGCGAGCAACTCCAGACGGAACCTCTTCTCCCGACTCCCGTGTTACCTCGTCATTGAAATGGGTCCCTCTTCCAGCGCCCCTGTCAACCTCCCAGCCCGGCACAATCACCATAACCGTCGATTCCGAAAATTCCTACCCTTGCCGCCGCTGTCTAACAGACGGCCAAATCAACGAGTCCATGCTTCTGCTGTCCTACGACCCCTTCTTAGGCGACAGCCCCTACAGCGGCCCCGGTCCCATCTTCGTCCACCAGGAATATTGCACGCCATACCAAGACACCAAGGTGCCAGAACAACAACGTCGGCGATTGCTCTCAGTGCGAGCTTATGACGGCCGGCACATGATGGTCGGCTCGGAGGTGTTGCAGGGTAGTGAACTGGAGGAGGTTGCGGGGAGGATGTTGGAGGGGACAGGGGTCGAGTATTTGCACGTCCATAACGCGAAGCCTGGATGTTTTGCTGTGAGAGTTGAGCGTGGATAGATATAGTAGATACAATATATGGAAAGGAATGCAGTAGTATCAGGCGGCTATCAACCTAGCCTCTGGAGTCAAATGTGAGAGAGACCAATGGATCATGCCCTGGGCGTCCGTGTTGGGCGTTCGTTGCTTGTGACAGACTCTAGAGTTAATATGCTGCCGAGGCATGCTGAATGAGATGCCAACTTGGGAAGTCCACTGCAAACAGATAAGAAAGCACGTTGAAATACTGCTAGGACGTGAATTTGATTTGGTTTTACACGGAAGTATTTCTGATAGCCAATTGTCTTACGATAGAACGATGCATGAAAATCAAACGAGATTCATCCCGACCTCATAATATAATATCACTTTGGACTAAGTGATATTGGAAGTCATAGTCACATACAAGACGGCTAGAGGTTTGAAGGCGAACGGCAAGCTTCCTTGTCTTTACGAGTCCAATGCTCGCGGACGTTGGATATTCTGCTCAAGACCGACCTCAGCAGCGGGGAGGGTGGCAACTCACCTGGGTCGGAGGATTCCGCTTTCGGTGTGACGTTTGAGGATCTGTCTCTTTCGATAGCGTTGACCATGTTAGAGACAACCTGATCCCTCGCATCGTCCAATTCAGGGCTCACTGGTGAGGCCACCACCGGCATGTGAGCGTCGACCGTTCCTATTTGTATGTGAGCTTGAAGATATAGGGGAAGAGGCCTGTGCAATCGAAAAGTACACAAGACGGGAGTCTTTGGTGGTTCGAGTATTAGATTCTTCAAGTCGGCCACCTCCGTTTCAAGCGACTCCGTTGAGTCATTGGCGAACGGATTTCGGATCTGTGGTGAAGATTGGTGCAGCGGAGATACTGGCGGTGCGAGCGTATTGTGCAACGGCGGTACCTCCGTCCCGATGGATTCTCTAGAGTCGTTTGCAACAATGAAAATGGGGCTCACTGGTGGAGATTGTTGCTGTGGAGATGCCACTGACAAGGAGCTAGGGTACAGTGGTGGTAGATTTCGTATCGGTGGAGGCGGTCGATCCGTCCGAGACCCGCCTTCTCGCCGTATCTTGGGGATGTATGCTGGAGGTACTGCACTAGGGAGGATTGGAGCCGTGGATGAAGACCGAGAGTGGTGAGAGAGCTCGTCTGAGGAGACCCAAGACTCTCTCCAGCCGTCTGGTCTAGACAGGCCCGGACCCGCCGGTCTGTCTTGTTCTTCATCTCCCTGGAGGTGTCTGGTACTGCGTCCGAAGAAGCATTTCATCCATGCGTCAGTCATGTAAAGGACGGCCATTATTCCGGCAAGGCCAATGACAGTGAAAAGTGGTGTCAGCTGGTTAATGGTAGCAGAGACCATTACAACTTCAAGCTTGCGAAGTTTTTGTGGGGACTGATTTGGATTATGCTGGCGGTCTGCGAGGTTTGTTTATGTGGTGGTACTCAAGGATAAATGTGCAAATGTTGCAATGCGGTCCGTTAGCCATCAGGGCAGCTTAAATACTTGTCTACTAACATCAGTCTTTGTCTCTTCTTTGACAATGCTTGCTCGAGAGTCTTTGTCTCTTATCAAAGCGGCCTTCATTTTCAGACACCATATACACAATGAGCCTTTGGTAACGGTGAGAAAGGCGGTTTGACAATGTGACAAAGAAACCGCTCTCACGGAAATTTGCGGTTTGCTTTGCGGCTTCTGAGCCGGGCCAGCGTAGCCCATTGGCTGCTGTAGGTGGAATCCAAGCATGAGCGTTTTCGGCAACCGTCAGTACTGCCTATCTGTCAGGCGGCAGAAAACGGTGTCCTTTGACGCTGTTTTCGAGGTCGTTCCCACACCTTGTTCAGGGCGCCTCTCCTGCCCGCCCTTAACGCTCTCGCCGCGGCGGCCAAGTCTACAGGGACCTGGCTTTGGCACGCGCATCACCCTCGATAAAACAGCGCCCCTCATTTTGCTCACTGAGAGCCTAAAACTGGCTCTCTTCGCATTTTGGCAGCTTCCAGGATCCTATTTAAGGGCCACGTACGCTCTTTCTCTATCGAAGATGACTCTCCGCAGCATCCTTTCAACTCCAAACCAAAACGCTTTACCGTGTCCGCAGTCTCACGTCTGTTCATCTCTCCAACCATCATTGCTGTGACGCGTTGCCCCCTTTCTCCAGTTATCATTCCCTCTCGTGGACCATAGTCCCGTTCCTCCAAACCTCGTTACATAATGAATTGGTCGGCGACGGCCGTCGCTGGCGGCGGCGTCGAAATCAAGCCGATGTCATAAGAAGAAGCTCTCGCTAGATAGGATGAGATTAGGTAACTGGGATAGTTTACTCCCGACTGGGAAGATGCGACAATCGACGCTGTCCGTGTCGCTGAACGATATTGGCGAAAGGAGGTGTCCTGTCTACTCTGGCCCTTTCTCGGATGCTGACGCGCTTGCCCCACAGGTATTGCGATGTAGTGGGTGTAGACTACAAGGAGTATCTGTTGCGGGGAGACCAGGCCGTTTATATGACCTTTACCGACTAGATAGCTGAGACGTCTGGACAGAAAGGCCTGTAGAAAAGCCATCAGATCTATAAGAATTACTGGAAGTGGCTGAGCGAGTATTACGCCCTACATAGCCAGAAAAAGGGACGACAATGTCTTACAACAGATGAGATGGGTAGGCAACGCCTTCCATCCCTGCAGCATAGGCTGACTGCTATTATCTATTTCTGAACTCTCGCTTCCGAGCGGACCACAAGGTCGGCGTGCGCCAGAAGGAGAAGCACACGCTGAGCGCTGGAGATTTAGCTATCCTGATGAGGCAGAATTGGCTCTACGTGGTTGTAGAGAAATTCTCAATTATGTGCTCTTACAAGGCACCTGTCGTTTCTCACAACTTCAAACGTCATGGTAGCGGCTAATCTCGATCTTATCACCCCTCTCACCATTCCCACGCCGCTCACAGGCAAAGCGGACCGGCTAACCACCTCATCGCTCCTCAACGGCGTGTTGCCTGAAGGAAATTGAACACCGTTGTTCGTTGTCGTTGTCATCCCACGATAGCTCATCACAGCGTTTTCATTTCAGTTGACCAAATTGCTGCGACGAAGAGCTCGAATTAAGAATCCAAGCAGGAGGGCGCGGAAGGTTTGATGTTGGTTATGGTTTTTGCCCGCTTCCGAAAACCAGATTGCCCTTGCGAGTTTCGGATTGTTGGGGGTCTCGGACATTCCACTGAAGTCAAACACCACCATGTTGTTCCAATCAAAAATTGCAACATCTGCCGTTTGTAATTCCTCGTGGTATTTCACTGCCTGCTTTGACAACCAGTAAGCGTTTCCCGTCAACAGAGTTTCTGTATTGGTGGCGAACGTTTTTGCCAGTGCTCGCTCAGCTTCGCTCGCATTTACCATAGCCGGGCTGAAGTCTGCTTTACGCAGAATGAAGGCATTCTTGAACTCGAGTACTGCGATGTTGGTGGTCTGATCGTTGTGGATGTGCACCCATAGAATGTCTGTTCGAGAAGTACTGCTTGCGACGTGCTCTCGTCGACATTCAAGTCGACCATTTTTGAGCAGTTCATTAACTGCAACGTTAACTGGGTGTAAGAGATAGAGCCGAGAAGCGTCTAACACGTCTGCTTCTGTTCTCAGGGAGTGTGTGCCTTCATTCTGCGGAATACGTTCTCTCAGGCGACTGTTTGCTCGTATGTTCCACAAGCTATTGCGGGCCAGGACAATTATTGGTTCCTCGTCCTCTGTTTCTAGAGCTCGTGGAGCATCGGTATTTATTGTTGATGCTGCTGTTGAGTGGGTTTGTCGATAATTATTAGGAACAGGAGGAACGTTAAGCTGGTAGAGCTCATGCTGGAACGAGGTATGGATCATGTATGGAGCCATTTTGTGCCTAGAGAACGTACAAATTAGCAAAAGAATTAAATCCAGAAGTCAGTTAGAATGAAGCAGGTAGATCCAATCAAACAAAAGAAGGCTTACCTTTCGGTGGAAGGGTAGATCACGATGAGATAGAAAAGGTCGAGGGTGGAAAGGTCGAGGGTGGAAAGGTCGAGGATGGAAAGGTCGAGGGTGGAAAGGTCGAGGGTGGAAAGGTCGAGAGTGGAAAGGTCGAGGGTGGAAAGGTCGAGGATGGAAAGGTTGATGATGGCAAGGTGGATGACGGTGAAAGGTGAAGCGAGTATGGGAAACTGTTGTGGGGCATTCACTGCTAAGAACACATGATACGGAATTCACTAAGTCGGAGTTCGTTAGAAAGAGATGCAGCTCCTATGCAGCAAGAAGACGTGAGGGCTGAGGATAAGGAAAGGGTCGAAGATAATCTCAGGCAGCGGGAATGTATGTCCAAGTGGTTCGACCCAAAACACGCGCTCTCGGCCGGCGAGCGCTTTTCGGTGCGTGTCTGCAGATTCATGCAGACGACTGATCGACTGTCCCTTCCTTCTGGTCATACTGGTTACGTGGTTCTTACCCCTAGACAATCCTCTCAATATCCCCATCCTGACTGATTTCCGCCCCGTCTCCATCCTTCAGTATCTCATTCCCCTCCCTCTACCGCCACCGCTTGCCCATTACTTCTTTGAACTAGCCTACGTTGATCTTACCCTCCATTATTGCTTCCGAAAAGGCCCTCGACCCCTTATCGGCCTCTAACGGCTTCAGGTCCACCTCCATATCTGGGGCGACGAATAGCACGGTCGAAAGTTTGCGTACACCCAGCACGCGACGCACACGATGTCGCACTGCGCGGACACGCCCACCACTGAGAATTAATGTATACCAGCCGCACAGCACGATCGTGGCGTTGCCGAGGATGGGGATCCACGAATCTGGATGATCAGGAGCTTCGGCCTCGAGGCCCGGTTGGGCGTCCTGGAAGATGACGGAAATGGTGCCGTAATCGGTGTAGACGCCGCAGCTATTGGCGCCGAAGGGAGCGGAGGTGGCAGGTAGGTAGTCGCACAGTCGGAAATTGAGATTCTGATACTTATATAAGGCGGCCAAGTCAGCGGAGGCTATATCGCTCAGGCCTGAGAGAATGGTCGGGACACAGGTGGCTGCAGTAGTAGTGAAGAACGGCTGTGGCTGGACTGAGAAATGCAGTGAATAGATAGATGATTTCAGAAGTCCTAGATGGCCTTTTGTCAGCCGGCATTGAGACGTTGGTGAGGCAGCCTTCGCCTCGATAGCCATAGCGAATCCTCAACGCCACATTTGGCGCCTTGGCGCAAAGCGACGGCAATGAGGTTCCCACACACATTTATGCAAGCTGTAATTGATGGCGCTTTACTGTAAGGATCACTATGAATTCTACCGGTGGATCCAGCACCAAAGGGGGATAGGCAATTTCCCACTTTTGCTGAGCGCTGAATATGAGGGCGGTAATATCAAGCGACAAGCATCCCATCCTTTGACGACCATCATCTACGGCAACAAGTGCTGACACCATGGTTGACGTCGCCTCCATTGTCGTTGCGGTCATCTCCTTCGTCGGAGCACTGGTTGCAACAGGTTTTACTGCATGGTTCGCGTATTTCTCGGACGAGCGCAAGCGCCTGAGTGAATCCGAGAAATTAATTGCAAAATACCGTGACCCTCTACTGCTCGCATGCCAAGACCTGCAGTCGAGGCTCTACAATATCACTGATCAGGGCATCTCGAATTTCTTCCGCAAAGGCGGCGAGCAAAAGAAAAACTTGCTGCTCTACACGGCCTTCCTGGTTGGCCAGTACCTCTCCTGGACGCATATATTACGTCGTCAGGCGCAGTTTCTGAGGTTCTCGACGGACACTCAGAACAAGGAGTTGACGAAAGTACTGTCGGGGATTAGTTATGAGTTTAGCACGGACAAGTACAACCGAGATGGCTTAGTGCCTTTGATGCTCTGGCGAGGCCAGCAAATGGCTATCGGCGAGTTGATGACGGTCAAAGAAGATGGCGGCGAACTATTTTGCATGGGCTATGCAGCTTTCCATCAGAAATGGAAAGAGGATGGCGGGTTTGACATCAGGGATGGGATGGGCAAGGTCACCGGGATGAGCTATCTACCTGTGGATAGTGAAGATGGTCAAGAGCATCATGGCAAAGCTGGTAATCTTGGTAGGGTCGAAGAAGGTAACGAGGGTGGAAAGAACGATTGGAGCGGAGAATTTCGACCATGGTTCCGTTCAATCATCGAAGATATCGGCATGATTGCGATAGCGAAGAACGAGAGACACGCCAAGATACCGGATCAGAGGCTGAGGCGTCTACAACATCTACTGCTTGATCTAATACATATCTTGGACGATAAGAGCGTGCGGTCCGAAGCGAAGTGGACAAGCCCATGTCATCGAGCTGTCATATGCATATGTTCGAAATGCGAAGGAAATGCAGCGTGTCCCTGCAATAGATGCAAGGGTAGTCATCAACCAGGTCATGTCTAGACTGTCAATGGCAGCGGATTGCTTTGCTTGTAAGTGGTCTATATTGGCACACTTCCCGTATCAACGTCGACAAATGTTCTGACAAACCCTCTACTAGGATCAAGTCTTTCCTTTTGCATCATAGATTGGAGTTGATTGAGTGTATGGGAGGCTGTTTCACCCTAAAACGAAGCGTTTGCAACCTTTCAGGTCTGGGAAAGTTATGGGCAATATGTTACTAGTCGTCCATGTTGACGAAGCGAGGGTCGGGCTAATGTCGGTAGTGATATAGTCGCCATGTCGGGCGTAGCCTTGAGTTTGCAAAGAAGGCTGGCATTTAGTTTCCGAATCCGCCGAGGTTAGGGGGTGTGGGGAAAGGATCTCCCAGTGTGGTCAGCGAGCCAATGAGCCGATTCTAACCCGACTTTGCCTCGTGACATTTTCGTGAATTTTCTATATCTCGGTTGAGTAAGTGCAAGTGTCTGAAGGAGTAGCTGGGATAGTCACACAAAGATGTCGAAGCTACGGATATTGGTCCCTGTGAAGAGGGTGATCGACTATGCTGTAAGTTTGCACTCTCTAATTGACCGTGCCCTCAGTCGCGCAGGCACTTGTTGAATGCTTCATTATTACGCATCACGAATCTCTGACTGGCTACTCTCGTCGCGTTTTCTAATGGTGTCTGTTTAGGTCAAGCCCCGCGTGAAAAGCGACCGCACCGGCATCGAGATTTCCGGCGTCAAAATGTCCATGAACCCCTTCGACGAGCTCTCAATCGAAGAAGCGGTCCGACTCCGCGAGCGCAAAGCTCCCGTCGACGACATCCTCGCCTTCAGCGCCGGTCCTGCAAAATGTGTCGAGACCCTCCGCACCGCCATGGCCATGGGTGCCGACCGAGCCATTCACGTCGAGGTCCCCGAAGACAAACCACTAGAGCCGCTGGGCGTGGCGAAGCTGGTAAAAGCAATTGCGGAGAAGGAACAGAGCAACCTGATATTCCTTGGGAAGCAGGCGATTGACGACGATAGTGGACAGACGGGGCAGATCCTTGCAGGGCTGCTGAATTGGCCGCAGGCGTGCCAGGCGAGCAAGGTGGAGATCGAGGGGGAGAATATCACGGTGACGAGAGAGGTGGATGGTGGACAGGAGACGTTGAGGGCGAAACTGCCAATGATTGTCACGACAGATCTAAGGTTGAATGAGCCGCGGTATGCGAGTTTGCCGAATATCATGAAGGCGAAGAAGAAAAAGCTGGAGAAGAAGACGCTGACGGATTATGGGGTTGAGGAAGCTGGGAAGCCGAGATTGAAAACGGTTAAGGTTGAAGAGCCACCACCGAGGAAGGGTGGTGGGAAAGTCGAGAATGTCGATGGCATGATTGCGAAATTGAAGGAGTTGGGAGCATTATAGACAATGCCTTGACAAAGAGGTTTGTATATATGCATTGACTATCAACTTATCTTCGTAGATGATGCACCGTAATCGAGACGTGGTGTATCCTAACGGTACAGCTACAACTGTGGCATCCAATACTTCATACCAGCTAAATCGAGTCCCAACCTTCCACCTTTTCCTCTGGCCCCCGAATTTGTTCAAAGTCATGTCCAAGTTACTGCGCCGATCCTGTCTCAAACCTGGTGACCGACATACACTGATGTCCAATTCCAGCACGACTCTTTAGCACAGAATTTTTGCCCAATGCATCGCAGATGAGGCACGAAAGGAAAATATTCAACAAAAGGAACGTAAAGGCCCTCCAAAGTCTTTACATCCAAGCTGATCCTTCCCAAATCAGTCCTGGAAGACATCATCTTCGTCCGCATACTCCGAGAGCAAATGCCACCGACAATGTCCAACACAGTCATTTCCACTGTTTTCCTTCGCCATCGCAGACCCCAGCACAACTGTCTCGTCCAACATACGCCAATAGGCTTCCAAGAAGTGCGCGACGTTCCAGCGGTTCACGCCAAATGTCCATAGCTATACCCCTACAGCCTCTCTACATACATGTACAACTTCAACGATTGATGGTCGTCGGCAAACACAACCAGGTACCTCGGGGAATTATTAATCCACTTGATCAGTCGCCGCAGGCGCCTCAACTCTGATCGACCTGTTGAGCTAGCCTGTCGAATGATGAAAATGTGGCGCGAACCTCCTTCATCCCGTTGTAAAGGGTGCTGTATGCGTCCTTAGGGTCCAGCTCTACTGTATCTGTCGCCAACGGCTCTTCGGCAGCGTGAGACTTGTTGCTGCTAGGTTCATTTGATGCTAGTTCATTTGCAAGAGCAGAAGTCTTGAAGATATACTCGGCCAACCTTGAGGCCTCGACTTGTCTCGATACAGAGTCCACGAGGCTACCTGAATTAGACTTATCGACAACTGGACCAGAATGCTCACTAATAACAACATGAGTTTTGGCGGTCATCACATTATTTTTCCATTCCTTGATTATCTGCTCTGCTTCGACAGTCACAACAAGATGCTCCACAACAGCAAGATCGTTCTTCGCAGGCGCCGTATTGAACCTGAACGCTGCGGATGCAGGACCATATCCGTTGGTGGCGTTCACTTTCACTCTGCCTGCGCCGGGAGTCATTCTGAATATTGTGATATCTTCCGCAACTGCGAGCCCACTCGCCCCGTTCCAAGCTCTTCTCGTGCAGCTGCACATGCATATGCATCCGCCAGTAGCTTATCGCTATCCACTCCATGGTAAATGTAGTAAAAATCCTCCTGGCATTGTTCGCATGCGGCATCCTGGTAATGCTATCGCACCATGCAGGGTTCTCAGCTAATGCCGAAGACTTTGCGCATTGATGATGCGGGTTAGAAATATGAATGTGTATGACCGCGACCATCAACTCCTCTTGGGCATCATACGCCGAAGAGGCCGGGCGGCTTTTGTCTAGAAGCTAGAAGCGTAGCCTCGGCACAGCTTTCTCCAGACTGTTCACCCACGACTCCGTCCTTGCCAGAGCGGGTGTCGGTTTGCAGACCTCGCACAGTGCGAAGATCTTGCCACTGCCGCGAGTGCTGCTGACGGGGGATCGTGGTCCCGGATAGAAGATGTCGTCTTGTTATTCTATCCAGTCTTTGCACATCCATCTTCCCGAAAAACAAACAAATAGTCTATCATAACGTTGAGGCCGTACGAACAGCGATGGAGGCTCATGAGGATAACATTGCCGGTTCCTTATTTGAGCCAACTCAAGGGGAAGCCAGGATTGTTGTATCAAATGAGAACTATCTCACTCAGATTCGCTATCTTTGCGACAAGTAAAGAGTTCTTTGATCTGTGACGAAATCTAGACGGGCATCGTGAGCACTGGCAAGCTGCTTTGCCACCAATGGGCTGGGATTACATCAGATATGGTCTTGCTTGGCAACGCCCTGTCTGGAGGAATGTACCCCGTATCCCGCGTTCTCGGTCGCAAAAGATGTCCTGCTCATCGTCGGGCCTAGAACTCACAGCTCCACACACGGCGGTTACCCTGCCGGCTGCGCCGTGGCAATCTGTGCACTTGAGATTGTCCCGGGTTAACTCCGCCCCGGAATCTGACCGGATATTCATTGGGGAAATTGGAATTTGAAATGGAAATGGAAATATGAACGACCGTACGATAATGATTGACTTGGGCAATTTCCTCAAGCCGCGCGATAGGCTTGCTAAATTTGATTGTCATTCTGTGAAAGTGGCAGACTTTTGTACCTGCGAGAAAGAGGCTAAAGGGACGTTAAAGGGGATGAAAGGCCCCACCATGTAATAATCTTATCCCTGAACGACAAGTAGGAGTTGTCACTGTTGAGGTTGTAATACTGCACGCATTCCCAGATCTGCTCCAACTTCAAGAAGTAGAGGTCGAAGCTGTTGTAGAAGAACAGGTCGCTGAAGGCTTGGTTGGCACAGGCGTCGATGACAGTGCCGGCGTCGTACGTGGCCGTTGCGTCAGCCATGATCGTTGTCGTCGTGGTTGTTGCCGCAGTCGCCGTCAGTCACCCTAACACTGGGCAAAGGGAAGTGCACCGAGCAGTAGCTTTCTGCCGGAGCATAAGTAGACAAGAAAGGAAGATCCTTTTATATGCCCCTGGAACACTCCGAGCCCGCCGCAGCCAAACCCGGTCTGCAGACATCGAAATCTATGAGAATAGCAGTGAGGAAGGGCTAGAGAAAACATCACAGGAATGATGATGCATATTTCGCTGCAGCGTCTGTATGTTAGAAAGAACACTTCGATCTCCAGCGACGGGCGTTGTGATGCACAGGAGATGAGATGTACGCCGCTAAACGCTCTCCGCGATCGCAAGAGGTTAATTCAAAACTCACGTCCCCTTCTCCGGAAAGCAGCGATTAGCGAGCTTTTGACGCAAATGAAAGAGGGTTTTGACTCAGCCGGACAGCTGTGCTACGGGGATGCCGAATGCAAGCTCCAAGCGCCGCCTACCTCTGCCATTTTCAGCCTAATCAGTCTGAATATTGCTAAATTGATGCCCTGCCTGCATATAGGCTGCAGGAAGAGACGCGTTTATTTGGGAGCTGAACGAGCTGTTTGCTACGTCTATAGTTGATCAATTCGATAACATGGCGGATTACATGTCGTGGTACGTGCCCTGTGTAATGTCCACCCTTGAGTTTTCACAATGAAAATTCTTACGCTTGTGGGCATGGACGGAGGACTCCAAATTTCGGAAAAAGGTGTGGGAGCTCCCTTAAAAGCTTGTGGACAAATGTACGTACTGTGCTAAAAAAGCGCTTCGGAAGATAGCTAATGTCCGAGAAGGCTGGGCTGATGGGGAGACGCTAGATCAAGCCTCTACTTTAGCACCGCGAACTTAAATCTCCGAATCTAACTCTGTAGGCTGACAAGACATCCTCACTGCACAAAACGCCACTTGCATACATCAGAGAAGCAAGGGTAAAGGACATCCAAGGTAGCTTCGTGCAAGAAATCCAGGCTGCTGTTCTCCTTCCTCCTCGCTATTTTCCGCATGGGCGGCCTCCCTTGTATGCCATCACAGAGCATTATCTCCCTGCGGACTTGCTCTAGCTCTCTGGTTAACTAAGCCTTCGATTCGCGCTTTCTGTCTGTTCGATCCGGTCCCTTCCCTCCTGCAACTGCATTCCAGGGTTCTTGGCTTGGTTTTTGGCTTAGCCATCGAGCCACGGCGGCGGATTTGGCGGATTTGTCTGACGCGGAGGATCGTTGAGTCGTCCCCTCCGGTGGTGTTCCAGATTGTTGTGGAGGCATCGTGTATTGATGTGGTGGACTCTCTATTAGAAGTCAACATATGTAATTTTTGGTTTCTGAAACAGGATGTCAATCGCCTACCTACGATATATAACCGAAGTCCTTTGACGAGATGCCTTTTTCAAGATGATGCCGAATTCCGCGAGATGCGACCTGGATGTCTTGGTCGGGGCCCTTTCGCGGGAGGTGGAAAGGTGACGTTCTCAACGGAGCGGGATCAGGTGAAAGATCCCACGTAAGGTAGAACCTTGCAACCGTAGGCTACTGCAAAGGTATTTTCCAATTGATATAGCCCAAATTCTTGTGTATGCTTGCAGGTCAGATATGGTCTTCCCTGATCATGAACGAGGACTCGATAAGATGCTTTCAATATCCCTCACCAGCTTTGATAATGGTGCTTGTGAATTACTGCTCAATTGGAAAGACTGGGAAAGCTGGAAATGGATATCGGTTGCTGAAAGACATAAGTTTAGCATCAATGGTCCTCATTCCTTTATGTAGGCTCTCGAATTGAAGGCGCATCGCCCCGTATTTGCCCTTTGCCCTCTCCGCCCCGGGCTCGGGTTGGGTACATGCTGGGCAATCACCCCAGCGCTGTAGACGAAAAGGAAGTAGGGCTGGTCAAGATGAACATGTCCATGACATGAGGGTGTCGGCGCCTTGGGTATGAGGGTATGGCAGGGTTCACTAGCTGGTTCCAACGCCAAGCATTGAAACCTGCGATCGAGGAGAGGGAAGTGGAGACCGGTCTTTCTGTAAAGCCGAGCGCCAGGCCCCCGCCACGCCTCGGTCAGTGTCAACGATCTAAAAGCCTCGAACCCTGCACGGCGTAACTTCCCGCAAAATCTCCCCTGAAATCATGCCTCATTTGAAGATAGCTTGGAGACGCACCCCGAACCCAGTGTCAGCCCTGGGTTCTTTGGTCTCGAATCCTAGCCTTCAGCCTCACTGGCTTATGGCAGGCCGCGAGATTTGCTGATGTGCCCCTGGGATGTGCCGCTCACAATGGGGTCTATGCAGAGTATGACTTCTTCTACTAGCTCTTGTCAGTTCCCACCGCGTTTTGTCGCGATGCTCTCCCGTCACATCACACAGTTACCGTTCTCTCCTGCGCGCGCACTCTCTCCAATAGCCTCGACATGTCTTTCTACATTTGATTGACTTCCTATAAACATGTCTGGTGGCGTTGGTTCTCCTCTGTTTTACTCGTTTAGCAATGACCTTGGCGAAGATAATCCAGCGATTGGCTCCCTACGACATTCTTTCAAAGTCCTGAGCCTTGGCTGCACGAATGCACAGATACTGGAACTTGCGCAAAGTTTTCGTCAATGCTCAGACGAAGAGATCATCCGCCGCGCGGAAGAATCTCGCCATCACCGTGAGTGATTTCGGAGAATTTCGCAACTACCCCAAACCCTGTCGCCAGCCGTTCCAGCAACCTTTTGGTGCTTTGGTCAACGTGACATAGTTCGGGATAGTAACGCGCCGTTTCTGAATCTCAGTTGCAGACGTCGCTGCTTCATATCTTGTTCGTGCATGACGCTGACTTCTGAGGTTATACAGCTCCTTCAATCCCCGGCTCGAACCGGGCTTCCCTGTTTTCCGTCCGGTCAGGCTTATCACAAGCGACCACACTCTCAAATCAGAGTCAACCACCTCCTCTACCCACGAAACGACCGCAGGGTGAAATATGGCAGGCACCACAGCTCTATTTGCAACCTCAGCCCCCTTCAATCCAGGAGCTCCCAGAACCAGACAATCAAGGCTCTCCCATTTCGGTTAACAAAAGCCCCACAATAGTGTATATCTGCGTTGCTTGCAACAAGCTATGCAGGAATAAGAGCTCTTTGTCAAGACACCAGAAGCAACATTGCGAACAGGAGGTAGAATGGTTATGTACGCTTTGCGTCCCGGGAAAAAGCTTTTACCGGAGAGAAAAGCTATCTCAACATCATATCAGCAAGCACGGTAAAGCATGTGTGCCAGGTTGCAAACAGCAACGGGGCGGCCTGTGTTCGGTCCATTTGTCTCTTTCAATAGTACCAAGCTGGCCGAAAAAGGCATGGGGCTGCCCTTGCTGTGTCCAATGTTTTGACTCCTTGGCCGCCTGGAACATCCACAGTGCCAGCCATCCCATTCAGAATGACAGTGTTGTTGGGTGGTCATTAATCACCATGGTGCAGTCGCTTCTACTTCAACCCTGTCTTAATGAGGCAATCGCCAGATTACCCTGGGAGATCTGTGACCTGGCCAAAGTTAAGGCAGAGGTCTGTCAGGATTTGAGGGAGGTGCTGGAGAGACACAGGCTACCCAGTGCTGTGCATGACCATTATGATTATCGCCACTTGCAGCTACCAGAAAAGCTTGTATTTTACGTCTTCCGGCGACTCGCCAATGAGGAGGTGTTTCCGGATGATGTCTCAACTGTCGCCAGCGGAGCTGGCATAGAGGGAGCCGAGCCGTTTTGCAACAGACATCGAGATCAGATGCTCGCTCCTGTCTCCAACATGTCAGGTTCAACCGCATTATGTTACTGGAATCCCGAAGACCCTTCGGCGTACGACGAAAATGCTCATCAACCTGTTGAAACTGGTCATGTCCATGAATCTCAAGATGCACAACCATTCAGCAATGTATGTGGTGCTCTGTTCAAGACTAAAGACCTCGGGGCCACTGTTGAACCAGTATTCGGCGGATATTCATTACGTCCATGTGACCAAGTCTTGCAGACCAGCTCTGGCATTTCGTCCAGCGACCAAGCTTCCTCTCTGGCACCTGTTGACGTCCCCGGCAGCGCGTTACGAGAGTCCAGCTGCGGTGAGAAAGTACATGACGATTTGAGTATGCAGAACCCGTTGCAAAACCTGGCTCATCTCCCCTCATCGGCCAAGTCCACTACTTTGTACATGAAACTGAAACCTCTTCCACGAGTTCCAACCCTCACTGATGGCGCACGCCGCTCAAGATCCGGAGATAGGCATCGAAGGCGTCATTCGAGATCTCTGTCGCAAAGTCGTGAGAGGAGGCGAGACGACTACTACGGGCTTGAGAAAAGAGACCACCACCAAGAGCAAATCCCACTTCCAACCCTCCCAAATATGATGACACTGGAGCTGAGCAGAACTGCTGCAGCCGTCGATCATAACACTGACTCAACAAGGACGGAATCAAAGGAGGCAGACTCGATCTCGCCAGAACTGTCCAGACTGTCCGGTTGCATGTCAGACATTCGGAACGGAAACTGGCTTACATTGGAACTAGATGAGCCGTACAATCCATGAACAACAGTTCTATCGAAGCCCTTTGTCCAACGTCTACCCTACCGCCATGTGAAGCTCCCATGCGAGCGGAAGAAATGGGGCTTAGTATGGTCTCAAACGGCTATGAACAAGCAGGAGAAGGACCACGGAACGTTGTATCGGTCGTATATTAACGTCCTGTTCCCTTATATACCCTTTTCCTTATGTCACTTCTTGGACTAACTAGATAGTGTAATGTAATCTGATGAGCGTGGCACTGGAGGTCGCTTTTGCGCTACATTTGTTGTACCGCATAATTGCGACGAATTAGATAGAGATACCCCTGTACTATAGATAGCGAAGTTGTCCTTTCTAAGAGTCCCACTTTGGCTCACAATGCATGAACAGCATTGGCGGGCCCTATATTTCATATCTCACTTAGATAATTAATTAGTCTCAGCCCTCATGTCGAACATAGCGGCTATAGCAAGATTGACGCACTATCGTCCGCTATGCCGACACCAGAACATCCACAGCCCTATCGTATAGTCCGTACACCTTTCCCTGAATTATCCAGCAGCGTCGAGCTACAGCACGGCCTCCTGCCAGTATCCCATACAGGACAAAATGCACAGCACGTCCAACATCGAGAAACCATACTCTTTCACAGGCCCCAAAGCAGTTTGATGGATGTCGAGAGCAACCTGCGATTAGAAGTGCATTAGCAACGTTGGCTAGGGTGGGAATTGCAACGAATATATGGATCGAGAGGCACGATAAAATTCCGTGAATAAAAACGGCCGCGCAGTTGGCGGCCGGAGCTTGACTGGATCTGGTTTCGCCACCGTTTTTCATCCAGATCACGCTTGGATGGAGCAAGCTTGCGCAAAGGCTATCGTTCATATTTCCGCTCCGTCCAGACTAAGATTTCCGTTTCATTGGCATCTGATTAGCAAAACGTTCATGTCGTGGAAGGCAATCATTCGTCGCGTAGGCGAAGCTAAAGATCTGGAAATGGTAGGCGAGATTCTTTTTGCAGGTCTTCGTCCGCCAGATTGTTAGAGATCTGCGGTGGTCTAGCCCTTTGGTCCAAATGAGAGGATCTAGAACATGACTTCCATGGCCACACCCCAGTTCCGTCATCGGAACGAACTTGTGATATGTTTATTTGGCTCTTTGGGAAGGAGGGGTTTTGGAAAGCCTCATCCTAGCATATCCTGTTGGGACCATGAGTTGCTATCTGTATCTCTGTGATCAGCAAACATGACTCCCACTGGCATCCGTACGCCATCTTCATTGTTTCCACTCGCGCTTGTGAGGGCTACGCCAGTGCCATGCATTACCAATACAAGACGCCAATTGCAAAACTCCCAATACCTCCCCCTTGTACGGTCATGGCTCATACTAAACAGTCCCGGCAATAGTCAAGTCGCGAATCTCTGACAAGACCTGCTCGACACGGTTGTCTAGATCGCCTCGGGCGTACTGCTCCCGTGTGTCCGCGTCGAGGTATTGCTGTACTTGTGCCATTCTAGAGTATGCCTCTGCGCAGAATCTCAGTTGGATCTTGACTAAGGCCTCAAAGCTAGGGTCAAGGTATGGAACCCGGAGATCAATGAGTTGAGGCAGCTCGGTGAATAGTTGTTCATTGAGTTGTTCGTAAGCTTGTTTGGCCATTTCGGCTTCTTTCTCGGCACGTGGCAGCTTGGTGACATCTTTGTCTGGCTTCTCAACTAGCTTCTTGACCTTGGATCGCATAGAATCGTAGTCTAGTAGTTTGTGATTGCGCTTTTTGATGCATTCGTTGATGTCTGGGAAGTAGGCGCAGAAGCGAGAGATCGGTTCGAGGACAGTAGTACTGTGCGGGAAGTCAGTACATGATAGCAGCCAGCATTAAATTCCGAAGCTTACCGGTACGGGCCATCGAGAGCCTTGATGGTCTCGGCGTCAAGATCCTCAACCGCTTGCTTGTAGGATCGACTGACTCCGTCTTTGGTACCAGCATCTCCATAAAAAGCGTCGATAGTCTCTGCGATGCGCATTTGAGAGGCTGTCATGGCTGTAAAGGTATTTAGAATTGCATTGTGCCGCGTAAGCCGGTTATGCTCACCTCTTAGCGAGTCCAAGTACCCCTTTGCTTCCTTCTGCAAGCGGTTCGCTGCAGACTCCATTGTGCGGTATCGTCTAGAAGAACTCAGTTATCGAAATAGGGGGCATAGGTGGTGACCACCATACCTCTCCTCAACTTCGTAGTCGCGATCATTGGTCCTCTCAACGTGGCCTATCATCCCCGTCAGCGCTTGCGATACCCACGGCCTTATGGTGGTGTCTTACCCGTCTTCATCATCACCTGGGTGGTAGCTCGATTGACATTCTTCTTGAAGCCTGCCGATATCTTAATCAGTGACTGGCCAATCTTGTGATTGTGCTTCGCGACTTCTCACCCGCCCACGACATCTCGACCTGATCGTCAAAGCCTTTTTATCGGTGAAAAGATATTGAATTCGGTATCAAAGGGGACGAAGGAAGAAGCCGTTATATTCCTGATTATAGGTTATGTCAGTAGAAATGCCGGTGACAGCGTCGGCGTCAACTGTATCACGGTTCAAGTGTCTTGCGTGGGCCTTCAGCAAGTTGCCAGCCAGTAGGCTGCGGGAATACCCGTGTTTGGCGCCACAAATTCCATGGTGACGTAAACGGTCGTGGCTGAGATTCGTTCTTTTGGAATGAGAGAGCCGAACTACGAGGATCAATTTGATTTGAAGCCATTCAAGAAATGTTAAGGCTTCTGCGGTGGGCAAGATCACAACATCGTTCCATCCAAAGAGAAATCCATCCCATGACTATGTACTGCTGAAAAGACTGGGCCACCACGGGTCTTGTAACGCGTGACTACATAAAGACTATTTCCCACCATCATGAAAGCAGGCGCTAATGTCGATATAACTGCCTCTGCCAAATGCCTTGTCATGCCTTTTGTCACGCCATTCGTATTTATCGTTGACAAGAGCCTTGTAAAGACACTCTAGTAACCCTCTTCGCCAGCTGTGCAGACTTTGATCTCCCGACCCCATTCTGACTTCAAAACTTGCGATGCCGTGATACGTCTGCCAGGGTTGGGATCGAGGATTGAGTAGATGACATTTCTACAACGTGCCTGAAAGATAAGTCAGTAATAGGCCGATGTGTAGCAGAGAAAGGGAGTGCAACGTACCCTATGCAATGTTTCAATAGGCGCATATCCGTCTTCATCTCTTCTTCCTTCCAGATACCTCTCGTAGAATTCATCCTCGTCTTTTCTCGCGACTCTCCACAAATGCCGGCCGGTCCTCATGGCCATGTATATGACACCACAAGCCCACACGTCGACGGCTCTCGGATCGAATTCGCCTCCCTGGTATTCCTCGGGAGCGATATATGGAGCACTACCGCACAAACCTGCGGTCATGTGTGCTTCCTTTTCCCAGGCCATGCGGAAACATTCGCCGTTGCCGAAGTCGGTGATTTTGAGAGCACCGTGAGTTGTTAGAAGCAGGTTCTCAGGCTTTAGGTCACGATGTGCTACGCCCATCTCGTGCATGTACTCCACGCCACGCATGAGTTGTTTGAAGTAGCAGTCGGCCTCGGGCACGGTAAGAGTGCCAGCAGCAAGGATTAAGGTATAAAGATCTCCACCTGCGCAGTACTCCATAACTTCGCAGTAATCGCCTTTGGCGTCTTGGAGAAGGTCGAGGGTATGGATGATGTTTGGGTGACGGAGTGAAGATGATATGCAGAATTCAGAAGTCAGGCGCTTCTGATACTTCTTGGAGGTCTCCTGGGGTCGTCTTCGAAACTCTTTCACGGCGTAGAGAAGTTCGTTCTTCGCGTCAGCCGGGTCCTGCTTGTGTGATATTCTGACAATGCCGAACGCTCCACGGCCCACAATCTCCTGACATTTACCATACTTTTCGACCAGATTTGCCGTTGAATTGGGACCGCCTTTCTTGTCGGATGCCAGGGACTCTCGCTCTGATTTGAGTTGGTCGACCCATGTTGACATTAGAGAGAGCTGTTGATCACCTCCGTCGTGATCCTTCTTCTTGCCCCCTCCGAGCATGTCACGGACCATATCTGATAGCTTCTCTTGCCGCTTCGTAGACTTGAGATAGTGTGTATGAGTGCCATCTTCTGCAATTTCGAATCTTTTGTGTTGCGCGTGGCTCATTAGTTCGAACTCCTTCGTTTTGAGAGCGCCCGACGCGCCTATCTTCTTGTCAGGAGATGCGCTGCCATCTTTCCGGTCTTGCGATCCCTGACGGGTAGGCGTCGGAAGTCTCGGGACGCCATTCACAGGAGTCGAGTAACCCGACGTGGATTCAGTATTCTTGTTCTTCGTAGTTGCATCTGCCGCATCCTTGTTCATGGCCTCGGAAGGCTTGGAGAACATTCGGGTAATGCGGTGGGTCATCTTGGGCTTTTTAGGAGGCACGGCACCACCGACCGACAAACGGGCCGTGTCCTCCGCAAGAGTTGTTATCTGGTCTCCATCTTCGATGTGAGGTTCAGTAGCGCTGGATGTTATGGAGGCAGCCGGAGAAGCGATGGGAGGATTCATATGAATGGGCACTCGAAGGCGGGTTGGGATAGGCGCACCCTCGATTGGTTCCGAAGAACGCCTAGTGTCAAAAGATAAGGAGCTGGGATATATGATGTGGGGGACAAAGCCCAAACGTCGTTTTCTGAAACTTTTTGCTGCAACCAAAATTCGTAGATGTGGCGATATTCACATACACTGGGTGGAATGGCACTGACAGAGCAGAAGATTTTATGCTGATCGTGGCCCGCCGGGAGCCAGTCGCGAGGGAGGAAGGTTCTGCTGACCAATTCCGGTGACACGCATTCGCACTTTACTGAGGCGCAGCGATGACAGTACCACTTGTGGCAGAGGTTTCGAGCAAGTACGAAGAGTTTCGAGGGCTGCTGATGAAGAGGAAAAAGTCTCGGAAATGAGCGTTGCGGTGGATTTCGCAGTGGAATTCTGACGGGGGCCTTGGGAGGGGCGAGGGGGGTTCGTCCGCGACGGGAGGAAAGCTCTGTTTCCCACCTAAACGTGATCGCATGAGGGATTTATTTTGCTTCTGACCTAGTCCTCTTACACATCACTAAGATCCTGCTGGAAATATCCCGATGCACGGTTATTGGGGAGCTGGCATTGAAATCTCCATCACTGCATACATTAGTGCAGGGACCCATTCGATTGTAGGTCAACATTACCACGAGGAATGAAGCTCGCCGCCATCACATGTAAAAGCGTCACCATTAGCCTGGAAGGCAAAACCGCGCCTAAAGATCGTGAAACATGACACGATATCTACACGACCAGCAGACACCGCTGGCACTCTTGATTCTCCAGCGTCTTTTCCTTCTCGCTCTTGCCAAGGGTAAGCTCTGGCCATGCGTGTAAGAATGCGTCTGCCTCGATATCCTCACTTGCAGGCTCAAGGCCCGGCTGAGCAAGGCTAGACAAGGGGGAGCTCCCGTCCGACCCCGGATTTGCTTAGTATCCAGAGCTTTGACCTCCCCCAAAAGCATGACGATCGATTGATCAAGCATTTGGTAATTTCCCCGGGACATTTCTTTATCATAGCCTGTCCATCGGTTACAATGCCTTAGAACGATTCCTGCATGCACCTCCGGCTCATTGTCGTGTGCTTGCTAGCAAGGGGGGCTCCATCTTGCAGCGTTGCGTGATAAGTACAACATGCTCATTTGCAATTCTGCCAACTCACCAGCTGTCTCTGACTAGAAGCAATCCCGACCAATAGATCGAGCACGAGTCAAAAATCGCTCAATCCGTCAGACAGGGTCAGGGGAAGTGAGACTCGCAGAGCATGCTACTCGGCCGTGTCACCTTCGGAGGGTGGTGACCTGTGGTGTCTCATCTCAAACGTTTGGAAAAGATATCTAGTCATCTTTTGGGAAGCTATCAGATATCAAGACATGTACTGTTTTTCCTCCATCTATACTAGGCCATCCTCTTACAAGAAAAACATGGAAGCACGGTTCACAAAGGATGCAGGAAAACTTGGTCAGGCCTATCCCGCTTCACTCTGTACCAGACCTTCCGAAAAAGCCGTGAAATAGTACCCAGTCAGCCCACCGCTCGCAGTCTTCACTCAATAGAACACATTGTCACCCCAAAGTGGCTGTTTCTTAAGCAGAGAGGCACAGTGTTCCAACATATGTACAGTACGTCAGCGCGCAAATCATCCGTCTCCCACCTTCGATGCAGCTTTCCTCCCCAACGTTGCCAAATCGACAGGGTATATCCTTTGGCGCTTGATGCAGACAGCACTGACCTTATTGTCGTTGACTTAATGCCGATTTTCACTACTCCTGTCTACATCGAGATCTACTTCCTCATCCTAGCTTTTTCTCCGTGTACCGTTCAATATGTTTTCTCATTCTCATTATCTACGGAGAGAGCATCTCATCAGCCCATCTTCCTCACAACACCATCCCCATCACCACAGTACACAAGTCCTCCAACCACGGCAGCCGCTGCACTCTTGAAATTTCCACTCTCCTTCCATGCGGCATAATCTCTGGCACTGCCTCTGCCGGAAGTCCTCCCACATACGCGCCCTGCCACACTTCCCTCTCCCATAACTCTATGCTCAGCAAGTTCCCAAGCACAGTCGCCAGCGTCAAATATGCTTTCACCACCAACCCATACACAAAGCCAGGCGCCACGCGAACGAGACGGGCAAACGGGACGGTGTGAGTAAGATAGCAGATTGCGACATAGACAAGGGAAATGGCTAGGCATTCCAATCGTGTCCGTGTGGAGGAGAGCTCGCGGATGAGAGGGTCGAAGAGGTTGGGATTCTTGCGGAAGTAGAAGTAGAAGACGAAGAGAATGGTGATTAGGAGCATTTCCTTTTCTTGAAGCCTGCCGGTGTAGGGTTGATGGGTACGCGTGGTTGGGGTTGGGTTTACGGGTCTAGAATTTGAGATGGAGAATTATGGTATATTATGGGCAGGACCGATCAGGGTAATGTGCATAAGAATGGAAATTCAATCTAAGAGGGTTCGGGATCAGTCTGCCTGGCTATCGGTCATTGTGTGCTGCGACCTTGTACACAAAGAGCATTGTTCACAGTGCATGGTTCTGTCGGTAACTTGATGCGGAATTACCGTTTGGGATCTGAAGATAGCAATCTCGGCAGACGGAGACAAAGAGGGTGCTGTCATTCTACCACCTGGCTTCACTTGGCTCCTATCACACAAAATACGTATCGTATGGCAGAGACGATCAGCGAGATTGAGACTCGCAATCTGAGGGGCTTGGTGCTGTCTCCCAAAGTGCTCAGATGAGAATTGTGCTGGTCATTTTTCAGTCACTTTCACGACATGCTCGATGATATGTAGCGAGGAATGTCTCGCATCTGGAGAAACAAGAAAGTTTCTTATTGGGAAGACATTCTCAAACTGCTAACCCTGCAAAGAGTACCCAACATCATCACCTCTACCCATCTCAACCAGCCTCTTTCGCATATTCTCGGCTCTTTCGCCAAGTTTACCTTCCAATGCAAACTGTGCCTTGTCGATCCACTCACCTACTCCATGCTGCAATACCTGTCTCGCCCGCTGTTTGCCATGACCCGCCAACCCAACGGAGCCGTGTAGCGTCATCCGCCCAGTCTCCGTCTGAGCATCAATGCCCTTATAGACTCCACGGTGAAGAATATTACTATCATAGAACAGAGCATCACCAGCATGCAATGTAACAGTCACTTGTCCAGGCAGCTCTGCCGCATAAGGCTCCGCATTTCGCTCAGTTGGGGTACGGATCCTCCGATGACTGCCCGGCACGACGATCAAAGAAGAATCCTCGTAGAGCGCAATATTGTACTGTGCATGCAGTTGGCGACCGTTGGGGCTCTTCTCACCCAGCTGACACTGCTCTTCCTCCGGATCCAGATCTGGTCGGATATCGTCTCTATGCCAGCACAGCTCAAAGTCTTGCTTGCCTGTGGGACTGACGAGGAGGTTGAAGAGTTCCATAACGAGCATTTCGTCGTCATTGGGTGTGTCTGTCTGACCTACCAGCTCTTTGATGATGTCGAGGAGGGCATCAGAGAAATAAAATTCGGCGAAAGAATTGCGCCCTGGTATGGAAGGGTGTAGCAAGTGCTGCACACCCCAAATCGAGCCATCTTTCTCATCTGGAGGCTCTCTCGGCCAAGGAGGGAATTGTTTGGGTACTGTTCTTATATGTGGCCATTCTCCCTTCCGAGCCAGTTGAGTCGCGGTCTCTGCTGCAGCACGAAGTGTGGAGAGCTGGAGATGAGTTAGGAGAGAGGGGATGCGAACGAATCCATCGCGTTGGAGGGCGTCAAGAAGGGGACTGGAAGTCGCCGTGGACGCCAGCTCTCTTTCTGCTGTAGTATTTGTTGAAAACATGATTGGGTGTAGGCCTGAGGCTCAGAGCATACAGAAAAGGCGCCTGCACTAGACACGGTTTTGCCGCGGGAGGCTTCAATGCTTCGCACGCGAACCAGATGCGAACCATTGGAGCCGCAACAACCATATAAGCGTAGATCCGCAACATCGATTCCGCGAAATAAAGATAGGAATAGAGTTATATACTCAGTCCGAGGTTTACATTTTCTCCTTGTTAATTTTATTCCTATGCTCTGAGAAATCTACGCAGCCACCAGCTGAATAAAGTGCTACAAAAGCATTAGAAGTACGACTATACTACTTAGCCACATCGTACACCCGAGACGGCTGGTCTACCCTTATCTAGTTCGCCAACTCCATAGTAACGACAGCGATGTATGCACGAATCCCAACTTTGCCTTTATCATCCGCAACTGCAACCTTGACTGCAAACAAAGCTCTGCCTATGGACGCAACCATCAACATTACCTTTGGGGTCTTCATGGCCGGACTCGGCTTGATCACCATTTACCAGGCTGCCCGTCTCGCAGTGCTTCAAACCCGTCGGCGTAGGTTGAATCTAATGCTGCTCCGTCTTCCAATCTCCTTTTCTTCGTTTGCTGACAATTGAACGCTAGCCTCCTCCGAAGGTCAGAGCAACCTGCACGACGTCGAAATGAACGCGAACTCCGATGTGGACTCTGGCGCGGTTGACACACCAGTGGAAGAAGAAGAAGGACAGCGGGGTATAGAACGGCAAGAAAGAGGACCACAGGAAGGATGAAGTAAGAGAAGCAAGGCTTGCTTACTTGTATGCCTCTCTATATCGCTGGCGGCCAGAATAGGGTTTCCACCTTTGAGCCAGGTTCCGGTCTGCCGCATCTTGGCACACTTTGGCTCTTTGTCAAGCTTGAGCAGCCTCAATGGATGGCGTTGGTTGCCATTAGGGTATGAAAACAAAACTGGGCTTCCTTGAGCGTTTTGTATTTCAGCTGGTGCGGGGAGTGCGGAATTATTCTTTGCGGATCTTGACAGTCCCTGGCCGCACGACCAAGCCCATGAATTCCGAGCGCTATACCTAATATAGACTAGATTGGTAGCCAGCACCTCTTTCAGTTAGCCTTGAAAATTGACGCTGATTGGCTGCGCATCTCGAAGCCCTAATTTTGCCAAGTCGAAACTCGAAAATTACGGGCGAACTTCACGTCGAGCGAGGAAATATCACGCAACACCGCTCAGCAAACCCTCTTGGTCAATCAACGACAAGCAGTCAAGATGCCGGTAAGCCCCTATCTCAGTGATTGAAGCCTCCACTCTTTGCGGACGCATGTGAGCTTGCGCTGACAGCTCACCTCAATCAATGTAGAGCCACAAATCCTTCCGCACGAAGCAGAAGCTCGCTCGAGCCCAGAAGCAAAACAGACCAATTCCGCAATGGATTCGCCTCCGAACCGGCAACACAATCAGGTCAGTCCCTTTTGTATTCTGAAGACTCTGGCCTGGAGCTGTCGTTGCAGCCGGCTACATAAAGGTGGAAGGAGGGTGGAAGGAGTGTGGGCTCGGTTTGATGGTGGCTGACAGTAGGTTTTGAACAGATATAATGCTAAGCGGAGGCACTGGAGGAAGACAAGGATCGGTATCTGAACGATGCAGGGGCTTGGTGATGTGTCGGTGGGATAGGAGAGAGTGACAACTGGTTATACCCATGAATCAGTTCTCATGCGTTGAGCTGCGAATGGAGCCATGACGGGGCTGGAGTGTCTTTATCGTTGCATGGAGCCATATCGGACGTCACGAGAAGGTCGGCTACTTGAAACGTAAATTCAGGGTGGAAAGCGACAAGCAGATGGGAGAAAGGGCGCGATACTCAGCGAACAGGTTCCATATAACTGGGCCAGGCTACACAGGACAATAACATGAAAACCTATGTATCCATCATACCTTTTGCTTGAAGCCTTCTGCCTTCCCACCCTGTCGTTAGTGAGCTTCCACAAAGTCAGACCGTAGGTGACGTCTACTCTAGGCAGGAGCGAAGTTGATCATATCAGCACCCCCGGAAGTGCAATGATTTAAACGATTTATAGTAGTGCTATGCTATCGCTACTCGTGTGCCCCTCGTTGTTGATGTATGTGAAGGCCATAGGTTTCTGATATGTCAAGGGTAGATAAGCACGAAGACACGTGCTTGTCAGGGTCTTAAGGTCTAGGCCGCGCTGATCGCGCGTAAGGAAGATAGGACATAGTAGAAGCCGTGACACCATAAACCACCGTGACCACGCTCCATCATACACCGTAACGCCATGTGGGCTACCTCCTGGTTTGGCCAGATTAAACCCAGCTTATGCGGTGCAAATCCACAACCTTAAACGTATTATCCACTGTAAGGCAGTAGACGTTTGCCGCACTACTTAGCGACTAGAAAATGAGGGTTAGTACACGAATAGCAAATGCGGAATGGTAGCAGTCTCACTCTTCAGCCCACTCGTTCTCGCGACGAATCTGGTCCTCTTCCTCGGGTGTGAAATCATTGGTGATGTTGAAGGTTTTGCGGATCTCTTCTGGAGACTTGCCCTTGATCATGTTGGCAACAGTCTTACAACCAACGTCAAGTAGAGCCTTGATGTCGAGATAGTTTGCGGCAAGAATGATTTCAAAAAGCATTTCTTGGTCGACCTGCATGAATTTTTGGTCCCACTCATCGATATCTGTGGTTTTCTTGCGGGAGTCGGAGTCATCTTCGTTTGCTTGGGGAGGGTCAGCGCGGTGGTGTTCACACCACTCAAGAACCTTCTTGAGGACGGCCTCGTTAACCTGAAGAAGAGGTTAGCTTGATGATGTAAACGTATAGCGAGGTTGGAGGTGACTTACGTTTGGGATTGGAATAGCATCGGATGTAGCTTCTTCACCAAGATCACCGACCATATTCTTGATCAAGATCGAGCGCTCAGCGACCTCTTTATCAACAGTAATATCAGCTCCATCAGAGCTCTGGAGTGTGAGTTTGCCGGCCGACATCTTAGGCGACTTCGGGATGTTAAGTTGAAGACGGTGTAGGCGCTCGAGGACTGCAAGGTTATCAGTCGGTGAACGGTTGATGAGAAGTAAAATCTTGTGATAGAGAGTGGGAGAGTTTTAGAGGTAGAGTGATACCGCGCCGCGGGGGGCTGAACAGGTAATCAATCGATGACGAAATATTGCGAGGCAGCGCTGAGACAGGTCTTGAGGAGTCCAGTTCCAGGTAGCCATGAAGTCTAGGCAGATGTTGGAGGGACGGCACTTTTGTGCGCGCTTCTCTTTAAGGCTCGACTTACGTTTCGTTTGATTTAGCAGAGGTTTCTTGTTGCGTTTCTGCTTCGAGAAAGGTATGGGTTGAGGCCTTTGTTTGGGGTAAGTTGAGAAGGAGGATATTTTTGGGGGGAGTGGGAAAAAGATTTATGAATGTGGGAGTCTTGAAGAGGCAGAAACCTTGGGTAACTTAGAAAGTAGGCCCGGACTGTCTTTCCGTTCGCGAAAAAGTGAATGATGGTTGCCTTTGTCAATTAGACTCGATTCGCCGCACTGGAGCCTAACGCTATGGAGAAAGGTGAGGCGAACTGTGCTTCGGTTATTCCCGAGCGTAGGGTTGGGAACCTGGCGTCGAGCTTCGCTATCTAGGACCGAGATTTGAACAAATACGCTGGAGCTGTGCTCAGCGTTCTGCTCACCGTCGCTTAATCATCGCCGATGCTAGATTAGAAAGCCTTTGTCACCAGGATAGGCTCGGTCCGACACATTGACGCGCCCTTGACGCGAGCTCCCTTACTCGCCCTCCTTTCATGTTGTGAAGCATGGACGTGACCGCACATGTTGATCGGACAAGACAGACAATGAGCATCTCGCCGACGTTATCAGAAAGATAACGTCCAAGCCAGCGATGTGGAGGCGCACCTACTTGCTGTTACTGTTGGTGCGCATTTACTTTGCGTTATCCCCAAGCTATCTTCATCCTGATGAAAACTTTCAAGGCCCCGAGATAATTGCAGGTGAGGTGTCGGCCCTCTTGAGAGGCATTCAACTTGACTAACATCTCGCAGGCAAGATCTTCCCATATCCCAGCCATCGAACTTGGGAATGGACTTCCTCTCACCCAGTCCGAAGCGTCTTTCCGCTATGGCCAGCCTACGGTCTTCCAATGACAATTCTCACATGGGTTTGGGCAGAAGATGCGAAAGGAACCGTGCCTCCAGACGCGATCTATTATGCCTTACGAGTTGTAATGTTCATACTGAGCTTCGTGCTGGAAGACTGGGCAATTTTTGAGCTGGTCCATTCCCCCGGACACAGAAAAGTGGTTGCGGCTCTGGTAGCGTCCTCCTATGTAACTTGGACATTCCAAACCCACACATTCTCAAACTCGTTGGAAACATTGCTAGTGGCGTGGAGCTTGGTGTTGATAGACAGGATTACCCACGAAAAGGTTGGCAGTGTACTTCCGAAGCAGAGAAAATCCAGCTTACGCAATTGTAGCAACGGTCATCCATTGGGTCATGCATTGTTCTTTCGTTTCTTGTTGTTTTCGGCATCTTCAATCGTGTTACTTTTCCAGCTTTCATAGTGATACCCGGCATGCGACTACTGCCACACTTTTTGAATAGGTACGTTCGATATACCTGTTGTTACTGGCTAACGCACTGATTCCCCTGGTAGACCTTTCACTTTCGTCGTGGTATCCATATTTGGCGCCTTTTTCACATTGGTGGCCGTAGCCACCGATACAGCTTTTTACGCTGGCCCCGAGTCGACCACGTCATTTGGAGCACTGTTCTCACATCTCTACAACGAGCCCGTAATCACCCCTCTCAACAACATCCGCTACAATACTCAAAGTTCAAACCTCGCTCTCCACGGCCTACACCCACACTATCAACACTTCCTTATCAATCTTCCTCAACTGCTCGGTCCAGCACTGGTCCCGCTCCTCACATATTTACCGCCGTTCACAATCGGCAAACTAGACGCCTTACTCGCCAATCCACGTCTGACCTCGGCACTTACTGGCGCACTAATTCTAAGCCTGATCCCTCACCAGGAGCCCCGCTTCCTAATACCATGCATTCCTCTTCTTCTCACCTGCATCCGCCTGCCAGCTTCAGACCGCTGGCGCCGTATCTTCTGGATCTGCTGGATCATCTTTAACGCTCTAATGGCTTTACTGATGGGCATCTACCATCAAGGTGGCATCATACCAGCCCAAATTGCTATACCACAAGTCGTCCGGTCTGCTAATACCACCAACGTTACCGTCTTATGGTGGAAGACCTACCCTGCGCCAACCTATCTGATTGGCGCACCGTTATCAAGCCCGGAATCCGACAAGCCCCTCAACATAACAACAATTCCACTACTGGGCATTTCCGAGCATGATCTGAAAGAAAAGCTATTATCTTCGTCAACCTACACCTCAGACTGCTTTGGAGATTTACCTCGTTCAAATCCTTCTTCAGCCATCTTCCTAGCTGCGCCTGTATCCGCCCACCTCTTTGACAACAAGAGCGGCGCCGATTCCCACTACTTCCAAATCAGAGAAACAGATCAGTCTCCCAACGGCGAGACACTGGTTTTTACACAGGAATACCTATATCGGAGACACATCAGTCTCGACGACATGGACTTCGCCGAGGACGGCGTTTACGGCACACTTAGTCGAGTATTCGGGAGGGCAGGTCTGGGCATCTGGCGTGTTCGTCGGAATTGTACCGAGTCTGAATAGGTTTAAACAAGAGCTCTTCCCATCACTTGATCCAGTCTGGCAGGTGACTATAAGTTGAATGTGTTAAAGCTCTTTCCTCCGTCCGCGGCCTGGAGGCTGGGCTGAGATGCTTTGTGCAAAAGGTTGACATCCCGGAACGGCCTCCAAGGTTTCCCCGTAACAGCTTTCTTATGACTCCAACTGAGAATAGGAGAGATTCCAATATGCTTATGTATCCCTGCACAACAGCAACTATCCCTCGATCAACTTGAGCTCGTACAAAGGGATGGAATTCTTTGACAATGTGGCTCGGTAATCAGGAATATTCACCCATCGGTTAATACAGATTTTTGCACAGCAAGGGCCCATCATCTTAACCTCTACGTTTTCTCCCCAAAGTAAGATTTGCCCATTCTCGACTATGAGTAAGGGGGAATTCAAGCTTCATAGAAATCTGTTGTGAAGTTCCATCCAGGAGAAAAGCAGTGCACAACGTGGCTGTAGCGTTTCAGATCGTTTGTATTCGCTATTTTGAATACGTGAAGCGGGCCTCCCACAGGCGTTTAGCCAACATCTCTTCGTAGCCATCTTAGCTCTCACCTCGCCAGAGGCACGAATCTTGCAATTGTGGATATTATGCATGCCTAAAACAGATGCAATATATTGGAGAATGCGACCGCTTCCGATTCTCCCACTACTGCTGGTCATCGTCGTCGGGTTGATCAAACAGGAAGTTCGCCGCTAGCTCTTCGTTCTTGTCACAGGCAAAGTAGGCCTGAACCACTGCATCACGTGGGAAGCCAAGCCGACATAGTCGCTCGATGGCATCACGCTCCTCTTCTGTGACGCTAATAGGGACCGCGCCGGGCGGTAGAGGTCCAGTGTCTCCCATTCCACCAATGGCATCACCACCGAGATCCTGTAAATGATTTTAGAAGGGGGATATTTTGGGGGTTATCGCGCATGGAACATACCTCGCTAAGCAGCTGCAGAAATTGCTCTTGGTTCTGGCCAATCATCTGGGCCAGTTGTGGGTTGCCTTCAGCAACTTGCTGTAGGATGGGCTCAAGCATGGCTGGTTGCTGTTGGACGAGCTGTCTCAAATGTTGGAAATGCGGACTGTTGCGCAGGAAGTCCATGTTGACAGCTCCAGTAGGTGCGCCTCCTGTTGCAGCCCCAGTTCCCGATCTTGCAGCGGCTCCACCTCGAGCACCTCCTTGACCCTGCCCAGCCTGTGCTGCGGCTTCGAAGAGATTGACTGGCTCATCGGCACCTGTTTCTGCCACCGGTGGACTTGTCGGGGCGGCTGCAGTTGTGGTTGTGGGAGGTGGGGAAGTTGCAGCGGCGACCCCGCGAGCTCCACCGCCTTGTCTCTGCTCAGCTTGAACGCTCTCTGGGATCCCATTCAACAGGTATTCAATAGCCCGATCTGGGTTAAAGAATGCAGCTCGCATGGCCCGGTCGATTTGTGATCTCTCAAACCCCATAGCTTCCATCTGACTAATAACGCTGTTGCCCTGCTGGCCAACGAGGAGAGCGGAGGGGTCGTTGAAGCTACTTGCTGGCTCGGCAACTGTTGGGGCGGTTTGGCCTGCTCCAGCTGATGGCATAGGCGATGGGGTAGAAGGAGGATTTAATGCCGCTGAGGCTGCAACTGGTTGTGGGGCTGGCGGAGGAGCTGGTGTCGACGTTGAAACAGAGGGAGTGGAAGGCATAGCCGCTGTCTTTGGAGGTACGGCTGCAGGAGCTGCCTTGGGCTAGACACGGCGTCAGAGGAGAAGTTTTTCCCACCATACAAGACCCATACCTTTGAGACCATGCATACTATGAAGCCCTTTTCCTCAATGTTGTAAGATTCGACAGTATTCGCATCGGCGAGGATTTTGCCTGCTCAGCGTAAGGGTGTTAGTACCAGTACTCAGAAGCCCACAACCGTAGATGGAGGCACTGTTGATGGACGCCCACCTGAATAAATAAGCTTCTGTTGAGAGGCCTCCCATCCTTTCTCTGCGGCAATCTTCTCCTTGACTTGGGCTATCTACCGTAGCACATGTATCAATAATGGGGTTCGAAAATGCGAATTAACATGCGGACGTACTGTTTCTGAAGGTTCGGCATCGATCGTGAACTTCTGCTGCTTGAGGTCCTGAAATGAGGGTAGAGTAAGCATCATGCTTGATGTGTTATGGACGGAAACATACTCTGAATGAGAGCTTCATCTTGGCCCCACCTATCTTTGATTGCGGAGGGTTTGAGACGATAGTTCGTGCGCCTGGAACTGTCTAAAGGATTTTTCGCAATGTGAATTCGCTTGGTGTTGATCCAGTTGTTGGAGAATGAATGGAAAAGAGGGCGCTAGAGTGCGAAGTTGACTCTCCCAAAGAGTCTTTACGGTGACGAAAAGGCCGTCCTGCCTAACTTGGAACCTAACGTGGAAGCTTGATCAATTTGAGCCGCGCTAGCTGAAGACCCACTTGCACTCACTTCTGCCTGACAAAAGCTGGATAAGACGCCTATTATTCGTCGAAAGCTAGGGCACATACAGGCATTTAGGTACACCCTCTCTTGACTCACTCTAATGTGACGTTACCGTTTTACGGAATTTGCTGGAACGACAGGATCGTTTCGCTCACACGATATTGTGCGGAATGTTCGTGAACGTGATACACCTTCAAGACCTTTGCCATACCAAACTCCAACATCCTCGCCATTCGCTAGAAACCCGAGCCTCTTCTATGGTAGTTAGTGATCCATGACACTTACACGACATGCTCACTCTTGTAGCCTAGCATTATATCAGCAGTTGGGTCCTGGCAGGAAGCGAAGAGCCTTGTATTATTCTAGACAATTCACCAATTCTTGCTAATTGCTTCGCGCGAAAGGCTGGAGAGTCGTTGAGGCAACGGATGACGATAGGGATGGTTGATTGTTCTGCGTCGGGGAACTGGGGGATATGTAATTTACGCATCGAGAGTACGCTCGTCCCCAATGTGAAGGGTGTTGGCTAAGGTCCGGTTGGGATATAAGAACAGGGCACAAGTCCTCTCACACGACTCGATGAGCAAGGAAAGACAAGGCTCAGGGTATGAGTACGACCTAAAGTAGACGTGAAAGGGAAATTTTATGAAGGTGCGAGTTAGATGTCGAACAGGTGGTTCTTCTAGCTACGGAAACAGAGCAAAAATGTATCTAACCACCTAGGGTAGCTGGATCAGTCATCTCACATCGAAATATAGTAACAGAGTAAGCTGCCGTGGCCTGCCGGCTTCCGAAATAGGGTATGGTCTTCCTTTTCAGAACAACAGACTGTAGGAGATAAAAGGAGCAGTGATGGTGCCATGGAGAGGACTTCAAAAAGTGCGAGAAACCAAACACTCCTCGATCCTGGAACTATTTGAACATTGCTTGGCTGCGATGATTGTGGTACTTCACACGAAGTCTGACAGCTCGCTCTGCTGGCAGGGATTGCCGTAAATATCTCTTCTCAGCGTGGTCATAGGCCGGAAAACGTTATAGAGCTTAGAGTATAAAGGAAACATTCGTTCCAAACTTGTGGCCTCAAGGCGGCTTCAAATTTTCAAGGTTCTGGATTAGCTACTTCGCCTGCTGTAGGCGTTCTTTTTAAAGAATTCTGCTTTGAAGTATCGCTATTACATGGCAATGGACTCTACCGTGCGGGATGACCCAATTATTTCTCCATTATTGGAGCACCAACATCAGGACTTTCCATGTTCTTACGAAGGGAAAAGAATATACCTACCAACTTGGCCGGCCGCACGAGGCCGGCGCTAATGTTCACTGTTTCCGTCGTGGTCCTTCCGGGCGTTCCTGCAGCCCACTCCGTTTCATTTTTTTCATTGGTGTCAAATGGTGGAAAGCGCGATGCAAGGTTGTGCTGTCCGCTGGCCGGCATTGGCCCCGAGATCTCTCCGGAGCTTGTTGTTGGGAGCTAGGCCTTCTAGGCTTCTAGTTCGGCTACCTCGGTCCTCTAGAAATCTTCGGGGGCGGGCATCCTGCATCATGCGACACCCCACCTGGGACAAACTCCAGGCTCTTAGCCTGACAAACCAACGAAGGTCAGCGCCCGTCAGCTTGTCTCAAATAATGGCTGGATCCAAATCCCCTTCCACGTGGGCGCGTGAGGCTGATAAGCAGCTCATCCCTGGTTCTGCTGGCTCTCTCATCATTGCCACTTCGGGGCGTATGAAAGACACAGAGGTCTGATGGCCCTTCTTTGGGCTTGCGCTTTGTTGCTCTGTCAAGTAGGGTTGGTAGTTGGCCAGAGCTACCCGTCATGCTCGGTGAGTCGCAACCTTGACCTACACCAGAATGGTTCATTACTAAAGCTTCATTTCAGACGGCCTGCATTTCAGCAGCTGTACCTTCAACATGCAACAGCACGGATAGCGTCTGTATATGCCAACAAGTCGACCAGGCAAGCTTATTGAGCTGCCTTGCCTCAAGTTGCGACTGTACTGATGAACAAAGTAAGATCACTAAGCGCACCTGAATGATGTTTCATCGCTAAGCTATGTAAAGCTGCCGCCGCAACGTTCGACTCGAATTGCGCCAGTAACGGCGTGCAATTGACCCTAGATGTCGCCTGCGCTGCTGCTTCGAGTTCGACGTCTTCGAGCGCGTCGTCTGCACAAGACACTGCAGCAGCTTCAACCATTGCTTCGTCCGCATCACCATCAAACACATATACTACAACTACCATAATCACGTCCTCAATATATGCGACTCCAGCAACACAGGTCACTACCTCTATACAGCAGTCAGAGTCGTCGTTGGATGTGGTAACATCAGGCCCTGCTGGGATGTCAACCAGCACAGCTGTTGTTGTCTGGTCGAGTAGAGATGGTACCACTACTACAATCATCACATCAACGCATTGGTACACAACGACTCCCTTATCCGCTTTGTCTTCCACATCTTCATCTTCCGCTAGCAGCTCGCCAACTGAGAACGTTGTTTCGCAAGGCTCTCTCATCCAGCATGGGTTGGCAACTGGAGCGAAAGCTGCAATAGGCGCTGGTGTAGGGGCAGCAGTCATCGCAGGTATTGTTGTGAGCATCTGGCTTTTCTGGTTTTGTCGCCGGAAAAGACACAGGGCTTCCATCTCGGGCTCTGATCATTACCCACCAAGTCTCGGTCCCGATTATCTGACTGGTGCAGCAATGAAAGAGAGGAGTCTTGCTGGCTCTGATCGTTACATGCCCAATCACGCTCCTGACGGTTCAATTGGCACAGCAATGAAAGAGAAGCGCCCGTCAGAACTACACTCGGAGACAGCTTCCCGGAAACCTCCATACTCCTGGGGCACTACCTCTCCTGCAGGCTCGGGTCACAATCGTTCACGTTCTGAGGAAGATGATTTTCATCAATCTGTATCTGCAGAAAGTGGCCACAGTCCACCAATGGATCAGACGGCGTACCAGAGACCAAGTCTTGGCAGTGACGGTTTCTGGCACAACGCGCAGGAGCTGCAAGGGACTGGTCCGAGCGCGCTAGCAGCTGCGTATGCTCCTACTCCTGCAAATACCTACGACGCTCCCTACCTACAGAAGACTCAGAGCAGACCAATTGTGCCTCCGGGAAAGTGGCCACCGAACTCAAATAGGAGGGCTGGCTGAAATATATGCAATGACCTTCCCCTTAAAACATCCAGCCTCGGCCTTAGGAGCCAGCTCTTACGTCTTCATGATACCACCGTGATCTGCAAGCGGATCTACGGACTCGGTGCGTGCCCAATATCGATGGAACTTTAGAGCAGCACAAGGCGTCATCGGTGATCACTCGAACTCTTCAAGGGCGCCATACTTATCAGAAAGTTTGACTTCATTCAGGCCATGGTTTGCTACTACCACTGAAGGTGGCTCTCTACTTCGCACGCTGGCTGGTGGTTTTCGACAGTCCCCCGCGGCGCTACTCCTTCTTGCTCATGGATTGAACCCATACCGCCACAATGCCACCCAAGGGAAGACTACGTCGAAGGAAGCTAGGGCGGCAGACCAAAGGCACCTCTCGGTGCAGCTCTCAGCAACAAGCCCAGTGACGCATTTCTCGAAACAAAGCCACACACAAAAAGGAGACAATATATTGTTAGGGCGTGTCCCAGAAAATGATGTCAGTACTACTGGACGCGTTTTTCCAATTGAGATGTAAATGGTCTTTGGCGGGGGGAGTGACAGAACAGCCCCTTGATATTCTTGCTTCACATGACTCGTCGCATATTCTTGGACTGTGGGTACAATTGGAAGAGAAGAGTTGGAATTAACAGGCAAGGAACAGTCTTGCTGGCATCCTGCCCAGGCTAAGTTGATTGTATGACAGTATCCGAACTCTAGTTGCATAATTGTGTAGATAGCTTAGAAAAGATGGAAGTTCTATGAGCAATGACCTTGCCTTGAGCATTATACCACTAATGTTCGCTTTGCTGTTAGATGTTGATAGAATCCTCGAAAGCAAATTGCTGAGGGACGGCCAACTTTTGGCGCCGATTTCAGTGACCCCATGGCACCGGTCATCAAGTTAAGATCGATCCCCACAGGCGTCCAGAATGAAAGGCAAAGGGGAAAGACGATCAAGAACAGGCAATTCAAGCAAGTGGACGGTCGCCCCAAGCAGATGGCTCTCAACCAGCGTCGTTCTTGAGATCGACAAGTACAACGTGTCATGCTGTGGCCGCAAGCGGAGCTTGGTGAGGCAGCAATATACGACCGAATGATCCATAATGAGATCGACGAGTAGGGCAAGAACAATAATCCCACGGAGCGAATGGTTGATGTCACTAAACGCGTCATACCGCTTTGGAGGCGCATACTTATGGCACTGTCCCGGGCAAGAGCAAGGAATAGAGCCCTTGAGAGTGGCAGACGAACAGCTCGCATGGAAAGGCCGGTAAAGTCCTGAAGACGGGCGGTTTTACGGAGGACTGTACAGAGGTCAGGACCCTTCGAAAGCGCTTCACGAATAGCCAGGATGAAAGTCAATCGAGCATGCCCAATGTGAGAACCGCGTTGATGAAGAAGGTGATTTGGACGGCGAGCGAGACCAGTCAAGTGCCATCCAGGCGATGGACGGCGAAATGGATTCCCAGACGATGTCGACACAGGAGACTCCAGACAGTGAGTCACTACTCGGTTTGAATTTCTCGTTCGATGGTACTTGGGGTGCTCGTCTCTCTTCTAGCCCCGAGGGTATATCAGCCCAATCCGACCTTGGAGACTTCCTTGAGCTTGATTGGTCTAGCTATCCCGCTGCATTCCCTTCAGACAAGCATGGGTTTGATGTGATCGGCCTTGCCCGTCAAATGAATGCTGGTCAGGCAACGGCGAGCCGTTCAAGTGTTGTTGCCGACATCTCACCAACGCAGAAGCGCAAGAGGGTGGAAGGAAACGACATTACCGATGACGAGCGGTCCCGAAAGAAATCCAAGCGTAATGGAATAGACGAATTCGACGCGAAGACGGCCATAACGTCTCAAGAGAGAGTCAAGTGCAGCGTTCGAAGGAGATGTGCCACTTCACGTCCATGCTGAGTGCATGAAGAATTGCATGTTCATCACATGCGATGAGGCAAGGACCCAAGTATCCAGGATGACAACGCAGTAGGCCCACCTGCCTTATATCAACGTTCCGTTCAAACCCTTACAAGCGCACATATTCCCCAATCACCCAAGACCTGACGCTATCGAACGATTGTCCTGCAGCAGTATCTGATCAATGTTTGCTCAACATAGCAAACAACTTTGCGAATCTTATTTGCGTTGGCCGACTGTACACCTTATCAAGGCAACATGAGGGCTTGTTCTTTTCCTTGTTCCTAAGCAGACACAGAATGTTTTGATGGGTAGCCATCATAGCGAGAATTTTTCTCCAACGCTGCCAGAAAATGGAAAAGGCTTTGACTCCGATGGCTTCATATGTGACCGCCCAGCGGAAACTACCATAGCCTGGCCTCGTCAGGCTTGCTAATCCGAAATTGAAGAACTGATCTTCTAGGATGCTCCTTTCGTCTTTCTGCTTCTTGCTTGAATACCTTTTATCTTCCCCTCTTTCATGCTTTTCTCTTCCTTGCCTGTATAAATTTCGGAGAATGTAGTAGCAGCTCGGGAGATTTTCGGCACTCTAGTGGAGGTTATTGCCATCTCTGCATGCTTTCGTTCGTGGTGTTACCGGGCGGGTACGGGCTTTTGGGATGCTGCTCAGAATGATCTGTGTTGGTGTTATGCAGTAGTGATTGACCGCTGGCAGTTTGAATGAAATCCACCGTGCCGGAGATAGAGTCTATTCGAATGGCGAGATGAGGAAGGAGGAATAAATACGGTTCGTGGAAGTTGAGTTCCTGATGCCCATATCTCGAGATGGGCGAGGTCGAAATCGGTGACCACATGCAATTTGGTGAGCAAAACGTGTTAAACGCCGATGTCACTATCCTAGTGGAGCAGTCATCACCACTTTGTATCAGGAAATGACAAAGGGTAGTGTCTGTGTTGGAGCCGCGATCCACAAACTGTTTGAAGGCTCCAGTTCCGGCTCCGCTGGCGTCGTAGATCCAAAATGGGTAGCTTTCACGCTTCTTTGGATGTCCAGACCAGAAGGCTCACCTAGACCAATATTGAGCTGGTCGATCCGATCCTGAGGTCTCGCAACATATTCGGAAACAAAGTCCCAGTGCGCCACAGGGGTACCTAGAATTTGCGAGAGATATTATTTGGATGTGTCGAAGTCTCCCAATTTGGCTCGTGAGGATTTGAACTTCCACGGCCATTGGCATGCATACCCTCTGTGCTAGGGGATAAGACTGAGTAAATGCCGTTCTTATGCGAGACCGAGGCTGTGAAGATGGCTTTGACGGCCGTGGTGTTATCCTGGCGGACATCATATGCTAGTCTCTATCCATGCATCAGTGATGAAAAAGCAAGCCGAGTCCTGCAGTTCAAATGAAACGCTTGGAAACTTACCTTGCGCAAGTTTGGATTGACTGTCATAAAGAAGTCCTGAGATCCCCTTTTCATCGCCAAAGCAAGAGAATCGAATGGCTCACTTGCGCTGATATGGTATTGAAACGTATAGCTCCTACGTTGCTGTGAGATGATCAGAGAAGTGGCAGCAGACCGTTGAATTTCCCATTCCTGGTAGGAAGATGCGAGGTTACTGGAAGGGTAGACTTCTCACACGCGGCTGGCGGAGGACAAGACGAAATACTGGAAAACCCAAGAATTACGGGAAAAAGGGGAGACGGTGGAGAGAAAGAGGAAAGAGGAAGAAATCAGGAGAAATTTCTTGGAGAGAGTGTCTGAATCGCCATGCTTGCGGCGGTTCTTGATTTGCGGTTCAGTGATGTGAGCGTGGTGTTTGGGGAAGCCCACGTTCGCAAGCTCTTCCACTTTACAACAAAGGTCAAAACCCATCAATCAGATTTGACTTGCTTATTGCGCCCCCGGAGTGCCATGTGCTTGTATGCTACAGCTTGACCTCATCCTCTCTTTCAAAAAGCCCTTCAGCTCTCGATCACTGTCGCGAACGAATTCGGGAGGTCAGATCCGCATCGACCTGGATGGCTGACCAAAATATAGCTACACGAACCCGGAGATCGGCAGCAATAGAAGCTCAGATGAAAGTCAAGGAATCTTACGAAATATGGGGCCAGCCACCCTCAGAGGACAAATCTAAACGTGCCATGCCTGGAAGAAAGAGATGGACTACCACAGAGGCTTCGACGGCTAGGAAGTGTAGACGAACCTCTATCCAGGTGCAAGATGAATTCGCCTTGCCTACAGTCCTGCCAAAGACAGAAGCCGAAAACGAGATCTCAAATCAACCTGCAACAAGAGGTAGAGGACAACCCGGGAAGAATCTCGTCCATCAGGCGACACTAGCGGAGATCCAACAGCGAACGAAGATCACACCGAGTGTGCCAAACCCACCAACTTTCAAGGAAGCACACCGCCAGGTCTGGGACGCCAGAGGTGATGCTAGACCTCCAGCTGAATCGCACACAAGTGGCCACGTAGTGGGCTTTGATGATATTCATGACAAGAGAGTAGCGAATTTCTCGGCGCAAGGGACAGCCTCTGAAACCATTGCAGAGTCACAATCAGGCCCTGCCCTATCTAAGATCTTCGCATCCAACTTATCAGAGCGTCGTTCTTCGTATGACGAAAGGAGCGGTGTTACATTTCGAAATGTTCAGGCAGAAGTTCTAGACACCTTGCATAGTGGAACTGAGATCCATCCATCTAGCCCTAGAGCTGGGACGAGCGCGGTGGACCCTTCGGAAGAGCTGATGGAATTCGATCCAATAGCCTGGGAGCTGGAAGATACGCCGTCGAAATCGGAAAGCCCAAGATGGGAGAGCGACCACGGCAGGCGGCTAGAGCTAGAACAACAGCAGACCGCTGCTACAATGCGAGAATTCGAACATCCTGGTACCACATCTTTCGCGAGAACACCACCATTCAGGAGTGAGCATACACATTCTGTACAAAATCCATCTTCTTCAGCTATAAAGCAGCCATTGAGTCTTGCTAATTCAACGAAGTATGACCTTGTGATGTCAACATTCATGCTGGACAAACAGCAGAAGCCTGGGCTAGACTGGAAACCTTCCACCAGCGATAAGGAAGCCATCAGCAAGCTCGCGGCTCACACGGAAGGAGAGATAGCCCAAGAAGATCTTACGAAAATGCGAGATCGTTTGTCCAAGAACATATCAGTGCAGGTGTGGGAGACCCTGTCGCAGAAAGAGGTAGGTCCGCGCCTCCATCACTTCCCTGGTCAAGCTGCTGTGGAGTATGGCCGCCAGAAGGTGGCTACTATGCCATCCAAGGTCGCAACGTCTTCCGATCTTCGCGATTGGACAGGAGTCCCAAGTGAGTACGCTGTAAGCACTCTACCGGGAATATCGATATGGCCCGGAGCTACTGGCGAGGACCTGCCAACTCAGGCGTTTCATGGACGTACGGTGTCTTCCGTCGCATCATCTTCCGAGGTCCAGGGAGCCCAAGTACTGCATGAAGACACAGCTATCCCAATCTTGACGCATATCGCTGGTAAGCTCGGTGAGGTGAAAGATGCAGAAATTCAAACCAAACCATCAGAGCAGCGATCGGATCTGCTAGAGAAAGCTGTACAACAACGCCACGAACGAGGTGATGATAGCTCGATCATGGTTTATGAACCAATCCACGCAACAACTGAAATAGCCGGTAAAATGCGCACAACTGCAAGAGATGATCAGGGGTTCGTTCTTAAGCGTAAGCCTCCCTCATTCCACCTGCCGCCAATGAACCTGCAGACACCAAACATATACTTTGATCGGAACCCTCAGGGCTCCAGTATTGGCGCCCACAGCATCGACCCACTTGTTGGATTGCCTGATCATTCCGATCCCAGGACGTTCCATGCACCGAAGGGTAAAGACCAGGCACACGTGTTGGCATCGTTGAAACCAACCATGGACCATTTTCAGCAGTTGACAGGTGGAGCTGAGCCTCTTGATGTGCCTCTAGATTCGGGCTACGAGGTTGCGCATAATCTTCTTCAAGCTCATCTTCGTCTCTGGTTCGTGAGAAATTGGCCAGACTATGCCCACGAAAACGCTACCCCGAAACTCTTCAAGCTTGAACGATGGGAAGGTGGGGTCGAGCATTGGAAGTATGCGAGCAATAGTCCAGTAGGCATTGTCTCTCATCACGCAACCCTTAGGCTAACGTTTTCAGATTCGTCCAGTGGCGCCACCTAGTCTTCAAGATAGAGTCTCTATCCAACATCCATTTACACCTTGCCTTGAGTGTACAGAGAGGAACGTCTTCTGTTTTGGATTCCAAAAAGCTACAGGAAGTGGCTTCCGACGCAAATGTGACGGGTGCGAAGCAGGTGGGACCGAATACAAATGCAGCGAACCTCCGGTATTCGTCCCTGTGCAACAAAATTATCCACCTTGCGATGAATGCACACGCAATAACTTTTATTGTCATGGGTTCGAAAAGGACATTCGGAATAGATGCGAGGCATGTCTGAAAGGGAGAAAAAGTTGCAGCTATGATATGGCGCGGTTCGATGAGCCGGTCAGGATTTGAAAAGGGAGGGCTTGATGTTGTTTGCCTGTTTTGGTCCGAGGATGGTATGTGACAAGGCCAGGTGCCCAGGCGAGGAGAGTCGTTTCCGGAGAGCAGGTGGAATAAAATACAAGAGCGTACATATTGGGGCCGCAGTGGGAAAGAGAAAGGCCTAGAATTCCGGAACTTCCAGCCTCCAGGCCTCGCAAAATGGTTCCATCCGAATTTTTCATGTTATTACCATTCATTTCTCGGTCACGCTGGAAGAGCACATTCGGAAGATAGAATGGGCGTGACCCAAAGAATGTTGACGCGTGAAGAAGCGTAGTGGATTAAAATGTCGATATCGAAGCTAACCTGTTCCTGGCACTGGACGTCACTATGCATTTAGAATATTGATCTGTCAATAAAGCGCTTTCCAGCCTGGTCTTCTAAATTATTGACGGTCGCGTCCAGAACCCTCCTGCCCTTTCGCTTGGACCCCTCTTCCTCCAATACCCAGCAAACTCGCCCTCGGTCATACTCATTGTCGCATATCGCAGCCGGCAATATGGCCGGTAGAACGGCTAAGCCCTCGCCCTTAAATGCAAAGGCGACTTCTTCGGAGCATATGGTAAGCAACTGGGCCGATTCTTTGCAAAGCCTAGCTTGTGGCTGATTACTGAAGATGTCCAGCCACCAGACGAAGCGAAATGGATCAGACTAAAAAAGATCTCCTACACCGACCCTTTAGGCATACCTAGGACATGGGAATCTGCTGAACGCCAAGTAGGCCTCTATCCGACAAACTTCCAGACCTACCACTGACTTGGCCTTTCTCCTCAGACCCGCCCTAAGACCTCAGAAGCCGACGGCGTAGGAGTCATAGCCATTCTCGCCCACCCTACTGCCGGAAAGTCCCTACTACTACAGAAGCAATTCCGGCCTCCTCTGAACAAAGTCACCATAGAAGTCCCCAGCGGCCTGATCGATGAAGGCGAAGACCCCGCGACCTGCGCCATCCGCGAGCTCAAAGAAGAAACAGGCTATATCGCGACCCTGCCCTCCGACGCAAAGGCCGCAGAGGGGTTCGTAATGTTCAACGACCCCGGCTTCTGTAACACAAACACCAAGATGATCTTTGTGGAAGTCGACATGACGGATCCGCGCAACCACGAGGAGAACCTGAAGCCAGAGCTGGAAGAGAACGAGTATATTGAGTGCTTCAGCATTCCGCTGGCGACACTGTGGGATGATCTGGGGAAGCTGGAAAAGGAAGGGTTCGCGATCGACGCGAGGGTGGGGACGCTGGCGCAAGGTATGGAGATTGCGAAGAAGTGGAAGCTGTAGAAATGGAGCCGAGTTTTTGAGTGGGAGCGAGTGGGCGACAACCTCCATTCACGAAGAACGTCTCAAAGCTTTCAAGTGAACGAGGCCATTGGCGGCGGGTCCATGAGAAGTGGTGAAGAGATAGGGCTTAATTTCCTGCATACTTGGGATGATGACGTCCATTTTAGAGGCCACGACGATCACGTCTGTTTGAGGTGCTATGGCAATTACATTGGCATAGACAATGGACACCCATATTTGAAAGAGTATCAGCGGCTGCTTGAATAACCGTTCAGCTTCAATGTGTCTCTAACCAAGTATTGGATTAATCACGTCTATAGATGCCCAAACCCCAACATAATCTTAACAGGGCCAGTCCGTATGCCATTCCCAGGCTATCCCAAATGACATTCAGCTTGCTACCGAGTACCTCCCGCCAGCCAACAGGCACCTCGACAACTGGTATGCCCGCAAATTCCGCAAGCATCAGCATTTCGACATCAAAGATCCATCCCTCGTTGTGCATGTAAGGTATGATGTAAGGTAGTGTAGGCCTCGAAAATAGTTTGAAGCCACATTGCGTGTCGCGGATAGCAGCCGTTCGTGGAGGCGTCATCCATTTGAGCAGGAGATGAAAAGAGTGCATGAGGAAATTCCGTAATTTTGATCGTTTTACCACCGCCTCGGAGCCCACAAGATGTGCCCTAGATCCAATGGCTATCCCTCGCCCTTCTGCGTCTTCCACCTTTTTACAAGCTGTGACTAATTTGCTGAGGTCGTCGAATTTGCTTGCTCCGTCTGCATCAGCAAATACGACGTATTGGCCACGGACGTGCCTCATGCCATGTGTTACGGCTCCACCCTTTCCTCGATTCTTGACCAAAGACACCACCCTAATGCTACCGGCAGGGATATTGACGGCGTGCTCAGCACGATGTGTCCAAGGGCCTGACAGACGCCGTGGTCGAGATGGAAGTTGGTGGGTTTGGGCAAAGCCAAAAGCTGTCTCAAGTGTAGCATCTTTCGAACCATCATCGATAAGCAGAATCTCCCAACCCCTATTAAGTCCTGATGGGAAAGATTCCCTGTCGGTCTTGCCGTTGCTATGTCCATTAGTAAGTCCATTAAGTCGCCGTCGCAATGCATCTTCGTCCCCTTCCGCACTGGTCGGCGAAGCATGGTCAGTGATTGTCCCATACTCGTTCTCCAGGTAGTTGACAGCTTCCTCCAGCATCCCGACCAAGCGATGTTCTTCGTTATACGCAGGCACAACGACGGACATGAACAATTCCGCAGATTCAATCGTAGTTTTCCCTCGAACAGGGCTTCCATTTACTTGTGCCTCCCGCTCCTCCTGCCCATTTTTCGGGTATTTATCAAGCCAACAAGGCAGTGGTTGCGGCTCCATCACTGTCCCATCTTGCAATAATGTTCTATATTTGCGCTCTGAAGGGAGTGGCGGTCGAGGTCGGGGCCCGAGGAAGACAAGCGAGAAATGTAGCTGAAGCGATGTTAGCAATTCCGAATTCTCCTCATCATCAGTAGAAGACATTGTGAGGCATACGAGTGCGAAGAAGCCAACAAGAGCAGAACCTGCGAAAAGAAGCAAGAAATGCAAGGGAACCTGTCGTGCTTGCTGAATGCATTCGATGCAGATGTCGAAGGAGTTGCCCATGTCGGAAAGCCCGGTACGACCTGGGCTCAGGGAGCTTTTCGTTTTAGCGAGTTGTGCGAAGGAGTCGTGGCCGCATCGCCCAGCTATGCAGACAGTATTACCTCGTCGTTGACATAGTGGTGAACCTTGGAAAAGTTGCCTTTGGGACGAAGGTCAAAACATAGGGGGCGATGTTACGCGCCGGAAGCCCTGCAGCCCTAGAGGCTCTGCGGGGGCGCTCTGCAGAGCGGCAGGGCCTGATTGAGAGCCGCAAAAGCTCTAGGCGCCATTCCTGGCTGTCTCCGCAAGTTCTTTGCTGACATTTGGATCAGTGCACCAGCACTACTGGAGCTATCTCGCATCTGCCTTCAATGACGCCCATGGAGATGCGGAATATCGTTGTTTGCCTAATTCCTCATAAAGGCATTTCCTGCAACTGGAAAGGTGATCCTCGTTCTAGAACTCGCGATGTCGATACCACCAAGAATGAAGAGATAAAGAAAGCTGCTGAAATATTGATGTTCTAGTGCACCTCTCATCTCCTCATGGGATCGATACGCAATTGTTTCGCCTAAGAGCTGGTCTCATTCGTACCGTTCCCTTCTTACACCTGGGATCCAAACTCTCCAACAACCATAAAGGCCCGGATTCATTTGCTCCACTGTTAATACTCCAAGAGGTTCAGAATTACTTCTATCTTACCAAACCTTGGTACCACAATCAGATTCGGATCAACGAACTTGTGGTGGAAGTTGTCTGAGAGCTACTTGAGAATATTTCCAATGGACAGCGTTCGGGTGGGGCTTTGCAACCGCCACGAATACAGTGCTCTCAACAGGATGTACACTTTGTACGGTCTGGGCGTACATTACGCTCATACCGAAGGAGGTGAGCATGGCATAACGACCTGTGTGGCTTGCACCAACTCAGTGTAGTTGCACCTACACCCAGAATAGGTATAGAGTATACCGAGGGATAAGCGCCGCGGCATCCCTACCAGAGAGCTTGGTTACTAAGCAATGCCAGGGAAGCCTGGAAGCCTACCGGTACAGGTCTAGGTTGTACGGCCTGTTGAGACCGCCGCACGAATATCTTCTTGGCCATTCTCCTCCGTTCTTGTTGAGCAGCATACAAGGTGCTTGACACTAGATGTCGCTTCGAGGATCTGTGCTACAAGCCGTTTCGTTGAGATTTTCCTGGGACCTTGTCTTAACGAGTATCATAAGGAATCTGATTGATGGTGATGAACGAGTGTAAGATTCTTGGTATGATGTTCAGAAGCGAGTTACTAGCCCCCGGAGCATCTTGTCGAGCAGGGCAAAAGAGCCGAGTAAAGAGCTCTTTGAGATTTGGGCGAAACACTATAGCTATATAGCTAGCAGGTGGCTGGAATTGCAGCGTCTGATGTACCCCAGGCCGAACAAAAAGGATTCGAAGTCATCTCTGGTTAACAATGAAAGAACGACTGAATGCAATCATGCGGCGCCCATAGAAGTCAGTCTCTTCATCCTAGCCTAAGGTAGCCGGAGGAAAAGCCGATTTTCTAGACATGTTTTGGACGCAAGCTGTTCTAGATTAACTGCATTTCCAAAGCAATGGAGTTGGACCGCCCGAGGAATCATGAACTCCACCAGCTCGTGCCAGAGATTATACTCAGTATACCACAGGCAAGGTCCGCACCGGGTTCAGAGATCGAGCCCAAGCCAACTTTTTTCTGATGTTCATGTGTGCAAATCGCCGTCGAACTGATTATGTAGCACGCGGCTCTTCATGGCACTAAACCTGCTTGCAGGGATCATCACAGATGTTCTGCGGATCGTAAGAGTTCCAAAATGGATTGATAGCGCAAGCTGTGACAAGATCCTTTGCTGTTGGGACGGCTCAATCGGCGAAATGTGGTCTTGACTACTCCCTCTGGTGCAGACTTCCCGTTTGTGGGCCTGGAATGAGATGGCTGAGACCCTAGAGGTCGTCTGTCGGTTGTGCGTTCTTCTATCTGCTCGAGTTTGGTCCAAAGAATCAGCACTAGCGATGTCTCTGTAGTATGCAGCCTTGAGCCTAAGTAGGTAGGATAAAAACTTATCAGCCCAAGGTACGTTAGAACTATGCAAGACACCTCAACCCGACCTCCTCTACAAGATGAAAAGGTCCGTTCAGTCGCCATCGCTCTTTCGGGTGACTCGAGATTGTCCTACTGTGTTTATCACAAATGCAGATATGCGAACAGAAATTGTGTCCAGAATTTCCAGTAGGTCACCTACGAACATTCATTGCTCTCGCATTTTCACGAGTGCATTGTATCCTCAACAGCTCGTCTTGGAGTAACGTGGCTGGAATCTTCATCGGACTGGGTGATCATACCCAAGTGCCAGGTATATGCATCTGGACTTATCAAGCGTCCATTGGAGCCGTCAGACCCAGCTGCATAGATTATTGCCTTCAGTCGGTGCAAGGCCACCTTAGAAGTGCAAGGAGGAAACATCACCAGGCGACGGACTATCTGCATATCTCTGCCCAAAATGCCACACCGGTTAACTAAGGCGACATAGGGGGACGGGCGGAGCAGCCTCAATTGTCGCCAACAGGTACCCCAGTCTTGGCAGGGGTAACTGGTTTGTTGTTCCTCGCGCTTATCGCAAAATCTTAGTATTGCGAGACTGCTACTCCAACGTCATACATCACGTCTCTGATGCTTTGCTTTTCTACATATTTCTTACCCCGCTCTCATTTTCCGTCATGCTATTGCTATGCTAGGAAGGGAATTGTGCCTTGGAAGCGTCACTTTCAAATTGCGTATCCTCTCGTGGGCGTCCCTTCTCGAGTTCCGGATCCCTGGCCGCATGCGGTTCATTCTTTGCAGACTTGATTCTGAAATTCCGCATTCGCCCATTGTTTTTAAGCTTCCTTAATTGCTACTCATACACAGATTCCGTGGGTGCTCATGCGCAAATCGCAGGCCGCAGGCCGCAGACCGCCGACCCCAAGTCCAGCAACTTTCTATTTGTAACTTTCAGCTTTCCATCTTTCCTTGAGGTGCAACAGGTTTGAGATGCTGGTGATCCTTGCGATTCGTTATCTCGTAATTATTTCTTGTTTCCAGCTCTACTGATCTTGTGTCAAGAGTGCTCAGCCACGAAGGGTTGAGGCACGAGAACACGGCGGGGTCGGAACGGAATAAAGTTTCCTTCCAGAAAAAAGAGAATGCAATACCAACGCTTGATTCATGTTTGTCGCTCTTCTTGGTGGTGTACAGAAAACATTTGACATAAGGTCTCTGCTCGACGCAGTCATTTGACCTTCAATGACGGGGTGGCAAAACCTTTGCCACATCGCCTGCGGTCCCTCCGAACCAACCAACCAACCAACCAACCAACCAAGCCCTGACTCATAACGGGGTCTTCCGAATTTGCTCCATCCTACCTCAATGGTTTCCCACGGTGCAAGGACCTTTTTATCCTGTTTACCGATGTACTATATACTACTCGGCAAAAGAACCTCAGCCATACGTCCTTGAACTTTCCCACCTCAGATCGCTCTTTACTTTCCATGTCCACTTTGCGGATGACCACCCAAAACACTTGTCGCCTCTGCACAGCCCTCTGTCTGACACGGCGAGTACGTCAACCGGTTGCCTGAAAAGTACTGCGCACGCCAGGTGACCATTGTGCAACCCTAGTTACCTTCTGCTTAAGAGGCCCCAGCCAATGCTTTGCGACGCAGAGATTCCTTCGCCGCCGTCGAAATAGCACCAAGTCTCTTCTACCATTCGGCGATTTCGCAGGCTACTACCCTGCAACTGAGTGCCCGCAGTACTTGCTGGTTTAACTAGCTATAAGTGGTACACGAATGGTGGGCCACGAATGAGGTCAGTGCGAAGTCGACAGATGAGATACCCACCCTTGTCAAGGAAAAAGGATGCCGTGTGACCTATCTCCTCGAAACCCACATGCATGCAGACCAATTGACAGCGTCAAGCGCCCCAAGACCTGCATTGGTAAAAGGATCAGACCGCTACTATGAGTCACCAATCTCAGTGGGGCGGCCACTAATGCCATGATCTTTAGCGGGTCCTAAAATTTCCGCTGCCTTGAGCAGCTGTGCTGGCATTTTAATTCGATCTCTGCCATTCGAATGTGAGATAAGTACAACCTGGAGAGCAACCGGTGTGCTTTTTGCACCTTGGGAAGGCAATTTGGGCTGAAAACTGAATTTACTCCCTCTTCAGTTGCCTGGGAGAGGCCCCTAGAAACGGTATCAATACAAAAAGTCCTAGTCAACATTTTGCCTTCCGTTGGTTTCCCAAAAGTGTTGTGGCCTAGTGACAACCCACTGCAGGATCTTGTTACTCAGATCTTCTGTCACCCGCCCCTTTCCCTCCACAAAAGGGGGCAAATCAGAGCTCGGTGGGACCAGGCTACACGGCTGGTGGTGTACCAGACCGACCTGAGGTCCTCGAACTTTTGCAGAAGGACCAGTCACCCCTTGACCACTGAGCCTTGTCTGAGCCTCAGTCTCAGAGTATGCTAGATGCCTGTGGCAGAGGTCTCAATCCACATGGAAAGGAAGACTGCTAGTGAAAGCCTCCAAGCACTTTAAAAGATACTAACCGGTCGGCAGCACAGCCTTACCCGGCCCAGAATATCTGGCCATTCGCTCTTATCGCACCACTCCCATTCTCGAAAGCCGCAGCGTGACGTTCGCGCAAGCTGAATGACTTCCCACTTTTGGTCTTTGATTAGCCTGTCAAAGACTCCTACATCGCGCAACTGTCGCCCGGGGCACTATGTGCGAGTGCGGAACCAGACCGAAGCCGTCACAGATATTCATACCAAATTTGTCTAGAGAGAGAAGGCTCTCGCTGATACCCACCACCTTCTGAGAATGCCAAGTCTATGTCAATGCAGCGTCCAGAAGATCTCCTGAAGCATACTTCCATTGACACCAGGATGCCGCTAAATAACTCCGCTGAGCTATTTATTCGATGCAGTTCGGTGCAGGAGTATCATCATGGGGGAGAGGTTGAGTCTCCGCGCATTTCCTCAAGGCTTTGTCAGATGAGCTCCTAGTCTTCAACTGCACTTTCTCTTTTATACCCACCTCGCTCTTTCTACGACCACGAGTCCTGATGGGACAGTCCTGAGGGGCCAGTCCTAAGAAGCAAATCTCAAGCCTATCTCAAGTATTGCGAGGAGGGCCATGTGAGAGCTTTTTGACGCATGGTGGCCAAAACTGGTGAGTAGCTTTACCAATGATCCATTAGATTAAGAAAAGGGGGGACGAAACAATATAAGGCAGGTCCCCCTTTAAGACTGATTTAACGTCCAGCGTTCCTCAGCAGCTTTTGTGCGTCAAAGCACATTAGAAATACCATTCTCAATACGTCGAGTCCGCGCGCTCACATCATGCAGCTGCGACGCCAATGGTCTGTTCTTGGTATGACACACCTGTGTTCGGCACCAATGCACTTCTACAGGCATGTGCCTCCCCCGGGGCGGCATTTGGACACAATACCCCTGCCCCCGCTACAGGAAGACCGCCAGGATCCAGTTTCCATTATGAGTCATTCATTTTTGCCACACTTCACTTTACGAGCCGACCAGACGTGCGAAAGTATGACACAATAATTTGTCTTGCGAATCCATCCGGTTTTCAGGAAGTTAAGGCGCGGCTTTTGAAACAGCCTTTGAAACAACCAACCGGCAATTAGTGTGCTTCAGCCTTCCACTGTTGTACCATTCCTGATTCGTTCGTAGGTCTTCCACGACCTTCCAGCTTCTTAGTAATATCCCTCATTCAACCTACCACGGTCCACCAAAAGAATTGAATTTTGCTCCAACAAACAGAACATGCCAAACTTTGGCTCTACCACGCCACGGCACCCCCCCATTCCGTCATTACAATTCTGGTTCAGAAATCTCGTCATTTGCCCCACCAAAATTTGTGACCTACGGCTCGGGCCTTTCCCCCAGGCGAGACCACGTAGCCAGCAGGATTCCCTTTCTCTCACCGCTATTCCAAACTCCAAACAGTGTAACATTTGGATGCCTGGGTGTGGTGACGAGGCGTAGACGCTCTGCAGAGCTTTCCTGATTGAGCCTGTTGCAGAAAGCTGGCCATTTGTTTAAGTCAACGACGAAGGATCTTGAGAGCCTCAAGGAGAGCTTCATTAAACTTGCAAAGTTTTGAATTTTGTACTTTCAAAACTTTGTGTCCGCCGCACGTCCCTTAGGTGAGACAGACGGGGATGTCGTACACCGCCTGCATCCACAAGGTTGAGCATTAGAAAAGCCAATTATCCAGTCAAACACAATGCAAGCCACTGACGATCCAAATGTTGGAATCAGAACTGGGGACCGGTGAAGAGTTGAAATCTGTCCTAAAGCCAAGCCATATCGTTTGGAATCCGTCCCACTCGCTACTTGAGGTAGTAGGTAAGCTGCGGACTACTTTCCATACTCGTATTCAAAACTTCTTTTCAAAGTCTTCGCCCCCCAAAAAAATTTTCTTTGCCAAGGTTGAAAGGCTTCCCGAGATAGCAAGAGTGTTTCTCGATGAGCCGACATGTCCAGAGCTGCCAAACCAGACACAAAAGCCTCTAGGAGAGCCTTTTTGTTTCCTCATCCTGTACCACCGCGATTATTGTTACCTATGCACATTGAAATCACTCCAGCAAAGGCACTCTCCCGAATCGGCCCGAATATCAGCCGAGGCATTTCTGCTGGGGACGTTAGTAAAAGTGGCATTGCATTGCATTGCATTGCATTGGCCCCTTGCGCAAGGCAGTTGCCTTCTTTTGTTTTCCTCAGTCAAGTTTCCAAGGAGTCTGCCCTTGAAACCAGAGGAATCACCAAAAAGGGGGCAAAGAATGTGAGACTCTAGCGAGGAGTTTCGTTGCAAATTCTTTGCCTTACGGAGACACTCTACCCGGCGACGTATTCGATTTAGAAGGCAAGAAGGCAAGGCATACGTGTGCTTTTGCAGTGACTATTCAAATTAGGCATGTAGATGCATCGCGATGCTACCCCTCGGAGATCGCCGCCTCCGATCAGGAAGAGAAATAAGCAATCCCGAGACAGGTGATCAAGTTTACATGCGAACAACCTGTACGCCTTTGTATTGAACTAGCATCTGCAGTAGGAGAGGCCTTCTCGGCTTGACTAGGGTCACACCCCTAAGGAGGGGCGAAGGGCAGGGAAGAATGGTTGGTAGATCACTTGCGCCAGAGCGATAAGTAACTTGAGCCACGGGATAGACTTGGGCTGATGTGAATTGAACACAGTCTAGTGATAGGCGACAGTAGTATGACAGTCAAGTACAGCCGCTGTACGAATCATGCCCCAAACGCCATCGCTAAGCACAGCAACAAGTGTGAAAAGGAAAACAAAACAAAGTAAGCCGTCAGACTACCTGGCATTGCAGGTCCCAAATCAAGCCGTAATCTCCGCATCTTTGACATCCGTCATAGTCCCCAGCCTCGACCGTTCATCCTCCCCAACAACCTTGAGCTGCGGGTCTGGGATTTGTATATCGAGATTCATGTAGCCCGTCCTCCGCAATGGAATGACTTTGACGCCTTCCCTTTCTCCATTCCTATGATTCCAGTCCTCGATCCATTGTTCCAGCCTCTTTAGTTTGCCCTTGATGCCTGTCAAGCCAAAGTCTTCCCACAACCAACCGGTGACGAGCCCAATGAACCCATCGAGTATATTTCGCATCGAGTAGGGATCGAAAGCCTCAACGAGCGTCTTGTTGATATGGTGGATAATTGTTCGAAACTCGTGCTCAGGCAGTGAGGGATCCAGAATCTCAGGGTATAGATTCGAGTACGTAGGCGCAAGGTCACCCCGGACCATCCAATCGCGCCGTATACGGATGATACGTGTAGATTCATATTCGGGGGAGTTGAGAGGGACGTGAGAATTGAGATGTGGAAAACAGGGATGTGATGGACCCCAAGCTAGCTCTTCCGCAACGTCTGCCTGGTCGTGGTCGTCACCTAGGCCATTACCTCCATTGCGCGACTCAGGATTGCTGGTGTTATATCCACGGGAAGCAGAGCGGAGTGAAGCCAACGATTTCAGTTCGTGGAGGGAGTGGTAGGACTTGGTCCGTTTTGGTGGGTGGGCAGGCAGGTCGTCAGGGCTCATGCCATAGTCCTGGCCGAGCATTGACGGGCCAGTTGGCACAGGGGGGAGTGGAGGAAGGTTCGCTTCGAGATCTTTAGTTTGTGGGCTGTGTTCCAAGATTGGACTTCCTCCGGCCACATGCGCGGGTTCTGGCACCTGCACTCCACCTGCTTCTTTCCCGATATCGCCCGTAGTGTCTGCCATCTCTGAATTGACTTCCTGGCTCTTCTGTCGGCTTGGTGGTAAGCCAATACTAGTGCGGTTGCTTGAGGTGCCGTCGATAGGACTGTGCTCTACGAACAGCGGGCTTGTCGGAGATGTTTGTCGTGATCGACGTCTTTCAGGGAGGGTCAGAAGCGTGTGAGCTTCATGAGATCCAGACGCTTTGGGTGATTTGGCTGAGGTAGGATTTGCATGCGGGACTGACACTGGCGTAGGTCGTGGAACGTAATTGATGGGATTAAGTACGCGTGACGGCGCAGCTCGAACGGGCCGTGAAGGCTGCGGTGGAAGTAGGCGAGGGAAGAGTGTGTTCAGTAAAGACCGTCGTCGCAGAGTTGTCGGGGGCTCTGTTAGTTGAGGGCGTGCGGTTGGCGCATTTTCAGGGGGCTGGACGAAAAGATCATGGGCGTAGCTATGTTGCGGTAGCTTTGCTTCGAGATCGACGCCCTGATTCCTCTGAGGACGTTTTTCAAGCGCTCTCGGTGATAAAACCGGTGGTTCTTCCACAGGAGACGCCGTGCTTGCGGTCTAGGTTGCGGAGGTGTGAGATTTGGAGTGATTGGTGAGCGGCAAAGCAGTTTTGCTTCTGGCGGCAAATTAGGCAGGTTTAGCTGCAGCTGCCAGCGCATCTCGCCAGGAGGGGATTCACACTTGGATTTGGCGGCATGCAGGTACGGGAATTTTATCTTTCACCCGGCACGTTGGTGGTAGGCCTGAGTGAAGTGATGACTGGCAACTCTACATATGAAAGGGAAGTCAAATACGAGGTGTAGAGTGTCTTGGATGTGATATGTTCTTCGCAGGCCCAATTACGACATCTCGGCCTCCGTTCCCCCCGCTGCCCAACATCAATCTCGTCACAGTCCTGGCTATCATGAATATCCCCGGGCATTTTCATAGAAAACCGAAGTCGAACCCCTGCCGAATCTACTGCTTCCCGATGAGTCGGGCTTCCAAATCCTTGGGGCCAGGCCATTTCTTCCCTGTCAAGGCTGATCTCTTTCCGCCCTGGGCTTAACTGGTGCCCAGATCGGCGCTTTGACCCACGGAGCATCCAGGCGGCTCAGTTACCCACCTTGCGGGAATAACCCCTGATGTTCCGAATTTTTGGGACTCTTCCATCAACAGCTCTACAATCAAGTTCGAAGAGAGGCATTTTTGGGTATCAGTGCATGAACATGAAGATCAGACTGAAAGACCCCGCTCTGGAGATTCCGTCATAGCGCGGAGGCGCTTCGTTTCGTCGTTCTCGTACTACGTATATCATATTGCTAGCTAAGGCAGGACCAATACACAGAACCTGTCATGTTATCGTAGACATGCCTGTGTCAGAGTAGCGTACTCGCTACCAGCGCAACGACGACCCCTGCAACATGAAGTGCCGTGTTACATGATACCACTCCTACTCCCGCTGTAGACTGGGCAACTGTAGCGCTTGCTGAACTGGACCCAGAGCTCGTGACCGCGATCCCCTTCCCGGATGCCGTCGATGGTGTAGAGGCTAGAGTAGTAATACCCATGGAGCTCGCCGGTGATCCAGTTACTGAAGTTGGACTTCTACTCTCCGAACTCAAGGTAGTCGTGGGTTCCGAGGATATGGACGTCGGAATGAGGATTGACACAGCAGTCGGGTTGTTCACAGCCGTGAGAAATGAAGTTGGGATGGTTGCCTCTGGCGATGCCGTCAGAGGTTCATTAAAGATGTCGCAGATCTCGGCAATGGCTCCGAAGGTTGCTGAGAAGTGGTTAGCTCGAGGAAAGGCATATGTAAATGATAGGAATACTGCTTGTGCCCGGAGTAACAAATAGAACGATTTCGGGCACGAGATGATATTGCAAGCAAGCTCGGAGCTGAATTGGGTATTTTACCTTGTTGACCCTGTGTGGTATTGCACTCTTTATAAGTGCATGCATTTAGGCGGTCGATGTAAAATGTGCTCTTGCATAGGCAAGGCCAGTTCGATGAGGTGCACCCTGTACCGTTTACATTCGAGACGCACTCCAGCTAAAATAATCTCAGCCACAGAGTTCATCACGATGGAATGCCTATCTCAAGGCGATGCTAATCAGGCGTAGCAGGTCAACAACGTACAGCACACTGGTCCACTTGATCTTGGGCATGTGACGACGAGAACCAGAACAAACTTGCAATGAGAACGTAAAACAGGTGCAAGTGCTGCATTGCGGACGCAAGAGACAACTAGAGATTTTCAACTTCGAGCCCAAGTGAGGAGTCGGTTGTGAAATTCCAGAACAAGCAGTCGATCGCAGGGCGAGGTTGCAGTGGTAGGTTCCAGGCAGCCGCCAATACCATATCTCCCTCAGAAATATACTTTGCAGATCATCTCTTCTAAGGGGTCGGTGAAGCTGGATATGAGGGATTATTAGTGAGGAAAATCCTAGTCTGATTACTGTGTGCAATGCTGCGACTTTGATCTGCGGGTTTGGAAAGTCGAGAAAGTTGTTGGTACAAGAAGCAAAGAGCCAACTACCGGCGCGCAAGCGCGTAAATCAATTGCCTCACTCGCCTAGGATGTTGAAGGCGGAAATCACAACACAAAGGAATATGAACTTTGATGGAAGCTTGTAAGGATCGTCTCGTTCATTCCACTATGGAGTTAAGCACCCGGCAATCTGAAGGAATAGACTATATCCAACGCCTGCTATCCCCAATCCTACCCAATGCAGATGGATATCAAAAGGAAATTATTAGCCCCAAATCCCTTCAAAGCGCCATGATAGTGCCAACAAGGGCGATTGCTAGAGCACCGCAGGCTCCCATACCCTTAAGGTTCGTGGCACCGCTTGTACTTGATGTACTAGTAGCCGTAGCGCCTTTGCCCTGGAAGGTAGTGCCAGTTACAACCTGGCCGTTGATGGTGGTTGTGACGGTCGAGACACCAGAGGTTGGAGTCGCAGTAGAGGCCATGGTCGTGCTGCAATCAGTCCATGTGCCGGTGAACGAAGTCCAAGGCACACCCTGAGGTCCTCCGAAACCAGGGCCGCCAGGGCCGCCGGGACCGCCATGAGGGCCACCTGGTCCGCCGCTGGTCCATGATCCAGAGCTCCACGCTCCAGTACTCCAACCGCTCCAGGTGGACCACGAGCATGGGCCCCAACCACCAGAACCAGGACCTCTGTATCCAGCGCCAGGTCCACCCCATGGGCCACTCCCGCTCCAACCAGTGGGAGCGCCAGGTAGGGCGGTTGAAACGGCAGAGAACCATGGAGCACCTCCCCAAGTTGACCATCCCGAGGGCCAGGCTGAGCCACCTGATGTTGCAGAGAAGGTAGCTTCGGGTGCGGCAGTCACGGTCTTGCCAGCATTGGCACAGACTTGGGCGATCGCGGCGTAGATGGCTGTTTGAACGATTAGCCAGACGTCAGGGCAAAGTAAAAAGCCGCGCAAGGCAGTAAAGACTAACCTTCTTGACCAGTGCTGTTCGAGCAGGCTGTAGCAACGCAGCTGTTCAACGTGTCGAGAGCGCTCGAGTCTGTGCAAAGACAATCCCAGCCAGAACTGGAGGAACAAGTTGTGCCATTGTAGCTTGAAAGGCAGTCGTTCCACTAGTCGTGCTTGTCAGCTTAAAGTCGAGCGGAGGAGACATGGAAAGAACATACGTCGCAGGCTGGGAACCAACCAGTCGCAGCTGCGGAAGAAGCAAGGAGAGCCACAACGGGTAGAGTCTGGGCGACCTTCATGATGGCGGTCGGGAGTGTTTCAGGAAGCTTGGCACGAGATTGATGGCTGTGGACACGTGGGGACCTTGGTTTTTTGCTTTTGGGAAATGAAGACTTGGGAAATGCTGTGGGGGAAGGGAGGTCAATTTGAAGGATTTTGGATACATGCGGCGTTCCACACGGCAACTGTTTGCTTGAACCTCCGATGGCACTACGGACAGGAGGTGAATTTACGACCACAGGAACCGAAAGAGGCTGACGCGTCAGGGCTGAGCGCTGGGAATATGGAAACTAGCAAGAGTCCGGCCTTAGTGAATGAGTTATCTTCCCT